>Ga0306923_10003795_pt1 | contig 14343 bp, 12 predicted proteins | sample sta12Can44000108_FD_203841 | JGI IMG/M metagenome (GOLD analysis project Ga0306923, IMG submission 203841) | Lab enrichment of tropical soil microbial communities from Luquillo Experimental Forest, Puerto Rico - statanox.12C.anox.44.000.108 (v2)... | ecosystem: Environmental > Terrestrial >... | reverse complement strand
ATGATCGTGTCCGGCGGCTTTGAGGGATCAATCTGTGTTCGGGTTGCGCCCACTGAGAGGTGAGCGGCACCCAGTTCCGCAGTAGCTTGGGCCACCGTTCTGCCTGTGAGGTCGGGCACGGCGGTCGATCTTCCCGGGAGCAGGAAGTAGCCGCCGGCCGCGGCCGCCAGGATCGCTGCCGCCGCCGCAATCGCGACGGCCACGCGGCGTGACTTGCCGTCGCCACCGTCCACTACTTTCTTTGTTGCAGGCGGCTCCGTTGTCGTCGGTTCTGTAATCAGCTGCCGCAACGTATCTATGAGCAAGCTAACGTCGGAGTTCCAACGCGCGTGGGTTATCTCGACGGCGTTCCGGTACGCCAAGTCTTTGAGATCGTCGGGAAGCTGGCTCGCGGCGGGCATCCTGGCCCCGCGTACCAGCACAGGAATGACTGGAATATCGCGCTTCAGAGCAGACGCCGTTTCCAAGCGCACAAAATCAGCGGGATCGTCGAGGCGACGGTGGCCCGCATCGTCCTTGGCATCGACCCAGTTGACGCCGATAACGGCGAGCAGAACGCCGCACGTGGCCACGCTTTCATCGATGACCTTGCGGAAATCGCGCCCCGCCTGGATGGTGCTCACGTCCATGAACACCGACTGCTTGCCAAACTCGCGCACCAAGTCGTCAAAGAGACGGCCGGCTTCACCCTCGGCGTCGTTGCGACGGTAGCTGACGAAGATCGCCCGCAAGGCAAGCCTCCCCATCCATGAAAGGGCCGTGTGTCGTGTGCGTCAACGTACCTCTGTTTTGCGAAGTCGGTCAAGCGGTTTGTTGGGTTGGAAGACGTGCCTCAGACGAGGATCAGGAAGTTCTTCGGCTGCCGTCCTCTGTCAGCTGCCGGGTGGTTTTTCCCGATTACGACCTTGACTGCCGTGCGCCTGCGGTAATTCGTTGACTTGCATTCAGACCCGTGCCTACGATTTGGTCACAGGGTGGAGAGAAGGGCGAGTGTCTCCTATGGCGAACCCGGGGTCCGGCCTGAGCACGCCTGTTGGCCAGAGTTTGGGCCACTATCGCATCCTCGAGAAGATCGGAGAGGGCGGCATGGGCTCGGTGTACCGCGCCCACGATGAGAAGTTAGACCGCGATGTCGCCATCAAGGTCCTGCCTCCCGAGTCGCTTCGCAAGCAGACTTCGCTGAAGCGCTTGCAAAATGAAGCCACGGCGCTAGCGCGGCTGAACCACCCCAACATATGCACGATCTTTGACGTCGACGAGCAGGACGGCCAGCTGTTTTTCGTCATGGAATTGCTCGAAGGCGATACTTTGCAGGAGCGCATTGGCGGGCGCCCGATGCGCCTGGATGAGCTGTTGGAGCTCGGCATTCAGATCGCCGACGCGCTGCAGACGGCGCATGCGCAAGGCGTCGTGCATCGTGATATCAAGCCGTCGAACGTCTTTGTGCTGCGCCGCGGGCAGGCGAAGGTCCTCGATTTCGGGCTGGCGAAATTCACCGCACGCGGCGGGCACTCGAGCGCTGTGACTGTGGAGCGGTTGACGCGTGACCGCGCACCGATTGGAACGCTCGCCTACCTGCCACCGGAACAGGCTCGGGGTGAGGAGGTCGATGAGCGCGCCGACCTGTTCGCCTTCGGCCTGTTGCTTTACGAAATGACGACGGGACGGCCGGCATTCTTCGGCACGACCTCGGCCGTGGTCATAGACGCGATCCTTAACAAAGAACCCATTCCGCCGTCGCGGCTGAATCCGGCGTTGCCGAATGAGCTGGAACAGATTCTGCGGAAGGCATTGGAAAAAGACCGGGAGCTTCGTTACCAATCCGCTGCGGATATGCGCGCCGACCTGAAGCGCCTCAAGCGCGATCTCGATGCCGGAAAGCTTCAGGTGAGTAAGTTGTCGGGATCGCGCGATGCCGGACGTCGCTCCGTAAGCCGGATCAAGGCGATCGCGGTTCTGCCGCTGGCGAACCTGTCACGCGATCCGGAGCAGGATTACTTCGTCGATGGCATGACCGAAGCGCTGATTACCGACCTGGCGCAGATCGGGTCGCTGCGGGTGATCTCACGGACCTCGGTCATGCGCTACAAGGGCAGCGATAAGACGCTTGCGGAAATCGCCAGCGAACTGAACGTCGATGGATTCGTGGAAGGGTCGGTACTGCGGGCAGGCGATCGCGTGCGCATCACCGCGCAACTCGTCCATGCCGCGAACGATCAGCACTTGTGGGCCAAGAGCTACGAGCGCGAACTGAGCGACGTACTGAGTCTGCAGGGCGAAGTTGCGCGTGCCATTGCCGAGGAGGTGGAGGCGAAACTTACTCCGCAGGAGCGGGCGAGGCTGGCGCGGGTGCGGCAAGTAAATCCGGCAGCACACGAGGCCTATCTGAAAGGGCGGTTCTACTGGGCAAGGGCGACCGAAGACGCGGTGCGCAAGAGCATCGAGTACTTCGAAGAGTCGGTGAAGAAGGATCCGAGTTACGCAGTCGCCTACGCCGGGCTGGCGGATGCGTACAACCAGCTTGCCAACCCTATCCTGGAGATAGCGCCGCAGACCCTGGTGATTCCCAAGGTGAAGGCGGCCGCAACCAAGGCGCTCGAGCTTGATGACTCCCTTGCCGAGGCCCACATCAGCATCGGGCGAATCCAGTTTTACTACGACTGGGACTGGACGGGTGCCGAGAAGTCGTTCCGCCGGGCGATCGAGCTGAACAGCAACTATCCGTTTGCCCATTACATGTACGGATTGTTGCTGAGCGCGGTGGGCAGGCACGCCGAGGCGGCGCGGGAAGTAAAGACCGCACTGGAATCAGACCCTGTGGCCTTGCTGGTGAATGGTGTGGCCGGGCTGATCTACTGCTTCGCCGGCCGATTTGAGGCTGCCGAAGAACAGCTTCGTAAGACGCTCCAGCTAGACCCGAATTTCATGTTTGCGCATTGGGTGCTGGGCGGACTCTGCTTGACTTCGATGGGCCGTTACGACGATGCGATCGAGGAACTGCAGAAGGCCATCGCGCTTTCTGAAAACATTGCGCACCCCCGCGGATTGCTGGGATACACCTACGCCAAGGTGGGGCGCAAAGAGGATGCGCTGCGAGTGCTGGCGGAATTGGAAGCGATGGGCAGGCAGCGTTACGTGGCGCCGGTGTCGCGCGTGTTCGTCTATGCCGGGCTGGGTGATGACCGTCTGTTCGACGCTCTCGAGGAGGCCTACCAGCAAAGGTCGTCATCGCTGGTGTGGAGCATGGTGTTTCCGCATTGGGACGAACTGCGCGCGCATCCGCGGTTCCGCGACTTGCTGCGGAGGATGAACTTTCCTGTGAGTTCATCGTGACCGGCCGACTAGGCTACCAGGGAACCCCGACACGACCTGTGGCGCGAACGGCCAAAATGTAACCCGATCACCGGTGTGTGAGCCGTTCCTTTTAGAATCATTTCTTCATGTCGTTTCATTTCGAGATCGAGGCCCGCGACGGCAAGGCCCGCGCCGGTCGCATGGTCACACCGCACGGCGCTATCGACACGCCGGTGTTCATGCCGGTTGGCACGCTGGGCACGGTGAAGGCCGTTCCGCAAGACACGCTCGAAGAACTGGGCGTCCAGATTCTGCTCAACAACACGTATCACCTGTATCTGCGCCCGAGTGTCGAGATGGTGCGCTCGCTCGGCGGCGTGCAGCGATTCATGGCCTGGGACAAGCCCATCCTCACCGACTCCGGCGGCTTTCAGGTCTTCAGCCTCAGCGAGTTGCGCAAGGTGACGGAAGACGGCGTGTCGTTCCGCTCGCATCTCGACGGCTCGTCGCACATGTTCACCCCCGAGAACTCCATTGCAGCGCAGATCGGCCTCGGCGCCGACATCATCATGGCGTTCGACGAGTGCACCGAGCATCCCGCCACCCGCGAACGCGTGCGCGACTCGATGGAGATGACACTGCGTTGGCTGAAGCGCAGCCGGGATTATTTCGAGAAGCATAAAGAAGAAGTAGTGTGGTTTGGGGGAGTTAATCCCACCCTATCGCCAACAGACGGCGATAAGGGTGGGGCACCCACTGATTCTGGCGAATGGCGAAGAGCGAATAGCGAAGAGCGCGGAGCGAAGAGCGCTCAGCGCGCGGCAGTTGCACCCGGCCAGGCCCAGGCCCTCTTCGGAATCGTTCAAGGCGGCATGTATCCCGACCTGCGGCGCGAGTCGGCCGAGCGCACTGTCGAAATCGACCTGCCCGGCTACGCCATCGGCGGACTGAGTGTTGGTGAACCGCGCCCCCTGACGTACGAAATGGTCGATGCCGCGATTCCCTATCTTCCTGAAAACAAGCCGCGCTACTTGATGGGCGTAGGCACTCCGGAAGAGATCGTCCACTATGTTGGGCAGGGAGTGGACATGATGGATTGTGTCCTCCCAACCCGTGCCGCGCGGCACGGACTGCTGTTCACGTCCGAGGGAAAGATCACCATCAAGAACGCGCAATTCGCGCGAGACGAGGGGCCGATCGACTCTCGGTGCGGCTGCAAGGTCTGTGCGCGATATTCGCGCGCTTATTTGCGCCACCTGTATGCATCTAACGAATTGCTGGCGCAGACGTTAAACACCATCCACAATTTGGCCTACTACCTTGACACCATGCGGCGGGTACGAGAAGCTATATTACTTGGGGAGTTCGCCACTTTTCTGTCTGGTGTGAAACCACCGCATCTGAGTGTCCCCGAGTGACCGCCCTGCGGTAACTGCTGAAAATTCCGAGCGCCAAGGACGTCCCTGCGGTAGCCCCTGCTCATTGTTTGAATGCGAGGCGGGTTGGTGCGTCGCGAGCGGGTTGTGGAAATCGGAGCCCGTCGTTCGGCCGGCAGGAAACTTCACGGGCAGCGTCTCTGGCGAACAATCCGTGGCCGTCGCGACGAGCGCGGCATAGGCCACCGAAAGCTAACGAAACATGCTGACTTTGGCAGGTACATATCTTCAGGGGATCGGCGGCGCGGGCATGATGCCGATCTTGATGATGGTGGCGGTTTTTGCCATCTTTTATCTCCTCCTTATCCGGCCGCAGCAGAGCCGCCAGAAGAAGTGGCAGGAAATGCTGACCCGGGTCAAGTCCGGGGACAAGGTCGTGACCAGCGGCGGACTGACCGGCACGGTGCTTTCCGCCAAGGACGACACTATCGTGCTCCGCGTTCCTCCCGACAATATCAAGCTGGAAGTGGCCCGCTCCTCCGTCGTTACCCTCACAACCAACGAAGAGGAGAAGCCCAAGTCCTAGCAGGGTTGCAGTGACACATGCTTAAGAACCAGACATTGAAAGTCCTCATCATCGTCGCCGTACTGCTGATTTTCCTGTTCGGCATTTTCGGTATTCCGCAGAGCTTCACGCCATCGGGCCTGCTCACCGCGTTGCAACAGCGCATTCACCTCGGCCTTGACCTTAAGGGCGGCACGCACCTCATCCTGCAGGTGCAGGTGAATGACGCGATCAATGCCGACTCCGACCGCGCCGTCGAGCGCATGAAAGACGACCTCAAGACGCGCAATGTTGCTTACGCCGAGATCCTCAAGCCGGATCCGCAGCAGCATCCCGAGGTCATCGTGGTGAATGGCGTTACGCCGGAATCCATCAGCGAATTCCGCAACTACGTCTCCGACCGGCTGCAGGACTACGACCTCGCCTCCGGAGCGAACAACTCCTTCACGCTGACCATGAAGCCCAGCATTGTGAAGGACACCCAGACCAAGGCGCAGCAGCAGGCGATCGAGACCATCCGCAATCGAATTGACCAGCTCGGCGTCAGCGAGCCGGTCATCCAGGAGCACGGTCTGGGCGACTACCAGATCCTCGTGCAGCTTCCCGGCGTTGACGACCCCGCCCGCGTGAAAGACATCATGCAGTCCACCGCCATGCTGGAAATCCGGCAGGCGATTGGCGGCCCTTACGGCAGCGAGCAGGAAGCCATGCAGGCTAACGGCGGCTTGCTCCCCGCGAACGCCGTACTCATGAAGGGCAAGAACATCGGCGCTAGCGGCCAGAGCAGTCAGGACTCGTACTGGGTCATCAGCCGTGCGTCGGCCGTGAGCGGTGGCGACCTGCGCACCGCCGATGCCGGACGCGACGAGAACGGCCGGCCCGATGTGAAGTTCACGCTTACGGGAGAAGGTGGGAAACGTTTCGCGGCTTTCACCGGCTCGCACGTTGGCGAGCGGTTGGCCGTCGTGCTCGACAACAAGGTAATGGAAGTTGCCACAATCCAGGAACAGATTCACGATGAGGGCCGTATCACAGGGGCCTTCACCGAGCAGCAGACGCAGGACCTGTCGCTGACCCTCCGTTCCGGAGCGCTGCCTGCCGGCATCAAGTACCTCGAAGAGCGCACAGTTGGTCCGTCGCTCGGCGCCGACTCGATTCGCGCCGGCGTTCGCGCCGCCATCTTCGGCATGGTAGCCGTCATGGTCTTCATGCTGGTGTACTACAAGTTCGCAGGCATCAACGCCGACCTCGGCCTGCTGCTCAACCTGATCATCCTTCTGGGGTTCCTCGGATTCACCAGCGCCACGCTGACCCTTCCGGGTATCGCGGGTGTCATCCTGACCATCGGTATGGGTGTCGACTCCAACGTGCTGATCTTCGAGCGTATCCGCGAAGAACTGCGGCACGGCAAGACGCCGCCGCAGGCCGTCGATCAGGGCTTTAAGCATGCTCTGACAACCATTATTGATACACACGTGACGACCATCGTGTCGGCCATCATCCTGTTCCTCTTCGGAACCGGCCCGGTGCGCGGGTTCGCAGTAACCTTGAGCTTCGGTTTGTTCGCCAACCTGTTCACGGCAGTGTTTGTATCGCGCGTAATTTTCGACTGGGTCCTCAGCCGCCACCAGCGTGGCGAGGCACTGAGTATCTAAGGGGCAATAAGTGGAGTTCTTTCGTAATTCAAACATCGATTTCCTGGGCAAGAAGTGGTACTTCCTTGCCTTCTCACTGATCTTCAGCGTCGCTGGTTTGCTGTCCATCTTCTTCTGGCACGGCATTCCCTTCGGCGTGGACTTCAAAGGCGGCACGCTCGTCTACGTGAAGTTTGCCTCGACGCCGGACCTCAACCAGATCCGTTCCGCCATGGACCGCGCCGGACTGAAGGATCCGAAGATCCAGAGCTACGGCGAAGCCGGCAACAACGAAGTCCTGGTCGCGCTTGAGCAAAAGCAGACCAGCGAGTCGGCACTCGACCAGGGCAAGAACACCATCATCAAGGCGCTCGAGGCTAACACCACGCAGCCTGCCGGCAAACTGGACCTGAACAACACCGGCCCTTCGAGCCTGCAGCAGTACCTGCTGTCAAAAGACCCGCTGCATCTTGGCGGAATCGACGCTTCCCAGAAGTATCTGGTGCTCGCGCAGCAGATTGACGACTTCCGCAACAAGCAGCGCGGCGGCGTTCTGGGTTCCGTCGATGACCTCAAGGGCGTAGCTCCGGCCGAGGTCGTCGCGGCTATGCAGCAGGATTTCTACGTCTCGAACTTCGCTGTGCGGAACGTCGAGATCGTCGGCCCGCAGGTCGGCGGACAGCTCCGCAAGCAGGCGCTCTGGGCGACCTTGTATTCGCTCGGCGGCATGCTGGTGTACCTGTGGTTCCGCTTTGAACTGATTTACGGTGTCGGCGCGGTGGTAGCCTGCTTCCATGACACCATCATCACCATCGGCTTCTTCTCGCTGCTCAACAAAGACATCACGCTGACGGTCATTGCCGCCATCCTGACGCTCATCGGTTATTCGATGAACGACACCATCGTCGTCTACGACCGCATCCGCGAAAACATTAAGCTGCTGCGGCGCGACAACCTGGCCGACATTGTCAACAAGAGCATCAACCAGACCCTGAGCCGGACGATTCTTACTTCGGGCTTGACATTTCTCACCGTACTCTCGTTGTATGTCTTCGGGGGAGAAGTACTCCGGGGTTTCTCGCTGGCTCTGGTGATCGGCATTCTTATCGGTACGTACTCGTCGATCGCCGTTGCAGCGCCGATGCTGGTTGCCTACCAGGAATGGCGGGCGAAGAAGACCGGCCGTGCCGCTCTGCCCGCTGCCAGCGCTCCACGGGAAAAAGCCAAGGCGAAGGCATAATCGGTTTTTCAGATGAACACAAAGCGTCTCTGGGGTGTATATTCAAGTCCTTCGGTAATCCGGCCCGTTTTCCTGCAACTTGTCACAGCGGATTTCGGCCGGCCGGGGCCCTTTGAGGCCTGTACAGTTGGGAGCAAAAAGCAGTAATCCGGTGTCTAAGTAACAAGTACAGCGTTCGACGGAGATTGGGCTATGTTTGAAGACAGCCTTATGGAATCCGGAGGCAAGATTAAGACCAAGCAGGGTGCTACGACTGCCGTCTCCTTTATCCTCCAGATCTTGCTGATTGGCGTGCTTGTATTACTACCACTCATCTTCACCGAGGCCTTGCCGAAGGCGCAGTTGATGACCTTCCTGGTCGCACCGCCGCCACCGCCGCCGCCTCCACCGCCGGCAGCCATTCCGGAAGTGAAGATCGTGAAGCCCCGCACCAGTGATCTCGACAACGGGCAGTTGCGTACACCGACCGCCATTCCTAAGAAAGTTGCCATGATTAAAGAAGACGAGCCGCCACCGCCGTCCACCGGTGTGGCTGGCGTCGTCGGCGGCGTTCCCGGCGGCGTTCCCGGCGGAGCCATGGGTGGCGTGCTGGGCAGTATCGTCAGTAACGCCCCGGCAGTCGTGCCCAAGGCCGCCACGCCGCAGCGCGTGCGCGTCTCGCAGGGCGTCTCACAAGGTCTGCTGATTCACCAGGTCAAACCCACCTATCCTCCGCTCGCCCGTCAGGCGCGCATTCAGGGAACAGTGGTGTTGCAGGCCGTGATCAGCAAAGATGGTTCGATCGAGCACCTGACGCTGGTCAGCGGGCATCCCATGCTGGCCCCGGCAGCCATCGAAGCCGTGAAGCAGTGGAAGTACAAACCCTACTTCCTCAACGGCGAACCGGTGGAAGTCGATACCACCATCAACGTGAACTTCACGCTCGCCGGAGGATAGCCTCCGGATTTTTTATTTGCCACGAGTTTCGGGGGCGAGCGATCGCTCCCAAGAGGTCCTGAAGCACCCGAACACGTAACACGCTCTGCAGTAACGATAGTTCTCGAGGAGGAGAATTCGATCCATGCTTTTAGCAAATGTTGCAACTCACGCTCTTAGCCACGTTCCCAACGTCGCCGTCTGGATGTTTCAGGAAGGCGCCGTGGGATGGGACCCGGTTTCGCTCTGGAAGCAGATGGGCATCCTGGCGAAAGCCGTCGTAATCATTCTGTTCGTCATGTCCGGCTGGTCGATCGGCGTCATGATTGACCGCGCCATGGCGTACAGCGCTGCGCGCAAGCAGTCGCGTGCGTTCGCTCCCGCCGTTGCCGGCGCCCTGCGCGAAGGCAAGATCGACGAAGCCATCAAGATTGCCGAGCGCAACAAGAAGAGCCACCTGGCGAAGGTCGTCACCGCCGGTCTGCAGGAGTTCCGTGCGCACGGCGAATCCAGCGACATCCCGGGCGAGCAGATTGAAGCCTCCAAGCGTGCCCTCGAGCGCGCCGAAGCCATCACCCACGCCGAACTGAAGCGCGGCCTGGGCGGCCTGGCCACCATCGGTTCCACCGCTCCGTTCATCGGACTGCTCGGCACCGTGGTCGGCATTCTGAACGCCTTCAAGGAAATTTCGACCCAGAAGGCAACCGGTCTGGGCGCCGTCGCCGGCGGTATTTCTGAAGCCCTGGTGACCACCGCTATCGGACTGTTCGTCGCCATCCCGGCCGTGATGATGTTCAACTACTTCTCGAGCAAGGTGGAAGCCTTCGACGTCGAAATGGACAACAGCTCCAGCGAGCTGATTGATTACTTCCTGAAGCGTCGCTCCGCTGTTCGCCGGTAAACGGGTCGGTTAAGCATCTTCACACCGAATCCCGATTGAACGGAGAGGTACACCTATGGGAATGGCAGTACGCGACGAAGGCTCGAAAGTAAACTCCAACATCAATGTCACGCCGATGGTGGACGTGATGCTGGTGTTGCTGATCATCTTCATGGTCATCACGCCGATGCTCCAAAAGGGCGTCAGCGTTGACATGGCGAAGGTCAACAACCCGGTCCCCATGCAGGATGCCGATAAAGAAGATGCCCTCCTCATCTCCGTGATGCGCGACGGCAAGATCTACTTCGGATCGGATCGAGTGGAGGCAGACACCCTCACTCAGAAGGTGAAAGACCGCCTGGCCAATAAGGTCGACAAGCGCGTCTTCATCAAATCCGACGCCCGCGCGCGCTACGGCGCCGTGGTCGAAGTAGTGGACAACGTCCGTTCGGCGGGTGTGGATGATGTGGGTTTGCTGACGGAACAGAAGAAACAGGGTGCGTTGCCGCCACCGGCCGCGCCCGCGAAATAACGGGAGTCTGTTATGGGAATGGTAATGGGAGGGAAAGGCGGCCCCTCCGCTGATATCAACGTAACGCCGCTCATTGACGTGTTGCTGGTGCTGTTGATCATCTTCATGGTCATCACCCCACTCACGCCCAAGGGCCTGGACGCGCTGGTTCCCCAGCCGCCCAAGGACAAAACCAAGCAGCCGCCGCCGTCGGACGACCGCACGATCGTGGTGCAGTTACTGAAGGGCAGCGGCGATAAGGCCAACCTGAAGATCAACCAGGACGACGTTACATGGGAAGGCCTTGAAGGTAAGCTGAACGACATCTTCAAGACCCGCGCCGAGAAAGTCATGTTCGTCAAGGCGGATCCGGATTTGACCTTCAACGAAGTGGCCCAGGTCATCGACATTTCGCACACTGCGGGTGTTGATAAGGTTGGTCTGATTACCGCCAAGATCGAAGCTGGCCAGTAGCCAGTCGTACTGCAGTAGCGTGATTCGGGAAGTACTCCTCCTTGGGATAGGCGGGATGCTGCTTGGCGGCATCCCGCCATGCCCTGCCACCCGATAATGCGTATGGGAGAGTGAAACCAGACATGAACAAGAGCGGACGAGTACTGATGCTTTTCGCGGCGCTTCTGGCGCTGCTGTCGGCCGTGGGTTGCGAGAAGTTGCGCGCACGCGACCAGATCAACAAGGGCGTTCAGTCGTATAAGAACGCTAAATACGAAGAGGCCATCGAGCATTTTAAAAACGCGGTGCAACTGGATCCCAGCCTGATCAACGCCCGTCTTTATTTGGCCACCGCGTACATGCAGCAATACATCCCCGGCGCCGATTCTCCGGAGAACAATAAATACGCCGAAGAAGCCATCGCCGAATTCAAGAACGTGCTCGATACCAATCCTCCAAAAGAACAGAAGATCCTTGCCCTCAAGGGCATCGCATCCCTTTATTTCAATATGAAGAAGATGGAAGATGCCAAGAAGTACCACCAGATGGTGGCCGATCTCGATCCCAACGATCCCGAGGTGTATTACTCGATTGCCGTGATCGACTGGACGCAGTCTTACCAGCCTCGCTTGGAAGCACGCGCCAAGTTGGGCCTCAAGCCGACCGACGAGATCAAGGACAAGAAGACCTGTGCCGACCTGAAGAAGGCCATCGACGCCAATCAGGCCGTGGTGGAAGACGGTATCGCCAAGCTGAACAAGGCGATCGAGCTTCGTCCTGACTACGACGACGCTATGGCGTATCTCAACCTCATGTACCGCGAACGCGCCGACCTGGAATGCGACAATCCCGACGCGCGCAAGGCCGACCTGAAGACCGCGGACGACTGGGTTGACAAAACCATGGCTGCCAAGAAGGCCAAGGCCGAGAAGTCCGGCCCCACCGGCGCCGTCACTCTCGATACGCCGACGAAGTAACCTTGTAACTCCTCCGTTGCTGACGCCCCTCCCTCGGAGGGGCGTTCTGCTTTGTGCGGGCATCACCTCGCTCTGTGACGCCATCACTGGCCGCCGTCCCACTGTGAAGTACAATTCCAGATTCGGCCCGGTTCAAGACACCCCGCCACGGTGCCGCGGTGACGCTGAATCCGAGAAACTCGGTGTCTCCGTGGTGAAGGCTGTAAGACGTTCCTATGTTCAAACGCATCCTCATCGCCAATCGCGGCGAGATTGCCGTCCGCATCATTCGCGCCTGCCGCGAGATGGGCATTGAGTCGGTCGCAGTCTTCTCCGACGTCGATCGCCGCGCCCTGCACGTTCGCAAATCTGACCACGCCTACCACATTGGCCCGGCCACCGCGAGCGAGTCCTACCTCAACATCGACAAGATTCTCGACGTCGCGAAGAAGAGCGGATCCGAAGCCATTCACCCCGGCTACGGATTCCTCTCTGAGAACGCTAACTTCGCCCGCGCCTGCCGCGATGCCGGCGTGAAGTTCATCGGGCCCACGCCCGAGTCCATGGAGATGATGGGCTCCAAGACCCGCGCCCGCCAGAACATGAAGAAGGCCGGCGTGCCCTTCGTTCCCGGCTCGGAAAAGGGCATGGAGTATGAAGAAACCGCCAAAATGGCCGCGGAAATCGGCTACCCCGTGATGCTCAAGGCCGCGGCCGGAGGTGGCGGCAAGGGCATGCGCCTCGTCCACAAGCCCGAGGATCTCAAGTCGGCCTTCGAGAACGCGCGCAGCGAATCCAAGCGCGCCTTCGGCGACGACGAGGTGTACATCGAGAAGGCCATCGTCAACCCACGCCACATCGAAATGCAGGTCTTCGGCGACGAGTACGGCAACGTCGTCTATCTCGGCGAGCGCGAGTGCTCCGTGCAGCGCCGCCACCAGAAAGTCCTCGAGGAAGCGCCCTCGCCCATCGTCGACCCTGACATGCGCCGCCGCATGGGCGAAGTCGCCGTCCGCGTCGCCAAGGCCGCGAATTACCAGAACGCCGGCACCGTCGAGTTCCTCGCCGACGAGGAAAAGAACTTCTATTTCCTTGAGATGAACACGCGCCTGCAGGTCGAGCATCCGGTCACCGAGTTCATCACCGGCATCGACCTCGTGCACCTGCAGTTCCGCGTCGCCTCCGGCGAGCCGCTCCCCTTCAAACAAGAGGACATCTCCGTCCGCGGCCACGCCATCGAGTGCCGCGTCTATGCCGAAGATCCCGACAACAACTACATGCCCTCGCCGGGGACGATCACCCGCCTCATCTCGCCTTCGGGCCCGGGCATCCGCCGTGACAGCGGTATGTATGAAGGCTGGAACGTGCCCATCGAGTACGATCCGCTGCTGGCCAAGCTGGTCGGCTACGCCGAAACCCGCGAGCAGGCCATCCAGCGCCTGGAGCGGGCTCTCTACGAATATTTTGTCGGCGGCATCAAGACCAACATTTCGCTGTTCCGGCGCATACTCCGGGACCCGGATTTCCGTGCCGGCAAGCTCGACACTGGATTCCTCGACCGCCTCCTGAAAGACAAGGCCGTGCACACCGACGCCCGGCGTGAGCTGATCGCCGCTGTCGCCGCTGGCATCTTCGCCACCCTGGATCCAAAGCAGACCTTTCCGGGCGAGCCCGGATTGCCGCCGCCCGGAAACGGCAAAGCCGCGCCGCACGAACCCAGCAACTGGCGCCGCGCCGCGCGCGAGGAAGGGTTGCGATGACTTACGACGTTATCGTTGACGGCAAAACCCATCGCCTCGAACTGACCAAGGGCGAGCGAACCTGGCTCTGCAAGATCGACGGCCAGGAAATGGAAGTGGACGCTGCTCTCACCGCCCGCGACGTGCTCTCCCTCCTCATCGGCGGAGACGCCTTTGAGATCAAGCGTGAGCGCTCGCTTCGCGGCGACCTGCACCTCGTCCTTGGCAGCGCTCGCTACGAAATCGATGTTCAGGATCCCCGCTCGCTACGCACCCGTCGCGCCGCCGCCGGAGGCGAGGCTGGCCCGCAGCGCATCACCGCCCCCATGCCCGGCAAGATCGTGCGCATCAGTGTCGCCGAAAAAGAGGAGGTCAAGGCCGGTCAAGGCGTCCTCGTAATGGAAGCGATGAAGATGCAAAACGAGATGAAGTCGCCGAAAGACGGCAAGGTGCAGAAGGTCCTCGTCGCCGAAGGCGCTACCGTCAACGCCGGCGATGTGCTGGCGGTCATCGAGTAGCCGGCGGACCGCATCCCCCTGTCGCTCGCGAGTCATCGGGGCTACCCCCACGAAGCGCTGACTGGTAATTCTTGCGAACACCTGCTGCTAATGCAGCGCGCGCCCGAGTCGAAGGGCCTGCGGTTCCGTGGAGATGTTCCTCAGATTCGTATCAGGACATGACTTTAGTCATGCCGGAAGACGTTGAAAATTCGTAGTGGGCTTTAGCCCCCGCGCTTCATTGAAATGTGGGTCGTGGGAATGAGTTGCACTCGGCATCACT
>Ga0306923_10003794_pt1 | contig 14344 bp, 13 predicted proteins | sample sta12Can44000108_FD_203841 | JGI IMG/M metagenome (GOLD analysis project Ga0306923, IMG submission 203841) | Lab enrichment of tropical soil microbial communities from Luquillo Experimental Forest, Puerto Rico - statanox.12C.anox.44.000.108 (v2)... | ecosystem: Environmental > Terrestrial >... | reverse complement strand
GCCCAGACGCACGCGGTCGTGCTGCCCTACGTGCTTGCCTTCAACGGGCCGGCCGCCCCCGAGGCCGAACACCGGATCGCCGCGGGGTTCGGGGCGAACCGGGCGATCGACGGCCTGCAAGACCTGCGGCGCGAGCTGGATGCCCCGCGGGCGCTGCGGGACCTCGGCTTCACCGAGGACGCCATACCCGAGGCGGCCGACGCGATCCTGCCCGCCGTCCCGCCGGGCAACCCCCGCCCGGTGACTGCCGAGGACCTGCGCGGCCTGCTCCGCGCGGCCTGGTCAGGGGTGGACCCGAGGGAGTCACCCCCGGCCCGTTCGGAATGATTGCTCTCGACGTTAGCGGGTGACCAGCTGGTCGGTGAATCTCCGCACTTCCAGTCCCCTGCCGCCGAAGCAGGTCTCGAAGCCGAACTCGGTGCCGGTCAGGTACCAGTGGGACGACAGCCGCCCGGCCCGCTCGGCGTCCTTGTAGAAGGGGATCAGGTTGAGCGTGACCGCGTCTGTGGAGCTGCCGCTCAGCCGCCAGTACCTGATGTAGTTCCAGCCGTGCCCGCTGTGGAAGGCACCCCAGGTGATGTAGCCCCACCAGATGCCGTCGATCTTCACGGCGCGGGAGAAGGCGGGCGAGCCGATCCCGTTGGAGCCGAGCCAGATCATGATCTCCGCCCCGTCATCCCGTCCCTTCGGGGGCCGTCTGGTGCGGTCGAACCAGATGTCGTAGGCCGCGTTCCCGGCGAAGTCGCTGAGCGGGTAGTGGTACGTCACGGACGATACCTCGGACCTGATCGAGGACACGCGGACAGGTGTGGCGCGGCCCTGCGTGCATAGCTGAGGAAGCGACCCGTCCATCTCGCAGCCCACGTAGATATTCGGGAAGTCGGCCCAGTTCCGCGTCACGCTGGAGTGATAGACAGTGAACTTGTCATCCCAGTTGTAGGAGCCGATGCACATCGACTGGAGGCCGTTGTTCCGGACGATCGCGCCGTTCGCCACGTTGGCGTGAATATCGCCCTTGCAGGTGAACCAGCCTGAGCCGTGGGGACGGTGCACAGGTTTGCCATCGGGGCCATAGAGGCCGATCGCTCCGGGGGTCGGCGGTGGCGTAGCGGCGTACGCCGAGGTACCGACGGCGAGGAGTGCAGGGATAAGAAGGACAAACAGGCGGCGCGGCATGCGCACGGGAACTCCTTGGCATGAGCGGGAAAAGCAGCCGTCAGTTTTCTAGGAATTCACGCGATAGCTAATAAGATTTCAGCTCACCGTCCGAAATATAGCCTTTATTAGCACATGACCAGGTTTACAGCCGACGTCCCATCCGGTCAACCCTCGCAAGGTTAAATAATGGTTATCCTGAGGGTCAGATATGCGAATTCTTCGGTAACACACGCGTTCTGGCAGCTAGACAGCGTATACGCAAAATGAAAGTTTCATACGCAGATTCAATTCAGCGGTTGCCAAGAATGACATGCGGGATAAACCCGTACATTGCGTGCATAAACGAACAAGGGCTGGCAAATCCGCGAAGTGCCGAGAAAATCGTTCGCGCGGTGCGGCTGGATGCGGGAGGGTGGCGGCATGGAGCTGGCTGACGCCGCCGGCACGCGTAGGGCGACCGCTCCTTCCACCCGGACTGTAACCCGTTCGTCGGGCAGACCTCGACGCGCGGGGATGGCGCGGTTAAGTGTTCAGGCCAGAGCCCTAGCCTGCCTTTCAGAACCTCGCCTGCCTTTCAGAACGGGGTGGGGATGTGATGGAGCGGCAGGTTCGGCTCGATGTAGCCGCCTGGTCGCTGCCGCCGGGGCAGGGTGATGTCGCCGTGCGGCAGCGGCTTGTAGGGGACCTGGCTGAGCACGTGGCTGATGATGTTCAGCCGGGCCCGCTTCTTGTCATTGGAGTCGGCGACATACCACGGCGCCCACGCGGTGTCGGTCGCGGCGAACATCGCATCCCGGGCCCGCGAGTAGTCATACCACCGGCTGTAGGACTTCAGGTCCATCGCCGACAGCTTCCACAGCTTCCGCGGGTCGGTGATCCGGCTCTCCAGCCGCCGCGTCTGTTCCTCCTGGCTGACCTCCAGCCAGTATTTCAGCAGCAGAATTCCCGAGTCGGTCATCGCCTTCTCGAAGGCCGGGGCCAGCTCCAGGAAGCGGTCTGTCTCAGCCGGCCGGCAGAACCCCATCACCCGCTCCACCCCTGCCCGGTTGTACCAGGAGCGGTCGAAGATCACCACCTCCCCCGCCGCCGGGAAGTGCTGCACATACCGCTGCATGTACATCTGCGACTTCTCCCGCTCCGTCGGTGTCGGCAGCGCCACCACCCGGAACACCCGCGGGCTGACCCGTTCGGTGATCCGCTTGATCGTGCCGCCCTTGCCCGCGGTGTCCCGCCCCTCGAACACCACGACCACCTTCGCGCCCGACTCCTTCACCCACTCCTGCATCGCGACCAGGTCACCTTGCAGCTTCTCCATCTCCGCCTCATACGCCTTCCGCCCCATCTTGGGAGGCGGCCCGGCTTCGCCGTCCTGCCCTGCTGCGGCCGACGGCGCATGGACCTGCGTGTCGTGCTCCTCGTGCTTGTTCTTCTTCTTGTTGTTCTTGGCCATGTGCTCCTCCTCGGGACAGACACGCGGTTACGGCAGCGTTAACGTAGAGCGAACTATCTCGATAATCAACAGTCACCGGATGGCCCAGCATCACCCGTAAGGGATGGTTTGCCCGGTTATGCCGAGAGGTCTGTGGCTGCTCCCGGAGCCTTGCGCCGGGCGGCCCGGTTCGAGCCAGGACTTCCCGGGCGGGACCGGCGAGACGTCGGCCCCGATGGGGATATGGCGTCCCAGTCACCTCTTCACCTCTTTAGGGTGACGATCAAGAACGATCCCCGTGTGATGATCGTGGACGTCAGGAACGGCATAGTTAACGTCAGGGCAACGTCTGGGTTACGCGCAGGCAAACAGTCTCCGGGAATGATCTGACGCGCACAATACCCATTGTGGGCACGCTCAGCCCGCGGATGCTAGGCCATAAGTAAAAAATAAACGAATCAAAGTCCCTATCGGACAGCCCTCGATCGGCCTATTTCGCCTGCGTGTGGAGAACATCATGAGAGTAGTGGTAGCCCTCGGCGGAAATGCGCTGCTGCGCCGTGGACAGCCGATGGCGGTGGAAAATCAGCGGGAAAACGTGCGGGTGGCGTGCGACCGGCTAGCGCCCATCGCCGAGCAGCACGAGCTAATTATCTCGCACGGGAATGGCCCGCAAATCGGGCTGCTGGCCCTAGAAGAAGCGGCCTATACAGAAGTGCCCGAATCCCCCCTCGACGTGCTGGGCGCCGAGACCCAGGGCATGATCGGCTACCTCATCGAGGAGGAACTCGGGAACCGGCTCCCGTTCGAGAAGCCGCTCGCGACTCTGCTGACGATGATCGAGGTCGATCCCGATGACCCGGCCTTCACCAACCCGAGCAAGCCGATCGGCCCGCAGTACGACCAGGCCGAGGCGGACAAGCTGGCGACCGAGCGCGGCTGGACGTTCAAGCCGGACGGGAACAAGATGCGCCGGGTGGTGCCTTCCCCGGTCCCGCAGCGGATCTTCGAGCACCGGCCCATCAAGTGGCTGCTCGACCACGGCTGTGTGGTGATCTGCGCGGGAGGCGGGGGGATCCCCACCGCCTACCGGCCGGGACGGCAACTGGTGGGCGTCGAGGCGGTCATCGACAAGGACCGGGCCAGCGCCCTGCTGGCCCGCGACGTGCAGGCCGACATGCTCATCATGGCCACCGACGCGTCGGCCGTGTTCATCGGGTTCGGCACCGACGCGCAGCGGGCCATCGCCGCGGCCGACCCGGACGCGCTGCTCGGCGGGTACGAATCCGAGTTCGCGGCCGGGTCGATGCTGCCCAAGGTGATCGCCGCGTGCGACTTCGCCAGGGCATCGGGGAAACCCGCCGTCATCGGCTCGCTGTCCGACATCGGTGCCATGCTCGCCGGCACGGCGGGCACCCGCGTAGCCACTGACGTGACCGGCGTCGTGTTCGGCACCGCCAGCTAACCCCCAGCCAAGCAACAAACCGAGGAGGGCACCATGCCATTGGGGGCGTATTCCGAAGTAGGCAGGCTGCGTAAGGTGCTAGTGCACCGGCCCGGCCTAGAGCACACCCGTCTCACCCCGTCGAACGCGGCAGATCTGCTGTTCGACGATGTGCTGTGGGTGGCCCGCGCCAAGGCCGAGCACGACATGTTCTGCGAGGCGATGCGAGATCGCGGGGTGGAGGTGTTCGAGGTCGAGCAGCTGCTGGCCGAGACGCTGGTCAAGCCCGAGGTCAAGGACTGGGTGTGTGCCAACATCCTCAGCGAGCGGCAGGTCGGGGTACTGGCCGCACGGCGGGCCCGGGAGTGGGTCGAAACGGCGGAACCGACGCTCGTGGCGGAGTTCCTGATCGGCGGGATCACCAGGGCCGATGTCCAGGAGAGCGCGGGGCTGGCCTGGGAGACGGCCGACCCGACGACCATGCTGGTGCCGCCGCTGCCGAACTTCCTGTTCCAGCGCGACCCGTCCTGCTGGATCTTCAACGGCGTCACGATCAACCCCATGACCAAGCCGGCCCGGATCCCAGAGACGCAGATCATGGAGACCGTCTACCGGTTCCACCCGATGTTCGCCGCCGAGTCCTTCCCTATCTGGCTGGGCGGGTCGGAGGAGAACTGGGGCCGCTGCCACGTCGAGGGCGGCGACGTACAGCCGATCGGCAACGGCACGGTGATGATCGGGATGGGCGAGCGGACCACGCCGCAGGCGGTGATCTGGATCGCCCGGTCGCTGTTCCGCGCCGAGGCGTGCAAGCAGGTGCTGGCCGTACACCTGCCCGCGTCGCGCAGCTACATGCACCTCGACACCGTCATCACGCAGTGCGACCGGGACCTGGTCACGCTGTTCCCCCAGGTCGTGTACGGGGCGCGGACCTGGGCGATCCGGCCCAGGGAGTCCGCCGACGACATGGTCATCGAGGAGCAGCACGGGACGCTGCCTGACCTCATGGCCAAGGCCCTGGGCGTCGCCTCGATGCGCGTGGTGGAGACCGGCGGAGGCACTTTCGGAGCCGAGCGGGAGCAGTGGGACGACGGCAACAACGTTGTCGCGCTCTCGCCCGGCGTGGTCGTCGCGTACGAGCGCAACACCGGCACCAACACCGCGCTGCGCAAGGCCGGCATCGAGGTGATCACCATCGCGGGGTTCGAGCTCGGCAAGGGCCGCGGCGGCGGCCACTGCATGACCTGCCCGATCGAGCGCGACGCGGCGTTCTGAAACACCGCATAAGGAGCATAAGGAGAGAGTTTCCGGGGAAGTGCGGAGCGGAATGACTTGTCACCTCCGCGCGCTCTGCTTCGATGCGCACGACCCGCTCCGCCTCGCGCGCTTCTGGGCCGGCGTCCTGGGTTGGGAGATGGCCGACGACCCGCAAGACGGCATCGCGCTCCTGCCGAGCGATGACACCGGGTTCCGGGTCCGGTTTCTTCCAACTCAGGAGCAGAAGGCTGGCTGATCCCGCGTGCGCCTGTGGGACGTTCCGTCTGGTGCGGTAGTTTGCCAGGGTGAGCGGCAATCGTGAGCTGGTGGAGCGCTTCATCGCCAGCCTGGAGGCCAGGGACTGGGGTAACTGGGCGGCGCTGCTGCATCCGGCCGTGATCTACGAGATCCCGCAGTCGCGGGAGCGTATCCGGGGCCGTGATCGCTACCTGCGGTTCAATCAGGAGTTCCCCGGCGACTGGCATCTGCGGCCCAAGGTCGTGATCGCCGACGAGCATCACGGGGTGGTGTGGTTCGAGTGGCACCTCGATGACCGCATTGACGATGCGATGGCGTTCTTCACCTTCGCTGACGGGTTGATCACGCAGGTCACGGACTTCTGGCCGGAACCCTACGAACCACCGCCTGGCCGCGAGCATCTGGTAGAGCGCTGGTAATCCGGTGCCGCAGCCCGGCGAGGCGAGCGCGCCACCTTGTCGGGCGGTCAAACCTTCCGGAATGTGCTCCTGACTGCCACTTTCCCGTCGCGAATAAGGTAATAGTCACAGCCGTGTGTCTCGGCTGGCTCTCCCTCGCTGGTGACACCGGCCCACTTCCATTCGCTGTAAGCCTCGTCACCAGCGAACACTTCGTGAACCGTCTCGAACTGACCGGACTTGTGTGCACCGAGGAACCCGAACAGCGCATCGGCGATTGCCTCGGGCCCCTCAAAGCTTGCCCCCGCCGCACCTGGGCGAAAGACGCTATCGGACGCGAACAGCGCCACAGTGGTCTCGCGATCGCGAGCGTTCAGGGCATCGTTCAGCGCGCGAACGGCCGTGGCAGTCGTCTCTTCCTTTGTGCTCATGTTTGAGCAACCCTCCATTTCGTGACCGGCGGAATGGTGTGCTGGCCGAAAAAGACGTTCCGTCCTCTCCGGCAAGTAGCAACCATCTGGTTGCTATAGTATGGCAACCGACTGGTTGCGTCAAGCGAGGCAGGCCGAAGCCGCAGCTTACGGGCGCTCTATGGGGCGCTGTCTTTGGCGGCTTCTTGCGCGGCGCGCTCTACTCGCTCGCGGTAGGCGGTCCACCATGCCTTCTCACCTGACGGCAGGTTGGGGCGCTCGGCAGCCAGCCCTACCGCCCCGTCAACGAGTTCCCGGATGATGTCCGCATGCCCGGCATGCTGGCAGGTTTCAGCGATTACATGGACCAGGATCCGGTGCAGCGTCACTTCGTTCCGGTCCGGTGGCCACCATGGCACATGGCCGGTGGCGTCGAGCGCAAGCGCGTCGATCGTGGCGTCCGCGTGTGCCCATGCCCGCCGGTACAGGCCGGTGATGAATTCGCGGGATTCATCCGGCGCCGCGAACATATCCGAGTTCGGGTCTGACTCATCCAAGGGCACCTTGTCCGCGCAGGGGCGGCCGAAGGTGTCGCCAAAGTACCCTAGCTCGACATTCGCCAAGTGCTTGACCAAGCCCAGCAGGTTCGTGCCGGTCGGCACCACGGGGCGGCGGACGTCATATTCGGAAAGGCCGTCGAGCTTCCATAGCAGTGCGTCGCGGGCCTCCTGAAGATAGCGGCGAAGATCGGCTTTCTGATCAGATTCGGCCATGAGGACAGCTTGTCACCAGCGCGACCGCTCAGGCGACTCTGCGGCGCGCAGCTCCGCGTGGGCCGACCAGCGACGAAGAGAAAGACGGTTTCCGTGATGCACGGTTAGCGGGAACTTGACAGCGGGGCTGACGGGGAGTTACGACGGGCGTGCGATTCTGTTTGACTCGCTGCCGTTAGTCAATGCCCATCGCACACCAGGCAATGAGCACGAGAGGAACAAAGACGTGAAACCTCGACTGATCCTGGCGTTGGCGGCCGCTTGCGCCGTCGCACTGACCATCGCACTAGCCATCGCATCGTCTGGATCGGCACAGCGCGCGAGCGCCGCCGTCCATGGCCTTTCGCAGCAGGGAATGAGCAAATCGGAGATGCGGCACCTGTCCGGGTTCGCCTCGTTCGAGGCTGGCATCGGCGTGTCGGCCAAGGTGCCCGCGGCCCGGGCCAATGCCCGGATGAGCAACGCCGCGGTGAGCCTGTGTCCGCGCAACTTCGGGCCGAACGTCCTGGTCAACCAGAATTGCCTGAACGTCTCCGACCCGGACCTGCAGGGCCGCGGCCAGGCGCAGAACGAGACCGCCATCGCCCAGAACCCGCTCAACTCGCGCCAGATGGTGGCCGGGTTCAACGACTACCGGCGCGGTGACGGCACCTGCGGCACCGCCTTCAGCAGTAACGGCGGGTCAAGCTGGACCGACAGCACCATGCCCAACGGGTTCACCCGCGGGAAGAACTTCGGCAATGTGGCCCGGCAGTACTGGCAGGCGGGCGGCGACCCGTCGGTGGCCTGGGACACCAGGGGGAACGCCTACTACTCCTGCCAGGTGTTCCTGCGCGGGCCGGGCACGACCAACAACCCTGACCTCTCGAGCGCCGTGTACGTGTTCCGGTCCACCGGTGACGCCGGTGCCTCCTGGAACTTCACCGGCCACCCTGCGGTGGAGACGTTCACCGCCAACCCTGCCGTGCTGACTGACAAGCCCTACATGACGATCGACAACAACCCGAACAGCCCGTTCCGGGACCGGATCTACGTGACCTGGACGCAGTTCGCCGCGGACGGCAGCGCCTACATCTACGAGGTGCACTCCGATGACTACGGGCAGACCTTCAGCAGCCCGGTCGTGGTGAGCACCACGAGTGCGACGCTGTGCACCGCCAACCCCGGCACCGCGGGGACGCCGCAGGGAACATGTAACAACAACCAGTTCTCCGACCCGTTCACCGGTCCCGACGGCGCGCTGTACGTGACCTTCGCCAACTTCAACAACACCGTCACCGGGACGGACAACCGCAACCAGATGCTGCTGACCAAGTCCACCGACGGCGGGCTGACGTTCGGCGCGCCGGTCAAGGTGTCCGACTACTACGAGCTGCCCGACTGTCTCGCAACCCAGGGCTCCGACGCGTTCCGGGCCTGCGTCCCTGAGAAGGGCACCGCGAAGAACTCGGTGTTCCGGGCCAGCAATTACCCCTCCGGCGGGGTGAACCCGACCAACCCCAACCAGGTCGTCGTGACCTTCGGCTCCTACATCAACCGTAACTCGAACGAGTCCAACGGCTGCACGCCCAATGGCTTCAACTCGGCCACCGGCGGCAACCTCTACACCGGCGCCAAGACGGCCGGGGCCTGCAACAACAAGATCGTGCTCAGCGTCTCCAACAACGCCGGGGCCTCGTTCACTGGGAGCACCACGGACCCGCGACTGCTGCCCGTGGTCAACACGGCGAGGGGGCAGGCAACCACGGACCAGTGGTTCCAGTGGGCCGCGTTCACGCCTAGGGGAACCCTGGCGACCTCCTACTACGACCGGGCGTACGGTTCGGACGAGACCACCGGGGACATGGACGTCAGCGTGTCCACCTCGAGAAACCTGTCCAGCTTCAAGGTGACCCGGGCCACCTCCGATTCCATGCCACTGCCGACGCAGTTCCCCGACGCCAACGGGAACAGCCAGTTCTTCGGCGACTATGCGGGCGTGTCGGCGTTGTCCGGCGCCAACCCGCTATGGTCGGACACCAGGAACCCGGACGCGTTCAACTGCCCGGGCACGCCTGCACCGGGTGTGCCTCCCGCGGTGTGCACCGGAGCCGAGCCGAACGGGCTGCTTGCCAACGACCAGCAGATCTACACCAGGATGACTCCGGCTTCCTAGCCGCCGCTCCTGGCATTCCGGCGGCCGGGCTCCGCGAGAGCCCGGCCGCCGGGCCGTCTGCTACCCCAGGGCTTGGGGCGCCCGCATGCCCCACAGCTGCACCTGCAGGCCCTCAAGGCAGGCGACCAGCCGCGATCATGGAAAGCCGACGGCTCACTCGGCGCGCAGCAAGGTCGCGACCGGGGTACGCCCGGCCAATCGCCCCGGCCAGACGGCCACGAGGTTCGCGAAGGCGAGCGCTCCGACCGCGATCAGCGTGACTATCAGAGAGGGCACCGCCGGGGCGGGCACGACGCTGATCTGGCGCGCGAACGCGCCCCAGACCAGGCCGAGCAGCAGCGTGAGCGCCAGGTAACCACTCCACCGCGCGGGCAGCGTGCACCGGAAGCGGTACCACGCGACCCGCGACGCTGACGGACTGATCCCCACGGGAGGCCATATTCCCCGATCGAGCGCGACCGGGCCAGGCAGCTATCCCTTCAGGCAATCCTCGTGCCACCACTACCGCGTGAGCTAGTCGGCCAGGAGTCGCTGCCGGTGGCAGTGGCATCGGCGCACTTTGCCGACAGGGCGGGACCGCTATCCGGTCCTGGGGCATGGGGTCTACCGTGAGTTACTGACTGGCTGCGGGACTGCACTGCCGGGTGGGTGTGGCCGGGGCGGGTGCCGGGCCGGTGCGCGGGTGTGCTGCGGAGGTGAGACGGGTGGCCGGGGCGGGCGGTGCTGCTGGCGGCGGCTGGCGGGTGTTCTTGTCGCATACCTCGGAGCTGCGGGAGTTCCCGGCGGGGAGCTCGTACGTGGCGGCGGCCGAGCGGGCGGTGTCGGCCTGCGGGCACGTGATCGTGGACATGGCCGATTTCCCGGCCGCGGACCAGGTCCCCGCGGACCTGTGCCGGGAACGGGTGGCGGGCTGCGATGTGTACGTGGGGATCCTGGGGACCCGGTACGGGTCGGAAGTGCGGGATGCGCCGGGGATGTCCTACACCGAGCTGGAATTCGATGCCGCGACGGAGGCGGGCCTGGACCGGCTGGTGTTCGTGCTGGACACCGACACCGCGGTGGCGGGCATCCCGCCATCGAAGCTGATCGACCGGGAGTACGGAGCGCGGCAGGAGGCGTTCCGCCGCCGGGTTGCCGGCAGCGGCCTGGCGGTGCGAAAGTTCGCCGACCCAGTAACACTGGGGCAGCTGGTGGAGCGGTCCCTGCGGGAGCTGGCGGACCGGCGCCGGCCCGGCGGCGGGGGCGGCCAAGGTCCGGCGGTGGTGGTGGCGGGGGAGATCCCGCAGGAGCCGCCGGGGTTCCAGCTGCGCCCGGAGCTGCTCGCGGCGCTGGCCGGGCCCGGGCCGGGGGTGCGGGTGGTGCGGGCGCTGACCGGGATGCGGGGGGTGGGCAAGACCCACCTGGCGGCCGCCTGTGCCCGGGCCCGGCTGGCCGAGGGGTGGCGGCTGGTGGCGTGGGTGAACGCCGAGACCGAGGGCGGGCTGCTAGCGGGGCTGGCCGAGGTCGCAGCCGGGCTGGGCCTGCCGGTGCCGGGCGGGGACGCGGTGGCGGCGGGCAAGGCGGTGCGGCACTGGCTGGAAGCCGACGGCAGCAGGTGCCTGCTGGTGTTCGACAACGCCGCCGACCCAGAGCTGCTGCGCCGTTTCCTGCCCGCGGCCGGGCAGGCACAGGTGATCATCACTAGCAACCACCAGGCGGTCGCGGCGCTGGGCACCGGGGTACCGGTAGGCGTGTTCACCGAGGCGGAGGCGGTGACGCACCTGGCGGCCCGGACCGGGCAGGCCGATGCGGTCGGGGCGGCGGCGCTGGCGGCCGAACTGGGCTGGCTGCCGCTGGCGCTGGCCCAGGCCGGAGCGGTGATCGCCGCCCAGCACCTGTCATATGCCGCCTACCTGGAGCGGCTGCGCCGTCTGCCGGTCACCGAGCTGCTGGCGGCCGAGGAGGGCGGGGATTACCCGGCGGGGGTGCCGGCCGCGGTGCTGCTGTCCATGCAGGCGGTCCGTGCCGGGGACCGAGGCGCGGCCTGCGCCGCGGTGATGGACCTGGCCGCGGTGCTGTCTCCGGCCGGGATCGGGCGGGACCTGGTGCACGCGGCGGCCGCGGCGGGGATGACGGGGCGCGACGGCCCGCTGCCCGCGCTGGGCGCGGAAGCGGCCGATGCGCTACTGGGCCGGCTGGCCGGGGCGTCGCTGCTGACCTTCAGCGTGGATGGGACGGTGGTAACCGTGCACCGGCTGGTGATGCGGGTGATCCGGGATTATCTCGCCGCCTACGGCGCCCTGCCCGGGGTGTGCGAGGCGGCCGCGGGGCTGCTGGACGCCCGGGCCGGGTCGCTGTGGCCGCGGCGGCATGCGGACCGGGCGGCGGCCCGGGACCTGGCCGAGCAACTGCTGGCGCTGGCCGGGTCCGCCGCTGCCTGCCCGCCCGGCACTAGCCTGGACACCGCGATGATCCGGGCCCGCTTGTGGGCGCTGGCGTTCCTGGGCGAGCTTGGCGACAGCACGGCGCAGGCGATCACGGTCGGCGAGCAGCTGGCCGCCGACCACGAGCACATCCTGGGTCCCGACCACCCCGACACGCTGGCCTCGCGCAGCAACCTCGCCGCCGCCTACCAGGACGCAGGCCGCACCGCCGAGGCGATCACCCTGCACGAGCAGGTCCTAGCCTCCTTCGAGCGCGTCCTGGGCGCCGACCACCCCGACACGCTGGCCTCGCGCAGCAACCTCGCCGTCGCCTACCGGATGGCGGGCCGCACCGGCGAGGCGATCCCCCTGCACGAGCAGAACCTGGCCGCCGACGAGCGCGCCCTGGGGCCCGACCATCCCGACACCCTGACCTCGCGCCACAACCTCGCCGTCGCCTACCAGGCGGCGGGCCGCATCGCCGAGGCGATCACCCTGCACGAGCAGGTCCTGGCCGCCCGCGAGCGCGTCCTTGGCCCCGACCATCCCGCCACCCTGCAATCACGCAACAACCTCGCCAACGACTACCGGGCGGCAGGCCGCATCGCCGAGGCGATCCCCCTGCACGAGCAGACCCTGGCTGCCCGCAAGCGCGTCCTAGGCCCTGATCACCCCGCTACCCTGGCCTCGCACGGCGACCTCGCCAACGACTACCGGGCGGCGGGCCGCATCGCCGCGGCGATCCCTCTGCTCGAGCAGGTCCTGGCCGCCCGCGAGCGCGTCCTGGGCCCCGACCACCCCGACACCCTGGCCTCACGCAACAACCTCGCCAACGTCCGCCAGGCTGTGGGCGGCGCAAACGAAGCAGATAATCAGGACCCGTAGCCGGACGCGGGCTACCGGAGCATAAGGAATGCGGCCTGTCAGGCTAGGACAGCTTGAACTGGCCGCTGGCGAACCTAGCGGTTCCCGAGACGGACCTGCACCACCGGAGCCGGCCCCCACCTCACCGGCTAGCACGCCTCATGCTCTGCGGTGAAGATGTCACGTTGCCCAAGGGCAACCCTGGGCTTCGGCGGTGCTGCGGGACTAGCCTGCCGCGATGTCGCCGGGCAAGCGACAGGGGTGGCAGCCGTCGTGCCGACGGCTGCCACCCCTGCTTTCGCGCCTGGGGCGTGCTGGTCAGTTCCGGATGTCACCGGTCTGCGCCGAGCAGCCCGTTCAGGCGTGCTGTCGCCTCGGCGAGGATCTGCGCGGCCTCGCCCCGCAGCTGCTCGTCGCCGGTGCGGGCTACCTTTACCAGCGCTTGGCGCAGCTCGTGCACCGCGCGGATCCGCTCGCCGCGCTCGGCGCGCTCGCCGCTCCCGCGGTGCCCGGCGTCACGCCCGGCTTCCGGGACGCAGCCGCCGGAACGGTGGTGGCGGTGGTGGTGCAGGTGCCGCCCAAGGTGGGCGCGCGGGCGGGCTCTCCGCCTGCTGGTCTCGTTAGAGAACTCGTTCATGATGATGCTCCTGTTCTGGGTAGACTCGCGGCTAACTTGTCGCGATATGTCAACGATATATCGTTAACGAAGTAGGTGGCCATCGTATTCCGCCCAGCCTTGGCGCACCTGCGGCCTGCAACCTCCTTGACGCTCCGGTCCAAATCACCCTGGAGTGGGCGCCGCCACAATTGCCTGGACAGTGACCCCTGCACCGCAGGGGGTCACGCACCTGCGCCGGCGTAACTTTGGGGTAAACAATGTGTGGTGACAGAACCGATTTGGGCTCGGGATGATCAGTGATGGCGCTGGGTGAGGCGGAACAGGATGCTGCCGGTGCCGCGGCACGGGCAGGGGTTGTCGTCCGGGCGGTTGATTCGGTGGTGGAGCTGCGCGGGGTGGCAGATCTGTTTTCGCGGATCTGGGCGACCCCGCTGGTGCCCCCGATGCCGCACGACATCATGCGCAGCCTGGCCCATGCCGGGGGGCGGGTGCACGGGGCCTTCCGAGAGGGTCAGCTCGTCGGCGCCTCGGTGGCCGTGTTCGGGTCACCGGCCAGCGCCTCGTGCTATTCGCTGATCGCGGGGGTGAGCCCGGAAACCGCGAGCCGGGGTGTCGGCCTGGCACTGAAGCTAGCCCAGCGCGTCTGGGCGCTGCGCGCCGGGGTGGTGTGGATGAACTGGACTTTCGACCCGCTGCTGCGGCGCAACGCGCGGTTCAATATCTCCCGCCTGGGCGCGGTGGGCACCGAGTACCTGGTGGACTTTTATGGTGAGATCGCCGACGGGGTGAACGACCCGGAGACCGACCGGCTCACCGTCAGCTGGGACCTGCGGGCGGCCCTGCCGGATTCCACGGCATCTGCGGACCTCCTGGGTCCCCGGGTGCCCTCGGAAGAGGACGTGCCCGACGCGATCCTGGCCGCCGGCCCGGCGGGTGAGCCGGTCGCCGAGACTGTGCCGGGGGCAGGCGGCGGCGGTCCTGGGCGGCTGCGGTGCTGGATCCCCGATGGCATCCTCAGCATCCGGCGGACCGACCCGGGCCTGGCGGGCCGCTGGCGGCTCGCCGTCCGCGGGGCTCTCGGCGGCGCTATCGGCGATGGCTACCAGGTCACCGGGCTGATGGAGCCCGGCTGGTATGTCCTGGAGAAGGCGCAGGCCGGGCGGTGAAGGTCGACGCC
>Ga0306923_10003791_pt1 | contig 14347 bp, 8 predicted proteins | sample sta12Can44000108_FD_203841 | JGI IMG/M metagenome (GOLD analysis project Ga0306923, IMG submission 203841) | Lab enrichment of tropical soil microbial communities from Luquillo Experimental Forest, Puerto Rico - statanox.12C.anox.44.000.108 (v2)... | ecosystem: Environmental > Terrestrial > Soil... | reverse complement strand
GTCAACATGGCGTCAAATGGCAATGGGGGCCTTCTCCATCTGGCCGGCGAGCTATTCAAGATGATGACCGGCGTCGACCTAGTACATGTCCCCTATCGCGGCGCTCAGCCCGCGCTTACCGACGTCATAAGTGGGCAAGTGCAGGTCATGTTCGTCGCTTCGACCGTCGAGTACATCAAGACCGGCAAAGTGCGCGCATTGGCGGTCACCACTCCGACGCGCTCGGAGGTCCTGCCGGACGTCCCACCGTTGAGTGAGTTTGTGCCGGGTTACGATGCGGCTGCATGGATAGGTGTCAGCGCACCCAAGAAAACGCCGCCTGAGATCATCGACAAACTGAACAAGGAGGTTAACGCCGCGCTGGCGGACCCCAAATTGAAGTTGCAGCTTGCTGACTTGGGCAGCAGCGTCGCCGGCGGCTCGGCCGCGGATTACGGGAGGCGGCTTGAGGAGGAAGCCGAAAAGTGGGGCAAGGTGATCCGCGCGGCCAACATCAACGCGGAATAGGCTGTCATCGTCGCGCCGACGTTCCATAACCTTAAGTTCCGCGAATCGCGGGGCGCTGATGTCCGCCAACAGGCACTCTGTGAGGCGTCCACCAATGTTCGCCAAAACGCGAGACGATCACGGTTTAGAGGCTAATGCGCAGTCAAAGCGGGGGCCACGGACGAAAGCCGGCTAACCAGGAACAGAACGCCACTGGACGCCCGCGCCAGCCGACCATCTTGCCATAAGTGTCGTAGACCGGCGTGCGGTACCAATAGCAGTTGGGCCCTGGCAGCGGTTCCCCATAGGCGGGATAGTACACATAGCCAGGCGGCGCATCGGCCGGCCGCTCGCTGGCGCCGACAGCACATCCGACGCAGCGCGCATCCGCCGTGATCCGCATGGCGGAAACTGCGGTTGCGAAGGTCACGGCCGCAACTAGAGCACTGAGAGTTTTCGTCATCAGAAGCCCCCGCTCGCGTCCGCACATTTTGATGTTTTTTTGCAACACGTCAGATGAATCGCCGAAGGGGCGGATTGTTGCCAATATTACATTATAACTGAAGTTCTCAAACGGAGCGGTGGAATGGTTCTGCCTGCTCCGAGACGCGCGCAACGTGACGACGATGCGTTGGTTCCGGTCGCGTTCGAGATTGGGTGCGTATCTGGCGCTGTTTGCGCTGGCGTTCCAGCTCGCGGTTTCGTTTGCCCACGTGCATCTCGAGCGCATCGCACCGGCCTCATCGGGCGCGAGCGCACTCGCCAGCGTGCAGCCATCGGCCGAGGACCTCAATGCGCCTTCCGGTCCAGCCGGTCGTGAACGCCTCGCCGACGACCGCTGCCCGATCTGCACGCTGATCCATCTCGCCGGTGCGTTGGTGCCGGCCGAGATGCCGTCGTTGCCGCTACCCACCGTTTTCGGCCGGTTGCGGCTCGAGCTTGCCGCCGAATTTGATCTAACGGCATCCCAAGGCGCGCTCTTCCGCGCGCGCGCTCCTCCCATCGCCTGACATCGATCTGGTGTCGGACCGGTCTCGCGCAAGACCGCGCCGATACCCATGCGGCGCTGCTTTCGCCGCAATGCGTTGATCGTCGGGGCTGACGGGGGATCGTTCCCGTCAAGGATGTGGGCGTGTGATGTCTATCCATAGGAGGCGTGCGCTTCTGCTGAGCAGCTCGGCGCTCGTGCTGCTCTGCTTCGCCGGCGCCGCATCGCCGCAGACGCCGGCAACGCCGCCGGAGACTCCGCCGACGACGACGGCGCCATCAGAGACTCCGCCGACCCCGACGCCCGCGCCGGAAACGGCGGCGCCGCAACCTGCGCAGCCCACTCCCGAGGCGCCGCCAGCTGAGCCCGGTGTGGCTCCGGCGGTCGCGATTCCGCAAGTCACGGTGGAAGCACCGAAACCGCGGCCTGCGCGGCGCACCGCTCCCGCCGCTCCTGCCCGGACGACGACGCCATCGCAGCCACCACCCGCACCGCCGGCGACAACGACAGCGCCGACGACGCCGACCACGGCCACCGCGGGACAGCCGGCCGCGACGTCGCCACAGCCACCGCCGTCGCTCAACACCATTAACAGCGCGCAGATTCAAGCGAGCGAGAGCAAAAGCCTGGGCGGGCTCCTCTTCACCATGCCCGGCGCCACCTCCGCCGGTCTCGCGCCCGGCACGCAGCGGCCGGTGCTACGCGGCCTCGACGATTTCCGCGTGCGCGTGCAGGAGAACGGCGTCGGCTCGATGGACGTTTCCGACTACGGCCAAGACCATGGGGTGCCGCTCGATCCGCTGGCAATTCAGAAGGTCCAGATCCTTCGCGGCCCGGAGGCGCTGCGTTTTGGCTCGCAAGCGGTCGGCGGCGTTGTGGAAGCGACCAACAACCGCATTCCCTTCGCGACGCCGCCGGGTGGCTGGCAAGCGCAAATCCAGGGCGCCACCACCACGGTCGACCGGGGCGCCGAAGGCGGCGCGCTCTTCGACGCCGGCTCGCGCGACTTCGCCTTCCACGCCGACGTCTACGGGCGTCGCAGCAACGATTATTTCATCCCGAGCTATCCCTATCTTTTCCCCCCCGACCCCGCGCCCCCCTTCAACGGCAAGCAGCCGAACTCCTCGTTCCACTCCGAGGGCCAGGCGGTCGGCGGCTCCTACCTGTTCGACGGCGGCTATGTGGGCGCCGCGGTCTCCCGCTTCAGCACGCTCTATCATGTTCCCACCTTGGCCGGCGCGCAGTCCAACACCCGCATCGCCATCGAGCAGGTCAAATACACCAGCAAGGGCGAGTTTCGGCCGCAGACCTCGGCCATCGACGTGATCCGCTACTGGGCCGGCGCGGTCGAGTATCACCACGACGAGATCGGCCTCGGCGATTTCAACATCGATGGCGTGCAGGCGACGTTCAACAACCACGCCCAGGAAGCCAGAAGCGAGATCCAGTTCCTGCCGATGGCCACGCCGCTCGGCACGCTCATCAGCGTCGTCGGGGGGCAATTCGACCACCAGCAGATTGACACGTCGGGCGATGCCGGCAGCCTTCTCGGCCAGGCGCGGACCAATAGGGCCGCCGGCTATTTTCTCAACCAGCTGTGGTTCACCGACACGCTGCGCCTCGTCTCGGCGGGGCGCGTCGAACCCGTTCGTATCGACGGAACGTCCGGCATATTCCCGCCGTCGCTGATGCCGCCGCCGGACAATCCGACGCTCGTGCTGCAATCGCTCGATTACGTGCCCAAGAGCATCAGCTTCAAGGTGCTCAACGACCTGCCGTCCTGGATGGTGGCAAGCGCCACCTTGCAACGCATCGAGCGCGCGCCCACCGCGCTCGAACTCTTCGCCCACGGCGCCCACGACGCGCCCGGCACCTTCGAGATTGGCAACCCCGCCCTGAAAATCGAAACCGCCAACAGCGCGGAGCTGGGGCTGCAGCGATTCCAAGGCGATTTCCGCTTCGACGCCAAGATCTACTACACCTACTACAACAACTTCATCTTCCGGCAGGCGACCGGCATCCTCTGCGGCGCCACCTTCGCGACCTGCGGCAACGGCATCGACACCGCCTTCATCCAGACCATCTATTCCCAGCGCGACGCGATCTTTCGCGGCACCGAGGTGGCCTGGCAGTGGGATCTCGTGCCGCTGGCGACGGGCATTTTCGGCGTCGACGGTCAATACGACTTCGTGCGCGCGACCTTCGCCGCCGATGGCGGCAACGTCCCACGCATGCCGCCCATGCGTGTCGGGGGCGGCGCCTATTGGCGCGCCGACGACTGGTTCGTGCGCATGGGCCTGCTGCACGCCTTCGGGCAGCACGACCTCGGCGTCAACGAGACTCCCACCGCCGGCTACAACCTGCTCAAGCTGCAAATCGAAAACACGCGCTACTACCGATATTCGCCGTGGGGACCGACGCTGATCACCACCGGCCTCACCGGCGACAACCTGCTCGACGTCGACGTGCGCAATCACGTGCAATTCCACAAAGATGAAATCCTGCTGCCCGGGCGCAGCATCAAACTTTTCATGAACGCCAAGTTCGGCGCCGAGCCGCCGGGCGACAAGGCAGCGCAAGGCTATTACAAGCGCGCCACAGGCGATGGCCTGCCATTCTTCTACAAGGCGCCGGTCCTCACCGCGTGGAGCTGGGCGGGCCCCTATCTCGGCCTCAACCTCGGCTACAGCGCCGGCAAGTCCAAGACCGATGGCGTCTTCAGCGATGCCACGCTCGGCGCTCCTTTGTTCGCCACCGGCTCTTCGGACAGCCTCAGAGGCGTCATCGGCGGCGTGCAAGCCGGCTACAACTGGCAGGCGGGCAATTGGGTGGCCGGCCTCGAAGGCGACATCCAGATGTCGGGGCAAGGCGCAACGCCGAGCTACGTCTGTCCCGGCGCGGTGTGCAATCCGACCGTCGTCGATTTCGATGCGCCGGTGACGGCGAAGCTCGTTCAAGGCCAAAAACTGGATTCGTTCGGCACGCTCCGCGGACGCTTCGGCAGCACCATCACGCCCGATGTCATCGCTTATGCCACCGGCGGACTCGCGGTCGGCTCGATCAGGACCGCCATCACCCTTTCGGGCGTCGGTTTCGATGCCGACGGCAACCCCTTCACGTTCGACGCGCCTTTCAGCGTGCTGAAGATAAAGCCGGGCTGGACGGTCGGCGCCGGCCTCGAAGCCCGCTTGTTCGGCAACGTGACCGGCAAGGTCGAATACCTCTACATGGATTTTGGCACCGTCTCGGCCTCCGTCACCAATGCGGTGAATGCGACGCCGATCACGTTCGCCGCCAGTTCGCACGTCACCGACAACATCGTGCGCGCCGGCGTCAACTACAAATTTGATCCCGCCGTTGGCGGCTACGACGTTCCTCGCGGCATCGGCGTGCCGCTCATCTTCAAGGCGCCGGCTTATGGCGCACCGGTCGCGACCGCATGGAGCTGGGCCGGTCCCTATCTCGGGATCAATGTCGGTTACAGTGCGGGAAAATCGAACACGAATGCGGTGTTCACCGATCCCACGGGCACGCCGCTGTTCACCACCGGTTCCACCGACAATCTCAACGGGGCGATCGCCGGCTTTCAAGGCGGCTATAATTGGATGACGAGCAGTTGGCTGATGGCCGGCATCGAGGCCGACATCCAGCTCTCGACCCAGAACACCACCCCGACCTTCATTTGTCCCGGCGCCATCTGCAATCCGGGGATCGGCGACCTCACCACGAGCTTCGACCGCGCGCAGAAATTGGATTGGTTCGGCACGGTGCGCGGCCGCCTCGGCGCGACCGTCACGCCGGATACCATGGCTTATTTGACCGGTGGGCTTGCTATTGCCGAGATCAACACTGCCGGCATCGTTTTGGGGTTCAGCCCTTTCGACAGCAGCGGCAATCCCAACGTCACCCCTGTCGGCTTCGGCTTCTACGACCACAGGACCAAGGCGGGCTGGACGGCGGGCGCCGGTATCGAGACCCACCTCAGCGGTAACCTGACCGGCAAGGTCGAATACCTCTACCTCGATTTCGGCAGCGTCTCGACCGCCACCAGCAATCCGCTGAACACGACGCCGGTCGCGGTCAACCTCGAGTCTCGCGTCACCGACCACATTGTGCGCGTGGGCCTCAACTACAAATTCGATCCGTTCGCAACGGCCTACGACGCAGCCGCCGATTCAAAAGCGTCCATGCCGTTCAAGGCGCCGATGCTGGCAACATGGACCTGGGCCGGTCCCTATCTCGGCGGCACCATCGGCTACAGCGCCGGCAAGTCGAATACCGACACCGCCTTCAGCGACCCGGTGAGCGGGGCGGAGCTGTTCGCGACCACCCGATCGCGCAGGCTCGATGGAGCGATCGGCGGCGCCCAAGCCGGCTACAACTGGCTCGCCGGCGTGTTGCTCGTCGGGATCGAGGGAGACCTGAATTACTCGGGCCAGCGCGCAAAGTTCAACGCCGTATGCCCCGGCGTCATCTGCAATCCGAATCTCATCGGCGCCGTCGACGATCCCTCGGTGATCGCCAGGTTCGAGCAAGGTCAGAAGCTCGAATGGTTCGCAACCTTGCGCGCGCGGCTCGGCGTGGTCGCGACGCCGGATGCCATTGCTTATGTCACCGGCGGCGTGGCGGTGGGCGAAGTGATGACCGCCGGCACGGTCTTCGGGTTCGATGGCAACGGCAACCCGGTCAACACAATCGTCAGCAGCCACAACACCCAGGCGGGCTGGACCGTCGGCGGCGGCCTCGAAGGTCGTTTGGTCGGCAATTGGACCGCCAAGATCGAGTACCTCTATCTCGATCTGGGAACGGTTACGACCATCCCAGCGCCAGCACCGAACTCGACGACCGCGCTGGCCTTCAATTCCCGCGTCACCGACAACATCGTGCGAGCCGGCGTCAACTACAAATTCGATGCAAACGAAATCTGGAGCAATTACTGATCGGACTTTAGTGGTCGACGCAATCGGCGGAAGTCACCAGAACTTGATAATGTCACATTATCACATCGTGATACCTGCTAATGAGTTGTGGATGAGGCCAGTCGAGATGGAACTTTGGCAAATGCAGAGGAGACCAGTTCGCGCTTTGCGCGGTCTGTGGTGGTCGAGGGCTGCGATGCTGCGCGGTGCCTCCACGATCGCATTACTGATCGTGCCGTTGCCGGCGCTCGCGCAGGACAGCGTCGTGGCCACCGCCACGCTGCCGCGCGATCTCAGCCCATGGGGCATGTATCTCAACGCCGATCCGGTCGTGAAGGCGGTGCTGATCGGTCTTGCCCTTGCTTCGATCGTCACTTGGACTGTGTGGCTCGCCAAAACCATTGAGATCTTTTTCGCCAAGCGACGTGTGCGGGCGGCATTGAATAAGCTTGTCCACGTACGCTCCACGGCGGACGGCGTGGAGCGGCTGGCCGATTCTCGGAGCGAGGTCATGCAGTTCCTCGACGCCACCGTGACCGAGTTAAAGGTCTCACCCGGTTCCACCGACCGAGAAGGCATCAAGGAGCGGATCGCGTCGCGTCTCGAGCGCATCGAAGCAAGCTACGGGCGACGGATCTTGCGCGGCACCGGCGTGCTTGCCACCATCGGTGCGACCGCCCCCTTCGTCGGCCTGTTCGGCACCGTCTGGGGCATCATGAACAGCTTCATCGGCATCTCGAAATCGCATACCACCAACCTCGCGGTGGTCGCGCCGGGCATCGCCGAGGCGCTGCTGGCGACCGCTTTCGGGCTTGCGGCCGCCATTCCGGCCGTTGTGATTTACAACGTGTTCGCGCGGTCGATCGCGGGCTACCGTGCCGGGCTTGGCGATGCCGCGGCGGAGGTCCTGCGGCTTGTCAGCCGCGATCTCGAGCGCGCCGTCGTTCCTGCTCCGTCCGCGCGGAGGGCATCGCCATTGTCCGCCGTCGAGCGTACTTGACAGTGTCGTCATAAGCGTCCGTCTCGACCACGGGAGGACACGCTTGACGAAATGCATGAGATCAACGTCACGCCGTTCATCGACGCCATGGTGGCGGTTCGGCTTGCTACCGTGGACATTCTCGTCAATCTGTCGGCATCGACCGCCGATCCGCAGCCGCGGCCGGATAGGCCACTCTATCTGACAGTAAAGTTCGACCTCACACTGCCGCTCGGCGATGATTCTGTGAGCCGCGATCTCTTGCCAAGCGGGAAGCAGCGCGGAGCACCGCCGTCCGGCTCGGGTTGCAGCTTTCTGGGGTTGAACTGCGCGAGTTGCCTTATGATTATGAGGCGGCGCTCGATCAGGCACCGCCCGACCATCGCGGCATACTCATGATGCCGTCGGCTCTCTTGTGTACCGCTGTTGTGGGCGTCGGTGTATTGTCGAACCTATGGTCTTTTCTGTTCAAGGAGCCGAGCAGCGTACTCAAGGGAGGAGAGCAAGGCTGACAACGACAACTTGTCAACGAAGTGCTCGGGCCTCTTGTTACGGAGTTCGTTCGCAATTTTAGCCGCGAGGACGCGACACCTTATTAGCGTGGCTCGAATGCCGGCCTTCTCGGTCGCATCTAGGCTGTCAAACTCATCAGACATACTACTTCGCGCATCTTCAGAGCCCCCCACTGCCGTGGGTCGCCTGTTGCGCGCACCAGGTTCAAAACTTTGATCTATCTCAAAGGTTTTGGTGCCGGGGCCTGTGGGGGCTTGGCTTCGACGAGCAATTATTTGGCGCAAATGAACAAAACCTAGGACGTGGGCAAAGCGACTGAGGGATGTTCGGCCCAACCAGTGAGTGCAGAGCGGATAGGGCCGAACAGACCACTCAGTTCCTCTGCTTAACTTGCCCTGGCCTTCAGTGGCCGGGGCCTTTTTCCGTTCATGGCAGCGACGAACAAATATTTGGCGCAGATAAACAAGACACCAGATCATTGGCGCAGGTACGATGAAGGGTTCGGCCCACAGCACCGCATTTAACTGGGCCAGCCACATCGGTTGTCCAAAAAACTTAATTGACGGCGCTATTCTGTAAAGGCCAGGGTGGTGGCGGGCGACGGTCCACCTGAAAGTCTTCCGGCAGCGACAGCGCCGAACAATTGTGGTTTGAGTAATGTCGCTAGTGCCCCAGACACGTTTCGAGTGGAAGCGCGAATTGGGCAGTGCCTTCAACACTGCCTACAACGCTCAACTCGGCAGCGTCACCTACTACGTCACATCTCGAGACTATGGCCACCCTGCCTATCTCGAGGTGCGTGATCCGCGCGGAGGTCTGAAGCGGCTCGACCTCGGCAACTACCACAAGATCGAGCAGGCTAAGCAGGCCTGTGAGCGGCACTACGCGGCCGGTTGCGACTTGGGTAGGGCGGAGAAGATTAGCCGCTAAGGCAGCGCGAAATTCGCCCGCCTGCAAAGGCAAAAGCCTGCGATGTTGGCGCAAATGCCGCTTTTCGTATATCGACACTTCACCGGCGCTGTCTGCACGACGTCATCTGACGGCCGCTTTGCGTTATTCAGCGCGCCCTCCACAGCGGCCTTCTCGGTCGCGTCCAGGCCGTCAAACTCATCAGACATAATGCGCTCCGGCTTCTCAGAGCCGTCCCTCGGCCCGTTGGTCGCCTGTTGCGCGCACCAGGTTCAAAGCGGTGCTGCCTCCGCGCTGCTACGAAGTAGCGAGCGTTGCCGTTCATCGCATAAGCGCCCGACCCGCCGTGGGGCCACCCATCGACGGGTCGGACCTGGCCACGACGCACGGGGTTAGGGCGCGTCATGACCAACTGACCAACGCAGCAACTTGCCGCGTGGTTCGGTGCATCAGCAGAGCGGCCCCCAAATACCGTCGATACATAGGCGCGGATCGAAGCGCCGATGCGTGAAGCGCAAAGCTCACCGCCCGCACACCGAGGCGCTCGGGTCATCGGCACAGATCCGATTCGTATCTTGCTGATGTCGCACGAGCCAAGTGACGGCCCAGAGCGCAATCAGGACAATGACGACAATCCAAATATTAATGCGCATCAGAGCAGCCCTGCCGCCGGTTCGTACCCGCTGATACACAGAGAGACAAAGAAAGCCCCGGGCACAGGTTCCGGGGCTTGAGGCAGGAACAGGGAAGTCTAGGTGTCCCGATACTATCCAAAGGCACAAGGCAAGGCGCGGATCGCATACGCGCCCGCCGCGCCAGCAGTCGGACGCGCCGCTGACTCTGCCAAGCTCGATGTTGCTAACTGAGAAACCAAAATCAGCCAGAAGAGAATGGCGAGTGCGGTACTGAGTGCGCGGACTTGCCCATCCGGGCCCGCATTCCAAAGGCCTAATCTGCCAGCCCACTGATACGCTGCCATGAGAGTGAAGGTAACGGCACCAAGCAGGACAAGCGCGCTGGTCACCGGCAGACCTTCTCTAGCCCGCCCATTATAGAGCGGTTGTGTTCCACCATTAGAGTGCTGCCCAAATGACGAACAGCACAACAGGATCATGATCTACGGGCCGAAGGATGACGGCACCTATGTTGTCGAGTTCAGAACGGCCGAAACAGCGGGCGAAGCTTTAATCGTCCGGCACGAATAGCCCATACGGCAGACGCTCTTGGAAATGCCAGATCACCGCGCACTCGATGCGGGGAATCGAGATCGCCAGCGCCTCGCCCGCGCACGCCTTGCGAGGTGCCCGTAATCAGCCGCGATTTGAAGCATCATCTGCTTGGATATTTCGTCCTTCATATCATCGGCAAGATTGCGCGCTTCGTCGGCGCGTTTGCGCCAGTGCTCAGGGTCGTTAATAAGGGAGGCCGGCACAAAGTTGCTCTCACGCGACCGCTGCAGGTCGCTCGCACTTCGCCTCCACGCTTTCACCCTATTAATCAACTGACCACTACCCGACGTAGAGAGTTCGTTGACGGGAATCGTCGGCTCGCGCATTCTGTAAGCGTCCCGACCCGTCGAGGGGTTAGTGACGGGCCGGGACTTCGCGAGCACTGTCGGAGCGGGGCCATCCCCATGGCCCCGCAATTAAATTGTCCCACAGCAGATCAAGCTTAGGGTAGCTATTCGGTACCGCGCCGGCCGGGCAATCGAGAAATTTGGAGCGGTAAAGAGAAACCGCGCGGCGTGATGCTGCTTTGTGCCAGCTTTCAAATACGAAGTTGCCGAGCCGATCACGGTTCGACCATGGCGACGATTTCTTGTTGCGCGGCCCTCACGAAATGAAGGCGCGACCCGAACTCAACGATGCATAGAGAGACAAAGAAAGCCCCGGGGTGAGGCCGGGGCTTTCAAGGAGAAGCTAATGCGATCCAGGGATCAAGGTGCCCTAGACGCCCCGATACTATCCCACAGCACAAATCACGCAAGGCGCGGATCGCACAAGCGCCCCGACCCGTCACGGCCACGCGACGGGCCGGGACGTGTCATCTGCACCGGCGACATGCTTCGCTCCGCGTGAGGCCCGCAATCAAAAAGAGCGAGACACAAAGACACAGGGCTATAGCCTCTAGTTACGAACGGCACGCTGCCGGGCGATGCGGCCCCAAAACGAAAAGGAACCTAGCGGCTGGCGCCGGGCGCGCCGGTCTCGCCCCATGAGATCATGGTCAAACAGGGCAGAATCCTCCCGGTCGAATACTGGGCCGATCCGTTCTAACGAGTGACCAGCGCGACCTCGGCCACGAGGTAGGCGATGCGCGCGATGACGGCAAGGAGTCGCAGGGTAGAGCGAGCTGAGGGCCCTGTTCCGTGGGCGATAACGCGACCCTAGTTCGGGACCGCCGTCTTGGGGTTCGGCGGGTAAGCCGAGTTCTTTTGGGTGCCGCGGATGAGATCGAGCGCGGTGTGGAGCGCCTTGTCGTCCTTCGGATCCGGCGGGATATAGGACTGCGAGCCGGTCTGCTCGTCGCCTTCGGCCTTGAGGTGGCCGCGCAGTGAAGCCTCGCCGCTCGTGTCGGTGCGCGCTTTGAGCTCCTCGGGCACGTCTTGCAGCACCTCGATGTCGGGCGAGATACCCTTCGCCTGGATCGAGCGTCCGGACGGGGTGAAGTAGCGCCCGGTTGTCAGCCGCAACGCTCCGTTGCCGGAACCGAGCGGAATGATGGTTTGCACCGAGCCCTTGCCGAACGAGCGCGTGCCGATGATGGTCGCGCGCCGGTGATCTTGGAGCGCACCCGCCACGATTTCGGAGGCCGAGGCCGAGCCGCCATTGATCAGCACGATGACGGGTTTGGTCTCGGTGAGGTCGCCCGCGCGCGCGTTGAACCGCTGTGTTTCCTCGGCGGTGCGCCCGCGCGTTGACACGATCTCGCCCCTCTCCAGGAAGGCATCGGAGACCGAGATCGCCTGATCGAGCAATCCGCCCGGATTGTTGCGCAGGTCGATCATGAAGCCCTTAAGCTTGTCACCGGCCTGGGCGGAAATCTCAGCGATCGCCTTCTTCAGGTCCTCGGTGGTCTGCTCGTTGAATTGGCTGATGCGGATGAAACCGACGTCGTCGCCCTCGAGGCGCGAGCGCACCGAGCGCACCTGGATGCGCGCGCGGGTGATGGAGATCTCAATCGGCTTGTCCTGGCCCTTGCGCATGATCTTGAGTTTGATCTTCGAGTTCTCCGGGCCGCGCATCTTCTCGACCGCCTGGTTGAGGGTGAGCCCCTGCACCGGCGCGTCGTCGAGGTGCGTGATGATGTCGTTGGCCATGATGCCGGCCTTAGCCGCCGGCGTGTCGTCGATCGGGGCTACGACCTTGATCAGGCCGTCCTCCATGGTCACTTCGATGCCGAGACCTCCGAACTCGCCGCGGGTCTGCACCTGCATCTCGCGGAAGCTCTTGGAATCCATGTAGCTCGAGTGCGGATCGAGCCCGGCCAGCATGCCGTTGATCGCCGATTCGATCAGCTTGCTGTCGTCGGGCTTCTCCACATAGTCGGCCCGCAGCCGCTCGAACACGTCGCCGAACAGGCTGAGCTGGCGATAGGTGTCGGCGTCGGCGGTTTGTGCACGCGCCCCATCGAGCACGACGCGAGGCTGGGTTGCGATCAGCGTCGCGGCAACGCCGGCCGCCGCACCAAGGAGAATCAGGGAAGTTTTGCGCATCATCATCCGCGAACCTTCTGGCCTTCGTTTGCGGCCCACCACAGGCCTGGCCGAAGTGTTAGGCTGACAGTCGCGTTTACTGGGCTTGGGCCATCATCTCCTCTCGCTGGCATCGGAGGTATGTCTGAGTCCCCCGCTGGCTATTCCAAGAGAGGCGATTATCCTTGACGCTCAGGCTGACGTTTGCGGTCCAGCGCTCGTGCGAATTCGAGCACCTTGCGACCACGTCCCAGCCAAGTTTCGTCTGCCTCTTGCTCTTGAAGGCGCACAAAGTCTCGCCAGCCCGAGCGCCATCAGTATCGATGACAGTAAGCAAGAAGCCACTCCGATCGAGCGCGGAGCAAGCTCTAGCGTCGGCAGCCCATATGCCGACGAAAGACATATTGACGGCGTCGTCGGTCAACAATTTATTCTCGCGCGTCCCTTCACTATCGGCCACGGGCACGTTCCGTGTTTGGACCCGAATGTCACCTGTTGGAGGCTCAATCATCCCAGGCAGCGATTCCCGACCATCCGCTTCAGCCGACACGGCGGCAGGCAGGGGAGTTTCAACGAGAGCCGATACGGCGGGAGGCTGAGGCATTTCAACCGGAGCCCAAATGGCGGTTAGCTGGGACATTTCAACCGGAGCCGACACCGCCGCTTGCGGTGCGCTATCTGATGGGCTGGGCAAGCCAGCCCTACGGTTTGGCGCAACAGTAAAGAGGGACGGCATTACCACGACTGCAAAGCAGGCTAGCAACGCCACCGTGGCGAGCATGTTCCCCGGGTTGAAGTAACGAGACCTATGATATAGCGGGCTAGAACCCTCACGAGATTTTCCGTCCAATGAAATCCCCCGTCGTCTTCGTCAGTGATACGCGCAATTGGCGTCAACATCCGTCCGGGCAAAACGGCGGTCCGCAGTTGGGCGAAAGCCGACGTAAGCTCCGTGCCTCAGGTATTGGTTTCTCTTTATTCAGGCCGTCGATAATTTCAAAATAGGTCTCCTCGTGCCGGGCTCCGTGCTCACACCTACCGGGCAAGTTTCCGTTCCCGCCCGAAGAGCTGCTCGCAGCGTTCGGCAGAATTCGTCATCCTGCTCCCGATTTATCCGAACCATAAGGTCTTCGTCAGCTCTATCAGAAACAGCTTCGTTCCATTTAATCATGAGGCCCCCATCGTTGCTGAAGAGCGCGGTTTTCTAAAGCTCCTCCCGTGCGCTCAAGCTCATAACTCAACGGCGGTTCTTTTGCGGCGGCAGTTTGCTGTTATCAGGCCGCGTCATTCATCTCGACGGCGATAGTTTGATATTGGAACCACATTCCAGCGGTCATCACGTACCGCTTCCCTATTGCGCTTACGGGTCTGATCAGCCCCTTCGGCAATAGAGCCGTTGGGAGCGCGGCACTGCCAAAGTTTTCTTTAGAAACGTTGGCATAGTGCATTCCGCGGCGCACTTCTAATCCGAACATTGTTCGCCGTGGTTATGATGTCGCCCTTTGCAAGTCCAGCCCGCGCTGCTGACGACAGCACCGTAGGCACCATAGTACGCCCGGCGGCAAGCGAGTCTGATCGCAGCGGGCTTTATTTCGCCGGCTACTTCATCTGGGAGCGCACAAATTACGAGCCGCGTGGAATCGAACGGCGGCCGCATCAAGCCAAAGCTCTTGGCCATCTTGATTTGGCCATCCAGTTTGCCTCCCCGCGTACTGCGAACAGCGCCACTGCGCCCGGCTCGGCTTGGCCGGGGCGGATTTTCTGAGGCTGCGATGCCCCATTATCGATCAGCGCAGCAACGGCGCTTCCCAGAGCCGTTCGTGCGCGAAATAGAGGAACGATTTGGTGATTGCCTCGAC
>Ga0306923_10003789_pt1 | contig 14354 bp, 13 predicted proteins | sample sta12Can44000108_FD_203841 | JGI IMG/M metagenome (GOLD analysis project Ga0306923, IMG submission 203841) | Lab enrichment of tropical soil microbial communities from Luquillo Experimental Forest, Puerto Rico - statanox.12C.anox.44.000.108 (v2)... | ecosystem: Environmental > Terrestrial >... | reverse complement strand
TCCTGTGCCGCTGCAAGCATCCGCTGCCGGAGGAGCAGCGCCGCAAAATCGCGCTGTTCACCAACGTCGAGGAGCGCGCGGTGATCTCCGCGGTCGACGCGGACGATATCTACCGCATCCCCATCCTGCTGCACGAGCAGGGGCTCGACGACATCGTGGTCGACAAGCTGCGTCTGGAGGTGCCGCCGACGGATCTCGCCGAATGGCGTCACGTGGTGAGCGGCAAGGCGAACCCCGACGGCCAGGTCGACATTGCCATGGTCGGCAAGTACGTGCAGATCCGCGACTCCTACCTGTCGCTGCACGAGGCGCTGATGCACGGCGGCCTGAAGAGCCGCACCCGCGTCAACATCCACTACATCGAGTCGACCGATATCGAGCAGCACGGCACTCACATGCTGAAGGACGTGGACGCGATCCTGGTGCCGGGCGGATTCGGCGAGCGCGGCATCGAGGGCAAGATCCAGGCGGTGCGCTATGCACGCGAGCACGGCGTGCCCTACCTCGGGATCTGCCTCGGCATGCAGGTGGCGATCGTCGAGTTCGGTCGCCACGCGCTCGGCCTCGGCGATGCCAACAGCACCGAGTTCAACCGCGCCACGCCCCATCCGGTGATTGCACTAATCTCCGAGTGGCAGGACCAGGTGCACGGCGCGCAGACCCGCGACGAGGGCTCCGACAAGGGCGGCACCATGCGCCTCGGGGCGCAGGAGGTGTTGCTCGGTGCCGGCACACGCGCCCGTGAGATCTACGGGCGCGATCTCATCATGGAGCGCCATCGGCATCGCTACGAGTTCAACAACCACTACCTCGATCGTTACCACCAGGCCGGCATGCGCTTCTCCGGGTTCTCGCGCGATGGACTGGTGGAGGTGATCGAGGTGCCACATCATCCCTGGTTCGTCGCGACGCAGTTCCACCCCGAGTTCACCTCCACGCCGCGTGACGGGCATCCGCTGTTCACCGGCTTCATCCGTGCCGCGCGCGCACAGCGCGCGTCGCAGCTGCCGCGGGCGGCCGGCGCCTGAGGCGCTGCCGTCCTGACTTCGCGGCGCAGACGCCCACCATGAAGCTCGCTGGACACGAGGTCGGCGCGGGCCAGCCATTCTTTCTCATTGCCGGGCCGTGCGTGATCGAGAGCCCGGCACTCACGCAGGAGATCGCCGGACGCCTCAAGGAGATCACCGCGCGGTTGCGTGTCCCCTTCATCTTCAAGGCCTCCTACGACAAGGCGAACCGCTCCTCACGCACGAGCTTCCGCGGGCCGGGGATCGAGTCGGGCCTGCGCGTGCTGGAGGATGTGCGGCGGACGATCGGGGTGCCGGTGCTCACCGATGTGCACGAGGACACCCCGCTCGCGGAGGTCGCGGCCGTGGTCGACGTGCTGCAGACGCCGGCATTCCTCTGCCGGCAGACGAATTTCATCGTCAACACCGCCGCCCAGGGCAAGCCCGTCAACATCAAGAAGGGTCAGTTCCTCTCGCCGTGGGAGATGCAGAACGTGGTCGACAAGGCGCGCTCCACCGGCAATGAGCACATCATGGTGTGTGAGCGTGGCTTCTCCTTCGGTTACAACAACCTCGTCTCCGACATGCGCTCGCTCGCCATCATGCGCACGACCGGCTGTCCGGTGGTGTTCGACGCCACCCACTCGGTGCAGCTGCCCGGCGGTCAGGGGAGCGCCTCCGGCGGGCAACGCGAGTTCATCCCGGTGCTGGCGCGGGCAGCGGTCGCGGCCGGGGTCGCGGGGCTGTTCATGGAGACGCACCCGCGGCCGGAGGAGGCACTCTCGGACGGGCCGAACGCCTGGCCGCTCGGTCGCATGGAGCCGCTGCTCGCGACGCTCACCGAGCTCGACCGCGCGGTGAAGAAAGTGCCGTTCGAAGAATCACTGCTGCAGGACGCACCCCGATGAGCCGCATCACTGACATCCGCGGACGCGAGATCCTCGACTCGCGCGGCAACCCCACCGTCGAGGTGGACGTGGTTCTCGACTCGGGCGTGCAGGGGAGGGCAGCCGTACCCTCGGGCGCGTCCACCGGCTCGCGCGAGGCGGTCGAGCTGCGCGATGGCGACAAGACGCGCTACGGCGGCAAGGGCGTGCTGCGGGCCGTCGAGAACGTCAACACGGTGCTGAGGGAGGCGCTCCTCGGCCAGGATGCCCGCGCGCAGGCAGCGATCGATCGCCGCATGATCGAGCTCGATGGCACGGACAACAAGGGCCGGCTCGGCGCGAACGCCATCCTCGGGGTGTCGCTCGCCGCCGCGCGTGCGGCCGCCGCCGACGCGCGCCTGCCGCTCTACCGCTACCTCGCGCAGCTCAGCGGCCGCGCCCGCGAGCCGGTAATGCCGGTGCCGATGATGAACATCGTCAACGGCGGCGCGCACGCGAACAACAGCCTCGATATCCAGGAGTTCATGATCCTCCCGGTCGGGGCTGCGAGCTTCCGCGAGGCGCTGCGCTACGGCGTCGAGGTATTTCACGCGCTGCGACAGCTGCTGGCCGCGCGCGGCCTGTCGACGGCGGTCGGCGATGAGGGTGGATTCGCCCCGAGCCTCGAGTCGAACGAGGCGGCGCTCGGACTGATTCTGCAGGCGATCGAGCGGGCCGGCTACCGCGCCGGACACGACATCTACCTGGGGCTGGACGTCGCCAGCTCGGAGTTCTTCCGCGACGGCCGCTACGAGCTCGCCGGCGAGAAGCGCAGCTTCTCCGCGGCGGAGTTCACCGCGTATCTCGCGGACCTCAGCGCCCGCTACCCGATCATCAGCATCGAGGACGGTATGAGCGAGGCGGACTGGGACGGTTGGGCACAGATTACCCAGGCACTTGGCAAGACCTTGCAGCTGGTCGGTGATGACGTGTTCGTCACCAATACCCGGATTCTCCGTGAGGCGATCAGCAAGCACATCGCCAACGCCATCCTCATCAAGCCGAACCAGATCGGCACGCTCACCGAGACGCTCGAGTGCATCGACATGGCCGACAAGGCGCACTACGCCTCGGTGGTATCGCACCGCTCCGGCGAGACCGAGGACAGCACCATCGCCGACATCGCCGTCGCCACCGCCGCCACGCAGATCAAGACCGGCTCGTTGTCGCGCTCGGACCGCATCGCAAAGTACAACCAGCTGCTGCGTATCGAGGCCGAGCTCGGGTCGGTGCGCTACGCGGGGCGCGAGGCGTTTCCAGTAAAGATCTGAGGCGCGCAGTTGGGGCACCCTTAGTCGATAGTTCGGCATTCACCGAACCATCAACCAGGGGAGGTATGAGCGCGCCCGTCGAGCCACCGGGGAAGCCGCTGCAGGCGCTCGGTTACGCGCTCAACCCGCCACCGGCACGTTGGTCACGATCACGATCGGCCCGGTCGGGTTGCCGGTGGGTGAGCCGCCCGCGGGCTCGATGCTGACAGCGACCTTGTCGGCTGCGAGCAGTGCCGTGCGCTGCCGCTCGCTCAGCGTGCGCTCGGCGCTCCCCGCGGCCGGCAGAAGACCGAGCGATACCGGCGCTGCTCCGCCGCGCGGCAGCGCCCACAGCTCGTAGGACTTACCCGCCGCTGGCGGCACTTTGCCGACGACCTCGATGGTGAGGGCGGCCAGTGGCAGGCGCCGCTCGAGCCGCCACACCGGGTGCGCGGTGTCGGTGCCGAGGACGGCGAGTGTCTGCAGCGGGGGCGGCGCCGCCTGGCGCATGATCAGGCCTGCGATCAGCACGACCGCCACCGCGGCTGCCGCGGCGGCGAGCTGCCAGATGCGCCGGCGGCGGACGCGCGGTGCTGACCCAGCTGCGGTGTCATCGCCAAACAGCCGCCGGCTCACGGCGGCCCACACCTGCGGAGAGGGTTCGACGGGCGTCACCGTGCGGCTGAGCGTGCTCCAGTGATCTTCCCAGCGATAAACCGCGCTACGCGCCGCGGCGCTGTCGACGCACAGACGCTCGAAGCGTCGGCGGGCGCGACCGCGCAGGGTGCCGAGGGTGTACTCGGCGGCGAGACGATCCAGGAGCTCCGCTTGCTCGTAGTTCATGATTCCAGACACCGTCGCAGCGCGATCAGGCTCCGCCGTACCCAGCTCTTCACCGTACCAAGCGGCTCGTTCACCGCGCGGGCGATCTCGCTGTGCGTCAGTCCTTCCTCGTAGGCGAGCATCAGGCAGCGGCGCTGTGGCGCAGCGATCTGCTCCAGGCAGCGCACCAGCAAGTCTCCGGTGCCGAGCATTCCGCCGCTCTCACCCGGACCCTGTGACTGCAATTGCGGTTCAAGCGGGCTCACCTCGCTCAGTGCGACTGCCGGCCGCGTGGCACGCTGCAGGTCGATCGCCCGGTAACGCGCCATGGACACGAGCCAGGCGAGTGCGCGGCCGCGGATCGGGTCGAACTGGCGGGCGCGCTGCCAGACGCTGACGAACACGTCCTGCAGCGCATCCTCGGCGGCGTCACGCCGCCGCAGGATGCGCATCAGCACTGCCAGCAGGACGGGCGCCACGCGCGCGTAGAGTGTCTCGAGTGCGGCACGGTCGCCGGCGGCGCAGCGCGCCAACAGCGCTTCGAGCTCCGCGCCGTCCGGCTCGTGTCGGCTCATGCAGCCATCCTAAGAGGGCCTGCCCGAGGCGGCAATCATCCGAAACCCGTACCGGTCATGCGCACCACGAGCCAGTAGCCGGCGAGCAGCACGATGGCTGCGGAGCCCGCCGGCATGAAGGTGCGCCGATACAGCGCCGTATCGCGCAGCAGGAAGGCCAGCGGCAGCACTGCCAACACGATGAGCATCTGACCCATCTCAACGCCGACGTTGAAGCCGAGGAGCGAGAGCGTGAGGTTCGCGCCGTGGAGCCCCAGATCCGTGAGCACCGAGGCAAATCCCAGTCCATGAACCAGGCCGAAGGTAAAAGCCACTGCCCAGCGTCGCCTCACGATCAGGGGTTTGAGGTTGTTGAGCGCGCCGAGCAGCACGGTTAACGCGATGGCGCTCTCCACCCAGCGCGCTGGCAGATGCACGAGACCCAGGACGGCGAGCGACAGGGTGAGGGAGTGCGCGAGCGTAAAGGCCGTGACGACCTGCAGCACTTCCAGCGCCGCATCGCGCAGGGACGCGCGCGGCTCCCAGCCATGCACGCCGTAACGCACCACCGCCGGGAACAACAGTGTCAGAAGGAACAGGATGTGGTCGTAGCCCTTGAGAATGTGCCAGATCCCCTCGCATACGAAGGCGCCGAGCTGCTGCCAGCGTTCGGGGGAGGACACATTCAGGCTTGCGCGAGGCGCCTCGCGGCTCAGTACCGCTGCCTGCTCGCCGCCGGCGCCGACGACCTGCAGCAGCCCGCGGTGCGTCGGGTCAACCTCGAACAGCAGCCGGTAGTGCACCGCCACCTCGGTCGGCCGCAGACCACAGTCGGCGTTGAACCGCAGCACGACGTAATGGCCGTCGACGTGCTCATCGACCAGAAGCCCCGTCAGCTGCGCCGGGCAGGTGCTGCGATCACCGCGACCGATGCCCTCGATCGCCAGCCGGCTGAAGGCATAGTCGGCGACGCGTGTGCGCGCGGCCTTCAGCTCGCCCCACGTGATCGCGCCATCGTTGTTGGCATCGAGACCGAGCACGAAGTCGAGATCGCGCAGGGCGATATCCCACTGGCCGTCCAGCACGCTGCCGGACGCGGGCACGGTGAGGGTGAGATAGCTGTCGCTCGGTTTGTGGGCGTGTGCTGCCGCCACCCATGCCGCCAGCACGACCGCGAGCACGCCGGCGAGCGAAGCGCGTCGCTGCTGCTTCACGGCGCCTCCTCGAGCGCGCCGCACCGGGTGAATCCACAGAGCGTGCGATCCTCGTAGCGGGTCACGCGTAACCAGCGCGCAATCAGGGCAACATCGGCGGACGCGTGCGTCCGTTCGGCAGCGCGCGCGTAGATGCGGAGGTCAGCAGGCTCGCGCTGCGCAGCCCAGTTGCGCCTGGCATACTCGAGCGCCGTGGCAGCGTCCCCGCGCACCTCCAGCAGATACATGGCCGCCTCGCGCAGGTGCGTGTTGTCGTGGTCGCGCACGGCGGCGCGCAGCCGCTCCTCGTAAGCCAGTGTCCAGCGGGCCGTCGCGGGACTCCCGAGCCGACGACCGGCGATGGCGAGACGCAGCAGCAGCGGATCCTGGGCCTCATCTCCGGCCAGCAGCGTCAGCACTTCGTCCGGACGTCCGGTGCGCAGCAACAGGTCGGCGTACGCGGCCTTGAGGTAGGGGTCCTGCGGCGAGGTCCCGAGGGCCGCGAGGTAATCGAAGGCTGCGCTCGCGTCGTCGCCCAGCCGCTCGGCCATCTCCGCCCGTAACGCAAGCCCCCAGGCGCGTGTTTCAGCTGGCAGGCGCACGTCGTCGGCGGGCGATGCGCGCAGGCGCTCATAACTCTCGGCCAGTCGGCCGCTGCGGCCGTCGACGCTCGCCAGACAGGTGATTGCGATGAGCGCGTCCACGGCGCGCGCGAGACGGGCGCACGCCGGCCGGGCGCTGGCGTAGTCACCCCTGAGCTCGAGGAGTGTCGCGCGCGTCAGCCACGCCTGCGCATCGAGGGGCTGAAGTGCAAGCGCGCGCTCGAGAAGTGCCAGAGACTCATCAAAGCGATGCAGGTACTGGAGTGCCGTGGCCTGGACCACGAGCACCTTCTCGGGCGGCCGCGACTGCTTCACCCAGGAGTCGAGCGTTGCCTCACCGTAGCCAACGAAGCGCGGGTCGCCATTCTCCCGGCCGATCGCGATGTAGGCCTGCGCGAGCGTGAGCGCCGTGTCGAGCTCGTCCGGGTGGGCGGCTACCGCCTGGCGCAGCGGCGCGAGCCGCTCGAGCGCCGCGCGCGCGGGGACGCGCTCGAGCACAATGGCGTCGCTCTCCGGGAGGTAGGGAGCCGCGGCGGCGAGTGCCGCGCAGGCTGCGAAGAGGAGCGCAGCGAGTGCGCGCCTCCCCGCGCGCGCTCGCTGCTGGGGGGGCGTCCTCATGCCGCCGGCACGACCGCCGCGAAGGCGGCCTCGTTGTCGTCGTCCGGGAAGTAGAAGTCCGCGGGCGCGACCGCCTGGGGCTCCTCGGTCTCGGACTGACTGCCGATCAGCTTCTCGGTGAAGGTCGTGAAGTTGGTCTTGGCAGCCGGCGTCGCCGTGGGAGGATTCATGGCGCCACCCCATTCGGTGAGCCCGGGAACGGATCGAGCAGGTACGGGAATCGATCGAGGTAGTAATCCGTGGGACTCACCTTACCGCTGAGGCGCACGTTGGCCGCGTCCACGCCGGCCGCACGGGCGCCGTCGGTGTAGGGCAGGCCGTTGTTCGGGTCCCTGGTCATCGAGCCGCAGTTGCCGGCGCGGCCGCACAGGGCTCCCTCGGCAACGCGCAGCTCGATGTCGACTACGTCGTCGAAGGGCCGACGGCCGTTCGGAAAGCCGGCGAGATCCCCGCCGAGGACACCGAGATCGTTCTGCGTGGCGGGAGGAGTGGGCACGGTCGAAGTGTTGAGGCGCAGCATTTCCGCGGCCTTCACCTGCTGCGGCTGGTTGAGCCCGGGCACGCCCGTGAGGAAAACCGTCACTAGGTCGTTGCGCGGCGTGCCGGGCACCTGCGCGGTGTTGCCGAACAGCGCGTTGAGGAGCACTGGCAGCGTCGGGTTGGTGACGTAGGTGGCGAACTGCGCATCATGGTCCGGGCGACTGCCGTTGAAGCGGTCCTTGTCCGGCAGCCCGATCACCACCTCGTTGACGAGTGGCATGCCAAGGCGCGAGACCTGCGTCCATGGACCACCGGCGATACGCACGCCGTCGCCGCTATCGTCACGCCCAGGCGTTGGATCGAGCACCTGTCCCTGCCGCAGACTGGCGGTGGTCCAGGCGCCGATCACCGGTTCGCCCTGACGCACCAGGCAGTTGATCGGCACCTCGAGCGCGATCGACGTGACGTTCTTGTCGGCGATGGTGTTGGGCTCACCGTCGCGGGGGCCGGCCGGATTGAGGTTAACGAGGTCGAAGATCTCGCCCAGGTTCACGACGAAACCATCCTTCCTCTGGCCGACGAACACCCGCCCGGATGCCGGGCAGCCCGGGATCGCGACCTCGTAGACGAAGTTGGCGGCATAGGCCGGGTAGTCGGCGATCGACTTGTTGCCGATGTTGTCGACCGGCTTGAAGAAGGTGTGGCCGCCGAGGGTGGCGTTGCCGACCGGCTCGCGATCGGCGCTGCGCGAGTCGCCGCGCACGATATCGATTGTGTAGCTCTGGGTGAGGTTGAGGTTGCTGCCCTTAGCGTCGATCGGGCCGATGTTGATCAGGGGCACCGCCACCTGCTGCCCACCGGCATTGACGGCAAGGTTCTTGTAAGCGTTGTCGAAGCGGAACTGGAAGGTGAGGTCGGGCCGGGCATCGCCGTTGTTGTCGATGCGGATCTCGTAGAGCGCCTTGGGATCGAGCGTGAAATAGTTCGGTCCGCCGTAGGCGTCCTGGAGCGGATTGTAGTTGGCGATGAAGGTGATGAAGTTCTCCCGGCCGGGTTCGTAGCTGCGGAACATGTAGAAGTCGGTGCCATCGACCTTCGGCTGCCCGGCGATGAACGGTGCCTCGCGGTGACTCGAGGCGAGCGCGACGAGCGGCACCGTTACGGCGGTGAACGCCACGAGGCTCCGGAAAAGCGTGCGTTTCATGGTAGTAGTCCCCTTAGCAGTTGGTGCGCGTGGTGAACGGTCCACGGGAGCTCTACGGGGCAGGGCGTGAGGCGGATGCACGGCCGGATGACGATCGCGCCCGACGCCGCGCCAGTGAGCGTTCCCGGTTGACGCTGCATCCATGGCGACCCCGCCGCCGTAGCTGCCGGAATGAGAGGCACGGCGGCCGTACTCGCGGTGGGGATCGGAGCGCTGGCGATGTTGCGCAACGTCGCCGCCGGCGCCGCCGATGCGCCGGCAGGTGCCCTGGACGAGGTGGTTGTGACCTCGGCGCGCGAGACCGCGGCTGCGGACGGCGCGCAGGCCGCCAGCGAAGGGACCGTGACCTCAGAACAGCTGGACAACCGCCCGCTGCTGCGCCCCGCCGAGGTGCTGGAAGCGGTGCCCGGACTCGTGGTCACTCAGCACAGCGGTGACGGCAAGGCCAACCAGTACTTCCTGCGCGGCTTCAACCTCGACCACGGCACGGACTTTGCGACGTTCGTCGATGGTGTGCCCGTCAACATGCCGACCCACGCGCACGGACAGGGTTACAGCGATCTGAACTTCCTCATTCCCGAGCTCATCGAGCGCATCGACTACCGCAAGGGCGTCTACTACGCCGAGGAGGGGGATTTCTCTGCCGCAGGCGCCGCGGAGATTCACTCTCGTGCGCGGCTCGATGCGCCCTTCGTGACGCTGAGCGCCGGTGGTGACGGCTACCGGCGCGTCGTGGCGGCAACCTCGACCGGTCTCGGGGAGGGGCAGCTGTTGCTCGGCGGTGAATACGGCCTGACCAACGGCCCCTGGGTGCTCCCTGAGGGCTACCGCCGGCTGATCGGCCTCGTGAAATACACCCGTGCCGACGATGAGCGCGGCTATGCACTGACCGCCATGGGGTATGACGGACACTGGCATGCGACCGATCAGATCCCGCAGCGGGCGGTGAGCGCGGGACTCACCTCGCGCTTCGGCAATATCGACCCGACGGATGGCGGCCGGAGTCGGCGCTCGAGCGTCTCGGGCGAGGCGTGGGGCCGACTCGGTGCGGGCACATGGCGCGCACAGGCTTATCTGATTGACTACCAGCTCGATTTGTTCTCGAACTTCACCTACTTCACCGATCCCGTACACGGCGACCAGTTCGAGCAGTACGACAACCGCCAGGTCTACGGCGCGGCTGCCAGCTACTCACTGCCGCTGACGCTCTTCGCCGAGCAGGCGACGCTCCGCGCCGGGATACAGATTCGCGACGACCATATCGATCCAGTTGCGCTTTACGACACGACCGCTCGCGTGCGCTGGAGGGCAGTGAGCGTCACCGAGGCGCGGGTAAGCAGCGGTGCCGCCTATGCGGCTTGGGAGCTGCATCCGGCGCCCTGGTGGCGCGTCACGCTCGGCGCACGCCTCGACAGCGATCGCTTCGAAGTCCACGCCAACCTGCCGGTGAACTCCGGCACCGCGAGCGCAGCGCTCCTGAGTCCCAAGCTCGCTCTGGCGTTCGGCCCATGGAATGCAACCGAGTATTTCCTCGACTTCGGCCAGGGCTTCCACAGCAACGACGCACGCGGTACGACGATCAGCGTCGACCCGAATGATGGGGTGACGCCGTTGAGCCGAGTCACGCCGCTGGTGCGCGCGACCGGCGCGGAAGGCGGTGTGCGCAGCAGGCTCGCACCAGGGCTCGAGCTCGCGGCGGCCCTCTGGACGTTGCGGCTCGACTCAGAGCTGGCGCTCGACAATGACGCCAGTGCGATCGTGCCAAGCGGGGCCACGCGCCGCTACGGCCTCGAGCTCAGTGCCGTGTGGCATCTCCAGCCCTGGATGCGCGTCGATATCGATCTCGCCTGGACGCACGCGCGTTTCATCGATTTCGACCCTGCCGGACAGTACCTGCCCAACGCGCCGCAGCAGGTCGCCGCACTCGCGGTGGGGATCGACCGACCGGGTGGCTGGTTTGGCGGTGCGCACCTGCGCTACTTCGGCGCGACGGCCCTCACACAGGACGATACGGTGCGCTCGCGGCCCTCGCTGCAGCTGAACGGCGAAGTGGGTTACCGCTTCAGCCCGGCGTTGAGCGGTACCGTCAGCGCCTTCAACCTGCTCGACCGTCGCGACGATGACATCCAGTACTACTACGCCTCACAGCTGCATGGCGAAGCGGCAGCGGTCAGCGACCTGCATTTTCATCCCATGGAGCCGCGCAGCGTGCGGGTGACCCTCAGCTATCGGTTCTGACACAGCCGAGCCATGATGGCCTGTGGCTACCCCAGGAGTCGTGCTCATGGCCAGTGACTTTCCCGTCGTCTTTGCGCTCTATCCCGATGTCACGCAGCTCGACTTCACCGGCCCGCTGGAGGTGCTCGCGCGGCTGCCGCAGGCGCGCATCGTACTGGCGGCTGCCCAAGGCGGTGAGCTGGCGGCGGGCGGTGTGACCTTCGCGGACGTGCGCCCGCTCGCGCAGGTGGACGAGTGTGCGCTGCTGTGCGTCCCGGGGGGCTTCGGCTGCAGCGCCGCCATGGCGGATGCGGAGTATCTCGGCGCGCTGCGCCGGCTCGCAGCGGGCGCACGCTACGTGACTTCGGTGTGCACCGGTTCGCTGCTGCTCGGCGCTGCCGGGCTCCTCCAGGGGCGGCGCGCCGCCTGTCACTGGGCGTTTCGTGAGCTGCTGAGACTCTTCGGCGCACTCCCGGACGCCCGGCGCGTCGTCCGCGATGGCAACCGGATCACCGGCGGCGGCGTCACCGCCGGCATCGACATGGCGCTCGCGGTCAGCGCCGAGATCGCGGGCGAGGATCACGCGCAGGCGGTGCAGCTCGCAATGGAATACGCGCCGGAGCCGCCCTTCGACGCCGGCCGTCCCGAAAGTGCGCGCCCGGAGATCCTTGCGCTCGTGCGCGCGCGCTTCGAGCGCGTGTGGCCGGAGCGTCTGGCCGCGGCCGAGCGCGCTGCGCGGGCGTTGGCTCGAGACTTCGCGCCCGCCGGAGGGTCTGATAGGCTGTCGGGATCATGAAGTGGCTCGCCGCCGCGCTCGCCGTCGCCATCCTTCTGCTGCAATACCGGATATGGCTCTCCGCAGACGGCGTGCATCAGGTCACGCAGCTGCACCAGGCGGTAGCGGCGCAGCGCGCCGAGAACGAGCAGCTCGCCGAGCGCAACCGCCAGCTCGCCGCCGAAGTGCGTGATCTGAAGACCGGGCTCGATGCGCTCGAGGAGCGCGCGCGCAGCGATCTGGGCATGATCGCCCGCAACGAAACCTTCTATCAGGTCGTGCCGCCTCCGCAGACGACGCGTACGCCCACGCGAACCGCGGCGGCGCACTGAGAGCCGGACTCCGCACGTGCGCTATTGGCTCGTCATGCCGGCTGCCGGCTCCGGCAGTCGCTTCGGCGGCGCGTTCCCGAAGCAGTACGCGCAGCTCGCCGGGCGCACCGTCATCGAATGGGCGCTCGCCCCCTTCCTCGCCGACCGGCGCTGCGCCGGGATCGTCGTGGCGCTCGCGCCGCAGGATCGCGAGTGGGCGCGCATCGAGGCAAGGCTGCAGCCCGCGGAGCGTGGCGGCGCGCCGGGTGCGCCGCCGCCCGTGACGGCGGTGCCGGGCGGCGCGCACCGCAGTTTCTCGGTGCGCGGCGCGCTCGCGGCGCTTGCCGGGCGCGCCGCCGCGGACGACTGGGTGCTGGTGCACGATGCGGCGCGACCGTGCCTCGACAGCCACGATCTCGAGCGACTCCTCGCGGCGCTCGGCGCACACTCACTCGGCGGATTGCTCGCGACGGCCGCCGCGGACACGCTCAAGCGCGCTCCGGCCGCCGCGGCGGGCGAGGCGGATACACGGGTCTGCGAGACCGTGGACCGCACGCTGCTGTGGCGTGCACTCACGCCGCAGATGTTCCGCTACGAGAGGCTCTGCGGCGCGCTCGATGCCGCGCACGCTGCGCGGCGTTTTCCGACCGATGAGGCCCAGGCGCTCGAGTGGCAGGGGGAGCAGCCGTTGCTCATCCCCGGGGCCGCGAGCAACCTCAAGATCACCACCGCCGAGGACCTGGTCATCGCGGCGGCCATACTGCAGTCACGGCACACCTCCCAGACGCGGGGCGCTCCCATGAGAATCGGCTCGGGCTTCGACGTCCACGCTTTCGGACCCGGTGACTTCCTCATGCTGGGCGGAGTCCGCATTCCCCACTCGCGCGGCGTGGTGGCGCATTCCGATGGCGACGTGGTGCTGCACGCGCTCTGCGATGCGCTGCTCGGCGCCGGCGGCCTCGGCGACATCGGTCAGCATTTCAGCGATACCGATCCCCGCTGGCGCGGGGCGGATAGCCGGCGCTTCGCAGCGGCGGTGCTCGTCATGCTGCGCGAGCGCGGTCTCGAGGTCGTCAACGCGGACGTGACGGTGCTCGCGCAGTCCCCGAAGATCGCGCCGCACCGCGACGTCATGCGACAGGAGATCGCACGACTGCTCGGTATCGGGGAGGCGTGCGTCAACATCAAGGCGACCACCACCGAGGGCCTGGGGTTCCTCGGGCGCGCGGAGGGCATCGCCGCGCAGGCGGTGGTGCTGCTCGGGGAGAGCGCGGCGTGCGCCCCGCGGAGCTGAGCGCGCCCGAGGCTGCACTGGCGCCACGCGCCTACGGAGCGCCTGCCGCGAGCGGAGTGCTGCGGACCGAGCCCGAGGACTTCGTCGTCGAGGAGGAGCTCGGCTTTGCGCCGGCCGGCAGCGGTTCACATCTGCTGCTGAAGGTGCGCAAGCGCAACGCCAACACCCAGTGGGTGGCGCGCGAGCTGACGCGTCTCGCCGGCTGCCGGCCCGCGGACGCCGGCTACGCCGGCCTCAAGGACCGCCATGCGGTCGCCGTGCAGTGGTTCTCGGTGCCGCGACCGCGCGCCGCGGTCGACTGGCGCGAGCGTCGCAGCGGCGAGTTCGAGGTTCTCGAGGTGCACGAGCACACCCGCAAGCTGCCGCGCGGCGCACTCGCCGGCAATCGCTTCGCGGTGCGTATCCGCGCACCGGGCGGTGACGGCGCCGCGCTCGGCGAGCGCCTCGCGGCGCGGCTCGAGGCGATCGCACGGCGTGGAGTGCCCAACTACTTCGGCGCACAGCGCTTCGGCCGCGACGCCGGCAACCTGCAGCGGCTCGGCACGCCGCTGCGGCGCCTGCCGCCGCAGCAGCGCGGCTTCGTGCTGTCCGCGGCGCGGAGTGTGATCTTCAACGCGGTGCTCGCGGCACGGGTGAGCGAGGGCAGCTGGGAGCGGCTGCGCGCGGGTGATCTCGCCAATCTCGACGGCCGGGGCAGTGTCTTCCGCGTCGAGGTCGTCGATGCGGAACTCCTCGAGCGCTGTCGGCGCCTGGAGATACACCCGAGTGGTCCGCTGTGGGGCGAGGGCGACCCGGGGAGCGCCGGTGAGGTGCAGGAGCTCGAGAAGACAGTCGCGGCGCGCTACCCGGACGCCGCTGCAGCGTGCGCCGCGGCGGGCATGGCGCAGGAGCGGCGGAGCCTTCGTATCGCGGTGCACGAGCTCCGTTGCGAGGTGGAAGCGCAGGCGGTGCGCCTCCATTTCCGCCTCGCGCGGGGCTGCTTCGCGACCGCGGTACTCGCCGAGCTCATCGAGACGGGGGGCGCGATCCCCGAGGGCGGTTAGCGCGCCGGCGGCCGTTCAGCTGGTTGCCAGCAGCACGTAGACCGCTCCTGTGCCGCCA
>Ga0306923_10003786_pt1 | contig 14357 bp, 11 predicted proteins | sample sta12Can44000108_FD_203841 | JGI IMG/M metagenome (GOLD analysis project Ga0306923, IMG submission 203841) | Lab enrichment of tropical soil microbial communities from Luquillo Experimental Forest, Puerto Rico - statanox.12C.anox.44.000.108 (v2)... | ecosystem: Environmental > Terrestrial >... | reverse complement strand
CTGCTCCCTGACCTCGGCCTGCGTGATCCGGCTCCCGGGCGGAACGCTGGAGGTGAGCCAGACGTTGCCGCCGATCGACGAGCCCTTCCCGATGGTGATCCGGCCCAGGATCGTGGCGCCGGCGTATACCACGACGTCGTCCTCCACGACCGGGTGGCGGTCGATCCCCTTGATCGGGTTCCCCTTCTCGTCCAGCGGGAAGCTCTTCGCGCCGAGCGTGACGCCCTGGTACAGCCGGACGTTGTTCCCGATGCGCGAGGTCTCGCCGACGACGACGCCGGTGCCGTGATCGATGAAGAACTTCTCCCCGATCGTCGCGCCGGGGTGGATGTCCACGCCGGTCAGGGTGTGCGCGTACTCCGTGATGATCCGCGGGATCAGCGGGACGCCGAGGACGTGGAGCTCGTGCGCGATCCGCTGGTTCGTGATCGCGAAGATGCCGGGGTACGCGAAGATCGCCTCGTCGCGGCTCTTCAGCGCGGGATCGCCCTCGTACGCAGCCTCCACGTCGGACGCGACGAGCCGGCGGATCTCCGGGATGCGCGCGAGGAACGCGCGGGTGGCGTTCCAGGCGGTCTCGGCGCAGTGATCACACCCGTCGAGGTCGTGCCGGTCGGTGAAGGCGGTGCCGCGCCGGACCTGGTCCTCCAGCGAGCGGAGCGCACGCGCCAGCGTCGCGCCGACGAAGTAGTGCAGGCTCTCGTCGTGGAGGTCGTTCGTCCCGAAGTAGCCGGGGAAGAGGACGGCGCGGATGTCCTCGACGACCTGGATGACCGCCTCGCGCGACGGGAGCGTCACCTTGCCGCCCGGCGGGAACGCCGCCGTCAGGGCGGCGTCGCGGCAGAGCGCGTCGACGATCGGCGCGAGCGCGACGGTGTCGACTGCGGGCCGCTTGGCCTCGGACACAGAGCTCACTTGACGTCCTCCCACAGCCACGTCGAGAGGTAGCGCTCGCCCGTGTCGGGCAGCACCGCCACGATCAGCTTCCCCTCGTTCTCCTTGCGCCGGGCGATCTCGCGGGCCGCCCAGGCCACGCCGCCGTCCGAGATCCCGGAGAGGATCCCCTCCTCGCGGCAGAGGCGCCGGGCCATGTCACCGGCGTCCTCATTACGGACGGTGATGATCTCGTCGAGCAGCTTCGCGTCCAGCACCTTCGGGATGAAGCCGGGGCCCCAGCCCTGGATCTTGTGCGGGCCCGGCTTCCCGCCCGAGAGGACGGGCGAGTCCGCCGGCTCCGCGGCGATGATCCGGAGGGACGGCTTGCGCGGCTTCAGCACCTGCGCGCAGCCGGTCACCGTCCCGCCCGTGCCGGTCGCGCAGAGGACGATGTCCACCTTCCCGTCGGTGTCGCGCCAGATCTCCTCGGCGGTGGTCTTCCGATGGATCTCCGGGTTGGCCGGGTTCTCGAACTGCTGGAGGATCAGGTAGCGCGGGTCCTTCGCCGCCATCTGCTCGGCGCGCTGGATCGCCCCCTTCATCCCCTCCGGCCCGGGGGTGAGCACCAGCTCCGCCCCGAAGGCGACGAGGAGCTTCCGGCGCTCGACGCTCATCGTCTCCGGCATCGTCAGCACCAGCCGGTACCCCTTCGCCGCCGCCGCGAACGCGAGGCCGATGCCGGTGTTCCCGCTCGTGGGCTCGAGGAGGATCGTGTCCTTCTTGATCTTCCCCTCGCGCTCGGCCGCCTCGATCATGGAGACGCCGATCCGGTCCTTCACGCTGCCCGCCGGGTTCCACATCTCGAGCTTCGCCGCGACGGTCGCCTTCGCGCCGTCCATCACCCTGTTCAGCCGCACGAGGGGCGTGTTCCCTATGAGCTTCGTGATGTCGTCCGCGATCCGCATCCGGGCCTCCTGAGCTCAGACCGACTGGGTCCAGAAGGCTTAAACGACCCGCGGGCGGCGGGCAACGGCTCGTTCGGACGACCCGGCCGGCCCCGACCGATCCGAACGCGCCCTGCGTGAACCCGTCAGCCCCCGGCGTCGTCCTCGGCGGCGAGCGCAGCGTCGATCTCGGCCTCGAGGGCGGGCGCGGCGGGCGGCGCCGCGCCGGGCTCCGCCCCGGCCGCCGCCTCCTCGTCGATGGACGCGACCGCCGCGACCTCCGGGCGGCGGAAGAACTCGTACACCGCCCGCGCCTGCTTCGGCCCGAACCCCTCCACCTCGGCGATCGCCTCGAGCGACGCCTCCCTCACGTGCTTCAGCGCGCCGAAGTGGCGGAGCAGCGCGCGCTTCCGCCCCTCCCCGATGCCCGGGATCTCCTCCAGCACGCTCTGGAAGTTCCGCTCGCGCCGGAGCTTGCGGTGGAAGGTGATCGCAAACCGGTGGGCCTCGTCGCGGAGCCGGGCGACGAGGAGCAGCTCGGCCGAGTTCTGCCGCAGGACGACGGGGTCCTTCCGCCCGGGCAGGAACACGCGCTCGGGGCTCCGCGCCAGCTCGGAGACGAACCCCTTCTCCTGCGCCTCGGCCGCGTCCGCGAGCGCGGCGCCCCGGCCGCCCGCGCGCCGCCCGATCACCCGCGTCGTCCCGAGCGCCGCCGCGTCGAGCAGCCGGCTCTTCGCGAGGCCGACCAGCTCGACGAACGGGGCGCCCTCGTTCCCGGGCGACGGCTTCGTCGGGACGCGCAGGTCCTTCGCCGCCGCGAGCGCCGCGTTGAGCTGCCCCTTGCCGCCGTCGATGACGACGAGATCCGGGAAGCAGCCCTCGGCGACCCCGCGCTTGAGCCGCCGGGTGATGACCTCGTACAGCATGGCGAAGTCGTCCTGCCCGGCGACCCCCTTCACCTTGTACCGACGGTAGTTCGCCTTGTCCGGCTCGCCGTCCCTGAAGGACACGCCCGAGCCGACCGCGAGCGCGCCCTGAAAGGTCGAGATGTCGTAGCACTCCATCCAGCGCGGGGCGCGGGCGAGGTGGAGCGCGCGCGCGAGCGCCGCCATCGCCTGCTCGCGCCGCTCGTCCTTCTCGTGCCAGCTCTTGAAGCCCTGCTCGGCGTTCCGCGTCGCGACCTCGAGCAGGTCGGCCTTCGCGCCGCGCTGGGGCGTGAGGAGCCGCACGCGCCGCCCGCGCCGCTCCGAGAGCACGTCGGCGAGCGCGTCGGCCTGCGCGGGCTCGAGCGGCACGAGCACCTCGTCCGGCGCGCCGTTCTGCTCGTAGTAGAGGGAGAGGAACGACGAGAGGATCTCCTCGTCCGGGAACTCCTGCTCGCGGAACGGATAGCTCCGGGAGTCCTGGAGCTTCCCGCCGCGCATCGAGAGCACCTGCACGACGAGCTCCGGCCCCTCGCGCCAGAGCCCCACCACGTCGCGGTCGGCCCGGTCGGTCATCAGCACGCGCTGCTTCTCCAGGCTCCGCTCCACGGCCTGGAGCTGATCGCGGAGCCGCGCAGCGTCCTCGAAGCGAAGCGCGCCCGCCGCCTCGTCCATGCGCGCCCGGAGCCGGTCGACGAGCTCGGTCTCGCGCCCCTCGAGGAACTCGATCGCGTCCTCGACCGACTGCCGGTACTCCTCCTGCGGGATCTCGTAGACGCACGGCGCCGGGCAGCGCTTGATCTGGTACAGGATGCACGGGCGCTTCCGGTGCTCGAACACGTGGTCGGAGCAGGTGCGGAGCTGGAAGTACCGGTTCACGATCCGGAGCGTCTCGCGGATCGAGCTCGCCGAGGAGTACGGGCCGAAGTAGCGCGCCCCGTCCTCCTTCCGCTGCCGCGCGCGCCAGATCTCGAGGCGCGGGTACGGGTGCGACGGGTCGAGGCGCAGGACGATGAAGTCCTTGTCGTCGCGCAGACGGACGTTGAAGCGCGGCTTGTACTTCTTGATGAGCTCGTTCTCGAGGAGGACCGCCTCCTTCTCGGAGCGCGTGACGATCACCTCGAGGTCGCCGAGCAGGTCGTCGAGGAGCGCGACGAACGCCCGGTCGTCAGTGCGCGATGCGTCGAAGTACTGGCGCACGCGCGACCGCAGGCTCGCGGCCTTCCCGACGTACACGACCTCCCGCTGCCGGTCCTTCATGAGGTAGCAGCCGGGGTCGACCGGGAGGTCGTCGAGCTTCTTACGGAGGACCGGATCCATCGGGACGATGGAAGGAATTACCCGGAAACGGGCGCGGGATCACGCGTGAGCCGGCGACCGGCGACCGGCGACCGGCGACCCCGCCGCTGCCCACGGCCGTTCGTCCCGAGCGTAGCGCCGAAGGCGCGAAGTCGAGGGACGACCGCGACCACGACGGCGATCGGGCGATTCCGGCCTCGTTGTCAGGGAGGCGTGGCGCGTGCCACGTCCTGGTGGCTTCGGGGCGGGGTGGATGGGCGGGCGGTCTCGACCGAGCGCGGCGCGGCGGTCGACTTGCGCCAGGCGACGTGACCGACGCCCCTCGGCTACATGCAGGAGCCGGTGCCGGGCGAGGGGAGCCCCGACAGGTCGCAGGTCGCGGTGATGTCCGCGCTCGTCGTGCAGAGCGGGGCGGTGAAGCTGCCGCTGATCGTCCCGCCGTTCGACAGCGTCAGGTTCACCGTACCCGCCACCTCGCTCGCGCTGACCGTCGTCAGGGTGACGGTCCCGCCCGTCACGTGGGCCTCCTCGACGGTGGTGCACCCGTTGCCGGTGCTCGCGGGCCCGCCGTTCTTCGTGGCGGTGCCGGCCACGACGAGCGACGCGGTCTGGGTCGTCAGGTCGAACGGGGGAATCCCTCCCGTGCTGGTGTCGAAGAACGTGTAGGTGCCCACCGCGAGCGGAACCGAAGTGCCGGTCCCGATGCGCGCCAAGGCCACCGCGGCGATCGTCGCGTTCGCGGGATCTTGCCTCTGCTGGATCTTCTGGCAGGCGTTGGAGAGCGTCGAGAACCCGATGAACCCCGCCGAGGCGGTCAGGTTCACGTTGCTCGTCCGGCACGACTTGCCGTTCACCACGATCGCCGTCGCCTGGTTGAGCGTCCCGCTGATGTTCGCCGAACCGGAGAGGGCGACGCTGGTGCCGGTGTTGTTGCTGGTGCTGCTGCTGCCGCACGCGAGGAGCACCCCCGCGACGACCATCGTCGTGATCGCGCGCATCGTCCGTCTCCCTGGTTTTCCCTGTCCGTAAATGGACCTGGAGCCTGGAGACCTAGCGCCGCCCGTCCGCGGCGCAGCCTCCTGGCGGGTCAACGGCGACGTCGCCGCTGGGTCGCCCGCCGCGCGCCGCGCAGCTTGCCGAGCGCCGCCGAGGTCGCGACCGCACCCGATCCGAGGACGCCCTTGATGCCGGCCGCCTTGGCGGGGAGCCCCAGCTCGAGATCCTTCAGCGCGAGGATCCGGTCGCGGAGCTGCGCCGCCTTCTCGAACTCGAGGGCGCGCGCCGCGTCCTTCATCTCCTGCTCGAGCGCCGCGACGATCTCCGGGAGCTGCTCCGGCTTGTACTCGGCCCCCTCGTCGGCCGCGAGCGGGACGGTGACGTAGTCGGCCTCCACCGCCGCCATCTGGAGGTCCACGATGTTCCGCTTCACCGTCTGCGGCGTGATGCCGTGCTCGGCGTTGTAGGCGCGCTGCTTCTCGCGCCGCCGTTCGGTCTCGTCGATCGCCTGCCTCATCGAGGCGGTGACGTGGTCCGCGTACAGGATCACCCTCCCGTTCACGTTGCGCGCGGCGCGCCCGATGGTCTGGATGAGCGACACCGACGAGCGGAGGAACCCCTCCTTGTCCGCGTCCAGCACGGCGACGAGCGAGACCTCCGGGATGTCGAGCCCCTCGCGCAGGAGGTTGATGCCGATGAGCACGTCGAACTCGCCGCGCCGGAGATCGCGGATGAGCGCGCTCCGCTCGAGCGTGTCGATGTCCGAGTGGAGGTAGCGGCAGCGGACGCCCACGTCGGTGAAGTACTCCGTGAGGTCCTCCGCCATCCGCTTCGTGAGCGTCGTCACCAGGACGCGCTCCCCGGCCTCCGCGCGCTTCCTCACCTCGCCGAGGAGGTCGTCGACCTGCGATCCCACCGGCCGGACCTCGACCTCCGGGTCCGTGAGCCCGGTCGGGCGGATGATCTGCTCGACCACGACGCCCTGCGCCTTCTCGAGCTCGTACTCGGCGGGCGTCGCGGAGACGTAGATCGCGTGGTTCACGAGCCGCTCGAACTCCTCGAACCGGAGCGGCCGGTTGTCGAGCGCGGACGGCAGCCGGAACCCGAACTCGACGAGCGTCTCCTTGCGCGAGCGGTCGCCCCGGTACATCGCGCCGATCTGCGGGATGGTCTGGTGCGACTCGTCGATGACGAGGACCCAGTCGTCCGGGAAGTAGTCGATGAGGCACGGCGGCGGATCCCCGGCCCTCCGCCCCGAGAGCCAGCGCGAGTAGTTCTCGATGCCGGGGCAGACGCCCATCTGCTCGAGCATCTCGAGGTCGAACATCGTCCGCTGCTCGAGCCGCTGCGCCTCGACCAGCTTGTTCGCCGCCCTGAGCTCGCCGAGCCGCTCGCGCAGCTCCTCACGGATGCCCCCGAGCGCGCGGGCGCGGGTCTCGGGCGCCGAGACGTAGTGGCTGTTCGGGAAGATCGCGACCTTGTCCAGCTCCGCGAGCGTCACGCCGCGGAGCGGGTCGAACTCGTGGATCGACTCGACCTGGTCGCCGAAGAACTCGATCCGGACCGCGCGGTCCTCCTCGTAGGGCGGGAACACCTCGATCGTGTCGCCGCGGACGCGGAAGGTGCCGCGGTGGAAGTCGAGGTCGTTCCGCTCGTACTGGATGTCGATGAGGGCGCGGATGAAGCGATCGCGGAAGAACTCCTGCCCTTTCTCCACGCGCTGGAGGAGCCCGTAGTAGGCCTCGGCGGTGCCGAGGCCGTAGATGCAGGAGACCGACGCGACGATGAGCACGTCGTTCCGGGTGAGGAGCGCGTGCGTCGCCGCGTGGCGCATCCGGTCGATCTCGTCGTTGATGGACGAGTCCTTCTCGATGTACGTGTCGGTCGACGGGACGTACGCCTCCGGCTGGTAGTAGTCGTAGTACGAGACGAAGTAGTGGACGGCGGCCGTGGGGAAGAGCTCCTTGAACTCGCCGTAGAGCTGGGCCGCGAGCGTCTTGTTGTGGGCGATGACGAGCGTCGGCCGACGCACCTCCGAGACGACGTTCGCGACCGTGAAGGTCTTCCCCGACCCGGTCACCCCGAGCAGCACCTGGTGCTTGTCGCCGCGCCCGAGGGCGGAGGTGAGCTCCACGATCGCGCGGGGCTGATCGCCCGTCGGCTGGAAGTCGCTCCGGAGGTCGAACGGCACGGGGCGGGAGTGTAACCGGAGTGCTGGCGGGCGACAGCGACGCAGGGTGCTCGCACGGCCCGCATGACGGCGTGCGCGCTGAGAGTGTACCCTGGCGGGCATGCGCTCGCGCCCCTGGCTCCTCGCCGTCGTCGCAGGCGCCGCGACGGCCCTCTCCGCTGCCGGCTGCTCGCGCGCCGTGAAGTGCGCCGCGGACGAGGTCGACTGCTTCGGCCACTGCGTCGACACGCGCGCGGATCACGCCGCCTGAGGCGCTTGCGGGAACCAGTGCGCGTTCGGGGCGAGCTGCGTGGATGGCCAGTGCGCGTGCCCGGCGGGACAAGCCATCTGCGGCTTGAAGTGCGTCGACCTCTCCTCGGATGCGCTGAACTGCGGCGCCTGCGGCGTCTCGTGCGGCGCCGGGACGTGCGCCGCCAGCGCGTGCGTCTGCAACGCCGGCGCGGCGAGTTGCGGGGGCCCGACCGCCTGCGTCGATCTCCGGTCGGATCCAGCGAACTGCGGCTCGTGCGGCCACATGTGCACCAGTCCCGGCTCCGTCTGCGCCTCGAGCGCCTGCGCCTGCGCGGCGCCCAAGAGCCTCGACTGCGGCACCTACTGCGCGAACGGCGACTCGGATCCCGCGAACTGCGGGACGTGCGGCCACGCGTGCACGGAGGCCGGCTCCGTCTGCGCCTCGGGGGCCTGTGTCTGTCCGTCGGGGACGATCGACTGCGGCGGCGCGAAGTGCGCCGACCTCACCTCCGACGCCTCGTCGTGCGGCGCGTGCGGGAACGCCTGCCCCGCAGGCTCGAGCTGCACCTCGAGCCGCTGCTGCCCCGCCGGGCAGGCATTCTGCGGCAGCGCCTGCGTCGACGTCACGACGAGCGCGCTGAACTGCGGCGCTTGCGGCCACGCCTGCGCCGCGGGAGAGACGTGCTCGGGCGGGCAGTGCAGCTGCTCGGCCGGGATCGCGTGCGGGACGTTCTGCTGCGAGGGGACCGCGTGCTGCGGGTCGGCCGCGTCCGCGACGTGCCAGACGGCCCACTCCAACGGCCTCGGGCAGCAGTACTTCGACTGCAACCCGCTCTACGCGCCCTCCGCGACGATCCAGGCCGCGGCGGTGGAGGCCGCGAGCGCCTGGAACGGGACGGGCACGGACTACCCCGGAACGACCCAGTGCGGCCCCTTCTGCTTCGCTCGACAGACGGGCACCGAGTGCGCGGTCTGGTGTTACGGGCAGAGCCCCGTCGCGGGCCGGGTCGGGCTCGGGGACACGAACTGCAACCTCGACTGCCCGACGGACCTATCTCCCGCCTGGAACTGACGCGCCTGCCCGCCCCTCCCCCTCCCTCGCGAGCGGCCCCGCGAAAGCCGCTCGACACTATCCGCCCTTTTGACTACCTTGCTGCCCGTCCCGCCTGTCGAATGGCCTGGGTCCGAGCCGGAGAAAGTCTCCCTCGAATACGAAGGAAGTGTGTGCAGATGGCGAGTGGTACGGTGAAGTGGTTCAATGATGCGAAGGGCTTCGGCTTCATCTCTCAGGACGGTGGCGGCGAGGACGTGTTCGTCCACCACACCGCGATCGTCGCGGAGGGCTTCCGCAGCCTGCAGGAGGGGCAGCGGGTGGAGTTCGAGGTGAAGAAGGGTCCGAAGGGCCTCCAGGCCGCGAACGTCCGGCCGGCGTAAGCGAGGCGACCCCGCCTCGTCGGAGGGCCCGGCCGGGATCGGCCGGGCCTTCGCCTTTCTCGACGCACCATCGCCCCGCACCGAGGAGGAGACATGGCTTTCAACCCAGGCGCGACGAAGCGGCAGAAGGAGGCCGCTCGGCGCGACAAGCAGCAGCGGAAGAACGAGAAGAAGGAGCAGCGGAAGCGCGAGAAGGAGGAGCGCGGCGATCGCCCGCTCGCTCCCGGCGAGGATCCCGACATCGCCGGGATCATCCCCGGCCCGCAGCCGCCGCTCGAGGAGTGAGGAGACGAGGCGTACCCGAGCCCCCCACCCCCCGCCAGCCGTCGGTCGTCAGTTGTCAGCTGTCAGTGGTCGGGCTGACAACTGACCACTGAAGGCTGACGACTTTCCGCCATTGCGAGTCGTGACGACGATGATCGTCACGCGACCTTCCAGGTCGTCCCCTCAGCCCCGTCCATGATCGCGACGCCCATCGCGAGCAACTCGTCGCGGATGGCGTCGCCGCGCGTGAAGTCCTTCGCCTTCCGCGCCGCCGTCCGCTCGGCGAGCTTCGCCTCGACGGTGGCCGGGTCGATCCCGCGCCGCGCCGCAGCCTTCGCCCGGATCGCGAGGAGCGCCGCCCCCGGCGGCCGCTGCAGGATCCCGAGCTCGACCCCGATCTCCCGCACGTCGCGCGCGAACCCGGCCAGCCGGGCGCGGTCGTCGGGCGTCTTCTTGCCTCGCTTGTCGGCGAGCGCGTTCGCAGCGGTGAACGCCTCGGCCAGGATGGCGAGCACCTGCGGCGCGTTGAAGTCGTCGTCGAGCGAGCGGCGCGCCTCCTCCACCGCCGCGCCCGCCGCCTCCCCGGCCGCGGGCGCACCCGCCGCGAGCCGGTCGATCTTCTCGAGCGTCTCGTAGAGGTACGCGAGGCGCCGCTCGGCCTCGACCAGGATCGCGTCCGAGTAGTTGATCGGGTTCCGGTAGTGCGTGCCGAGGAAGAAGAGGCGCACGGCCTCGCCGTCGAACTTCGCGAGCACGTCGCGCAGCGTGAAGAAGTTGCCGAGCGACTTCGACATCTTGACGCTGTCGATCTCGACGAACCCGTGGTGCATCCAGTAGCGGCTGAAGCTCTCCGCGGTGCGGCCGTCCCCCACCGCGGCCGCCGACTGGGCGATCTCGTTCGTGTGGTGCGGGAAGACGAGGTCCTTCCCACCGCCGTGCAGGTCGATCGGCGCGCCGAGGTGCTCGAGCGACATCGCCGAGCACTCGATGTGCCACCCCGGCCGGCCGCGCCCCCACGGCGAGTCCCACGACGGCTCGCCCGGCTTCGCCGCCTTCCAGAGCGCGAAGTCGAGTGGATCGCGCTTCGCCTCGCCGGGCTCGACGCGCGCGCCCGCGAGCAGGTCGTCCACGTTCCGCTTGGCGAGCCGGCCGTACTCGGGGAACTTCCGGACGGAGTAGTAGACGTCGCCGTTCGCCGCCGGGTACGCGAATCCCTTCGCGACGAGCGCCTCAATCATGGCGACGATCTGCGGCACGTGCTCGGAGACCTTCGGCGCGACGTCCGGCCGCAGGTTCCCGAGCGCGTCCATGTCCTCGTCGAAGTCGCGGGCGTAGCGCGCCGCGAGCGCCACGGGATCCTCGCCGCGCTCGTTCGCGCGGCGGATGATCTTGTCGTCGACGTCGGTGAAGTTCCGGACGTATCGCACCGCGTAGCCGCGCGCGCGGAGGTGGCGGACGACCACGTCCCAGACCACGTAGCTCCGACCGTGGCCGACGTGCGCGGCGTCGTAGACGGTCGGGCCGCAGGCGTAGAAGCGGATGGTGCCGGGCTCGAGGGGGACGAGCTCACGCTTCTCTCCGGTGAGCGTGTCCGAGATCTGGATGGCCATATCGCTGGGGAGTCTAGTACGCCGCCCGCACGAGCAGCGCCACGGCGTGCGCCGCGATCCCCTCGCCGCGCCCGACGAAGCCCATCCCCTCGCCGGTGGTCGCCTTCACGTTCACCTGCGCGGCGGCGACGCCGAGCGCCTCGGCGAGGCGTGCGCGCATCTCCTCCGCGCGCGGGGCGATCTTCGGCCTGCGCGCGGCGAGGGTCACGTCGGCGTTGCCCACCCGCCACCCGCGCTCGGCCGCCTTCGCGGCGATCGCCCGGAGGAGCGCGAGCGACGAGACGCCCTTCCACTGAGGGTCCGTGTCCGGGAAGTGGCGCCCCAGGTCGCCGAGCCCCGCCGCGCCGAGGATCGCGTCGCCGATCGCGTGCGCGCACACGTCCGCGTCGGAGTGGCCGAGGAGCCCGTCCCCGTCGAACTCGACGCCGCCGAGGACGAGGCGCCGCCCCTCCGCGAACCGGTGCGTGTCGTAGCCGACGCCCATCGCGACGGGCGCCTCGAGGAGCGCGCGCGCCCGGGCCACGTCCTCCGGCCCGGTGATCTTGAAGTTGCCGGGCTCGCCCGGGACGATCGTCACGTCCACCCCCGTGCGCTCGACGAGCGCGCACTCGTCCGTCGCGACCGAGGCGTCGTCGCCCGCGGCCGCGTAGGCGCCGAGGAGGACGTCCCTGCGGAACGCCTGCGGGGTCTGGGCGAGCCAGAGCACGCGGCGGTCGAGCGTCTCCGCGACGCGGTCGCCGGCGGCCCGCTTCACGGTGTCGGTCACCGGCACCGCCGCGAGGGCCGCGCCGTCGCGGGCCGCGGCCTCCGCCACGCGGGCCGCCAGCGCAGCCGAGGCGAACGGGCGCGCCGCGTCGTGGACGAGCACGACCGCGCAGCCGGACACCGCGGCGAGGCCGTTCCGGACCGAGTCGGCCCGGGCCGCCCCGCCGGCGACCGCCCGCGCGGGCTTGCCGAGCCCGTCCACCTCCGCGGCGCCGCGCGCCTCCTCGCCGGGTGGCACGACGGCGACCAGCTCATCGACCGCCTCGCAGCGCGCGACGAGGCGCGCCGCGCGGCGCAGCACCGTCTCGCCGCCCAGGATCAGCCACTGCTTCGCGACGCCGGCCCGCAGCCCCGAGCCGCCTGCCGCGACGATCGCACCGACGCGCTCGCCGCCGATCATCCGAGCCTCCTCGCTCCTGGCACCGCGCCTGCTACGCCGAGCGCGCGTGCCGCGATTCCACCGCGACCGCAGCCTCGCCGCGCCCAGACGCGACCGCCGCGCGGACTCTCGTCCGTGCGGCGGTCATGCGCTCGACGCGCCGGCGCGCGAGCGCCGGCGCGGCCGGTCAACAGTTGATGTTGAAGATCTTCTTGAGATCGTCCTCGATCGCCTGCTCGTCGGTCTCCTTCGCGATCGCGAGCTCCTTGATGAGGAGCGACCGCGCCGTGTCGAGCATCTTCCGCTCGCCGAACGAGAGGTCCTTGTCCGAGCGGAGGAGGTACAGGTCGCGCAGCACCTCCGCGATCTCGAAGACGCTGCCGGTCTTGATCTTGTCCATGTACTCCCGGTACCGGCGGTTCCAGGTCGTCGAGTCGACGGAGACCTCCTTCTCGCGGAGGATCCCGTACACCTTGCGGACGTCCTTCTCCCCGATGATCTCGCGCAGCCCGACCGAGCCGACCTTGTTCATCGGGATCATGATCTTCATCCCGTTTTCGAGGATCCGGAGCACGTAGAAGGACTGGCGCTGGCCAGCGACCTCCTTGTGCTCGATCCCCATGACCTCGCCGACGCCCTGTCCGGGATAGACTGCCTTGTCCCCGACCTTGAAATTCGGGGCCGCCTGAGTAGCCTGAGTTGCGAGCATTCCTTCCTCCGCCCCCGGCGTCCCGTGGTGCGACCGGAGCGGTCGACTACGAGGCGGGAGCTTAGTCGCGGGAGAATACCACAGCTCCCCCACGGCTTCAATAACACTCGGAAAATCGAGGTTGTTCGCGCCCCCTTCGGATTTCGGGTGGACGCATGAGCGCCCGACCGCTCGTCGGCCCGGCGATCGGGCTCGCCGCCGGGATCGCGCTCGGCCTCCACGGGCTGCCGTTTCCGTCGATCGGCTGGGCCGCGGCTGCGCTCGCAGCCGCCCCGCCACTCGCGCCCGTCGGCCTCGGCGCGATCGGGTGGCACGCCGCCGCGACGTCGCGCGCCACCGAGGTTTGCGCGCCGGCGGACCCCGTGCTCCTCGAGGCGCGCGTCGCGAGCGTCCCGGACCGGTTCGAGGACCGCGTCCGGTTCCGCGCGAGGACTCCGGAGGGGCGCTCCATCGAGCTGTCGGCCGCCGAGACGCCGTGGCCGCTGGCGCTCGGCGATCGGATCCGCGTGCGCGCGCTGCTCCGGGTCCCTCCCGGCGCCCGCAACCCGGGCGGCCGCGACGTCCGCGCCCGGCTGGGCGCGAGCGGGACCGCGCTCCAGGCCGTGGCCATCGGCCCCGTCGTGCGCCTCGCGTCCCCGAGCGGGGCGAGCTGGCTCGAGCGCGGGCGAGAGCGGCTCGCGCTCGCCGCCGGGCGCGCGCTCCCCCCGCGAGAGGCCGCGCTCGTCCGGGCGATCGGGGCGGGCGACGCGGGCGCGATCGACCCGGCGACGACCGCGTCGTTCTCCCGGAGCGGCCTCGCGCACGTCCTCTCCGTGTCGGGGCTCCACCTCGTCGTCGTCGCGTTCGGCCTCGCGCGCCTCGTCCGGGCGCTCCTCCTCCGCGTCGATGCGCTCTCCGAACGCGTCGACGCGCGCCGGGCCGCCGCCGCGGCGACGCTCCCGCTCGCCCTGGTGTATGCCCTCGCCACCGGCGCGGACGTGCCCGTCCTCCGCGCCGCGATCGCGGCCGCCGCGGCGCTCGGGGGCGCGATCCTCGACCGCGAGGCGCCCGCCGCGAACACGCTCGCGCTCGCCGCGCTCGTGCTCCTCGCCGCCGATCCGGGCGCTGCGATCGACCCTTCGCTGCAGCTCTCGTTCTCCGCCGTTGCCGGCCTCGTGCTCTGGGCGGGGCCGCTGCGGCGCGCGCTCCCCTTCCCGCCGCCCGCACGCGGCACGTGGCGGGCGCGGCTCGTCGAGCCGCTCGTCTCCGGCGCGTGCGCGAGCGTCGCGGCGTCCGTCGCGACCGCGCCCGTCCTGGCCTTCCACTTCCGCCAGCTCCCGCTGCTCGGCGTCGTCGCGAACGTCCCCGGCGTCCCGCTCGGCTCGGCGCTCACCGTCCTCGCCTCGATCGCCGCGGTCCTCGCCGCCATCGCTCCCGCGGCCGCCGTCCCCCTCCTCTACGCGACGCGCCCGCTCGCGGCCGCGCTCGGAATCGTGTCCGACCTCGCCGCCGCGCCGCGCTGGGGCGTCATCCCCGTGGGCTCCCCCGGGCTCGGCGGCGTGCTCGCGTCGTACGCGGCCGCGGCGCTCGCGACGGGCCTCCGCGGCCGCGCCCGGGTCGCCGCGTGGGTCCTTGCGGCAGGGTGCCTGTTCGCGCCGGCGCACCTCCGCGCCCGGGCCGCGGCGCTGCGCGGCGAGCTCGAGGTGCTGTTCGTCTCGGTGGGGCAAGGCGACGCCGTCCTGCTCCGGCTGCCCGAC
>Ga0306923_10003783_pt1 | contig 14362 bp, 15 predicted proteins | sample sta12Can44000108_FD_203841 | JGI IMG/M metagenome (GOLD analysis project Ga0306923, IMG submission 203841) | Lab enrichment of tropical soil microbial communities from Luquillo Experimental Forest, Puerto Rico - statanox.12C.anox.44.000.108 (v2)... | ecosystem: Environmental > Terrestrial >... | reverse complement strand
GTGAGATGGTAGTCGGGAACACGCTCGAGGAAGCGCTTCATTGCAACCTCGGTGACGAGCCGGGCCATCTGGCTGCCGAGACAGAAATGCTTGCCGGCCCCGAAGCCGAGGTGCCCGTGCGGGCGGCGCTCGATATCGTAGACGTCCGGGTCGGGGAACTTGCGCCAGTCACGATTGCCGGAGCCGAAGGCGAGCACCACCTTGTCCCCGACCTCGAGCCGTTGCCCGTGCAGCTTGGTCTCGCGCATGACGACACGCTTGAAGCGCTGCGCCGAAGTGTTGAAGCGAAGCGATTCCTCAATCGCTGGCGCCATCAGCGCGGGATCTGCGACAATGCGGCGGCGGGCATCGGGGTAGTCGTGCAGGTTTAGTGCCAGCATGCTCAAGAAGCTTGAAAGCGACTCCACCCCGGCCATCACGAAAGTCGCGGTAGTTAGGACGATCTCGCGCTCGGAAAGCCGGTCGCCGTCGATCTCAGCTGCGGCAAGGTGGGTGATGAGGTCATCGGTGGGAGCCCTTCGCCGCGCCGCGACTTCCTCGGTCAAAAAATCGCTCAGATATTTGAATGCGGCAATGTGCTCGGGATTGCGGCCTTTCACGGACTTGTCGGTGGAGACGGCGAGGATCACCTTGGACCTGATATTGGCGTGGTCCCGCGCCGGCAGACCCATGGTGCGAAACAAAAGACCGACGGTAATCTGGCTCGAATAGTCGTTGATGAATTCAAGCTGCCTGCTCTCCAGCACGGAATCGAGCGCACGATCGGCAATTTCCAGCGTGGGCGCGATCAGGTGCTGGATATTTTTTCGCGTGAATGCGGCTTGGCTCAGGGCGCGCAGCCGGTCATGGCGCGGTGGATCGGTGGTTCCCAGCGTCGCTCCGGCGCGGCCAGGCAGCTCGTCGATCATGTTGCCTTGCGACGACGAGAATGTTTCCCAGTCCTGCGCCGCTTGAACGATGTCGTCGTAACGCGAAAGGATCCAGAGCCTTGCGTTCTCGCTCCAATAACAAGGATACTGCTCGCGAAGAGTTGCGTAGTACGGAAACGGATCGGCATCGATTTCCGGCGAATAAAGATCGAATGCTTCTGTATTCATGCCGACCCAGGGCCCGAAATATGCTTCAGCCTGCCCACCAGGGTATCATCCCGGACACGGAGAGGCGATGATGGGCGAAGGGCAGCCTTCAGGGTCGGAAGAGGACCGACTGATTGCGCACTATTTCAGACCCTTGGCCAGGCACTCCGGTGCGTTAGCGCTTACCGACGATGCCGCGGTGATCGATCCGCCGGTGGGCTGCGATGTCGTGCTGAAAGCGGACGGCATTATCGCCGGCGTGCATTTCTTCCCGGATGACCCCCCTGATACCGTCGGCATGAAGGCGCTGCGGGTCAATCTCTCCGACCTCGCTGCCAAGGCGGCGAGCCCTCTCGGGTTTCTGCTCACGCTTGCTTTGCCGAAGGAGATCGGAGACGCGTGGCTTGCGCCCTTTGCACGCGGGCTCGGCGCGGACGCGGATCTTTTTAACTGCCCGCTGTTCGGCGGCGACACGGATCGCACCCCTGGCCCGATCACCGTCTCGATTGCGGTGCTCGGCTCGGTGCCGCACGGCAGGATGCTGCGCCGCTCCGGTGCCAGGCCCGGTGATCGCCTGGTCGTGACCGGCACGATCGGCGATGCCGCGCTCGGTCTGATGCTTCGGCACGATCCCGCCGCTGGCGAACGCTGGGGTCTCTCCCGCGATCAACAGAGGGACCTGCACGGACGCTATCTCGTGCCGCAGCCGCGCACGGCAATTGCCGGTCTGCTCGCTTGTCATGCCTCCGCGGCCATGGATGTCTCCGACGGGCTCGCGGGCGATCTTGCAAAACTTTGTCGGGTATCGGACGTGACAGGCGTGATCGAGGCCGCACGCGTGCCGCTCTCACTCGCCGCACGCACCGTGCTGGCCTGCGAGCCGGCGCTCATTGAGACTGTGCTCACTGGCGGCGACGACTATGAGATCCTGGCAAGTGTGCCGCCAAGCGAGGTCGAGGCCATGCGCAATCAGGCGCGGGCAAAGGGAGTCACCGTCACCGAGATCGGCGAGGTTAGGGCCGGCCACGGGGACGCCCGCATGCTCGATCAGGGCGGTCGGCCGCTTGTATTTGCGCGGCCCTCGTTTAGCCATTTCTGAGCGCAGGGAAGAAGGCGTCCATGCACGACACGACCGCATTGGCCCCTCCGACCATTGCCGACTATACGCCGGCCGACAATCCGCGCTTCGTTAGGCTGCATCGCCGATTCCCAACCGTGGCCTATCTGCGCCGGCATGCGAGCAGGCACGTGCCGCGCTTTGCCTTCGAGTATCTCGACGGCGGCGCGGGAGCGGACGGCGGGATTGCCCGCAACTGGCAGGCGCTCGACGGGGTGGAACTGGTGCCGCGCTACGGCGTGACCACGGTATTGCCGCCGGTCGGCGTGGAGCTGTTCGGAAAGCGATATGCGGCGCCGTTCGGCGTGGCGCCCATGGGAGGCCCCTCGATCGTCTGGCCAGGAGCCGACGGCTACCTTGCCGCGGCCGCGCAGCGCGCACGCGTGCCCTATACGCTGGGACTAGTGGGCGGGATGACAGTTGAGCGCGCAGCCGAGATCGCTCCCGATGTGCTCTGGTTTCAGCTCTATCGTTGTGCGCGCAATGGGCATGCCATCGGCTTCGACCTTGTGCGACGCGCCGATATCGCCGGCGTCCATGTGCTGGTGCTCACGGTCGATGTGCCGGTGCGAACGACGCGTTCGCGCGAAGTGGTGGCCGGTATTACCTCACCGTTCCGGCCGGACCTGCGCATGGTCTGCGCCGTCCTAGCCTCTCCCAGCTATCTGCGATCGCTATGGCGGCATGGGCAGCCGCGGTTCGGCAATCTCAAGCCCTATGCCCCGACCGCGGCGGACGCAAATGGGGTGGCAGGCTTTGTGCGGGAAGAGATGCGCGGGGCGTTCACGTGGGACGAGATCGCGCGTTACCGGGAACGATGGAGACGCCCGCTGGTCGTGAAGGGAATCCTGCATCCGGAAGATGCGGAGAAATGCGTGGCGCTTGGCGTCGACGGCATCGTTGTGTCGAACCACGGCGGTCGCCAGGTGGAAGGTCTGCCGGCCTCGATCGACGTGCTCCCCGCAATCAGCCGTGCCGTCGGGGGCCGTGCGGTGGTGATGCTGGACAGCGGGATTCGCTCCGGGCTCGATGTGGTGCGAGCGTTGGTGCTTGGCGCCGATGCGGTGCTTGCCGGCAAGGCTTTCCTGTGGGGCCTGGGCGCGCTCGGCCCGGAAGGTCCCGGCCACGTGATCGACCTCCTTATCGACGAGGCGAAAGCGGTGCTCGGGCAGATCGGGGCGCGATGTCCGGCCGAGGCACGTTCGGTTCTAGCCCGGCACCCGGGGGCGCTGCGCTTCTGAACCCCAATCAAAAAGGGTATTTGGCACATTGCGCGAACGGTTCGTTTTTGGCAATGTCCGCGCCGCTCTCGCCAAGCTGCGGGCATGAGGCAGGCTTGGCCCGCTCCATCACACCGGGGATTTGACCAATGACAGCTCTCTGGCTGATCGTCCTTTGCGGCGTGCTTGCCATTGCTTACGCCGTATGGGCGATCCGTTCGGTGCTTGCCGCGGACGCCGGCAGCGCGCGCATGCAGGAAATCGCAGCCGCGGTGCGCGAAGGCGCCCAAGCCTATCTCAAGCGCCAGTACACCACGATCGGCGCGGTGGGCATCGTGATCTTTCTGATCATTGGTTATTTTCTCGGCTGGCTTGTGGCCGTCGGATTCCTGATCGGTGCGATTCTCTCGGGCGCGGCGGGCTTCATTGGAATGAACGTGTCGGTGCGGGCCAATGTGCGCACCGCGCAGGCGGCGATCGGCTCCCTGGCTGGCGGGCTCGAGCTCGCGTTCAAGTCCGGCGCCATCACCGGGCTTCTGGTCGCGGGCCTCGCGCTCCTCGGCGTCACGCTCTATTTCGGATTCCTGGTCGGCACGCGGCACATGGCGCCCGACGATCGCACCGTGATCGATGCCATGGTGGCGCTCGGATTCGGTGCTTCCCTGATTTCCATTTTCGCCCGGCTGGGCGGCGGAATCTTCACTAAGGGCGCCGACGTGGGCGGCGATCTCGTCGGCAAGGTCGAGGCCGGCATTCCGGAGGACGACCCGCGCAATCCCGCGACCATTGCCGACAATGTCGGTGACAATGTCGGCGACTGCGCCGGAATGGCGGCCGACCTGTTCGAGACTTACGCGGTGACCACCGTCGCCACCATGGTGCTGGCGGCAATCTTCTTTCGCACCGCGGGCGCCGATACGCTGCTCAGGATGATGACTTATCCGCTGGCGATCGGCGGCATCTGCATCATCACCTCGATTATTGGAACGTTCTTCGTAAAGCTCGGACCGAATGCGTCGATCATGGGCGCTCTCTACAAGGGCCTCATCATGACCGGCGCGCTTTCGCTTGTGGGCGTTGCTCTGGTCACCTACCTTCTGGTCGGCTTCCGGACAGTGCCCGGCCAATCCTATACCGGTTTGTCGCTCTTCATTTGCGGCATTGTCGGCCTTGCGGTGACCGGACTGATCGTCTGGATCACGGAATACTATACCGGCACCAATTTCCGCCCGGTGCAGGCGATCGCGAAGGCCTCCTTGACCGGGCACGGCACCAACATCATTCAGGGGTTGGCGGTCTCGTTGGAGGCGACAGCGCTACCGACGATCGTGATCATCGCGGGAATTCTGATCGCCTTCAAGCTCGCGGGCCTGTTCGGGATTGCGGTCGCGGTCACCACCATGCTCGCGCTGGCAGGCATGATCGTCGCGCTCGACGCTTTCGGCCCGGTCACCGACAATGCCGGCGGCATCGCCGAAATGTCTGGACTGCCAAAAGAGGTGCGCAAATCGACGGACGCGCTCGATGCGGTTGGTAACACGACAAAGGCCGTGACCAAAGGCTATGCCATCGGGTCCGCGGGTCTCGGCGCATTGGTGCTGTTCGCGGCCTATAATCAGGATTTGCAGTTCTTCATCTCGGATGCGGCGGAGCATCCGTATTTCCAGAGCATCAAGCTCGACTTCTCGCTCAACAATCCCTACGTCGTCGTCGGTCTCTTGTTTGGCGGACTGTTGCCTTATCTGTTCGGCGCGCTCGGCATGACCGCCGTGGGCCGTGCTGCGTCGGCGATTGTCGAGGAGGTGCGCCGGCAATTCCGCGAGAAGCCGGGCATCATGGCAGGAACCGACAAGCCGGACTATGGCAAGGCTGTCGATCTTCTCACGGTGGCGGCGATCAAGGAGATGATCATTCCCTCCTTGCTGCCGGTCCTCTCGCCGATCGTCGTCTATTTTCTGATCTATTGGATTGCTGGCGGCGGAGCAGCCGGAAAGTCTGCCGGCTTCTCGGCGGTCGGCGCCATGCTGCTCGGGGTCATCGTCACCGGCTTGTTCGTCGCCATCTCCATGACATCAGGGGGCGGTGCGTGGGACAATGCGAAAAAATATATCGAGGACGGGCATTACGGCGGAAAGGGTTCAGAGCCGCACAAGGCGGCAGTGACCGGGGACACGGTCGGGGACCCTTACAAGGACACGGCGGGACCGGCGGTCAATCCCATGATCAAGATCACCAATATCGTAGCGCTGCTGCTGCTCGCCGCTCTGGCCCATTGGCGCTAAAGCATATCCGCGCTCTAATGTTGTGTTCCTCCGAACGGGTTGAGGGTGAGCATGCCGGTTAGTATGCCGGTTTCCTTGCCGCCGGTCGGCGTGGTTCGACTGACGAAGTCGAACACCCTGCCATCCTTCATGCGATAGTCGGCAAGCCGCTGGACGCGGCGTTGCTTGTCGAAATATACCGCGACAACGCGCTGGTCGGTCACCGTTTGCGGCATGAACCCTACCAGTCGTTCGGACGCCTGGGAAATATAGTAGAATGTCTCGCCATCCAGCGTCGCGACGGTGGATGGCGTGCCGAGGACGAGCAGCACCTGCTCCTGGCTCGATCCAATCGGGATTTGCTCGAGGGCTCCCTCGGGCAGGATATAGCCTTTGTGGAAGGTCTCCTGGAAGCAGCCGGCTAGCAATAGGCCGAGTGTCAGCATTGCCGCGACTGCCTTGGCGGCAGCGGCGCGGGACGGACGGTCCAATGCACTGGTCAGGACGGCGATGCCCATGTCACTCTTGCGCTTGCTGTAGCGACCCGACGCTGCGATCAGGGATGCCGACTGGCACTCCCGTCGTCTCGAGCTGCGAGCTAACCCGATGATGTTTCGCTGGTTTACCCCCACCTCCCGCGAGTCCAGCATCACCTCGCTCTATGGCGCCATCGTGGCGCAAGCACGAAATCCCGCCTTCTACCAGACCTACCGCGTCCCGGATACGGCAACCGGCCGCCTGGAGATGATCATGCTCCATGCCGTGCTGGTTCTCGGCCGCTTGCAGGATGACACGACAGGTGGTCGGGAGCTAGGGCAGGGACTGTTCGATCGCTTCTGCCGAGATATGGATCACAATATGCGTGAAATGGGGGTCGGAGACCTCGCGGTCCCCGGCAAGATGCGCCGAATCGGAGAGGCTTTCTATGGCCGGCAGGCGGCCTATAGGGCAGCGCTCGCAGGGCCGCAGGGCGAAAATCTGGTCGCAGTCCTTGCGCGCAATGTGTTCGCCGGCAGCCCGGAACGTGGGGGGGCGGTGAGGCTCGCGGCATATAGCCGGGAGGCCGTCCGCCGGCTCATGTGCCAGCATGGATTCGCCCGGGGCGAACTCTCCTTTCCCGATCCCGAACAGGTGCCGGTCGATGCGTGAAAAGGAGAGGGTACCGCACAGGCACACTGACCGGGGACCGTGGCGAGTACCGGTGGTGCAGGCTGACGTGCCGCAAGCGGGGCTGCACTTTGATCTCGTCGCGGACGAAGGAGTGCGGGCCGCCGTTGCAGAACTCGCGGGTGTTGCGGCATTGCCGCGCCTTAATGCCAGCTTCGATGTAAGCCTGCACGGACGCGGTGGCCTGTGTGTCAACGGTCGCGTGTCGGCGACCGTCGGTCAGATCTGCGGCGTAACGCTTGAGCCGATCGAAAACGAGGTCAGTGAAGGCGTGGACCTTGTGTTCATGCCGGTTGCCGCCGAGCGGGGAGATCGAGACGAGGGGCGGGACGTACAGGTTTCGCTGGAGGATGCGCCGGAACCGCTGATTAGCGGCACGGTCGATCTCGGCGCGCTGGCGACCGAATTTCTCATTCTGGGCATCGATCCCTATCCGCGCAAATCCGGCTCCGTATTCGACACGCCTGCCGGCGGCGAAGGTGTGGCGCGGACGTTCGCTGCGCTGGCCGCCCTCAAAGAGAAGGGGCGGGGCGGCGGCCAAGCAGGCTGATTGGCGTCTGCGGCCCTGTTGTGTCCGTCCGCTGACACGGTATTGTCGACGCCATGCCCCATAAAGTCCGCATCGCGCTCGACGCCATGGGGGGAGACCATGGGGCTGCGATCGTTATTGCGGGTGCCGAGCGCGCGCTTGCCCGTCATCTGGACATCGAGTTCCTGCTGTTCGGCGATCACGCGGTGCTCGAGCCCCTTCTCCACCTCCGACCCGAGCTCAAGTCCCGCTCCCACGTTGTGCATACAGACGTGGCCGTAAAGATGGATGACAAGCCGAGCCAGGCTTTGCGCAAAGGACGATGGAAGTCGTCGATGTGGCTCGCTATCGAGGCGGTCAAGAAAGGAGAGGCGGACGCGGCAGTTTCCGCCGGCAATACCGGCGCGCTCATGGCCATGGCGAAATTCGAGCTCAAGACCATGCCCGGGATCGAGCGCCCTGCAATTGCGGCGATATGGCCTACGCTGAAGGGCGAATCGATCGTACTCGATCTTGGCGCCTCAATCGGTGCCGATGCAGACCACCTCGTCAATCTCTCCGCCATGGGCAGCGCAATGGCGCAGGTGCTCCTGGGAGTTCAGCGGCCAACGGTCGGACTCCTCAATATCGGGGTGGAAGAGGTGAAAGGGCTTGAGGAAGTGCGCCGGGCTGCCTTACGGCTGCGCGAGGGCAAATGGCCGCAATTCGATTATTTTGGCTTCGTGGAAGGAGATGATATCGGCAAAGGGACGGTGGATGTGGTTGTGACCGAGGGCTTTACCGGCAACATCGCGCTGAAGGCAGCGGAGGGTACGGCGCGCCAGCTCAGCCAGATCCTCAAGCGAGAGCTCGAGCGCACGCTCGCCAGAAGGCTCGGATATCTGCTGGCGCGCCACGCGTTTCGCGCGCTCAGCGACAAGATGGATCCACGCAGGTCCAACGGCGGGGTGTTCCTCGGTCTCAACGGCATCGTGGTCAAAAGCCATGGCGCGACTGACGCCCAGGGCTTCGCCCGCGCCATAGATATCGGCTACGACATCGTGCGCCGCGAGCTGCTCTCTAAGGTCGGACAGATCCTTGAGATCGGACCGTCTCGACCGCCATCGGCCGGGACGGCGCCGCTGCCCCGGAGCTTGGCATCGTGAGCACCACCCGTTCGGTCGTGATCGGTTGCGGGTGCTATCTTCCGAGCCGGGTGCTCAGCAATTCCGAGCTGTCTCGGATGGTCGATACCTCCGACGAATGGATTAGACAACGCACCGGCATCCGCCAGCGCCACATTGCGGGTGAGGGCGAAACAACCGCCGGCATGGCCATCGAGGCTGCGCGTGCGGCGCTCGCTTCGGCCGGCACCGCAGCGTCATCCATCGACTTGATCGTCCTTGCCACCTCCACCCCCGACAACACCTTTCCGGCAAGCGCAGTCTCGGTACAGGCGGGCCTCGGCATCACCCATGGCGCGGCCTTCGACCTGCAGGCGGTGTGCTCGGGATTCGTCTTCGGGCTTGCGACCGTCGATGGGCTGCTTAGAACAGGAGCATTCCGGCGGGCACTTGTGATCGGGTCGGAAACCTTCTCACGCATCATCGATTGGAAGGACCGCGCCACTTGTGTCCTGTTCGGCGATGGAGCCGGTGCGGTCGTGATCGAGGCCAGAAGTGAACCCGGCACGCGAGAGGATCGCGGCATTCTGGGCGCTCGCTTGCGTTCGGATGGCAGACACAAGTTCAAGCTGTATGTTGACGGTGGACCTTCATCGACACAGACCGTCGGCCATCTGCGCATGGAGGGGCGGGCCGTATTCAAGCATGCGGTCGCCATGATCAGCGATGTCATTGAGGACACTTTCAAGTCCACCGGCTATACGGCGGCCGATATCGATTGGTTTGTGCCGCACCAGGCCAATCAGCGTATCATCGACGATTCCGCAAAGAAGCTTGGGATTGCGCCCGAAAAGGTGATCACCACCGTTGCCAAGCACGGCAACACATCGGCCGCCTCCATACCGCTCGCCCTCGCCACGGCAGTCGCCGAGGGCCGCATCAAGCGCGGTGATCTGATCATGATGGAAGCCATGGGCGGGGGCTTCACATGGGGGGCGGTGCTGGCGCGGTGGTGACGGGAATTTCAGGCCGAGTGTGGCGTGGGCCCGGTTGACCGTACCCCGCCAACCTAATATCGTTTGATAATTCAGAGGGATATGTTGATCGCCAAAGGCGGGCTGGGCGATGACGGGAAAAACGGTGACGCGCGCGGATTTGTGCGAGGCGGTCTACCAGAAGGTAGGATTGTCACGCACCGAGTCGGCAACGCTGGTCGAATTGGTGTTGAAGGAGATCACCGACTGCCTCGAGCGCGGCGAAACAGTGAAATTATCCTCGTTCGGCTCGTTCGTCGTGCGCAACAAAGGTCAGCGGATTGGACGCAACCCAAAGACCGGCAAGGAAGTGCCAATATCGCCGCGCCGAGTGATGGTGTTCAAGCCATCCGCAATCCTCAAGCAGCGAATCAATGCGCAGCCCGAGGAGATCAAATAGCGCGCAAGGTGTTGCGACGTGGATAAGGCACCAGACGCATTCCGCACTATAAGCGAGGTCGCCGCCGAGCTCGAAGTTCCTCAGCATGTGCTGCGGTTCTGGGAGAGCCGCTTCCACGAGATCAGACCGATGAAGCGCGGTGGCGGCCGCCGCTTCTATCGCCCGCAGGATGTGGATCTGCTTCGCGGCATTCGTCACCTGCTCTATGGCGAGGGTTATACCATCCGCGGGGTTCAGCGCATCCTGCGCGAGCAAGGCCAGCGCTTCGTCCAGAACGTCTGGCAGCCCGGAGCGCCCCAACCGACACGAATGCCGGCGGACGGCGTGGCTGACGATGATGGACCTGCGCGTCGCCCGCCGATTTCGGATGGCCACAGTGAGGAGCGACAGGAGGCAGGTGAGGAGGCAAGAGGAGAGAAAGCCCGCCCCGCAGCGACGCGGCCTCCGGGCGTCGATCCACGCGAGCTAAAGTCCGTGCTCAACGAGCTCGCCGAGTGTCGGGCCCTGCTTGACGCAGCGCTGAGCGAGCGGTCGTGAGCTCATGCTCAACGCACTTACGCCATCGCAGGTCGCGCACGTTATCTCTTTGCTCGATCGACTGGCGCAGGCACGAACGGCAAGAGCGGCGGAAGGCAAGCAGCAAAGTCCAGACGAGATCATCAACGATCCTGAGCGTCGGCTGCTGACCCATTACTTGTACGGGTTGAGCGGCGAAGCACGCAAGGAATTGATCGCGCTGATGCTGCTCGGTCGCGGCGATTTCGATCATTCCTACGAAAGTGCGCTCAAGACCTGTTCGAGATACACCGACGTTGATGATCAGGTGGTCTATCTCATGACCAAGACCGTGCGTCTTGCTGAATATCTCGGCAGCGGTTTGAGCGCGCTCGGCCGCGACCAATAAAAGGCGAGAACGAGTGAAATGCCGATGCGCAGGGCAGGCATTGCGGTTCCGGCAGCACCGCAATGCCGAGGACCGGCCGGCATTTAAGAGGGTCGGAGTCGGCTGCCAGGGTCAGCGGTCGGCCGATGCAACGACCAAAACAAAAAAAGGCCCCGGGGAGGTTGAATCGCCGGGGCCGCGTGGTCTTTCTAGGTACCTTGGGGGGTTCCAATGACGACCACTTGGGAATTATCGGCGAGGATTCCGGCGGAATCGAGGTAGTCGATGCCGCGAGGAATGACGCAGAATGACGACAGGGTAACCACCGAGTAAACTTGGAATACCCCCGGCAGGCGGCACCACGGATAGTGCGCATTACCGCCAAAAAATATTCAAAGTCACGAGCGAGATTTACCCAAGGGGCCGCCAGGGTGGTCGGCTCAGTCGCCTTTGCAGGAGACGACCGCGATGAACAAGTCCTTGCTCGCATTTGCCGCTGCAACATCGATTGCAGTCTCACTTTTGGCCGCGCCGCCGCCGGCGCAAGCGCGCTGCTTCGGCTGTGCCGTCGGAGCAGGGATCGTCGGAGGTGTCATTGCCGGCGCCATTGTGGGCAGCGCGGTCGCAAACTCTTACGGTCCCGCCTATGTCGTGCAGCCGGGTTATGCGGCCTATCCGGCTTACGCAGTCGCTGCACCGGTTGGCTGTCCGGGCGGCTACTGGGCGCGCCGGCCTGTGGCGTTCGATGCTTACGGAAATCCGATCGGCTGGAGCCGGCCCAGATTCTTTTGCCCGTAAGGCACGGCGAACCTAAGAATACATGCCCGGCGGCGCCGTGGAGCCCGCCGGGCATGCTCTTTTAGGGTTGCTGGTCCGGCCGCGTCTCTCAAGATGATCCCGCGCAGCAAGCCGGCGCTACGCCTGCTTTGGTGACAGGGTTCTGGGTGATTCGCGCCCTCCATGCAGTGGTGACGACGGTATCGAGATCGGACAGCCGTGGTGCAAACCCGATCAGCTCACGCGCCAGCGAGGCGTCGGCCACGAGCACAGGCGGGTCGCCGGGACGGCGCGCGGCGTGCGTAACAGGAACCATGCGACCGGTGATACGCTCGACCGCAGCGACGACGCTCCGCACCGAAGCTGCTCTACCAGTGCCCAGATTGATCGTAAGTGCAGCGTTGCCGGCGTTGAGGTAGTGCAGCGCTTGAACGTGCGCCGCAGCGAGATCGCATACATGAATGAAATCACGTTCGCAGGTGCCGTCGGCCGTCGGATAGTCGCTGCCGAAGATTTGCAGCGCAGGCGCTCCCCTCGTTGCGGCATCGATGGCCAGCGGAATGAGATGCGTCTCCGGGTCATGGCGCTCGGGCAGATCGCCATCAGGGTCGGCGCCGGCGGCGTTGAAATAGCGCAGCATGGCGACGTGCAACCCTTCTGCTGCGCGCGCGTCGGCGAGGATCCGCTCGCCGGCAAGCTTCGAGCGTCCATAGGGGTTGATTGGATGTTGCGGCGCGCTTTCCACAATCGGCAGCCGATCTGGAATGCCATAGGTTGCGCATGAGCTGGAGAACACTATTGTCCGCGTGCCGTGACGAAGCATGGCGTCAACCACGTTGATCAGGCCCGCAACGTTGACATTGTAATAAGCGAGCGGCCGCGTTGCCGACTCGCCGACGTATGCGAGCGCGGCGAAATGAATGACAGCGACAGGCCGATACTGCACGAAGGCGATATCGAGCGCGGCAGCGTCGAGGATGTCGCCTTCAACGAGCGGGCCCCAGCGCACGAACTCGGCGTGCCCTCTCGACAGGTTGTCAAACGCAATCGGTCGCCAACCCGCCGCGGCAAGCGCCTTGCAGGTGTGGCTGCCGATGAAGCCGGCGCCGCCGGTGACCAGGACGGTTTTCATTCGAAACCCACGTGAGCTACGGTGGCGATCCGCGCGTGCCTGGAAGAGAGGGGACTTGGTGGTCGCAAGTTGCACTCCACACGCGGATTTCCTGTTTTCTCTCTGTTCGACTCTGTTATTTTAAGCAGAATTTCCGATTTTACTGGTCTTTTCGCAGGTTTCCAATTCCTCCGGCACCATCAGCAGGCTTACTGCCGCAGCTCAAGTGAAGATCAGGCTACGGCCGCAGGGCGCGTGACGCGCGCTCCCCAAAGGCGTCGGTGCAGCCTGTCAAGCAGGAGATAGATAACCGGCGTCGTATATAGTGTGAGCATCTGCGAGACGATGAGCCCTCCCGCGATGGTGATGCCGAGCGGCCGGCGCAGCTCGGAGCCCGGGCCGCTCGCAATCACCAGCGGCAGCGCGCCCAGCAGTGCCGCCATGGTCGTCATTGTGATCGGGCGAAACCGCGCCAGGCAGGCTTCGAAGATTGCCCGCTCCGGCGGCAGCCCGTGGGCGCGCTCGCCCTCGAGCGCGAAGTCCACCATCATGATTCCGTTCTTCTTGACGATGCCGATCAAGAGGATGATGCCGATGAAGGCGATCAGCGTGAGCTCGGTGTTGAAGACCTGCAACGCCACCAGCGCGCCCAAGCCAGCGGACGGCAGCCGATTACGATGAGCAGTGTCGACTGGCTCGCCAGCTGGCTGAGGAATTTTTCGACGCCAAGAAAGTGCTCGCGAGCGTACTGGAACGAGCCCTTTGAGCAATGACGGCAAATCCGGTCCGCCTGAGACCTTGTCCAGACTGGCGGTGCTGGGCTTCCACAAGATTGGCGCACCGCCGCCGGGATGCTCGTGCACCTGGTTTTATATTTCGGAGGCGATCTTTGAGCGCTTTCTGCATTTGCTTCAGAAGAACAGGTGGCATGTAATTGATGGCGAGACGTTTCTGAGCGGCTTGGAGAATCCTGTCAGCTTGCCAAAGCGCACGGTGTTGCTGACGTTCGATGATGGATATCTTTCCATGCGTCACATTGCGCTTCCGATATTGCGCTCCTTCGGGTTCCCGTCTGTGCTTTTTGTGCCTACCGACTTTATCGGATCTACAAATGACTTCGATGCCGGCTTGGAGCCGCAGGAGCCGATGTGTGGTTGGAATGATCTGGAAGAGCTGCAGTGCGGGAAAGTGTCCATTCAGTCTCACGGCGTTGCTCATCGCCGGTTCTCCACGCTCGATGACATGCAGTTGAGACGCGAGATGGAACATTCCAAGAAACTGATCGAAGCTCGACTCGGAAATACTGTAAACATGTTCTCATTTCCATACGGTGATGACGGCCGTGAGCCGCGCGTTACTGCGAGCATGCTGCGTGAAACCGGATACTCTGCAGCTTTTTTGTACGGGGGAGGGCTTAACGCGACACCCGTCCACGATCGATTTGCATTTAAGCGCTTGGCAATGGGGCCAGATACGGATTTGGCAGCGTTGGTTGAAGCCGTATAGGCCGTTTGTGCTTTTTGGCGTGGATCACCGGTTAGCCACCGCGCGGTCAGCAGGCGATGTCGCAGCAAAGCGGCTTGCCTCATGAGAACCGTTCTGAACGAATCTGCAAACGCGCGGCACACTGCTAGCAAGCAATGAGCACTTTCCTGTGGTATTACAGCAGGTTGCTGGTCGGAGC
>Ga0306923_10003779_pt1 | contig 14365 bp, 13 predicted proteins | sample sta12Can44000108_FD_203841 | JGI IMG/M metagenome (GOLD analysis project Ga0306923, IMG submission 203841) | Lab enrichment of tropical soil microbial communities from Luquillo Experimental Forest, Puerto Rico - statanox.12C.anox.44.000.108 (v2)... | ecosystem: Environmental > Terrestrial >... | reverse complement strand
TGCTTGCCGAAAGCGGCTGCAGATCATTGGTCAGCCACGCCAGCTGCTCGTCCCCCAGGCTGCCCATGCCGCCCGCCTTGAGATTGGCGACGTTGACCAGGGCGACGAAGTGCACGCCGCCGTCGTCGAAGCTGTACCAGCCGGTTCCCTGGGTGCCTTTGGCGAAACGCTCGCGGAAGTGGGTTCCCGGCTGCTCGTCCAGCATGTCGTGCTCGCCGGGAATGAAATGGATCGGCCCGGTCTTCATTTCGCCCAGAACCTGCTGGGCGAGGTCGTATTCCTCGGCCTTGGACAGGTGGGACACGTCACCGGTGTGCACGACGAAGCGCGGCCGCGCCGGCAGGGCGTCGACCTTGGCGATGGCCTGGCGCAGGGTGCCGACCACATCGGGGTTGGCCTCCTTGGCGAAGCCGATATGGCTGTCGCTGATCTGGACGAAGTGAAAGTCGCCGGCCGGCAGGGCCGCGGTTTCCGGGCTGCCGAGCAGGCCCGCCGCCTTAGGCACGCCCCCGCTCACCGTCCACACCAATCCGGTGCCCGCCCAGGCCATGCATTTGAGCGCACGGCGCCGCGTCATGCCGCCTCGGTCTTGTGCTGTCATGATCCTGTCTCCCGTCGTGAAGGAAGTCGACCCAATGCCTACCATGACGGCGGGCCGCTTATTCCCCATCCGTCCGGTCGCGGGGGGCGGGAATAAGGGACAGTCCTTCCCAGGTATAAGGAGATGTCATTGTGCGAGGCAGCGGCAGTGCCCGACCAGAGCAGGAGTCACCAGAGCAGAAGCGGGCGGTTCGAGGCGGTGGTGCTGCCCCACCTCGATGCCGCCTACAATTTGGCGCGATGGCTGACCGGCACCCCGGCCGACGCCGAGGACGCCGTGCAGGAGGCCTTCGTCAAGGCCTTGCGCTATTTCGACAGCTGTCGCGGCGGCAATGCGCGGCCGTGGTTCCTGCGCATCGTCCGCAATGCCTGCTTCGACTGGCTGAAGGCCAATCGCGGCGGGGCGAATGGGGACGACGCCAATGGCGAGGATGTTGCCGAGGACGTCTTCTCCGGCCCGGCACCCGACCCGGAATGCCTATTGGCGCGCGACGAGGAACGGCGGCTGGTGGACGACCTGATCGCGGCCCTGCCCGCCGGCTATCGCGAGGTGATCGTCCTGCGCGAGTTGGAGGAGTTGTCCTACCGCGAAATAGCCGAGGTGACCGGGACACCCATCGGCACGGTGATGTCGCGGCTGTCGCGGGCGCGCGGATTGCTGCACGAGGCATGGAGGCAGCGCCATGGAACGGATTGATTGCGGGCGCATGCGGGCCCTGATGGATACTGGCCTTGATGGCGCCCTCGACCCCTTGAGCCAACTGGCCTTCGACGATCACTTGGCCGGCTGTGCCGTCTGTCGCGCAGACTATGCCGCGCGCCAAACATTCAGCGAGCATTTGCACCAGGCCAGTTATTTCACTGCGCCCGAATCCCTGCGGGCGCGGCTGGTCGGGAGCGAGCCGAAGCAGCGGGGGCGCTGGCGGTGGTTCGCCGGCGGAGCGTGGGCCGGGGCCTTGGCGGCGATGGCGGCCAGTGTGGCGATTTATCTGGGCGCCGCCTCGAATTCGTTCGAGCGCGACATGGTCGCCGCCCATGTCCACGCATTGGCGGCCGAACGTTTGACCGATGTGACGTCCACCGACCGCCACACGGTCAAACCGTGGTTTGCCGGCCGCATCGACCTGTCGCCGCCGGTGCCCGATCTAGCCGATGAAGGGTTCCCACTGGTGGGAGGGCGGTTGGACCATGTGGAGGGGCGGCCGGCGGCCGCACTGGTCTACCTTCGCCACCGGCACGTCATTACCCTGTTCGCGCAGGCGGCGGAAAGGCCCGTCGCTCAACCGGCCAGGGCGCGTCAGCTCAACGGCTATCAGATGGTGGTGTGGGGCAAGGACGACATGGCGTTTACTGCCGTGTCCGACCTGAACCTGGGGGAACTGGAGGAGTTCCAGCGCCTGTGGGCAGAGCGGGCGCAATAGGCGGGGAAGGGCCCCTGCCGGCGCAAAGATTGTGGTTCGTCATGGCCGCTGGAGGGCACGGCCGGAGCGACATTCACGGCTTGCCTCTCGTCATGAGACACGGCTGAACAAGGATGGCGCTTTGCGCCCAGGGATGAACACGGATATACGCGCGAACAAGCGCAACGCAGATCCGGGGGCCATGGTGCCGCCTGACTAATGGATTCCGGTTCGCAGCTGGCTTGCGGCAGGGAGACGGATGAAATCATTCGTGTTCATCCTGGCCCGCGCCAGCGGGCATCCGTGTTATCCGTGTCTTGTGGCACGGTTCTGACGCTCGGTTACGATCCGCGAATGCCTAAAGGCCCCGCAACAAGCGGTCGGCTTGCTGCGGGGCTTATTAACCACGGCCCACGGGCCGTTTCGTCAGATGCCCTGGAAGGCGGCCTGGTCCCAGTCGTCCATGCCGGCGCCCCGGGTGATCTCGGCGATCTCGGCGCCCGACAGGCTTTCCTTTTCCAGCAGGGCCTGGGCCACCGCTTCCAGATCGGCGGCGTGGGTCTTGAGGATGGTCAGCGCCTTCATGCGGGCCTCGGCCACCAGGGTGCGCACCTCGGCGTCGATCTCGCGGCTGGTGTCGTCGGCACGCATGCCCTCGGGCGTGTAGGGATCGCCATGGGAGCCACCGAAAGCCACCAGGCCCAGCCGGTCGCTCATGCCCCACTCGGTCACCATCTTGCGGGCGATGCGGCTGGCCATCTGGATATCGCCGGCGGCGCCGGTGGAAATCTCCTCCATGCCGAAGATGATCTCCTCCGCCGCACGGCCGCCCATGGCCACGGCGAGGTCGGCCTTCAGCTTGGAGCGGCGCAGCGCGGGGCTGTCCTTCTCGGGTAGCCGCACCACCATGCCCAGGGCCTGGCCGCGCGGCACTATGGTGGCCTTGTGGATGGGGTCGGAAGCGGGGCAATGCAGCGCCACCACGGCATGGCCCGCCTCGTGATAGGCGGTGAGGCGGCGGTCTTCCTCGCCCATGATGTTGGGCCGCTCGGTGCCCATCAGGATGCGGTCCTTGGCCATCTCGAAATCGGCCATCGTCACTGCCTCGCGCCCGGCACGGGCGGCGACGATGGCGGCCTCGTTGGTCAGGTGCATCAACTGGGCGCCCGAGAAGCCGGGACAGCCGCGCGCCACCACGTGCAGGTCGGTGACCGGGTCCAGCACGATCTTGGCGGCGTGCACGTCCAGAATCTTGGAGCGGCCGGCCAGGTCGGGAGTTTGCAGCACCACATGGCGCGAGAAGCGGCCGGGACGCATCAGGGCCTCGTCCAGGATGTCGGGACGGTTGGTGGCGGCGATCACCACCACGCCCGAATTGGGCTTGAAGCCGTCCATCTCGACCAGCAACTGGTTCAAGGTCTGCTCGCGCTCCTCGTGGGCGGCCCGCGCGTTGCCGCCGGAGCGCTGGCGGCCCACCGCGTCGATCTCGTCGATGAACAGGATGCAAGGCGCATTCTTCTTGGCTTGGGCGAACATCTTGCGCACCCGGCCGGCGCCGACGCCGACGAACATCTCGACGAAGTCCGAGCCCGAGATGGAGAAGAACGGCACCCCGGCCTCGCCGGCCACGGCACGGGCCAGCAGGGTCTTGCCGGTGCCCGGCGGGCCGCTCATCAGCACGCCGGTGGGGACGCGAGCGCCCAGCTTGGCGAAGCGGCTCGGGTCCTTGAGGAACTCCACCACTTCCATCAGTTCCAGCTTCTCATGGTCGCAGCCGGCCACGTCCTTGAAGCGCACGTCGATCTTGGTGCCGTCCACCAGGGTGGCCCTGTTGCCCCGGCCGAACAGGCCGGCCAGCGAACCGCCCTGGGCGAAAAGGAACCAATAGGCGGCCAGGGCGCCGAAGATCAGGACATTGCCGACGACCGCCAGGGCGATGTCGCCGTCAAGCCCGGAGGAGGGGGCATCATGCTCGGCCAGGAAGGCCACCTTCGCACCGGCACCGGCGGCATCCTCGGCCAGCTTGGCCGCCACCAGCGGCGGCACCTGAGCACGGTGCAGCGTGCCCGCGCGGTCAGTGGCGACGGCGAGCGACTGGCCGTAGAAATCCAGCTCGGCTACCTGGCGATGGGCGAGCAGGCCGCGCAGCTCGGAATAGGAGGCCTCGGCCGGTTGGGGCGCGGTGGGGCCGGCGATCAGGCTCAACGCCAGCGGTGTGCTGACCGCCATGGACAGCAGCAGGGCGGCGAAGCCGAGGGCGGCGAAGAGGTATTTCCGTTTGCTCACGGGGCGTGCCTTCCGTCGTATCCAGCAAGGGGTAGGCCCAGAAGGTAATCCTTTCCTAACGAACCATGGCCCGCGCAGAAGGGGAGGTACGTCGATTCGTGGTCTTGCATTCAGTAACTGTTGCTGTTACATTTCGGCTCATGGCCAAGAATTGCCGTTTCGCCGTTGCCGTCCACGTTACCTCGGTGCTCGCCTTGCATCCCGAGCAGACGTGCACGTCCGACTGGATCGCGGGCAGCGTCAACACCAACCCGGTGGTGATCCGACGCATCCTGTCGGCCTTGGCCAAGGCCGGGCTGGTGCACTCGACCCGGGGCAGTGCCGGTGGGTCGGTGCTGGCCCGTGACCCATCGGCCATTACCCTGCTCGACATCGCCCGCGCGGTGGAGGAGGACGAGGAACCGGCCCTGCACCATCAGCCGCCCAATCCGGGCTGTCCGGTGGGGCGGACCATCCAGCCGGTGCTGTTGGACGTACTGAACCGGGCGGAAGCCGCCCGCGAGGCGGTGTTGGCCGCCACTCTGCTGTCCCAGGTGCTGGAGCGTATCCAGGCCGACGCCTGAGGCGTATTTTTTTGATGTTTAATGTAACTGTAACGATCACGCTTACTTGGAGAAAGCCATGACTTCCATCGCCATCGTCTATCATTCGGGCTACGGCCACACCACGGTGCTGGCCCAGGCGGTCGCCGCCGGTGCCGGCCAGGTGGCCGGTACCCAGGTCCATCTGGTGCCGGTCGAGGACTACGAGGCCAAGGCCGCCGTGCTCGACGGTGCCGACGCCATCATCTTCGGCTCGCCTACCTACATGGGTTCGGCCAGCGCCAAGTTTCACGAGTTCATGGAGACTTCCTCCAAGACCTGGTACGGCCGCGGCTGGAAGGACAAGCTGGCCGCCGGCTTCACCGTCTCGGCCAGCCAGAGCGGCGACAAGCTGAACACCCTGGTCCAACTGGCCATCTTCGCCGCCCAGCACGGCATGATCTGGGTCGGCGGCGACCTGCTGCCGGGCAACAACAATTCCCAGGGCAGCGTCGAGGATCTCAACCGCCTGGGCAGCTTCCTCGGCGCCATGGCCCAGGCCAACGCCGACCAGGGTCCCGAAGTCGCTCCGCCGACCTCGGACCGCAAGACCGCCGAATTGCTGGGCAAGCGCGTGGCGGAAGCCGCCGCCCGCTGGGTGCGGGGGAAGTGATTTAACCCTCTCCCGCACCGCGGGAGAGGGGAAGTTAGATATACGTCCCGCGTTGCTGGAATCGCCGCCAGGCGTAGATCACGATGGGGGCCGCCACCGCCAGGCCGGCGGCGACCAGGGCTGCGTTGCGCGCGGCATGGCTCTGGTTGCCGTCCCAGCCGCCGTAGACTGCCTGCTCCTGCGGTGCATAGAGGTTGCCGCGCGAGGCGGCGGTGGCGCGTCGCCGGAAATGCTGGCGGGTGGCGGCGCGGGCTATCATGCGTTCGGTGGCGGTGGGGGCGAGGGCATGGGCGGCGGCCACCAGGCGGCCCATGCCGATGAACGCCTCGCGCACCGGGTTCCTTGCCACCGCCACGATGGTCTCGGCTACTTCCTCGGGACTGTGCACCGGCGGAATGGGTTGGACGGCGCGGCCGGTGAAGTTGGCCGCATTGCGGAATAGGGGCGTGTCGATGCTGGGCGGCAACACGGCGCATACCTGGATGCCCGGCTGGTCCAGCAGTTCCTGCCGCAGCGTCTCGGTCAGGCCGCGCACCGCCCATTTGCTGGCCACGTAGGCGCTGGCGAAGGCCTGGCCTACCGTACCTGCCATGGACGCGATGTTGATCAGCACGCCGTGGCCTTGCGACCGGAACACCGGCAAGGCTGCGCGGCAGCCGTGCACGGTGCCCATCAGGTTCACCTCGATCACTTGGCGGAAGTCATCCAGCGGCACCTCGTCGAAGCGGCCGGTCATGTAGACGCCTGCAGCGTTCACCCATACGTCGATGCGGCCGAAGGATTGCCGCGCCGTCTCGGCCAAGTTCAGCACCTGTTCGGCGTCGGTGATGTCGCAGGGGACCGGAATGGCCTGGCCGCCGGCCTCGTTGCATTCACGCGCCGCCACCTCCAGTGCCGAGGCGCTGCGTGCCGCCAGCGCCATCCGGCAGCCGGCCTGGGCGAAGGCCTGGGCGGCGGCGCGGCCGATCCCCGATGACGCTCCTGTGATCACCACAATCTGATCGCGACGCTCTGCCGCCATGGGCGCCTCCCGCTGCCGTGTCTGCCTTGGGCAACGGCGGCGGGCGGGGGCGGGTTCCACGTGGTCGTGGGTTCAGCCGTTTTCCGCCAGCACCACGCCGGCCAGATAGAGCGATCCGCAGATCAGCACGCGAGCCGGGCTGGGCTTGGCGGTGAGCTCGCGCAGGGCGGCATCCACGCCCGCCGCCGGTTCGGCGTCGGGGCAGCCGTGGGCGCGGGCGGCGGCGGCGGCGTCCTCGGCCGACAGGGTGTTGGCCTCGCCGGGGATGGCGACGGCGCGCAAGCTGGCGAACAGCGGCGCCAGCGGGGCGAAATAACCGGCCACGTCCTTGTTGGACAGCATGCCGAACACCGCATGCAGCGGGCGGTCGCGCCAGGTGGCGGCGTGGGCGGCGATGGCCTTGGCGGCGTGGGGATTGTGACCGCCGTCCAGCCACAACTCCCAGCCGGCGGGCAGCATGTCCACCAGGGGGCCGTGGGTCAGCCGTTGCAGGCGGGCCGGCCATTGCACGCTGGTGATACCCTTGGCCAGCGCCTCGGCTCCGACGCGCGGCAGCACGCCGTCGCGGGCCAGGCGGTCCATGGCGGCCAGGGCCAGGCCGGTGTTACGGTACTGGAAATCGCCCGCCAGCGCCGGGGCGGGCAGGCGCAGGCCGCCGAACAGTAGGGCGTCGTCCTCGGCCTTGCGGCCCATGAAGTCGGGCCCCTCCCACAGCACAGGCGCGCCCAGTTCGGCGGCGCGGGCGGCAAGCATGGTGCGGGCCTCGGGCAATTGTTCGGCCACCACGCAAGGCACGCCGGCCTTGAGGATGCCGGCCTTTTCGCCGGCAATGGCGGGCAGCGTGCTGCCCAGGAAGGCCTCATGGTCCATGGCGATGGGGGTGATGATGGTCAGTGCCGGCCGCGCCACCACGTTGGTGGCGTCCAGGCGGCCGCCCAAGCCCGTCTCCAGGATCACCAGGTCGGCGGGCGTGCGGGCGAAGGCCAGGAAGGCGGCGGCGGTTGTGACCTCGAAGAAGGTGATGGGCTCGCCGCCGTTCACCCGCTCCACCTCTTCCAGCAGCGCTTCCATCTCGGAATCCGACAGGATGCGCCCCGAGACGCGGACGCGCTCGGCAAAGCGGACCAGATGGGGCGAGGTATAGACGTGGACGGTCAGGCCCGCCGCCTCGGCCAAAGCCCGCAACGTCGCCACCGTCGATCCCTTGCCGTTGGTGCCGGCCACGTGTACCACCGGCGGCAGATGCTCCTGCGGCCGCCCCAGCTTGTCGAGCAGTGCGAGCACTCGGGTAAGCGACAGGTCGATGACCTTGGGATGCAGGCGGGTGAGGCGGTCGAGAATGGCGTCGATCATGAAAGCGGTCCGTAGAAACAGTCATGGCCGGGAATGACCCGGCCATGACAATGGGAAGCGACGGCGCCGGATTACATCCGGGCGGCGCCCTCGGGGTCCACGTCGGGCATGTCCACCGGCAGCATCACCAGGTCGCCGGCGGGGGCCTTGTTCTTCAACAGCGACAGGGTGCGCACCAGGGTGGCGCGCAGGTCCTTGCGCGGGACCACCATGTCGATCATGCCGTGCTCCAGCAGGTACTCGGCCTTCTGGAAGCCCTCGGGCAGCTTCTCGCGGATGGTGCTCTCGATGACGCGGGCGCCGGCGAAGCCGATGACGCAGCCCGGCTCGGCGATGGCGATGTCGCCCAGCATGGCAAAGCTGGCCGAGACGCCGCCGGTGGTGGGGTCGGTCAACAGCACGATGTAGGGCAGGCGCTTCTCCTTGACCTTGTCCACCGCCACGGTGGTGCGGGCCATCTGCATCAGCGACAGGATGCCTTCCTGCATGCGGGCGCCGCCCGAGGCCGGGATGACGATCAGCGGCGCGTCCTGCAGCACCGCCAGTTCGGCGGCGGCGACGATGCCCTCGCCCACAGCGACGCCCATGGAGCCGCCCTGGAAGTCGAAGTTGAAGGCGGCGACGACCACGCCCTGGCCGCCCATCTTGCCGTGGGCGACGATAATGGCGTCCTGCTCACCGGTCTTGGTGCGGGTGTCCTTCAGGCGGTCGGTATAGCGCTTCTGGTCCTTGAACTTCAGCGGGTCCTCGGGGGCCTTGGGCAGCTCGATGCGGGTGTACTTGCCGTCGTCGAACAGCATCTCCAGCCGCTTCTTCACCGACAGCCGCATGTGGTGGCCGCAGTGCTGGCAGACGTTCAGCGCCTTTTCCAGATCACGGTGGAAGATCATGTGGCCGCAAGACGGGCACTTCTGCCACAGATTGTCGGGCACGTCCTTGGGACGCACCAGGGCCTGCAGCTTGGGGCGGACGTAGTTGGTCAGCCAGTTCATTCGCTATCTACCTCTGCATTCTTTCGTCACCCCCGGGCTTGGCCTAGGGGGATGGCCCGAGTCGAACCCGGCCATGACGGCAAGGGGGGTTGTACCTTACTTTCGCGCTCCGCGCACGCCTTCGGCCAATTGCTTGACCAGGGCCAGCACCGCGGCCACCGGGTCGCGCCCCTTTTCCTTGGCCTCGGCGCCCACGGCGACGATGGCCGAGCCGACCACGGCGCCGTCGGCCAAGCGGGCCATGTCGGCCGCCTGCTGGGGCGTCTTGATGCCGAAGCCGACGCAGACCGGCAGGCTGGTGTGGGTGCGGATGCGGGTCAGCGCCGCCGAGATGGCGTCCTGACTGGCCGAGGCCGTGCCGGTGATGCCGGCGATGGAGACGTAGTAGACGAAGCCCGAGGCATCGCCGACCACCTTGGGCAGGCGAGCGTCGTCGCTGGTCGGCGTGGTCAGGAAGATGAAGTCCATGTCGGTGGCGCGGCAGAACGGCACCAGCTCGTCGGCTTCCTCGGGCGGCAGGTCGACGATGATCAGGCCATCGACGCCGGCCTTGGCGGCATCGGCGCAGAACTTCTCGGGGCCCCAGGCATAGACCGGGTTGTAATAGCCCATCAGCACCACCGGCGTCTCGGCGTCGGTCTTGCGGAACTCGGCCACCATCTCCAGCGTGCCCTTGAGGGTACCGCCGGCGGCCAGCGAGCGCTGGGCGGCGTACTGGATGGCGGGGCCGTCGGCCATGGGGTCGGTAAACGGCATGCCGAACTCGATGACGTCGGCTCCGGCTCCGGCCAAGCCGTTCAGGATGGCCTGGCTGGTAGCGCGATCAGGATCGAATGCCATCACATAGGTGACCAGCGCGGCGCGGTTCTCGGCCTTCAGCTTGGCGAAGCGGGCATGCAGCCGGCTCATGACTACAGTCCCCCCAGTTCGGTGTCGCCCAGGGCGCGGGCGACCGTGTTGACGTCCTTGTCGCCGCGGCCGGACAGGTTGACCACCATCAGGTGATCCTTCGGCAGCGAGCCGGCGATCTTGGCGGCATGGGCCAAAGCGTGGCTGGATTCCAGTGCGGGAATGATGCCTTCCAAGCGGGTGATCTGCTGGAAGGCGGCCAGCGCCTCGTTGTCGGTGATCGAGACGTATTCCACCCGGCCCACGTCGTGCAGCCAGGAATGCTCGGGGCCGATGCCGGGATAATCCAGGCCGGCCGAGATGGAATGGGCCTCGGTGATCTGGCCGTCGCCGTCCTGCAGCAGGTAGGTGCGGTTGCCGTGCAGCACGCCGGGGCGGCCGCCGGTCAGGCTGGCCGCGTGCTGGCCCGAGGGAATGCCGTGGCCGGCTGCCTCGACGCCGATGATGCGCACGCTCGACTCGTCCAGGAAGGGATGGAACAGGCCCATGGCATTGGAGCCGCCGCCGATGCAGGCGACCAGCGAATCGGGCAGGCGGCCTTCCTGGGCCAGGAGCTGCTCGCGCACTTCGTCGCCGATGACCGACTGGAAATCGCGCACCATCTGCGGGAACGGGTGCGGGCCGGCGACGGTGCCGATCAGGTAATAGGTGTCGGCCACGTTGGTGACCCAGTCGCGCAAAGCATCGTTCATGGCGTCCTTCAAGGTCGCCGCGCCCGAGGTCACGGGCCGCACTTCGGCGCCCAAGAGCTTCATGCGGTAGACGTTGGGCGCCTGACGCTCGATGTCGGTCGATCCCATGTAAATGACGCATTGAAGGCCGAACAGGGCGCACACCGTGGCGGTGGCGACGCCGTGCTGGCCGGCGCCGGTCTCGGCGATGATGCGCTTCTTACCCATGCGCTGGGCCAGCAGGATCTGGCCGATGCAGTTGTTGATCTTGTGGGCGCCGGTGTGGTTGAGGTCCTCGCGCTTGAGGAACACCTTGGCGCCGCCCCACGTCTCGGTCAGGCGACGGGCGAAATACAGCGGATTGGGCCGGCCCACGTAATTCTTCAGCAGGGCGCGGAATTCCTCCTCGAAGGCCGGGTCGGCCTTGGCGGCCCGGTAGGCCTTTTCCACTTCGAGGATCAGCGGCATTAGGGTCTCGGCCACGTAGCGGCCGCCGAAAATGCCGAAATGGCCGCGCTCGTCAGGGCCGGCGCGGTAGGTGTTCAAGCTCTGCATGGTCTCTAACCAGCCATCCGGAAGGGCCGCTAATAAAGCATGAACCCTGATCGATGGGGAGATTTTTCATGTCTCCTGTCACAGGACGCGGCTTGAAAAAAGCGATAGGATATGGCCTAGGTTTCATAGGGTTTTGTCACAGGGGATATCCGTAATATGACTAACATCCGTTTGCTCGCCCTCGCCGCCTTCGCGGTGGCTGCCGCCACCCCGGCCCTGGCCAAGGAAGAGCCGGTCAGCTTTGCCGAGGACGTGAAGCCGATCCTGGACCAGCGCTGCACCATGTGCCACACCCCCGGCTCGGAAGGCACCGAGAAGTCGGGCCTAGACCTCACCACCTATGAGGGCCTGATGAAGGGCACCAAGCACGGCGCCATGATCGTCGCCGGTGATCCCTACACCTCGAACCTGATGGTTCTGGTCGACGGCAAGGCCGACAAGTCCCTGCAGATGCCGCACGGCAAGAAGAAGCTGTCCTCTTGCGACCGCGACACTCTGCGCAAGTGGATCAAGCAGGGCGCCAAGAACAACTAGGCGCGCCAGCGTTCATCAAAGCGGCGATGCGGCTTTGATCGGGGCGGGGTTCGGCGGAACCCCGCCCTTTTTATTCGCGCTTGGTCCGCTACTCGCTCTTGGCTCGGGTCGAGGGCAACTTGACCACGAAACGGGCGCCGCCGTCCTTGCGGTTCTCGGCCCAGATCAGGCCGCCATGGGCGTCGACGATCTGCTTCGAGATGGACAAGCCCAGGCCCGAATGGGTACCGAACTTCTCGCTCTGTGGGCGCTCCGAGTAGAAGCGGTCGAAGATGGCGTCCAGCTTGTTGTCGGGGATGCCGGGGCCTTCGTCCTCGACCTGGATGCGGACGAACTTGCCTTCGCGTTCGGCCGAAAGGCGGATGGTGCCGCCCGGCGGGCTGAACGAAGCGGCATTGCCGATCAGGTTGCGCAGCACCTGCACCAGCCGGCTTTCGATGCCGGCCACCACCAGGGAATCGCCGGCGGGGATGGCGACGGCGTAGTCGATGCCGCTTTCCTCGGCGGTGCTGCGATAGATATCGCCCAGGGTGTCCAGCATGGAGGCCACCGCCACCGGTTCGGTCTCGGCGCGCTGCATCTCGGCGTCGATGCGCGAGGCGTCCGAGATGTCGGTGATCAGGCGGTTCAGCCGCTCGACGTCGTCCTGGATGATGCCCAACAGCTTGCGCTGCTTCTCGGGGTCGGTCAGGCGCGCCGCCGTTTCCACCGCCGACCGCACGGATGTCAGCGGGTTCTTGATCTCGTGGGCCACGTCGGCGGCGAAGCGCTCGATGGCGTCCATGCGGTTCCACAGCGCGTCGGTCATTTCCTTCAGCGCCAGCGACAGCTCGCCGATCTCGTCGTGACGCTTCGAGAAGTCGGGAATCTTGGGCCGGCCGTGGCCGTGCCGCACGTGTTCGGCCGCCAGCGCCAGACGGCGGATGGGCCGCGCGATGGTGCCGGCCATGTAGAAGGACAGCCCGACGGTGATGGTCAGCGCCACCACGAAGATCTGCAGGATGTTCAGGCGTACCTGGAACAGGCTTTTCGCCACGTTGCGGCCGTCGGCCTGCACCACCATGGCGCCCACCACCTGCTTGTAGCGCTGCACCGGCACCGCCACCGACAGCACCAGCCCGCCGGGTCGCGAGCGCACCGACGTGCCGACCTTGCCAGCCAGCGCGGTCATGGCCTCGGGCCAGCGGTCGGCGCGGTCGTCGGCGGGCTCCACGTACGGGTCCAGCGTGGGGTCTTCCGGCATCCAGGTGGTGGCGCGCTCCCACCAGCTCGTCACCGCGGCCTGCCAGCCGGGGCCGGCAGGGGGCGGCAAGTCCTCGATCTGGATGGTGCCCTTGGCCGACATCAGATAGCGGGAATCGGCTGCCAGATCGCCCACGGCGTCGAACAGGCGGGCGCGCAGCTGGGCGGGCTCGGCCAGACGGCGCACCATTTGCTGGGCCAGTTCGGAATTAAGCTCGAGGAAGCCCAGCGCCTGCTCGCTAACGGCGCCTTCGCCCACGGCGCCGGCCACCATCTCGGCCTGGGTGGTCAGTCCCGCCAGCTCGCCCTGGATCAGGCCCTGCTTGTAGCGGTCCATGTAGAACAGGCCCGCCACCAGCAGGATGGGGGCAATCAGGTTGACCGCCAGGATGCGCCGGGTCAGCGGCGACCGCAGTGGCCGCCAGCGCCGCAGCCTTCCCTTAGAGGGTGTCGTCACGATAGCGGTAGCCCACGCCGTACAAGGTCTCGATGTGGGCGAAGTCGTCGTCCACTTCGCGGAACTTCTTGCGTAGCCGCTTGATGTGGCTGTCGATGGTGCGGTCGTCCACGTAGATGTGCTCGCCATAGGCGGCATCGATCAACTGGTCACGGTTCTTCACGTGGCCGGGCCGCTGGGCCAGGGACTTGATGATCAGGAACTCGGTGACCGTCAGGTCCACCTTCAGGCCCTTCCAGGTGCACACGTGGCGCGCTTCGTCCAGCACCAGCTGGCCGCGGTTCAGGATGCTGCCGGCCGCCGGCTCGGGGTCCGAGGCGGCCTCGAGGCGGCGCAGCAGGGCGCGGATGCGCTCGATCAACAGCTTCTGCGAGAACGGCTTCTTGATGTAGTCGTCGGCGCCCATGCGCAGGCCCAGCAACTCGTCCACCTCGTCATCCTTGGAGGTCAGGAAGATCACGGGGACCTGGCTCTGCTTGCGCAGGCGCTGCAGCAGTTCCATGCCGTCCATGCGCGGCATCTTGATGTCCAGCACCGCCAGGTCGGCGGGCTGCGAGGTCAGGCCGCGCAGGGCGTCGGCGCCGTCGTTGTAGGTGCGTACCTTGAAGCCCTCGGCTTCCAGCGCCATCGAGACGGACGTGATGATGTTGCGGTCGTCGTCGACCAGCGCGATCGTATAAGACACGGAAGTCATACCTCCCTGGTGGGGCTGCGGCCGAAGGGTTACCGAATCGGAAACGCCTGGCAACCCCTTGTGAGCGGCATAGCCTTTCGCGGCTATTAACACCCCGAATGCGGCGAAATTATAGTCTGCAGCTAATGGCGCTGATGGGGGCAAAGAAAAAGGCCCCCCTTCCGCCGGAAAGGGGGCCTTCATTCGTCAAGCGTCAGACCTGCCGGATGGCGCTCAGGAACTCGTCCACCTGCTGGCGCAGGGTGGCGGCCTGGCCTTGCAACTGCTCCACCGAGGTCAGCACGTTGCGCGCGGCCTCGTCGGTTTCATGCATGGCGCGGCTGACTTCGGTGATGTTCTCGAACACCCGGTTGGTGCCGCTGGCGGCGTGGTCGATGTTGCGGGCGATCTCCTGGGTGGCGGCGCCTTGCTCTTCGACCGCGGCGGCAATGGTGGTGGTGATGCCGTCCATGGACGA
>Ga0306923_10003777_pt1 | contig 14373 bp, 13 predicted proteins | sample sta12Can44000108_FD_203841 | JGI IMG/M metagenome (GOLD analysis project Ga0306923, IMG submission 203841) | Lab enrichment of tropical soil microbial communities from Luquillo Experimental Forest, Puerto Rico - statanox.12C.anox.44.000.108 (v2)... | ecosystem: Environmental > Terrestrial >... | reverse complement strand
AAAACACGAGCTGTGTGGGTTCTTGGGGGCGGCGGATCTTCGGCTTCGGCGCGGTCCGCGCATCGGCAATCAACGGGAGAACATGAATGTTGAAGCGTAACTGGAAATCCACGGTCCTGAGCCTGCCGATTCTGGTGCTGGCCGGTACCGCGTTCGCGCAGCAACCCCAGGCCGCCGATCCCATCAAGAACCTGACGCCGGTCACCGATGCGATGCTGCGCAACCCGCCGGCGGCTGACTGGCTGATGTGGCGCCGCGCCTATAATGGCTGGGGCTACAGCCCGCTCGACCAGATCAACAAGGACAACGTCAAGAATCTCCAGCCGGCGTGGACGTGGTCATTGTCCAGCGGCGCCACCGAGACGACGCCGATCGTCCATGACGGCGTGCTGTTCATCTTCAATGCCGCCGACAAAATTCAAGCGCTCAACGCCGCCACCGGCGACCTGATCTGGGAGTACAAGCGCGATCTCCCGGCGAAACTGCTGACCGACATCCCGAACGTTCTCGCCAAGCGCAACATGGCGATTTACGACGACAAGCTGATCACGGCAACGTCGGACGCCCATGTCGTGGCACTCGATGCCAAGACCGGCAAGGTGGTCTGGGACCACGCCACCGCCGACTGGACCAAGGGCTGGCGCTACACCGGCGGTCCGTTCATCGTCAACGGCAAGGTGATCCAGGGCATGACCGGCTGCGGCAATGCCGAGCCCGGCGGTTGCTTCATCACTGGCCACGACATCAAGACCGGCGAGGAGCTGTGGCGGGTCAACACCATCGCCCATCCCGGCGATCCCAATTTCGACACCTGGAACGGCCTGCCGATGGAGAGCCGGTTCGGCGCCTCGGCGTGGATTTCCGGCAGCTACGATCCCGACCAGAACCTCGTCTTCTACGGCACCGGCCAGCCCTATCCCTGGATCGCCGAGATGCGCGGCACGCTGCCGGCGAAGCCCGGAGCCAAGCACAGCGCGCTCTATTCGGACTCGACGCTCGCCATCAATCCCGACACCGGACAATTGAAGTGGCACCACCAGCATCTCGAAGACGACACCTGGGACCTCGACTACGTCTATGAGCGGCTGCTGGTCGACCTGCCCGTCAACGGCGAGACCCGCAAGGCGGTGATCACGGCCGGCAAGCTCGGCATCGTCGAGGCGCTCGATCGCACCAACGGCCAGTGGCTGTGGCACAAGGAGACGGTGCCGCAGAACGTGGTCGCCTCGATCGATCCCAAGACCGGCGAGAAGACCATCAACCCTGCCGCGATCCCTCATATCGGGTCGACCACGGTGAACTGTCCGTCCGATCCCGGCGGACGTGGCTGGCCGGCGACCGCCTACAACCCGAGGACCGGCACGCTGTTTATGCCGCTCAACGAGTATTGTGCGAACACCACGCCGACGCCGCTCGACCCCGGGCAATCCTATACGGGCGGCGGCCGCGCCGTTTTCGCCCGCGTGGCGGTGCCCAACAGCGACGGCAATGTCGGCCGGGTCGATGCCATCAAGCTGGCGGATCGCTCGACGGGCTGGTCGTATCGGCAACGGGCGCCCCACACCAGCGCGGTGCTGCCGACGGCCGGCGGCCTGGTGTTCGTCGGCGATATCGATCGCAACTTCAAGGCGCTCGACGACGCCACCGGCAAGGTGTTGTGGCGCGTTCGCACCAACAACGTAATCAACTCGTTCCCGATCAGCTACAGCGTCAACGGCAAGCAATACATCGCAGTCGCGGCCGGCAACGGATCGGGCCTGGTGCGGTCGCTTGGAACGCTGACGCCGGAGATCAGGAATCCGGACGGCGGCTCCATTCTGTGGGTGTTCGCACTGCCGGAGAAGTGAAGGAAGAACCTCGGCCACCCTCCCCGACTTCGGGGAGGGAAGGGATATGCGCCTTCACAAACCGAGCGCTGCAACGTCGTTCACATCCTCGACGCAGCGATGACGGCGGCGCTGGTGCGCGACCACGGGAAACGCGCGCCGAAGATCGCGCAAGCGACTGCATCGATCAGGCAGGTCTTGGCCGCGCCGACGATGTCCGCCGGCAGATGTTCGTAGCGCAGGCCGGCCGCGTAGACGGCCAGCCGGTCGGCCGCGTGGGAGGTGGCGGCCATCGCGATTGCGCTGCTCATCGGGGATTTCCGAACGCGAAGGGCGCCGTCAGACCGGATCGCCGTCCGGCGTCAAGTGGGACCTTGGCCGGTGGAGAATTTGATCTATAAGGTGCGGCGCCTCGGATGCCTGACGGAGCCAAAATGCCTGCGAAAATTATTCTCATCGGCGACGTCAACCTGATGAACGTCACCGACCCCAGCGTTCCCTTCGCCCAGGTCGCAGATGAATTCCGCAGCGCCGACGTGGTGTTCAGCAATCTCGAATGCTGCCTCGTCATACCGCCACCCGGACACTCGGCGAGCAATGAAGGCTTCTTCGCCGATCCCAGTGCTGGAGAGGCGCTCAGAAGCGCCGGCATCCACGCGGTCGGCATCGCCAACAATGTGCATTACGGCGAGACCAACATCCTCTCTTCGATAGCGCGGCTCGACGAATACGGCGTCCTCCATGCCGGCGCAGGAAAGGATCTCGTCGCGGCCCGGGCGCCGGCAATCGTCGAGCGCGGCGGCATGCGCTTCGGCTTCCTGCAGCGCAGCTCGGTGTATTGGCCGACCGATCACGAGGCGCGCAAGGACGCAGCCGGTATAGCCGTCATTCGCGGCCACACCGCCTATCACGTGCCGGTGTTCAGGACGCGGGCGGGAGTGCCGCCGCCCAACCGGCCCGGCGTGGCGCCGGAAATCATCACCTGGGCCGATGCGGACTATCTCGGATGGTTCCGCGACGACATCGCCGCGTTGCGCCCCCACGTCGACGTTCTCGTGGCCTCCTGCCATTGGGGCCTCGGCAGGGAGGTCCTCAAATACATGATGGAGATCGCCCATGCGGCCATCGATGCCGGCGCCGACCTCGTCATCGGCCATGGCCCGCATTACTGCCTGCCGATCGAAGTCTACAAAGGCAGGCCGATCTATTACGGGCTCGGCAGCTTCTCCTTCCATACCGGCCATGGCGGGCGGCGGCATGCCGGTTGGGTGGGCATGATAGCGCGGGTGGAGGCGGATCGCAGCGGGGTAGCGGCCGCGCGTTTTCAATTCGTCCGGCACAATGACAGCAACGAGACCTATCTGTGCCGGCTCAAAGACGAGACGGAGGAACTGGCCCATCTCACGGGATATAGCGGCCGGTTCGGCACCCGGCTCACACCGGAAGGCGATCAGGTTCGCATCGCGCTCAAGGGATAATCCGGGAAGGCTGATTCCGCATTTGGCTCTGCCTCGTGCGAGATTCGCACTCGCTTGTACCCGCAAACAATTGCCCAACCGCAGCCGCTCCGGTGGAGGTCGTGGAACCGACATTGCCGATTTGACCTTGCCAATCAGCCGGTTGAGCGCTGATATAGCCTGTTTATTCCTCTTAAATGGCACCCGAGCCGGGGCCCGTGTGGCGGCATGTCTGCAACTCAGGACGACAAGAATTGGTTCGTGCTGCTCCGGGGCAAGCGATACGGCCCTTATACCTTTGCGGCTCTGGCACACGCGGCGGACAGAGGCGTCGTCGATCCGGAAGCCGGTGTGTGGTGCCTCGGCTGGGACGAATGGCGCATCGCACGCAACGTTCCCGGGCTGTTCAAGCCAGAACCGGAGCCCGAGCCGGAACCCGACGACCTCGATGAGGACGTCGACGGGTACGAGGACGACGTTGAGGACCGCGACGAATCGCGTGGGGAGCAGGCAGATAGGGTCGAGGAGGAGGGGGATCGCGGGCAGCCCGACGACCGCGGTGAGGATGCTGCCGAGGAAAACCACCCCGACTGGTCTACCGATGGCAGGTCCGCGGAAAACTGGTCCGCGGAAGACACGCCGTTGGTGGCGTCCGGGCATTTGTCCGGGACTGATTTGCATGCCCGCGGCCCTACCGCGAATCCGGCGGACCTCAATTTGGACGAGGCGCCGTCTTTCGGTCTTTCGGCGGGCCCGCGCATGTCGTTGCCCGAGGCGCCGCCCGAGGTCGAGCCCGCGCGAAAAGGCAGCGCCGTGCGGGTCGCCGTCCTCTCCGTGCTCGCGTGCCTGGCGATCGTCTTCGGCACGGCCTGGGCCGCGATTTCGCTGGGCATCATTCGCGTGGAATTCATGCCGATGCAGCGCGAGGCCAGGTTGCCGGACAAGGCGCCGCCCACGGCCACCCCCTCGCCCAACCCCGCTCCCGCCCCCGCCGCTCCGGCGGAACAACAAACCGCCGACACGGCCGCGCCCGCGCCGGCGCTCAGCTCCATCGACAGCGTGCCCGACGTCGTCGCGGACATGCCCGCCATCATTGCCCTCAAGCGCGCCGATCCCGCCGCCTATGCCAAGTTCGTCAAGCGATTCAGAGCGACTTCCAAGGCGAACGCGGGGGACGACGAACTGCTCACGCGAGCGCGCACTGCGCTGCGCAAGAGCATGAAGCATCTCTTGGCGAAGGCATCCACGGAGTCGCTGTTGGAAATAACCGAGGTCAATCTCGCCTACATGCGGGCGCTGAAACCGGTCAATCCCGGCAGTTGCGTCGCCTTGAGCGACGAAAGCAAAGGTGCCACGCTCGAAACCAACCTGGCGCGGGATTTTGCGCCGCTGTTCCAGCGCGAGATGGCGGTGCTCGAGCGCATCATCGACAACCCCGGGAGCGGGGATGTTGCGCCCACCGAGGCGGAGGTGCGCCCCTATCTGGAAACCGTGTTCGGCGAACTCAAGAAGCAGCCGCTGCAGACGCAGTTGTTGGGCCGCGACAAGCTCACCACCGCGGAATATGCGCCGTATTGCGACCTCGTCATCGCGTTCTACGAGGGAGTGCGCGCGCTGCCTTTCGCGGATGCGGTCAAACTGCTGCGCAACCTTTACACCACGGCCGCCGCCGAACCGGACCCGGACAAGCTGTGATAGTCAACTGCGCCTCATGCGCGGATCAAATCCGCGCATGAGGTATCTGAACGCCTACTCCCCGCGATGAAACGGGATGAAGCCGTCGCGGTTGGGCATTTTCACGTTGGGCAGCGTCTGCGCATTGATGACGTCGGCGTCGCCGACGACGCCGTTGAGATTGAGGATGTAGGCGACCACCGCATAGGTCTCGTCGGGACTGAGCGACTTCGACTCGACATAGGGCATGGCACGGCGCACGTAGTCGAACAGCGTCGTGGCATAAGGCCAGAAGCTCCCCACGGTCTTGATCGCGGGCTTGTCGCCCGGCAGCGAGCCCTGTCCGCCCACCAGTCGATCGTTGGGCTGGCCGGCGCCCTTGGCACCGTGACAGGCTTGGCACTTTGCCGTGAACACGGCCTCGCCCTGCTTGGCGGTGCCGCTGCCCGGCGGCAGCCCGGCGCCGTCGGGGCCGATGCTGATGTCCCAGGCGGCGAGGTCTTCCGGGGTGATCGGTTTGCCGAGGTTGGGCGATTGCCCAAACGCCGCCGACGACAGGGCGAGCAGCGCGGCGGCCGCGATGAGCTCACGCATAGACATGTTTGACCTCGCCCTTGTCGGAGACGCCCCAGCTGGTGATCATATTGTTGTGGTAGTTGCCGCGGTCGCCGCGCAACGCGATGAGCTGCGCGCGGTCCGGCTGCACGTAGCCGGTTTCATCGGTGGAGCGGCTCTGCAGAGTGACGGGCGCGCCGTCCCACCGCCACGGCATCCGAAACCGCGTCAACGCCTTCGACAGCACCGGCTCCTGCAGGGCGGCCACGCCCCAGCTCTTGCCGCCATCCGCCGACACTTCGACCTTAGCGATCTTGCCGTAGCCGGACCAGGCGACGCCGGAGATTTCGTAGAGACCGGGTCCGCGCATGGTGAGGCCGGGCGAGGGATGGGTGATCACCGACTTCGCCTCCAGCGGGAAGACGAACTGCAGGGATTTCCCGGTCGGCAACAGGATCGTGTACTTGGAGGTCTCGTCCTTGGTCATGGTCGGCCCCTCCGTGAGCTTGATCCGGCGGAGCCATTTGACGTTCATGTTGCCTTCGAAGCCGGGCAGCAGCAGCCGCACCGGGTAGCCGTTGGAAGGGCGCACGCGCTCGCCGTTCTGGTAGAGCGCGACCATGGCGTCATCCATCGCCTTTTCGATCGGGAAACTGCGGCTCATCCCGGCGGCATCGGCGCCCTCCGCGAGCACCCATTTCGCGCTCGGATCAATGCCGGCGTCGTCGAGCAGCACCGAAAGCTTCACCCCCGTCCATTCCGAGCACGACAACAGGCCGTGGATTGCCTGGATGTTGGCCTGCGCCGGCTGCTTCTGAAACATGGCGCCGCTGTTGCCGGCGCATTCGACGAAGGCGATGCGCGACTGCATCGGATAGCGCGAGAGGTCGTCGAGGGTGAACACCAGCGGACGCTTCACCAGGCCATGGACGACGAGCCGATGGGCATCGGGATTGATGTCGGGAATGCCGCTGTGAGAGCGCTCGTAGTGCAGGCCGCTCGGCGTGATCATGCCGTCGAGTGACTGGTGCGGGGTGCGTGAGGACCCGGTCCCCGTCGTTCCCGGTGCCGATGCCCAGGTGCGCGCCACCTTTTCCTCGAACTTCGAGGGCTGCCCATAACCGTTGAAGCCTGCGCCGGGGACTTTCATCCAGGACTCGACCGGCAGCGGCGCCGCGCTGACGCCTGACGGCGCGACGCTCGTGCCCACCGCGGCCGCGGTCCCAGCGAGGAACATGCGGCGATGAAGCAAGCCGTTGCCCGCGACCTGCTCGTGATTTTCCGGCAAATCTTCCATGATGACATCCTCCCTGAGGTCTCGCCGTTGCGGCATTCTAGTCGGTTTCGCGCGGCAGGGAACCGGGGAAATGCAATGCAGGCTGTGCGAGTTGGCCGGGCTTCACGTGCAACCGGGCACATTTTTTGCCAATCTGTCGTTCCAAGAAGGAGAGGGTGCCTTGGACCAGACACGGCTTCATCGCTTCATTTCCGCCATGCCGAAAGCGGAACTGCATCTTCACATCGAGGGAACGCTAGAGCCCGAGATGATGCTGGCGCTCGCCAAGCGTAACGGCGTGACGCTGCCTTATGCCGATGTCGACGCGATCAGGAACGCCTATCGGTTCAACTCGCTCCAGGACTTTCTCGACGTCTACTATGCCGGCATGTCCGTGCTGCGGACCCGGCAGGACTTTTTCGATCTCGCCTCCGCCTATCTCGAGCGGATGGCGGCGCAGAACGTCAAGCATGTCGAGGTATTCTTCGATCCCCAGGGTCACACCGGGCGCGGTATCGCCTTCGACACCGTGCTGTCCGGATTGACGGACGCGTTCGACCAGGCGCGGCGGGAGCATGGAATCACGTCCAAGCTGATCATGTGCTTTCTGCGGCACCTGCCCGAGGAACAGGCCTTCGACACGCTCGGTCAGGCCTGCCGATGCAAGGCGCATATTTTCGGCGTCGGGCTCGATTCCTCGGAGAAGGGAAATCCGCCGTCGAAATTCGCCCGCGTCTACGCGCAGGCGCGCCAGGAGGGGTTCGTGCCGGTCGCCCATGCGGGCGAAGAGGGGCCGCCCGGCTATGTCCGGGAGGCGCTCGATCTCCTGCAGGTCAGGCGCATCGATCACGGCAACCGCGCGCTCGAGGACCCTGCGCTGGTCGAGCGCATCGCGCGCGAGCGGATTCCCATGACGGTGTGCCCGTTATCGAACAAGCGCCTTCAGGTGTGCCCGGACCTCACGCGGCATCCGCTGCGCCGCATGCTGGAGGCGGGCCTTCTCGCGACCATCAATTCCGACGATCCCTCCTATTTCGGCGGCTATGTGAACGAGAATTTCATTGCGATCCAGGACGCGCTTGCGCTGACCGAGGCTGAAATCGTCACGCTCGCGCGGAATTCCTTCATCGCGTCCTTCATGACGGAGGCGGAAAAGGCCGCGTCACTGGCGGCCTTCGATGCGTTTCATGCGAAGTGGTGAGGACGCCAAGTCGCCGGACAGGCGCGTACGGCGTATCATGTAGGGTGGGCAAAGGCGGCCCGGAGGCGTTCGTGGATGTACCACGCCGGTCCGCCGTGCCCACGCGGTCGCCCCTTCCCGCGTGGGCACGGCGCGTAGAGTGCGCCTTTGCTCACCCTACGCACGTTTCTTGCGACGTGGTGATCCGGTAATCGTCATGGCCGGGGCAAGCCCGGCCATGACGACTCCCATGTGAGCGGAACGCGTGTTACGGCAGATAGACCGGGTTCGGCCGTTCGTTCAGCTCGATGTAAGTGCCCCAGGGATCGGTGATGAACGCCAGTGCGGCGCCGGTTTGCTCATTCTTGGTGTAGGGACGGTCGAGCTTGATGCCGTTCGCCTCGAGCTTCTTGATGAATCCTTGCAGGTCCTTCACGTCGAAGCCGATATGGTCGAGCACGCGACCTTTGGTTGGCGCGGCCGCGGGGTCGGTCTTGTTGAATCGCAGCTGGACGCCGGGAATGTCGTCGAACTGCGCATTGTTGCGGCTGCTCGGCTTCGCGCCGAAAATCTTGGCGTACCAGGCCTGGATCTGCGGGATCGCGGCTTCCGGCACGAAGAAGTGGACGTGCTCGTTTCGGATCGACTCCGGCTGGTTCTTGTTTTCCAGAATTTCGATCCGCAGGCCGTCCGGCGTCACCACATAGGCCTGGTCGACCCGATTGTTGTTGCCGGGCAGAACCGGTACGCCCGCGGCCTTCCACTTGGCGACGGATTCCGGGACGCTCTTCACGATGAACCCGACATGGTTCACCACCGATCCGACCGTGCCGTCTGTCGGTGGCGCAGTCGCTCCGGGCGCATTCAGATTGACGACGACGCCCGGAAACCGCACGCTTTGAATGCGGTCATTGCTGCTGTCGACGCCGCCCATGGCGAGGAAGATCTTCTTGTTGGCCGCCACGTCCTTCGAGTTGAGATGCCAGTGCCCCATGGTCACGCCGGCTTCGTTGGGCGCATATGGCTGCGCAAAGGCGGTGCCCGCCGCCAGGCTCGAGACGAGACACAGAGCTGAAATTGAAATCAACGTCCTCATCGCTGGTACCTCCCAGTTGACCTCGCATTCGACCGTGCGATCAGGTGAATACTAGCACCCGGCCGACATGCGCGTAAGGGCGCCGACCGCCGATTTATGATGCATCGGCGCGATATGATGCGATGGCGCGCAATGGCGCAAATCGCACAAGGAAGAATGACGGCTCGCAATGGCGAGACGAGGCCGCCAGGGCGGCCTCGTGAGGGGCTATGGACGCCCGGCCTGTTGCTGCTCGGCCAGGATCGCGTGGAACATCGCCTCCTCGACATCCGCCTCGAGCGTGCAACTCGCCGGATCGATGAACGGATTGGGAGCGCCGGCTTTGAGCTTGGCGTATTTCTCCAGCATGTTGTACTGGGCGCCGTGGTCGCCCAACTGGACGTCGCAGGGAAGCCCCCGCACCAGCTTGAACGAGCGGTTGAACTCGTCGGCGAGCGCCGGCGTCACCACCGCCGGCGGGCGCAGGCTGCATCCGAACATCACGTTGTAGGTCTTGCCGCCCTCTTGCGCGGTCGTGGTCCAGGTGGTGCAGCCGCGGGTGTGGCCCGCGGTGAGATGGGCGACGAGCGTGGTGCCGCCCAGCGTCACCTTGTCTCCGTCATGCAGGACCTTGTCCACCGGGTGCTCCTTGCCGCCTGGCTTTAGCGCCTGGAGCGCCGGCACGTCCTCGGCCATCGCCATCACCTGCGCACCGGTCTTCTGCTTGACCAGCGCGTCGCCTTCCTGGTGGTCGCCATGGGCGTGGTTCCCGAGCAGAATTTTGACATCCGAGAACTTGAAGCCGAGGTCGGTGACCGACTTCTCGATCGTCGGAACGTTGCGCTCATACGTGCTGTCGATGAGGATGTTGCCCTCGGGAGTAGCGATCAGGAAGGAGCTCAGCGTCTTGGTCCCGACGTAGTAGATGTTGCCGATGATCTTGTGGGGCGGGAACTGCACGACCCGGTCCTCCTCGGAGCCCATGTTGCGCGCCAATATCGAGCGCGGCGTGTAGGTCTGGCCCCTGACGGTGACCGAGGGATGATCGGCCGGCGGCGGAGCCTGTGCGAAGCTCGTCTGCGCTCCGGCACCGAGCACGACCGCGGCGAGAAGGCTCGTGGATAACCTCAGTACTGACGTTCCTGTCATCGCGCCCTCCAAATCCTCACATGGGAACTATTCGGCGATATGCCGCCGACGATTATTATCGCAACCGGGCGGATTGCGCCATTCGGGTGCCGCGTGTCCGGCTTTCGTCTCGCGGCGGCGACCGACCCTGCCGGAGCCGTCATCCGCGCGACGTGGTGATCAGCTGGGTCTGGGTCACGATGGCCGCGAGCTTACCGTCGCCGCGGATGATCCGCGTCTGCCATACCATCGTGGTGCGCCCGCGGTGCAGAGGTGTGCACTCGGCGCGGATGATATCGCCCGCCGGCACGGCGGCGAAGAAATTGGTCTTACTTTCGATCGTGGTTGTGCCGGCGCCCGCGGGCATGTTGACGAAGGTTGCGGTGCCGCCGAGGTTGTCGGCGATCCCCATCACCGCGCCGCCATGCAGGCCGCCATTGCGGTTGGTCAGTTCCTCGCGCACCACCACTTCCGCCACCACCCTGTCACGGGTGACCTCGACGATCGTAAGTCCCATCAGCTTCGCGAAGGGCGGTTGCTGGGCGGCGACAGCCTGGAGGCGGCGATCGGCGTCCACATCGTCTTGGGCATTCATAAAAGTCCATCCGGGCCATGAGGGGGATAGCGGAGCGAGAAGACCGCGAGAGGCAGGCAAGCGGCATGCAAAAGGCGCGGCCGGCGGCCGCGCCTCGTGCGGGCAGAGCTCTCAATGGCCGTCAGCGCGGCTGCGGCACGATCCGCAGATAGGGCCGTGGCGCCTTCCAGCCCTGAGGATAGATCTTCTTGGCGTCGTCGTCGCTGACCGAGCCGGCAATGATGACGTCCTCGCCCTGCTTCCAGTTCGCGGGCGTCGCGACCTTGTGCTTGGCGGTCAATTGCAAGGAGTCGATGACGCGCAGCACCTCGTCGAAATTGCGTCCCGTGGTCATGGGATAGACCAGGATCAGCTTGATCTTCTTGTCCGGTCCGATGATGAAGACGTTGCGCACGGTCTGGTTGTCGGCCGCGGTGCGCTGGGCGGCGTCGCCGGATGCGGCGGCAGGCAGCATTCCCCAGGCCTTGGCGATCTTGAGATCAGTATCGCCGATCAGCGGGTAGTTCGGCGCAAAGCCCTGGGTCTCCTTGATGTCGACCGCCCACTTGCTGTGGTTGGTGACGGGATCGACCGACAGGCCGACGATCTTGACATTGCGCTTGTCGAATTCCGGCTTGAGCCGGGCCATGGTGCCGAGCTCGGTGGTGCATACCGGGGTGAAATCCTTCGGATGAGAGAACAGCACCACCCAGGAATTGCCGATCCAGTCGTGGAACCGGATGTGGCCTTCCGTGGTATCCGCCTCGAAATCGGGTGCGGTATCGCCGATCTGCAGTGTCATTGCGAGCCTCCATGCTCAGTCAAAGATCCCCGGCTCCGACCCGCTCCCCTGGCGGCCTTCATATAGAGAGTTCCGCCGGTCGCGCAAATATCCATCCAAGGATAAAAAAATCTTGCCGCGGCGACTTCAAGGAAGAAACCAATTCAACGTGGGGCATTGAATCATAACAATTTTTTTGCCGCCCCACAGTGCGACGCTGCAAGCCATTGCGGACGTGAATTTTTACCCGATTGCCCGATTGAACCTTTCCAACCCTCGGCCAGACACATGGGGGTGGAGACCGTTAGCAAGCGGGTAAGGCATCGCCGCTAAGCATGGCTCCTAACAGGGGTGAGGTCATGGACGATCGTCAATTCAGCGTTCCCGCAGCTTCCACGGATCGCGCCGCCGGATCGGATTTCAAGGCCCTGGTGAGCGCGATCGAGCGCTCCGGGATCAATGCATTGCCCCAGTTCACCTTCGCGACGGCGACCCCGATCACGCCTTGGGCACGGGCGAACAACGACGCAGACATCGAGACCGAGATTCTGGAGTGGATCATTTCCCACGTTCCCCGCGCGAGGCGGTCGAAGGTTCATTGATGTGCCGATCATCACCGGCGCGTCCCGCGCCGGCGCGACTGATCGCCCCGTCGCTGTGATCTCATGACGGGGCGGGCCCGACCGGGCCCCGAACGGTCGCACCGACCGCAAAATCTCCGGCAAAATCTACGAATTGCGCGTTCGAACGTCTCGCCGGCTAAGGTCGCATTGACAATTGCCTGCCGAGACCGCAAAGCCCGATACGCCGGCATTTCGGGGTATTGGACAGCATGTTCAAGCGCATTTTGATCGCCAACCGCGGCGAAATCGCATGCCGGGTCATCAAGACGGCACGGCGCATGGGGATCGAGAGCGTCGCGGTCTATTCCGACGCCGACAAAGATGCCCTGCATGTGGAGATGGCCGACACGGCCGTTCACATCGGGCCGCCGCAAGCCGCCGAGAGCTATCTCGTCATTGACAAGATCGTCGCGGCGTGCCGCGCGAGCGGGGCCGAGGCGGTCCATCCCGGATACGGCTTCCTGTCCGAGCGCGAGGCCTTCCCGGTCGCGCTTGCAAAGGCCGGGATCGTTTTCATCGGTCCCAATCCCAAAGCTATCGCCGCCATGGGCGACAAGATCGAAAGCAAGAAGGCGGCGGCGGCGGCCAAGGTCTCCACCGTCCCCGGCCACCTCGGGGTCATCGAGGACGCCACCCAGGCGGTCAAGATCGCCGACGAGATCGGCTATCCCGTGATGATCAAGGCCTCGGCCGGCGGCGGCGGCAAGGGCATGCGCATTGCCTATTCGCGCGGCGACGTCGCCGAAGGCTTCGCGCGGGCGCGCTCGGAGGCGAAGTCCTCGTTCGGGGATGACCGCGTCTTCATCGAGAAGTTCATCGTCGATCCCCGCCACATCGAAATCCAGGTGCTCGGTGACAAGCACGGCAACGTCATCCATCTCGGCGAGCGGGAATGCTCGATCCAGCGCCGCAACCAGAAGGTGATCGAGGAGAGCCCGAGCCCGCTCATTGATCCGGCAACTCGCGAGCGGATGGGCCTGCAGGCGGTCGCGCTGGCCAAGGCGGTCGGCTACGATTCCGCGGGCACGGTCGAGTTCGTGGCGGGCCAGGATAAGAGCTTCTATTTCCTGGAAATGAACACGCGGCTGCAGGTCGAGCATCCCGTGACCGAACTCGTCACCCGCATCGATCTCGTCGAGCAGATGATTCGCGTCGCCGCCGGCGAGCCGCTCGCCATCAAGCAGGGTGATGTCAAGCTCAACGGATCGGCGGTGGAATCGCGCATCTATGCGGAAGACCCCTACCGCAATTTCCTGCCCTCGACCGGACGCCTGGTGAAGTATCGCCCGCCGGCCGAAGGCACCGAGGACGGCATCACCGTGCGCAACGACACCGGCGTCTACGAGGGTGGCGAAATCTCGATCTATTACGATCCCATGATCGCCAAGCTCGTGACCCATGCCGACACCCGCGCCAAGGCGATCGCGGCGCAGGCGCGCGCGCTCGATGCCTTCTACATCGACGGCATCCGGCACAACGTCCCGTTCCTGTCGGCGTTGATGCAGCACAAACGCTGGCAGGAGGGCCGGCTGTCGACCGGCTTCATCGCCGAGGAATTCCCCGGCGGTTTTGCCGCAACAGCCCCGCAGGGGGCGGTCGCCCGGCGCATCGCTGCCGTCGCGGCCGCCATCGACCATGTGCTGGGGGAACGCAAGCGCCGGATTTCGGGACAGATGGCCGGTCGACCGGTGGTGCGCGAACGCCACCGCTCGGTGTGGCTCGGCGGCGACGAGATCCGCCTCTCGGTCGCCCGCGAGTCCCGCGGCATCGGCGTGCGCTTCGTCGGCGGGGCCAGCGAGGACACCCCGCATATTCTGAGCTCGCCCTGGAAGCCCGGCGATCCCGTGTGGCAAGGCATGATCGACGGCGAGCCGGCCGCGGTGCAGGTGCGCACCATCCCCAACGGCTTCCTGCTGGCTCACCGCGGCGTCGAGGTGAAGGCATTCGTCTATACCGAGAGCGAATCGGCGGCGGCGCGGCTGATGCCGGTGAAGGTCGCCGCCGACACCAGCAAGAAGCTTCTGTGCCCGATGCCGGGGCTCGTGGTTTCCATCGCGGTTGCGCCGGGCCAGGAGGTCAAGGCCGGCGAGACGCTCGTCGTCGTCGAGGCCATGAAGATGGAAAACGTGCTGCGCGCCGAGCGCGACGGCACCGTCAAGGCAGTGTTCGCGAAGCCGGGCGACAGCCTCGCGGTGGACGCGGTGATATTGGAGTTTGCGTAAGG
>Ga0306923_10003776_pt1 | contig 14376 bp, 10 predicted proteins | sample sta12Can44000108_FD_203841 | JGI IMG/M metagenome (GOLD analysis project Ga0306923, IMG submission 203841) | Lab enrichment of tropical soil microbial communities from Luquillo Experimental Forest, Puerto Rico - statanox.12C.anox.44.000.108 (v2)... | ecosystem: Environmental > Terrestrial >... | reverse complement strand
TTTTTCTTTGGATCAAACGGCCTGCCCGCGCCGCGCGAAATTCTCCGCAAAGCTCCCTTCGGGCGCATCGCTTTCGCGAACACCGATCTGGCTGGCGCCATGGACCATCGCTTCTCCATTCTCGAAGCGCAACGCGCCGTCGCCCAACTGCTCGCCTGAGCTATACTTGCAGGACGTCGCCTTCGCGGGCCACCAGCTGGTACAAGATCGGGCTAATAATCCGCCCGAGAAACAGGCGCGACACCAGCCCGGCCACAATCACAATGGCAAACGGTTTTTGCGAGTCCGATCCCACTCCCGTGGACATCGCCGCCGGCAGCAATCCGAGGCAGGCCACGAGCGCCGTCATCATAATCGGCCGCAACCGCACGAGCGACCCGTCAAACGTCGCCTGCATCACATCCTGCCCTTCGAGCCGTAGCTTGTTGATGTAGGAAACGTCGATGACCGCCGTTTCCACCGCAACCCCCATCAGCACCAGCAGCCCCAGCACGGACGACGCGCTGAACGGCGTGTTGGTCAGCTTCAACGCCAGCAGTGCCCCCACGGGCTCCGTCATGATCACACTCAACACCACCGCGATCGGAAACTTGAAATTCCCGTACAGCGCGAACAGGATCAGAAAAATCAGAATCACTGCCAACGGTCCAATCACGATTAACTGCGCTTTTGCGTCAAGCAGTTCGCTATACTCGCCGCCCCAGTCCAGTCGATAGCCCTCGGGCAGGCTTACATTCTTCCCGACCGCTGCCTGTCCGGCCCTGACAATTCCTTCCAGGTTGCGCCCCTCGATCGAAAACTGGATCCCGATGTAGCGCGAATTGTTTTCGCGATAGATGAACGAAGCTCCCGTGGACTCCTTGATCGTCGCCAGCTCCGACAACGGAATCTGCTGCCCGGCCGGCGCCGGAACGAGCAAATCCCCGATCTCATGGGCATTCGAACGAAACTGCGGCTCCATCCTCACGATCAGGTCAAACAGCTTCTCGCCCTGAATCACCTGCGTCGCGGCTTGCCCGCCGATTCCCGCCTGTACCACGGCTTCAACGTCCGCCACATTTATGCCGTACCGCGCAATCTTTTGCCGGTCAGCATCGACGAGCAAACTCGGCTGGCCCAACTCGCGCACCACGGTCAGCTCCGTGAATCCCTTGGTCTGCCCGAGCACCCGTTTGATTTCCAGCGCCTTCTGCTCGAGCACGTTCAGATCCGGGCCAAAAATCTTCACCGCCAGCGCGCTCTTCAACCCCGTCAGTGCCTCATCCACAGCGTCTTCGGCAGGCTGGGTATAGTTGAAAATCACCCCGGGATACGCCTGCAGCCGTTTCTCAATCGCGTCCGTCAGCTCGGCTTTGCTGTGAATCTTTCCGTCCTTCCAGGATCGGTCGCTGTAGGGCTTCAGCCCCACGTAAAACTCACAGTTGAAGAATCCCGTGGGATCAGTCCCGTCGTCGGGTCGTCCCAGCTCCGACCCAACCACCGTCACCTGCGGATAGCTGGAAAGCAGCGCGCGCACCCGTGGCGCAAACCGGCTGGCCTCTTCGAAGGAAATCGTGTACGGCATCGTCGCACGCACCCAGATCGCTCCTTCATCGAGATGCGGCATAAATTCGCCGCCGATCGACGGCACCAGCAACAGCGTGGCTCCCAAAATCAGCGCCGCCAGCACCAGGGTCAGCTCCGGCCGCTCCATGCACCACTTCAATTCCCGGCTATACTCCTGCCGGATCCACTCGTACGCGCGGTTCCTTTTCTCCTGGACGCCTTTCCGGAACCAGTACGACACCAGCACCGGCACCAGCGTCAGCGTGAACAGCAATGCTCCCAACAGCGCGAAGGCCATGGTGTTCGCCATCGGCCGGAACAGCAGTCCCGCCGGCCCTCGCAGCGCGTAAATCGGAATGTAGCCGGCGATGATGATGGCCACCGAATAGAAAATCGGGCGGTCCACATCTTTCGCCGCCGCCAGAATCACGTCCTGCAACCGGTAACTTTGTCCCTTGCGCTCCGCCAATTCGCGGTAGATGTTCTCCACCATCACGATGGTGCCATCGATGATGATTCCGAAATCGATGGCGCCGATCGACAGCAGGTTCGCCGCTTCTCCTCGCGCGTGCAGAAAAATGAACGCGAACAGCAGCGCCAACGGAATGGTCAACGCCGTGATTACTGCGGCACGAAAGCTCACCAGGAAGAAAACCAGCACAATCAGAACCAGCGCCATCCCGCGCAACAGGTTGCGTTCCACGGTATCCGTAGTTACGCGCACCAGATCGGCCCGGTCGTAGTACGGCCGCACCTTCACGTCTGGCGGCAAAATGTTCTTGTTGAGCTCTTCCGTCTTCCTTTCGACTCCCGCCAGCACATTCTGGGTCTGTTCCCCGCGGCGCATCAAAATCACGCCTTCCACGGCATCGTCGTTCTTTTGGAATCCGAAAATACCCAGACGCGGCGCGTGTCCGATCTCCACGTGGCCAATATCCTTCACTCGGATGGGCACCCCGTTCGCGCTCCCCACCACAATTTCGCCAATGTCCTCGGTGGTCTTCACCAACCCCAGGCCACGCACGTAGTAAAACTGGCCGCCTTGTGAGTAAAATCCGCCGCCGGTATTCGCGTTGTTCGCACTCAGGGCGCTGATCACCTGCACCACCGGCAAGTGGTAGTTGTACAAACGCGCCGGATCGAGCAGCACCTGGTACTGCATTACCGTCCCACCAAACCCTGAATCATCCGCCACGCCGGGGACGCTGCGGTACTCGCGCTCGATGATCCAGTCCTCCATGGTCTTCAGTTCTTGAGGCGAACGGTCCGGGCTCTCCAGCACATACCGGTACACCAGTCCGCTCGGGCTGAAGAGCGGCGCCATCGAGGGGGTCACACCGGTCGGCAGCACCGCATCCGCGAGCCGCTGAAACACAACTTGCCGCGCAAAATACGGATCCACGTCCTCTTGGAAGGTCAGCCGGACGTCCGACAACCCGTACAACGAAATTGAGCGCATGTACTCGAGCTGTGGCGTTCCGTTCATCGCCAGTTCCAGCGGCAAGGTGGTCAGCCGTTCCACTTCTTCCGCCGCGTGGCCCGGCCATTGCGTGATCAGCTCCACCATCGGCGGAGAAAGGTCGGGGTAGGCATCCACCGGCATGCGCTGAAACGAAATCACTCCCGCGATGACGATCAGCGCGGTCACCATCAGCACCAGGAATCTCTGTTGCAACGCGAATTGGACGATGCGATGAATCATCTATTTCTTCTTCGCCATTCTTCCTTTTTCACAAAAATTGCCACTGCTCCTGAGTCAGGCCTGAGGGTCTCGGATCCGCGGACCCGCTGGCGCTCGAAACCTCAGTGCTGCAAGGAATTCTTGAACTGCAAAAACAACGCTCCGTTCCCCACGACCTGCTCGCCTTCTTTGAGTCCCTCGTCAATTTGCGTCCGCCCGCTCTGGCTTTCCGCGATCTTCACGAGCCGCCGCGCAAACCGGTTCCCCTCCGCTTTCACATACACAAACGGCTGGTTCTCCGAATCGCGAAGCACTGCCGCATCCGGCACGGTGATCGCGTTCGGATTGACTCCCGCCATCACCCGTGCCGTTACGTACATGTCCTTTTTCAGCTTTCTCCCGGGATTCTCGGTCACGATGCGGGCCTGCAAGGTGCGCGTGTTGGGGTCCAAGGCCGGCGCAATATACGAAATCTTTCCCTTGAATTTATCCGGATAGGACGACGTATCGATCTCCACGCCATCCGCAACGTGCACGTACGCCAGGTCGCTCTGGTACACGTTCACCAGCACCCACACTTCGCTGGTGTCCGAAATCGTGAAGCACTGCGTCGCGCCCGCCTGCAACAGTTGCCCGGGCCCGACCAGCCGTTCCACCACTTCTCCTCCGACGGGCGCCATCACCGGAATCTGCAGGGAGGCCCGCGCCGGATTTTTCACGAGGTCATCGGGATCGGTGATCCCCAGTGCGCGCAGCGCGTCCTGGCTCGAAATCATGTCCGCTTCCGCCTGGGTGCGCCCGGATTGCGCTTGCTGTAAATCCGCTTCGGCAATGGCTCCATGCGCATACAGATCCTGCGCGCGCGCGTAAATCTTGTCCGCCAGCTGCAACGCGTCTTTCGCCTTGATATACGCCGACCGCGCCGCCGAATAGTCCGGGCTGTTCACCGTAAGGAGCGCTTGTCCAGCGTGCACCATCTGTCCGGGTGCCACCAGAATCTCGTGCACCGGCCCGCCAATCGCCGGAAATACCGGCGCGGTCCTGAACTGGTTGTACGCCACCGCACCGGTCAATCGCAGCACGCGCTGCAATCGCGTCTTCTCGACCGGCACTACCTGCACGTGCGGCATTTGATCCTGCGGCACGGTAAACAACTCCGCCGTTTCCCCTGCCGCTTCCGTCGAGGTGTACGAGGTCATCTTCGATTCCGATTCGCCCGGACCGCTGCCGCACCCGATCAAAAGGGCTCCCGCCACTCCGGCACACGCCCTCACGGCCCGGTTCATCGCCGTTCGCGGCCTTCGCTTGTTTGTGCTCATGGCAAATTCCTCGTTCCTACCGCCTGGCGCATTTGTTCCAATGCCGTCATGTACGTCGCCAGCGCCTGGCGATACCCCAACTGATTTGCTCGATAGGTTCGTTGCGCATCCAGAAAATCCAGTAAACTCGCGGCGCCGTGGCGGTACGCGTATTCGCTGATGTCCCGTGATTCCCTGGCGTTGTCGACGTACCCGCCGCGATACAACTGCACAATCTGATCGCTCATTTCCAGCGCGTAATACGCATCCACCACGTCTGAAATGGTCTGCTCGGCGGCCTCCGACGCCAGCTCCTGCGCCTGCGTAATGGCATGCTTCGTCCGCGCGATTTCTCCCTGATTGCGGTTGAACACCGCCAGCGGAATATTGAAGAAAAACGACAGCCCGCTCGTAGCGTTGACGTGCGAGTAGTCCACCGTCGCCGTCAAGTCCTGCTTGGCGTTGGCTTCCGCCAACTTTTCCTGGCTCTCCGCGGCAATCACTCCCTGCCTGGCCTCCATGAGGTCGGGCCGCGTGCGCAACGACATGGCCTTCAACTCGTCGAGCCCCTGGTGTACCGGCTGGTACTGCAGATCCCCGGCCACAGCGAACTGCTCCGGCACCGATTCAAATCCCACCAGTTGCCTCAGGGCCGCGATGGCCTGCACCCTCGCCAGCTTCGCCTGCGCCACGTCGGTCTGAAACTGCAGCAGCTGCAGCTTGATCTTTAGGTAATCCCCTTCACTCAGGTCACCGGCTTTGTGCCGTGATTCGCTGATGTCCACCGTCTTCTGGAAACTCTCGAGATCCTGTTGCGCAAAATCCAGGGTGGACTCCGCCAGCAATGCGGCAATGAACTGCTGCGCCACATTGAACGCCAGCGTGCGCTCGTTGTCGCTCACCTGCCAGCGGGACTGCTCCGTCACATCCTTCGCCGCCTGTAACCGGTGCTGCCTCTTCTTCCCCCGTTCAAACAGGTACCCCACGCCCATATCAAACTGCGCGTTGGTATCGATATAACTCGCCGTGAAATTCTCTGGCTGGAAAAACGGCAAAAATTGCGCATCCCAGGAAAGCACCGGGTTCGGACGCAAATTTGCCGTGGTCTCCAAATCCTGATTTTGCAGGATGGTCGTTCGCATCGCCTGTAACGCGTGGTTGTGCTGGAGCGCCAGCCGGATGGCATCATCCAGCGCAATTCGCGCCGTCGGACCATTCGGTGCCGCCGCCGCGGGAGGTCCCGCTGGCTGTTGCGGTGCCGGGTTCTGCCCCAAAACCCAACTCGGCAGAGCCAGCGACGCTATGGCCCATGCCATACCCTTCCTCATGCTGTACTCCTCGATCTCCCGGAAGCGGGAGCCGTTCTGCTACCTGACTTTTTTGAGGGAACTTCGAACCCAGGAGGACTACCGGGCGGGAGGGGCTCGCGGAGAAATACTGGTCCCTACGGTTGTGGCAATTTCGATTTGCGGTCGCGTGATTTCCAGGCGCGTGGCGGCTGGCGCGATTCCGAGAGCCGGAGCATCGGTGGCGATAGCCGCGGCCGCTGTCGAGCACACCGGGCAAAAATGCGAGCTGTCGCTCCCGCCATTCAGGTCTGCACAGAAATGCAGCTGCGCCAACAGGAATGCGAGTGCCAACAATACGGCATACACTTTTGCTCGGTTTGCCAGGATACTCATCTTTTCCGTATAGTAAGCCCGAAATCTTACCCCATGTCCACTCGCAAGGGAACGCCGGTAGCTCTTGAATTACGAGTACCGGTGCGCCGCCACGGATGGCCCGCCCTACTTCCGGGCCATCGCGGTTTTCGCTTCTGGCAGCTCCGGCCGGTCCGCTCCGGCAGGGCAAAGCTCGGTCAGCTTCCCATAAAAGCTTTGCGCCCCACTGGCGTCTCCGCTGGCCTGGGCCGCTCGGGCGGCCCCGAGTAGCCCATCGAACCGGTTCGGCGCATTCTTCAACACTACGCGGTACTCCTGCAGCGCTTCCTGCGGCTTCTTCGCTTCCATCAGCATGTCCGCGAGCATCTCGCGCGCTGGAATACTTACCGATTCCCCTCCGTTCTTCTCTTGATGCTCTGCCGCCAGGCGCATCTCCTTCAGCGCATCCTCCGTATTCCCCTTCGCGAAGGCCAGCCACGCCTCGGCTTCTCCCAAATCGGTGGCCTTTTCCGTCGGCACGTTGTAGCCCGCTTTTCGCGCCCGGTCCTGTCGTGCCGCCACGCTTTCCCTCAAGGCCTTCACCGCCGCTTCCGCTTCCGGCACCTCCCCGCTGCGCGCCGCTCCGATCGACCGCGCCCATCGCGCCGCGTCTTTCTGGTCCACGCGCACCGGAGGATCCTCGAGCGCCGCCGCTTGCTTCCACCGGTGCAGCTCCAGCGCCGTTTGCGCCTCGAGATACGTCCGGAACTCCGCCTTGCTCGCGTCCTCCGCTCCCACCACGTGATCCATGTGCCCAATCACTTCGCGCGACTTCGCTTCCTGCCCGCTCTGCAGGTACGAATAATTCAGGAAATGCATCGCGTGCGTCTGGTAGTGCGATTCGGCTTGGTGCTCGGTCGCCAACCGCGCCGCGGAGGCCGCCGCCGCGATATTCGAATCGATCGAATCCTGCCAAAGCCCGAGTAGCACAAAAATGTGCGACGGCATATGCAGGGCGTGCGGCGAATCCGGCGCAATCGCGGCATACCGTCTCGCCGCCGCGAGTCCTTGCGGAGCCAGCTCCGGGCGATCTGCCGCGTGAATCAAATAATGCGCCACGCCCGGATGATCCGGATACTTCTCGAAAAGAGGCTGCAAAATCGCTATGGCCCTCTTCTGGTTTTCGAGGCCGTCCTCCTCTTGCTCCGCCAGTGCCACCAGCGATAGCGCGTAAAACGATCCCACCTCCACGTCGTCTGGCATTTGCGCGTGCAGCTTTTCGAGTGCGCCCGAATAGGCCTTGCTTCGCTGCTTGTAGGTCATCTTCGAACTTTTTTGAAAATACGCCGCTGCGGCGGTCAGCAACCCCTGCTCCTTGGCGGTCCCCGGATAGAATCTCTTCGCCTGCTCGATTTCCTGCCGCCCCTGTTTCAGGTTTTTCTTGTCCGTCAGATCCCACAGTTGTTCGTACCGCGACATGGCCTTGCCCCAGTAGGCCATCGCGCACTTCGCGTCACCGGACGCCGCCTCGCTGAAAGTCTGCTCCGCTTGCTGATACTGGAACGAGTGCAACAGCGCCAGTCCCTTCTCGAGCGCGGGTTGTGCTTTCGCCGAACAACTGGTCTTGAAATCCACTTTCCCCAAATGCCCGCCGTCGGCACGCGCCGCTTCTTGTCCCGTTCGGTTGGCGAACGCCGATCCGCCCACCGCTGCCCCCAACACCGCCATTCCGATCACCCGTCGCGTGCGCATCCGTCGCCTCCAATTTCGCCCGCCATTCTACCCTCCGCCGCCCTCCGCCGCACGCCATAGGTTTCGAGTTTCGCCCATTGGACCTGAACGCAAAGTCGGAGGATAATAGCCCTCGGAGCGGTACTTCGAAGCAGGTGCGGGCGCGAAAGCCGTTTGAACCGTAACGAATCTCTGGGGTGCTGCGGATAGCCAGCTTGTGTGCACGCCCTGTCCCGTCGGCGGGTCCGCCCGGGACTCGCAGCCGGGGCAGGTAAGCCTAATGGTTGGCTCGTGGTGCCCACCTTTTACAGAGGTTCACGGCCTAGCTTCCCACGGCCAAGCAGTTCCGCTCCTTTTGCGTTTTACGTTCGCAGTTCAGTTGTCCGGCAAGTCCCTTGCCCGACGAGGTAGAGCCGTGGCCGGATGGTCGGTGGGGCCGCAGGGTCTCCTCAGGGCATGGGCGGCTACCCGCCCCATGGCGTGAGCTTTCGGAACGGATAACCTCGAACGGAAGACCTGAAAAACTACCCATGCGTGTTCTGTTCATCGGCGATATCGTCGGTTCTCCCGGCCGACAAATTGTTCGCGATCGCTTGGCCGATCTCGTCGAACACCACCACATTGATCTGGTCATAGCCAATGGGGAAAACTCCGCCTCCGGCTTCGGCATCACTCCCAAAATCGCTGAAGACCTCCTCGAGATGGGCATCGCCGTCCTCACGGGCGGCAATCACAGTTGGGACCGCAAGGAAGTTTTCGAATACATGCCTCACCAGCCCCGGCTCCTGCGACCCGCCAACTTCCCGGAAGGCAATCCGGGCAATGGCCTGTATGTTGGCAGCGCTAAGAACGGCGTCAAATTTGCCGTCTTGAACCTCCAAGGCCGCGTTTTTCTTCCCGCTATCGACGATCCCTTCAAGAAAGCCGACTGCGAACTGGCCAAGATTCCTCCCGAGGTGGCCTTCGTCCTGGTCGATACCCATGCCGAAACCACCAGCGAAAAAATCTCCATGGGTTGGTATCTCGATGGCCGCGTCACCGCGGTCGTCGGCACGCACACCCACGTCGCGACCGCCGACGACCGGATCCTCCCCCACGGCACCGCTTACATCACCGATGTCGGCATGACCGGGCCTCACGACGGCGTCATCGGTATGGATCGCACCGCCATCCTCAAGAAATTTCTGGATGGTCTGCCGGCTCGCTTCGAAGTCGCCACGGGCGATGTTCAGATGAACGCGGTTGTGATCGAGACCGAAGACGACGCCCCCCGCAACGACGCCGGCCGCCTCCGCGCCAAATCGATCGCCCGCCTCCGCCTGCGCGCCGACTGACCTTCACTTCTTCGCCAGCGGCGCAAAGTGCAAGGCCACCACCTTCCAGGCCCCGTCCCTCTTGAACCAAACGTCGGTCTCCTGGTTCTCTTCTTCGGTAATCTTTCCGTCCGCGGCTTTCGTTTTCACGTGCAAAATGTAACTCGCAACCACCGCATCCTCGGCCGGCGCCACTCTCATCACCAGCTCACGTACTTCCGCCGCTTGCACGCTGTTTCCCGAGGAGACGAACGCCTGCCACTCTCGCTTGTATCGATCTAGGTCGCTCCGGCCCTCCGGCAGCCATTGTGTAAAATCCGGCGCGTAGTAATTGAAATAGGCCTGCAAATCATTCCTGGCATACGCGTCATTCATCTGCTGTTCGAGGTTGCGAACTTCCTGCTCCGCCTTGCTTGGCCCGCCGCTCGCCGTCCGCGCGGTTCCAACCACCAGGAGCGCTCCGAGCAATACCACCGTGCCTCGCTTCATCGCTCCTCCTTAAAGTCCCGCGCCTTCGCTTGGCTATCCCCGACGGGTGCTCGATTGATAACCGGGAAGCACCTTCTTGTCAAACCTTCAGGCAACCGCCCGATTCCCGCCGTAATCTGAACCAGCATGCGGAAAACCTGCCTGGCCCTCGAGGTGGCGGCTGTGCTGCTCTGCCTCGGCACCGCTCTCTATGCCTGGCCCTCCGAGATTGATGCTCAACTGACCGCGCGTCGCCGGCTCTTTTCCGACCTCGGCCCGGGATTGCGCGAAATCCGCCGCACTCCGAATGGCAATTACTATGTCCTGGCCTCTCCGGTCGGCATCGCCATTTTCGATTCGCAGTTCAAGCCGCTCGCGGTCCTCGGGGCCGCTCCGGCATCCCCGACCGCCAACCCCGCCGGCCGCGCCCCCATTGCTTTCGGCGAAGATTGCGATGTCGATTCCCAGGGCAACATCCTGGTCGCTGATCCCGCCTACAATCTCATTACCGTCTTTGCTCCCGACGGCAAGCAACTCCGCTCCTTCCCCGTCAACGCGCCGGTTTCCGTTGCCGCTCTTCCCGACGGCGAGGTTGCGGTCACCACCCTTGAACGCAAGCATCTGGTCTCCATCTATGGTCCCGATGGAAAAATCGCGCGAGAATTCGGCGATCCTGAATCCCTTTCCTCGCGCCCGGATGTCGATCAACTGGCCAACTTCGGTCGCGTCATTTCTGATCCTCAGGGTCACCTCTACTTCGGCTTTACCTACCTGCCCGAACCGCTCGTCCGTCAGTACGATCGTTTCGGTTACGCCGGCCAATCTTTTGAATTCACCGGCATCGACGCTTTCGCGGAAGCGCAAGCCACCAGGAAGGAAATCGATCGTCTCGAATCCGCGCCTCGCAAAGATGCCGCCAAGCCTCCGGTGCTTCATCCGATTCTCACCGCTTTCGGTGTCGATCCGGTAAGTGGTGATTTGTGGATGGGTTTGCACAACACCATCGTGCATTTCGACAAGGACGGCATTCGTCGCTCCGAATACCAGGTGTACACGACGAAAGGCGCGCGCCTCGAAGCGGTGGTCATCCTTGTTCAGGAGGAGACTTTGCTCATCGCTTCCGATCCTCTCGGTGTGTATGAATTCGCCCGTCCCGACAAGCTGCACTAGAAATTTTCTCGAGTTTTCCTCAGGCTGCTCTGCACCGTTTCGGTGCATTCCGGTGCTTGGAAATATTTCTGATTATTCAAATTTCCTCGCATTCGCTTCGTTTTTTTTACGCTTGCGCAAATTTTTACCTTGTGGAAAAGTTGTGTATGGGATGTGAACGACGGTACTGGCCTTCGCACATTTTTCGCTTGCTCCGTGCGTGACAGTGCGCGAGAATTCTTCCCAGTTTGATGCGGTGCATGTGGTCCTTCTAATCTGAACTGTTCCGCGCGGAACTACGGGGGCAAAAAACAAACGTTCCCGCGCGGGTACGACCTCCAAAGCGTGATGCTTTAGGGCACCAACTGTTTCCACAGGTTTTTCACACTCTGTGGAAATGCGCCCCTTTTTGGCTTGTGACGACTTTGATGACAATGACGACTGCTACGCAAATTGGCCGTGAGCCGCAAACTTCGAATGTGTGGGACAGGTTCCTCGAACTTATCAAGTCCCGGGTCAGCATCAACACCTACTCCACCTGGTTTCAGCCTACTCGCTTGAACCGCCTCGAAGGCGAGACGGTCTTCGTCCAGATTCCCAGTACCGTTTTCCGCCAGGTTCTCACCCGCACCTACGGCGAGATCATCAAGGCCGTATTCCATCAGATGGCACTCCCAACACCAAGGTGCTGTACGTGTGCACCGAAGAAGAGCCCCTGCAGGCGGCCCCCGCCGTTTCCGCCGCGAAGCAGTCCAAACTCGATTTCGAAAGCAGCGATCACCAGCTTAATCTTCGCTACACCTTCGACACTTTCGTCGTCGGCAAGTCCAATGAATTCGCGCACGCGGCCTCCCGCGCGGTGGCCGAACAGCCTTCCAAAGCCTATAACCCGCTGTTCCTCTATGGCGGCGTGGGTATGGGCAAGACCCACCTGATGCACGCCATCGGACATCTCATCAAGAAGCGCAATCCGGCGACCCGTCTCAGCTACGTCAGCGCCGAAAAGTTCACCATTGAGGTGATCAACTCCTTGCGCTTCGATCGCATGATCAGTTTTCGCGATCGCTTCCATACCGTGGACGTCCTGCTCGTCGATGACATCCAGTTCATCGCCGGCAAAGAACGGACCCAGGAAGAGTTCTTTCATACCTTCAACGCCCTTTACGAGCAGCAGAAGCAAATTGTCATTTCCTCCGACTGCCTCCCGAAGGACATTAACTCCATTGAGGAGCGTCTCCGTTCGCGCTTTGAATGGGGTCTTATCGCCGACATTCAGCCGCCCGACCTCGAGACCAAGATCGCCATCCTCCAGAAAAAGGCGGAAAACGACCGTTTCCATCTCCCCGATGAAGTCGCCGAATACATCGCGCGCGCCATCAAATCCAATGTGCGCGAACTCGAAGGCGCTCTCACGCGTCTGATGGCCTATGGGTCGCTCACGGGCACCGCAATCTCCTTGCCGACCGCGCAGCAGGTCCTGCGCAACATCATCGCCTCGCAGGAAAAGCGCGTCACCATCGATCTCATCCAGAAACGCGTCAGCGAGCATTTCAACTTGCGTGAGCAGGATCTAAAAATGCGCAGCAACACCCGCGCCATTGCCTTCCCGCGCCAGGTCGCCATGTACATCGTCAAGCAACTCACCACCGCCTCGCTCCCCGAAATCGGCCGACAATTCGGTGGCAAACATCACACGACCGTTCTTCACTCCATCAACAAAATCGAAGAACTCCGCCGCTCCGACAAGGAATTGAATCGCACCATCACGCGCCTGATGGACGCGCTGCAATAGAACCCTCTTCTCCGCCCATCTCGCTAAGGCCCGCGTTCTCCGCGGGCCTTCTTATTTGCACCCTTCCGTCTCCGCCGCGGTCACCCGCCAGGTGCTGCTCTGCTCCAGGACGTTTTGCTCTCGTCCGTGCCCATTCCTCTCCACCTTCCGATTTCCGCCATGCTGTGGACATCGCGTGGGTATCCTGCGGACGCGTTGTGAAACGCTGTGCACCCACGGCTCCCTCGACGACCGGAACGCAGGGTTTTCCGCGCTCCCGCAAAAAATTCCACCGTACACCACTCGCAAAAACGCGCTCCCACATTGGTGTCTCGGCGCTTTTCCACGAATTCACAGCGCTCATCACAACAACAAAGGCTAATTTCTTTTTAAAAAACACTTACTGTTGTGATTGGTTGCTGTTAAAAAATTCCCCGTACTGCTCGTACTACCGCAGACTTGAAAACTCGCACCGCGCCCCATTTCCACAGGCTTTTGGTGTGCGCTGCCCTTTATACTTGGCGCAAAAACGAGTACAGTACGCTAGCGGCACTTCTGTACGGAGAATCCGATGACCGCAACCGGCACCGTTCGCGAGGAATCACAATTGATGGAATTCAGCGTCACAAAATCTGCGCTGCTCGATGAACTCACCACCACGCAGGGTGTGGTGGAACGCAAGACCACCATTCCCATCCTTTCCAATCTTCTCGTCGAGGCCAAAGGGAATCGCCTCACGATCACCGCTACCGATCTCGAACTGAGTGTGCGCACCTCCTGCGAGGCCAAGGTCAAGAAAGACGGCGCCGGCACCATTCCCGCCAAAAAACTCCTTGAACTCGTTCGTCTTCTCCCCGAGGGCGAAATCAAGTTCAAACTTCTCGATAACCACTGGATCGAAATCGTCAGCGACAAAAAGAAATACAAGATGGTTGGCATGGCCAAGGAGAATTTCCCCGCTTTGCCCGCGATGCCCCACACGCTCGTCAAAATTCCTGCCGTGGTTCTGGAAAGCCTCATCGCCAAAACAAAATTCGCCATCTCCATGGAGGAATCACGCTATACCCTCAACGGCGGTCTGCTGATTATCAAACCTGACACGCTGGCTATGGTCGCCACCGATGGTCACCGTTTGGCCCTCGCCGAAACGGATCAGAAACTCGCGGGTCTGAACGGCGAAGTGCGCGTGCTCATCCCCAAGAAAGCCATGGACGAAGTCGAAAAACTCTCCGCCTCGGCTGGCTCGGACGCGCAACTCGAATTTGCCAAGGACGAAAGTCATCTCTTCTTCCAGGTTAGCCATCGCCTGCTCATCTCCCGCATTCTCACCGGCCAATTCCCCAATTACGACGCCGTTCTGCCGCGCGACAACAGCAAAGTGCTGGTCCTCGAGCGCACCGAACTGAGTGACGCGGTGCGCCGCGTAGCGCAACTTGCCGATCAACGCTCCCACGCGGTGAAACTCTCCATGTCTACCGAAGGCGTGGAAATCTCCGCTTCCAGCCCCGAATACGGCGAAGCCAAGGAATCGATTGAAAAAGAATATAAAGGCGACCCGCTCTCCATCGGCTTCAATTCGAGCTACATGCTCGACTTCCTCGCCGCCGCGGCCGACGGCCCCATCAGCATCGAGCTCAAGGACGAACAATCCGCCGGCCAAATGCGTCCCCTGGCGGACGAAAACTACCGCTACCGCTACGTCATCATGCCCATGCGCATCTGACGTTGGCCGGGCAAAGAGCGAGGCGCAAATCGCGCCGCTTTGGAAACCGACGCGCGG
>Ga0306923_10003773_pt1 | contig 14381 bp, 8 predicted proteins | sample sta12Can44000108_FD_203841 | JGI IMG/M metagenome (GOLD analysis project Ga0306923, IMG submission 203841) | Lab enrichment of tropical soil microbial communities from Luquillo Experimental Forest, Puerto Rico - statanox.12C.anox.44.000.108 (v2)... | ecosystem: Environmental > Terrestrial > Soil... | reverse complement strand
TTTCGCCCGGGTTCGGAGGCTTCTCGGCGGCCGCCTGCTCGGCGCGCTTGCCAGACTCTTCGGGCTTGCACTCGTCCACATCCGCGGGAGGCTTGGCATCCTTCGCGGTCACTTTTTCCTCATCGCTTTGAAACGCCAGCGGAGACTTTAGATCCTTGCGCAGGACGATGACATAGGCGCTGCTGGTTACCGGAACCTTGTACGAACCCATGCTGCTGACGATGGCCGGGCCGTCGTCGGTGCTGGCGAAAAAGTACAAATACTTGCCGTTGGCATCGAAAGCGGGAGAAGACGTGTCGCTCAGGCCGTCGGTTAGCTGGTGCGTGGTTCTGGCGCCCACACTGTAGACGAATACGGCGTGAAGAGTGCTGTCGAGTTGCCGGTTGTAGGCGATCCACCGGCTGTCCGGAGACCACACGGGAGTAAAGCCCGAGCCAGGCCCGCCATCGTAGGGATTGCTGTCGACGAGAACCGGTTTGCCGTCGTCAATATCCAGGAAATACAAGTTAAGGCGCTTGTCGCTGAACACGATCTTCTTGCTGTCGGGGGACCACGTCGGGGAATAGTAAAAGGTGCTGGGCTTGCCCAGATCGAATTTGCGCACATCGCCCAAACCATCCTGCGAACGCAGGTACAAGCCGTACTCGCCGGATTCATCAGAGAAATAGGTGATCCAGCGGCCGTCGGGCGACCAGGAAGGATCGCGCTCGGCGGCGCCGGGGGTGTTCGTGAGATTGCGAATGTCGCCGTGTTCGACGGGCACGGTGAAAATGTCGGCATGCGCTTCAAACACCGCGCGCGCTCCGGTCGGCGAGATGCTCGCGTTTTCGATTCGGTCCCCGACGCTCACGAAGTGTGCTCGGACCGCCGGAAAATCGCCCGTCACCGAGATATTTACGGCCGTCTGTTTCCCGGTGGCCGGGTCAAACAAATGAATGGAACCGAATTGCTCATAAACGATGGCGTCCGGTCCGGCGGAAGCGGACTTGATATCCATGCCGTTGCTGCCGACCGCCTGGCGGACGTTTTTGGTCTGGGTATCGTAGACATACAGGCTCACGGGTCCGTCGCGGTCAGAAAGGAAGTAAACCTTTTCGCCCATCCACATGGGCCGCGAGTCATTCGAGTTGGTGCGCGGCACTTTTTCAACGCGGGAATCGGCCAGGTTCGCGATCCAGATGGGAGAGGCCAGCCCTCCGCGGTAGTGCTTCAAGCCGACCGCGCTCTGCAGGGACTCCCGAAAATTGGTGAAGGGCACATACGCCAGGTGCGTGCCGTCCGGTGAGTAGGATCCGTCGTAGGCCATCGGCAGCGGGAGTTGCTCGGGCAGCCCGCCGGAGATGCCCACGGTGTACAACTGGACCAGGCGGGCGTAGTTCTCGCGCCCTGAGCGGAAAACGATGCGTTGGCCGTCCCGCGTCCAGCCGACCACCTGGTCGGCGCCCGGGTGCGTCGTGAGCCGCTTGGGGATGCCACCGGTTGCTGGTATCACGTAAACGTCTTCATTGCCGTCGTATTCGCCGGTGAACGCGATCAGGCTGCCGTCAGGAGAGAACACCGGGCTGGTTTCGATCCCGACGTCGCTGGTCAGCCGCCGGGCGTCACCGCCGTTACGGTCCACAATCCACAAATCGCCACCATAACTGAACGCAATGTGGGTCTTGCTTACCGTGGGTTTGCGCAAAAGCGCATAGGGGTTGCTCGACTGCGACGCGCCGCGGGTCGCGGCGAGGAACAACAGGATCGCCGTAACCAGAAGGGAAGCGCGAACGCCAATTCCAAGCGCGCGAAATTTTCCTGACATGGCAACCTCCAGAAGACTTCGTTTGAAACCATGGACAGAGGAATTCGGCAACCGTTAGAGTCGTGCGCCGCAATCATTGGTACGCAGCACCGGTGGCTTAGGTTCCTCAGGTCGAGCAGACCTGGTCGCCCGCCACCGCGGCAGGTGGACGTAAGGCCGCGAGCGGGAGTCTATCATAAGGAAAACTCGTAGGTCGCCGCACGCCCGCTTCGCCGGACAAGGTAGCGTGGCGTCATGGCGGGGCCGCGTTGCCTTTTCCCGGTGGACAGCCAGCGCGACGATGCGCTATCGTGCTGATTCTGGTGCATTCTCTCCTGGCGCGGAAAAAGTCTCGCCCTCCGAAACGCGCGCCAAAGGCAGGACCGATGAGTCGACTCCTACGCGGGGCACTCATCCTAGCGGGCTTCCTGTTTGCCTGCGTGCCGACTCCCGCGCAACAAGCTATGCCGGCCGCGCGGCAGAAACTTTCGGTACCGTCCTCCCCCTGTAGAGAAATGCCCGGGGGAAACACTTTGCGATTTGTGTGCCCGCCCGCGCCGATGGCTTTTGAGACGGACGATTCGGCAGCGGCAGCTCCCATACGCATCGATTTGCGGCTGCCCGAAGGAACGCCGCTTCGCATCACGATCGACGAAAAAACGCGTATTAAGCATGTGGGTGAACCGGTGTTTGGTCATGTAGTGGAACCGGTTTATGCCTTCGACCAGCCGGTCATTCCGGCGGGCAGTATCGTGACCGGACACGTTATCGAAGTCGACCCGGTCTCGAAAGTGTTCCTGGTCCGTTCGTACGCCAGCGGCGATTTTTCACCCTTTCACCACTACCAGGTAACGTTTGACCGCTTGACGCTGCCGAATGGCGAGATTCTGGAGATTGGCACCACCGTCGGCCCGGGCGCGTCGGAAGTGGTGCACCTGGTCACCAAGGGAACCGAGAAGGCAGAGGAAAAGGAGCGCAAAAGCGCAGCGGCGCGCGCGGCCGGAGCGGCGAAACATGAAGTGCAGGACCGCGTGCACGAGGCGAGCGTAACCGCACACCAGGCGGCGGACCAGATTCGCACGCCTGGGCGCATGGAACGCGTTAAACAATACATCGTGTCGCAGTCGCCGTATCGCAAGCAATATCTGACCGTCGGAACGCGCTTCAACGCGGTGCTCAATCACCAGTTGGACTTCGGTTCCGATTCCCGGACCCGCGAAGAGCTGACCGCGTTAGGGAGCGAACCGCCGGTAAACACGGTGTTGCACGCGAGGCTGGTTCTCGAAGTGAGTTCGGCGACCGCCACACGCGGCAATCCGGTCGTCGCGCAATTGACCGAGCCGCTGTACTCCGCGGACCACCGCTTGATCCTGCCGTCGGAGACGCGCTTGATCGGAAGCGTTCTGGAAGCAAAACCAGCTCGGTATTTGCACCGCAACGGGGAGCTGCGCGTAATTTTCGAAGTCATCGAATTGCCGGGCGGCGCCTTGCAGCCGGTGCAAGGCACCCTGGAAGGACTCGAAGTGGATCATTCCGCGCATCTGAAGCTCGACGAAGAAGGCGGGGCGCACGCCTATGACAGCAAGACCCGCTATCTCTCGACCGGCGCGGCCATTGCCATGGCCGCGGTCGCGGCGCATCCCGATGTGGACAAGGGCGGCTCGATCGATAACGCCGGTGATCCAGCCGTGCGCGCGGGTTCCGGGGCTTCGGGGTTCGGGCTGGCGGGTACGTTGATCGGACTCGCGGCCAAATCGAATGTGGTGTCGATCGTGTTTTCCGCTTACGGCGCTTCCGCGTCGATCTACGCGAATTTTCTCTCCCGGGGGCGGGATGTGGTCTTGCCAAAGAATGCGCCACTCGAGATTGGCCTGGGCACTTCGCATCCAAGCCGCAACCCAAAACATTAGCGGGAATTCCGGTTTCCTCGGCAGCCACGGCGTTGGTTGCTCTTCCAGAGCGCAGAATTCCGAGAGGCCTCGACATCCTTTCCGTCACTTCGAGTGCCGCGGGTCCGTATCCGCCAGAACAACAATAAGGGCGAAGCCGTCGTAGCCCTTGCTGCCGACGGTCTGAATCTCCGTTGCGCTGACGCGCCGGTCGATCGCGAGCCGCTCGTTGAAGCGCCGCACGCCCTGAATGTTGGCGTCGCCGCTCGCCGCGTCCAGAACGCCGCCTTCTCGAATCACGTTATCGGCGATGATTACGCTGCCGGGATGCGACAATTTCACCGCCCACTCGAAATATTCGGCCATGTCCGACTTGTTGGCGTCGATGAAAATCAGGTCGAACGGGCCGCGGGCTTCCGAGGCCAGCTGCGGCAAGGTGTCGAGCGCCTTCCCGCGACGGAGTTCGATCACACCGCTCAGGCCAGCGCGCGCAAAATTGGCAATCGCGACGTCTGCGTGCTGGGGGTCAGCTTCGAGGGTCAGTACGCGTCCACCCGGAGGCAGTGCGCGAGCCATCCAGATGGTGCTGTAGCCGCCGAGTGTGCCAAGTTCCAGAATAATGCGCGCGCCAACCAGGCGCGCCAAAAGCTGCAACATCTTGCCCTGCGCAGGCGACACTTGAATCGTCGGCAGATTCGCCGCGGCACTGGACGCCAGGGCGGCGTCGAGCACCGGGTCGCCGGGCGCCAGCAAACCGTTAATGTATTCGTCGACAGCGGTCCAAACTTCCTGGTTCATCGGGAATTCCTCCGTGGGTCGAGAAGCGGGGATCAGAAGCGCCAGCCGTAACCGAGCATCAGCTCAATGCTGTGGTCGAGGTTGCCGCCGGGAAATGGCTGAATGATGCCGCCCAGGTTGACGTTGCGGGTGCTGAAAAAAATGTGCGTGTCGCCGACCTCGACGCGCAGAGTGGATCGCTCGGTAGGGTAGAACTCGACAATTCCGCCCAGGTCGAGAACGAAATTTGTGGAGCGCGCATAGCTGAAGGTGAGCGAAGTGGGGTTCGCACCCGAGATTCCTGTGAGCGCTTTCGAGTAGCTGTTGAAACCGGGGCGCGCCTTGCCGAAGAAGCCGAAGTGGTTGCGCCGGATGCCGCCTTTTACTCCGAAGAGTCCCTGAAGAATCGTGCCGCCGTCGTGAGGACCGGAGAACGTCGTTCCCGCGGGGAAATAGAGCAGATCGCCGTCCAGAGAAAACACGCCGTAGAAACGATAGGAGGCGTAGCCGCCAAAGCCGGGCTCCGTGCGGACATTATTGGTTACACCTTCGCGCGCGATCGTCAGTGTGCTGAACAGCGGCCCAAACTCCCAATTGCCGGGAACCTTGGTTTCCCGCTCGTTTTCGATCAGGGAACCGAGGCGGTACGCCGCGCCAAAGCTAAGCCGCGTGGTGTCGTCGATTTTACCGGGCTGCACCAGGCCGCCGGCGGTGTACGCGGGCACCGCGTAGGGATCGCCCTCGATGTCGAAGCGCAAAATCCAACGCGGCGACGGGTAATACTCGATACCACCGCCAAGATTCAGCACGAAGTAGGTAGCCGGCTGTGTTTTGTAGGGCGGGGTCATCACTCCGCTAAGCACCTGGACATCGGTAAAATGCAGCAGGCCGGGACGCACCAGACCGAAGATGGAAACACGCCGATTCTGCACCACTTTCGCGCGCAGCCCGAAGACCGCTTCGAGCGTCTGGCCGCCCTGAATCAGGGGCAGCGGGTGGCCCTGCTCGGGGAAAAAATCAACTTGCGATTCCAAGGCAATGCGGCGCGTGAAGTTCCAGTCGAAACGACCGCCGAAGCCGGAAAAGTTAGCGGGCTGCTGGTTGCTATTGTTTTCGCGAATGATGGAATACTGTGCGCCGAGTTCTACGCGGGAATATTCGTCCTGAGCCCGGGCCAGCGGCCCGAAGAGCAGCGCCACCAGGGCGACGACGCCAGGAATGAGAGATGTGCGAGTCATGCGTTGTGGGACCGCCGGACGAAAAGATGCCGCAGCCCCTGAAAAGTATGCACGCGAACTTCACTCAGGCGGGATGAGCATTGCGGTATTCGTCCGCAGCCGCCAGAAAGCAGTCGATATCTTTTTTTCGCAAATAGTACGGCGTGGAGAGGCGGACTTTCGACGGCGAGCCGCCGCGAATGCGAATTTTCTTTTGCTTCCACATCCAGACTTCGAGATCCGGCATTTTGTACGGTTCAATGGTGAGCGTCGCGATGCCACAGCGCAGCGCGGGATCCGGCGAAGTCCACGATTTGGCGCCGCGCTCCACCATCGCATGAAGAATGTAGTCGGCCATTTGGCGGTGGCGCTTTTCAATGCGTTCCAAGCCAAGCTGATTGCAGAATTCGATGGAGGCATTCAACCCGCAAAGCGCCGGAACGTTGGAACTGCCGATGCGCTGAAAGCGTTCGGCGCGGATTTTCGTGTCTTCCCAGCCTTCGGTGGCGATGGTGTTCCAGACGCGGTCGATGACTTCGTCGCGCAGGTACAGAAAGCCGGTACCTTTCGGAGATTGCAACCATTTGTGCGGGCTGGCGGAATACAGGTCGCAACCGAGTGCGTGAACATCGACTTTCATCATGCCGGGAACGTGCGCACCGTCCACCGCGGAAAGAATGCCCTTGGAACGCGCGAGGCTGGCGATGTCCTGGACGGGCAAAACGACTCCCGTCACGGTGGTGATATGACTGCAGAAAATCACGCGCGTGCGCGGAGTCATGGCGTCGTTGAAGAGATTCAAGACCGTGGCGGCATCCGGCACCGGCCGAGGCAGGGTGACCTTTTTCACCACGATGCCGTAGCGCTTTGCGCGCAGATTCCAGGGATGCTCTCCCCCGGGATGTTCCTGGTCGGTCATGAGAACTTCGTCGCCGGGCTTGAGGTCGACACCGTTGGCGATGTAGCTGTTCGCCTCGGTGGCGTTGCGCACCAGGGCGACTTCGTCGCGATGGCAGCCGATAAACGCGGCCAGCGGATCGCGAAACTGATTCCATGAAGCATAACCCCAAATCGGATAATCCTCGGGATCCGCTTGCGCAAGACGCTCGGCATCGCGATACCCTTCGAAGACCGCACGCAACACCGGAGCGGGCGACGAGCCGACGGTGCCGTTGTTCAAATACACCTCGCCTTCCGGAATGAGGAATTGCTTGCGTACCTCGGTCCAGTAGGCTTCTTCGTCCCGGTCGTAGAGCGAATGGTCGGGCAGTTTGTCGGGAAATTGTGCCAGGGTGTCACGGCAAACATCCGGCAGCGCGTTGCCCGTCGCGCCAAGTGCAGCCACACCGGCGAATGAAGACAGAAAGCCGCGGCGATCGACCATAAAACCCCCTCGCGAACCTTGCCGGATTCTAACTCGAATTGGCCGGGGCGTGCAGGCTCGATCGAGAAAAGTTGCGGGCGCACCGGAAAACGAATAAGGTGACAGGCGCGAAATCGCGGGTTGGCGGAGGAAGAGCATGAGACCGACGTGGGTATTGCTGGTCGTGCTTGCCGCAGTGTGCGTTTCGGCAACCACCGGAACGGCGCAGCAAGGGAAAAAACCGGTCACCCGAGCGACGCCCGCAAAGCGTGCTCCGGCCGGCGACGACGTCCTGCGGGCCCTCGTTTACGTGCAGGAATTCGCGCAGTCGGCGATTTCGCCGGATGGAAAACGCGTGGCGTGGGTGGAAATCCAGAAAGACAAGGATGGCGCGCGGACGGGTAAGAACGATATCTATGTTTCCGAGTACCGGACGAACGGCAAGCCGGTGCGGGTCACCGGCCGAGCGGGTTCCGCGAAATTCGAAGAGCACGATCTGGCGTGGTCCCCGGACAGCAAGCATCTGGCATTTCTATCCGACGCCACGAAGCAGGGGCAACTGCAGCTTTACGTCGTAGACGCCGCGGGTGGCGCCGCGCGAAAACTCACCGACGCGAGGGGACTGTTGCGGGACCCGAAATGGTCGCCGGACGGAAAATCCGTCGCGGTTCTATACACGGAAAATGCCACCCGCCAGGCCGGACCCCTGGCGGCGGAAACGCCGGAAACCGGCATAATAAAGGATACCTTTTTCGAGCAGCGGCTGGCGGTTGTCGATCGGGAAGGCCGGGCGTTGCGGGCCATTACGCCCGAAGACACGTACATCTACGAATACGACTGGATGCCGGACTCCGAAAGTCTTGTGGCCACGGCCGCCAAAGGCAACGGGGACAATAACTGGTGGATCGCCGAGCTTTATGCCGTCAACGTGTCCGCGAAGCACATGCGTTCCATCTATCGGCCCAAGCTGCAGATTGCTCGGCCGGTGGCATCACCGGATGGAAAAAGCGTCGCGTTTATCGAAGGGCTGATGAGCGATGAAGATTCCGTCGGCGGAGACGTTTTTGTGCTGTCGATTGACCGAGGTGTTCCTCGCAACCTGACCCCCCGTCGCGCGGCATCCGCATCCGTCCTCGGGTGGACGAGCGACGGCCAAATCATCGATATGGAAAACCTCGACGGCGAGTCCAGTGTCGCGCGCATTGATCCGAAGAGCGGAACGATTCAGCCGCTCTATCACGCAGCGGAGATGCTGAGCAGCGGGTTCTGGTCCACCAGTCTTTCGCTGACGCCCAGCGGTCTCGTAAGCGCGGCCGTGCGCAGTTCGTTTGCCACGCCGCCGGAAGTGTGGGCCGGCCCCATCGGGGAATGGAAACAGGTAACGCGCCACAATGGCGATCTGAAACCGGCGTGGGGCGAAGCCAAGAGTATTCGCTGGCGCAACGACGGGCTGGATGTGCAAGGCTGGCTTGTTTATCCGCGCAATTTTGATGCCTCGAAGAAATATCCGATGGTCGTCTCGGTGCACGGCGGACCGAGCTTCGCGATACAGTCAAGTTGGCCAAGCGTTCCGTTCGACAACGTTATGGCGTTACCCGCGAAAGGATATTTCTTGTTTCGACCGAACCCGCGAGGGAGCTTTGGCCGCGGCGAAGAATTCACACAAGCGAACATCCGCGATTTTGGTTACGGGGATTGGCGCGACGTGATGAGCGGCGTGGACGCCGTGCTCGCAAAGGCGCCCATAGATTCCAAACGGCTCGGCCTCACGGGGTGGAGCTACGGCGGTTATATGACCATGTGGGGCGTGACGCAGACCGATCGTTTTCGCGCCGCGGTGGCCGGAGCGGGCATAGCCGATTGGGCAAGCTACTACGGGGAAAATCAGATTGATCAGTGGATGATTCCGTTCTTCGGAAAATCGGTGTATGACGATCCGGAGGTCTACGCGCGCAGCGCACCCTTGACGTTCATTCGCAACGTGAAGACCCCGACGCTGGTTCTGGTGGGTGACAGCGACGGCGAGTGCCCGACCCCGCAGTCGTACGAATTCTGGCACGCGCTGAAGACCCTGGGTGTGGAGACAGAGCTTGTGGTGTACGAACGCGAAGGGCACATGTTCGTGAAGCCGGCCCATGTTCGCGACGTGATGGAACGAATGAGCGGCTGGTTTAATACGCACCTGCAGCCGGTAGAAGCCGCGCGCTGACGGCGAGCCCGCGGAGCGCTTCCGAAAGGGAGCGGTGCGCTATACTGGCGTTATCGGGCGTGGGGAAAGCAACTTGGTAAAAACGAGTGGCAGCAGGTTCATCGTCACGGCCCTGGCTTTGTTGTCGGTCGTGATTTTGCCGAAGGTGCCTGCGCAGAATCCCATGGGTGCGCTGCGCGGCGCGGTTTTGGATCCGAGCGGCGCCGGTGTGCCCTCGGCCACCGTTTCCGTCAGGAATCGGGGAACGCTGCTGTCACGGCAAAGCCAGGCAGACGCGCACGGCGAGTTCGTGCTGGAAGATTTGCCGCCCGGCTCGTACGAACTGCTCGCCAGCGCGCCGGGCTTCGCGGAGGCGCAGTCGACGGTAATCGTCGCGGTCAGCACCGTGAAACAGATGAGCATCACGCTCCGGCCGAAGAGCCTTTCCGAAAAAGTAGTCGTTAACACCGCGGGCCAGTCGATCACCACGGAGCCGCTGGACACCACCAGCGCGGTTCATCAAGCCATTGCGTACACCCAGGACCTTCAGAATATCCCCCTGGCCGCGCGGAGTTTCGCGAATATTGCCTATCTCGCGCCGGGAACCGAGCCCGTCGAACCCTCCGATCCAACGAAGGCGCGCATCACCGCCGTGGCGACCGGGGGAAGCTCCGGCCTGAATAACGAGCTTTCGGTGGACGGCGGCGACAATTCGGACGATTACATCGGAGGCTTTCTTCAGAATTTTTCGCCGGACGCCATTCAGGAATTCGCCTTTCGCACGGCGCAGGCCGATGCGGACACCGGACGCACCACCGGTGGCTCGGTGGTCATCACCACGCGCAGCGGGACGAACAACTGGCATGGCGAAGGCGCATTTTACGAGCGATCCGCAGCGTTGAATGCGCGCTTTCCCATCGACAACCCCGCGCCGGATCCGAAGCAGCCGTTTTCAAGGCAGAACTATGTGGGCACGCTTGGCGGCCCGGTGGTGAAAGACAAACTCTGGTTCTTCACTTCCATGGAATATGTGAATGAAGACGCGAGTGTCGCGTATAGTCCGGCGAGCACGGAGCAATTCGATGCGTTGTCCGAACTCGCGAGCGTGGGTTTGATTCCCGGCGTCAGCTCGATCGACGTTCCGCAAAATGTGCCGGTGCCCTTCCGCGATTATCTGAATACCTTCCGGCTCGATTGGGCCCAGTCGGAGCATTCGCGATGGTTTTTCCGCGCGGCCAGCGATTCCTACACCACGCACAATGCGCTGGTGCAGCAGGGCGCACTGCCCTCGACGGGAGCGACCAGCCACAATAATTACTTCAGTTTTGTGCTGGGACAACAGTCCGCCTTTTCGCAGGATTGGTTCGGATCGCTGGTCCTGAACGCCAGCTTCCTGCACCTCACGCAGACCCGCAACCAGACCCTGGGATTTGCGCTGGCGTTTCCCTTCACTACCACCTCGAGTACCATCAGCGGATTCGAAACCTACGGTGACAACCAATTCGTAACCGCGATCGCGGCCTTTCCGGTATTGCGCAATCAGGAGAAATATCAGCTTCGCTACGATGTGAGCCACGCGAGTGGGAGGCACACACCGCGCTTTGGCGTGAACTTTATCCATGAACCGGTATTGAGTGGCGCGCTAACCGCCAATGCCGAAACGCTGGTCACCTTCCCCGAGGATCCGGTGTTTTACCTCGCGAATCCGGCGCAGTTCGCAATCGATTACCAGAACGGAGCGGTGTCCACCCCCGCGAATGACGGAAGTTTTTCGCAGAACGTGCAGCGGCTGGGACTGTACGCCGAAGATTCCTGGCGAGTCACGCCGACGCTGACGGTGAATTACGGCTTGCGGTACGACACGACCTTTGGATTATTCATCGCCTCGGGCCGCAATCAAAGCTTCAATGCGGCGCTCCGTACCGGATTGGTGAACGGCATACCTCACGATTACCGCAAGGCGTTTGCACCGCGACTGGGAATCGCCAAAACCCTGGGAGCCTCGCAAAACACGGTGATCCGCGGCGGCGTGGGCCTGTACTACGACGACCTGGCGCAAAACGGCTGGGTCACGGCATTTCAATCGGTGAACACCTGGAGCCTCGAGAACGGTCCGGTGACGCCGTCCTTGATCGATCCGAATTATCACACCCCGTACGCGCTACACGCGACCGCGGGAATCCAGCACGCCTTTAATGCCAACTGGATTATCAGCGCCGATTACACGCGAGAGACGGGCATGCACGGTTACCGCAGTTATCCCTATGCCGACGCGTCGGTGTTCCGCTCCGACAATCGTTCCGCGTACGATGCCTTATCGTTTCGAGTGCAGGGCAACGTGTCGCACTGGCTCAATTTGTCGGCGCACTACACTTTATCGAGCGCCAGGACGTGGGGATGCGAGCTCGGCGAATTGTTTGATTACGTGAATGGCGTTTGCGATCCGTACCACGCATTCGGACCCGGCGACTATGGGCCGTCGGGAGAAGATGTGCAGAGCCGTTTCGTGGTGGCCGGAATGTTCCACGTGCCGGCGGGGTTCCTGCTTTCGCTTCTCGGGCAGGCCGAAACAGCGCGGCCCTACACGTTGACGACGCCCGTCGGGACGCGCGCCGTGGTGAACGGAACGGAGACCACCCTCGATGAAGTTCGTGGCACGCCGTATGTGCAGTTGGATTTGCGGGTGAGCCGGCCCACGACGATTGGCGAGCGCTGGACGCTGGTGCCGTTCGCGGAATTCTTCAATCTGTTCAACCGCAACAATCCGGGCGCCAACTATGTGACCGATATTTCCGCTCTGCCGACTCCGGTGAACAATCTGGCGAACGCCACGGCGCTGTGTCCCACGCCCGCGTGCGGGGTGCCCATCACCAGCTTGCATCAGCTCCGCGTGCCCGCCGGAGCGCTCGGCGATTTCTTCGGGCCGGGGACCACGGTAGGCATACCCTTCGCCGCGCAGCTGGGCATCAAACTGATGTTCTGATCTCGCGGACACATGCTGGCCCAAGGAAGAGTCTTCTTATGCTCACACGACCGCGCTGGCTTCTCCGTCTGGAGGGTGTGGCGATTCTCGCCGCGACGGTGTTTTTCTATGCCCGGGGACACTTCGCGTGGTGGCTCTTTGCGGTACTTTTTCTGTCGCCGGACCTTTCCATGCTCGGTTATCTGGCGAACGCCAAAGTCGGGGCGGCGCTATACAATCTTGTACACACCTACGGGAGTCCGGTCGTTTTGCTGCTGGTCGGATGGAGTCTGGCCGCGCCGCAAGTCACGCCGTATGGGTTGATCTGGCTTGCGCATTTGGGTTTCGACCGCATGTTGGGCTACGGACTGAAATATCCGACGCAATTCCGAGACACGCATTTGCAGCACGTTTGAGCGGGATACCCCGTATTCCTTCGTGCACCCGTCCAGCTGCATGCGCCCGCGCCAGCCTGTACAATAGAAACGAGTCAAACAAGGGCACGCGAAAATGTTTGAGAATCTGACCGAACGGCTGCAACGCACTTTCAAGAACCTGCGAGGCCAGGGCAAGCTCAGCGAAGAGCACCTGGACGCCGCGCTTGCGGAGATCCGCGAAGCATTGCTCGAAGGCGACGTGGCCGTGGCGGTGGCGGACGAGTTACTCGCCAATATTCGCAAGGAGGCCCTCGGCACGGAAGTGATGCTGCAGCTTTCGCCGGACCAGCAGGTTGTGAAAATCGTTCGCGACGAATTGCTGAACCTGCTGGGCAAGCACGCCAAGCCGATGTTTGCCTCGCGGCCGCCGTCGGTGTGGATGATTGTGGGTTTGCAAGGTTCCGGCAAGACCACCACCACGGGCAAGCTGGCAAAGTGGCTATCCCAGCACGGGCACCGGCCCATTGTGGTTTCGACCGACGTGTACCGGCCCGCGGCTCGCGAACAACTGAGCCAGGTGGCCAAAGCGATCGGCACGCAACTTTGGCCCGGTACGGGCACCGACAAACCTCTCGAAATCGTGCGCGGTGCCATCAAGGAAGCGAAACTTTCGGCCAGCGACGTGATCCTGGTGGACACCGCCGGGCGCCTGCACATTGACGATGAGCTGATGAACGAGCTCTCGATGCTGAAGAAGGAATTGCAGCCCAGCGAAATCCTGTTTATCGCGGACGCCATGATCGGGCAGGACGCGGTGCGGTCCGCGGGCGAGTTTCACAAGCGTCTGGGGCTGACCGGCGTGATCCTGACGAAGTTGGACGGCGATGCGCGCGGCGGTGCGGCGCTTTCGATCAGCAAGGTCTCGGGTGCTCCCGTCAAATTCGTGGGCTTGGGCGAAAAGTACGACGCCCTCGAGGGGTTTTATCCCGAGCGCATTGTCTCGCGCGTGTTGGGTATGGGCGATATCCTGTCGCTCATCGAGCGAGCCGAATCGGCGTTCGACAAGAAAGCGGCCATGGAGTTGGAGCGCAAGCTCCGCAAGGAAGAGTTCACGCTCGAAGATTTCCGTGATCAGTTGCGGCAAATCCGGAAGATGGGCCCGCTCGAGCAGCTCGTGGATATGCTGCCCAAGGTCGGGCCGCTGCAGAATCTGCCGAAAGATGCGTCGGTCGACGAGAAGAAGCTGAAGCAAGTCGAAGCCATCATCAATTCGATGACCAACGAAGAACGTCGCGACCACAACGTGATCGACGGCCGGCGCCGCAAACGCATCGCCAAAGGCAGCGGCACGACGGTGCAGGAGGTCAATCAGGTGATCAAGCAGTACCTGCAAATGCGGCAGATGATGAAGCAGTACGGCGCCTTCGCGGCTCGCGCCAGGATGAAGGGTCTCGGCAAACTCGCCGGCATGGGCTGAGGCCCGGGGATTTACTGCGTTTGCGTACGGAGCAGGAGCCCGGCGGATTTTTCGGCGAGCGCCTGGGGCTCGAGGTCCAGGCGGTTACAGAGCACCACGGTAGTCAGGCCATCGCGGGTGAAGCGCTCAATCACGGTGCGAAAGCCGCGGGTGCTGCCGGTATGGTACATGCGCGGATGGCCCTCCCAGGAATCGAGAAACCAACCAAAGCCGTATGAGACAGGCTTGCCGGGAGTGGCGTTGTCTTCGCCGGCCTCTTTGGGCCAGTGCGCTTCCGACCCATCCGCAAGTTTCACCGGCTCGAGCGCCGGAGCCATTTCTTTTTCGCCCAGCAGCAGATGATTCTCG
>Ga0306923_10003772_pt1 | contig 14385 bp, 10 predicted proteins | sample sta12Can44000108_FD_203841 | JGI IMG/M metagenome (GOLD analysis project Ga0306923, IMG submission 203841) | Lab enrichment of tropical soil microbial communities from Luquillo Experimental Forest, Puerto Rico - statanox.12C.anox.44.000.108 (v2)... | ecosystem: Environmental > Terrestrial >... | reverse complement strand
GCGCAGGGCGACGTCGAGCGGCTCGGGCTCGCCGACCTCGTCGAGCCGGAGGCGCTCCAGGCGCTCATGGACGAGTTCTACAACTTCGCCCGCATCCCGATGGCCGTGATCGGGCTCGACGGCCAGGTGGTCGTCGGGGTCGGGTGGCAGAGGGTCTGCACCGAGTACCACCGGGTTCACCCGGAGACGTGCCGCCACTGCATCGAGAGCGACACGCAGCTCACGGCCGGCGTCCCCGAGGGCGAGTTCAAGCTCTACAAGTGCAAGAACAACATGTGGGACGTCGCGACGCCGCTCGTCGTCGGCGGTCACCACGTGGGCAACGTCTTCATGGGGCAGTTCTTCTTCGACGACGAGCGGCCGGACTACGCCCTCTTCAAGGCGCAGGCGACGCGCTACGCCTTCCCGGAGGAGCGCTACCTCGCGGCGCTCGACGCCGTCCCGCGGCTGAGCCGCGAGACGGTGGAGACGGCCATGGCGTTCTTCCTCGCGCTCACGGCCATGCTCTCGAAGCTGGGCTACGGCAACGTCCGTCTCGCCCGGGCCATCGCGGACCGCGAGGCGCTGATGAGCTCGCTGCGCCAGAGCAAGGAGCGGCTCGAGGAGGCCGACCGCCGCAAGGACGAGTTCCTCGGGATGCTCTCGCACGAGCTGCGCAACCCCCTCGCCCCCATCCGCAGCGCCGTCGTCGTCCTCGACCACGACCCCGACGGCGAGCGGGCGACCCGGGCGCGCAGCATCATCCGGCGCCAGACGGAGCACCTGACGCGGATCGTGGACGACCTCCTGGACGTCACCCGGATCGCGCGCGGCAAGATCGAGCTGCGCCGGGAGCGGCTCGACCTGCGCGACGTCGTCGGCCGCACGGGCGAGGACCACCGCGCCATCCTCGAGCAGCGCGGCGTCGCCTTCCGCGTCGAGCTCCCCGCGGAAGAGGTCTGGGCGGACGCCGACGCCACGCGGGTCGCGCAGGTGATCGGGAACCTGCTGCAGAACGCGGCGAAGTTCACGCACCGTGGCGACGCGGTGTGGCTCGCGCTGAGCGCCGGCGGGGGCGCGGCGGAGATCGTCGCCCGCGACACCGGCGTCGGCATCGACCGGGCGCTGCTCGACGACGTCTTCAAGCCGTTCGTGCAGGGCGAACGCACGCTGGCGCGCTCGGAGGGGGGGCTGGGCCTCGGCCTCGCGCTCGTGAAGGGGATCGCCGAGCTCCACGGCGGCACCGTGCGCGTGGAGAGCCGCGGGACGGGCCAGGGGGCGGAGTTCGTCGTCCGCCTGCCGGTCGTCGAGCCGCCGATCCCGGCGCGCGAGGCGCCCGCCACCCCGCGCCCGCCGGCCGCGGCGCGCCGCGTGCTCGTGGTGGACGACAACGCCGACGGCGCCGACTCGCTGGCAGACGTGGTGCGGATGCTCGGCCACGTCGCCGAGGTCGCCTACGACGGCCCGACCGCGATCGAGAAGGCGCGCGCGAACCCGCCCGACGTCGTGCTGTGCGACGTCGGGCTGCCCGGGATGAGCGGCTACGAGCTCGCAAGGATCCTCCGCGCCACCGGCGCGAGGCGCGCGCGGCTCGTCGCCGTCACGGGGTACGCGCAGCCCGAGGATCTCCGGGCGGCGGCCGAGGCCGGCTTCGACCGGCACCTCGCGAAGCCCACGAGCATCGAGGACCTCGAGCGGACGCTGGCGGAGCGGGACGACGCGCTCACCCCGTGAGCGCGCGCTGCCCCGGAACCTCGCCCAGCGCGCCGATCCGGTGTCACAATGCGTCCCGTTCGTCCCCCCAGGGGATCGACCCCTCGCCCGGAGGCCGCCCGTGATCGCCCGCACCGCCCTGGCCGTCTCGTTCGCCGCCCTCGTCGCCTGCGCCGGCGAGCGGCCCTCGCGCCCGCCGCCGGCCGCGGCGTCGCCTTCGGCGGCGGCGCCGGCCAGCGTCGCCCCGCGGGGCGTCGACCTCGCCGCGATGGATCCGGCGATCCGGCCCGGCGACGACTTCTACCTGTACGCGAACGGCGCGTTCATGCGGACGGCGGCGATCCCGCCGGACCGCGGGAGCACCGGCGCGTTCCTGCGCGTCCTCGAGACCGTCGAGGAGCGGAACCGCGCGGTCGTCGAGGAGGCCGCGCGCGTCGACGCGCCCGCCGGCTCGGACGTGCGCAAGGTCGGCGACCTGTACGCGACCTACATGGACGAGGCGGCCCTGGAGGCGAAGGGGCTCGAGCCGCTCCGCCCGACGCTCGCGCGCATCGCGGCGCTCGGCGGCGCCCGCGCGCTCGCCGCCGAGCTCGGCGCGACGGTCCGCGCCGACGTCGACATCATGAACTGCACGAACCTCACGACCTCGCGGCCGCTCGGCGTCTGGATCGAGCAGGACCTCAACGAGCCGTCGCGGAACACCGTCTACCTCGTGCAAGGCGGCCTCGGGCTTCCGGACCGGAGCTACTACCTCGACGCCTCGCCGCGCATGGCCGAGCTCCGCGCGAAGTACCGGGCGCACCTCGAGCGGGTGTTCGCGCTCGCGCGCTTCCAGGATCCCGCGGGGCGCGCCGCGCGCGTGCTCGCGTTCGAGACGAAGCTCGCCCGGACGCACGGCTCGCGCGAGGACGCCGGCGACGTGCAGAAGGGGAACCACCCCTGGACGCGCGCGGAGCTCGAGCGGCGTGCGCCCGGCATGGACTGGCGAGCGTTCCTCGGCGCCGCCGCGCTGGGCCGGCAGCCGGCGTTCATCGCCTGGCAGCCGACGGCGCTCACCGGCCTCGCCGCGCTCGTCCGGTCGGAGCCGCTCGCGACCTGGAAGGACTACCTCGCGGCGCGCGCCCTCGAGCGGGCGTCTCCGTACCTCTCGAAGGCGTTCGTCGACGAGGCGTTCGCGTTCCACGGCACGGCCCTGAACGGCACGCCGCAGCTGCGCCCGCGCTGGAAGCGCGGCCTCGACGTGGTCGACGCCGCCCTGGGCGAGGCGGTGGGGCGGATCTACGTCCAACGCTGGTTCCCTCCCGAGGAGAAGGCCGAGATCCAGGGGATGGTGAAGACCATCCGGGACGCGTTCGCGCGCCGCATCGACGCGCTCGACTGGATGGCCCCCGCGACCAAGGCGCGCGCGAAGGAGAAGCTCGCGGCGCTCGACGTCGGGATCGGCTACCCGGAACGCTGGATCGACTACGGCGGGCTCGAGATCGTGAAGGGCGACCTGCTCGGGGACGTGGAGCGCGCGGAGCTGTTCGAGTACCGCCGCCAGCTCGCCAAGCTGGGGCAGCGGCCCGACCGCGGCGACTGGTGCATGCTCCCGCAGACCGTGAACGCCGTGAACCTGCCCATCCGGAACGCGCTCGAGTTCCCGGCGGGGTTCATGGAGCCGCCGTTCTACGATCGCGACGCGACGCCCGCCGTCAAGTACGCCTCGATCGGCGCGACGATCGGCCACGAGATCAGCCACAGCTTCGACGACCAGGGTGCGCTCTTCGACGAGCGCGGGAAGCTCGAGAACTGGTGGACGGCGACGGACCTCGCCCGGTTCGAGGCCGCGGGGCAGAAGCTCGTCGCACAGTACGACGCGTACAAGCCGTTTTCGGACGCCGCCGTCAACGGCAAGCTCACGCTGAGCGAGAACATCGCCGACCTCGCCGGCCTCGCCGCCGCCTACGACGCCTGGCGCGCGTCGCTCGCCGACGCCCCGCCCACGGTGGGCGGCCTCGGCGGCGAGCAGCAGTTCTTCCTCGCGTACGCGCAGACCTGGCAGACGAAGGAGCGGGAAGCGGCGCTGCGGCGGCAGCTCCTCACCGACGGCCACGCGCCGGCGCGGTACCGCGCCCTCACCGTGCGGAATCTCGACCCCTGGTACCCCGCGTTCGACGTGCAGTCCGGGCAGGCGCTGTACCTCGCGCCACCGGATCGGGTGCGGGTCTGGTAGCGCGCGCCGCGGCGGACCGCGCGAGCCTGACACGAGCGGCGCAAGTGCGCCGATCCGGGAGGCCGGCGTGTACTCCGCGTTCGTACGTACCCACCGGAGGATTGCGGGCTCTCGCCGGTCGGCTAGGAGTTGACTATGATCAACTCCTCCACCGAACTCGTTTCCGAGCCGCGGAGCAGCGACATCAGCCAGTACGAGATGACGGCGCAGGCCGCCCATGAGTGCGACTGGTGCGGCAAGTCCGTGAGCCACGAGACCGCCTCCGAGCGGCCCGGCGGGGACACGGGCGAGGTCGTGCTCCTGTGCGCGCAGTGCGCGTACGGGATCGAGTAGCCGCGTTCGGGGTCTGCGCGCCTGCCGAGGCGCTCACTCCGGGTTCACCCACCGCCTCCCCTCCCGGGCGAGCAGCTCGGCGGAGGCGGCGGGTCCCCACGTCCCGGCGTCGTAGTTCGGGAAGTCGCGCGCGGGCAGGGTGGCCCAGACGTCCAGGATCGGCGTCACGATCCGCCAGCTCGCCTCGACGAGGTCGGCGCGCTGGAAGAGCTCGGTGTCGCCGATCACCACGTCGTGCAGGAGGCGCTCGTACCCGGTCGCCGGGGGGAGCGGGCCGAAGCGGGAGTAGCTGAAGTCGAGCTTCACCTGCTCGAGCACGATCGCGGGTCCGGGCCGCTTCGCCTTCATCGAGATGCAGATCGCCTCCTCGGGCTGGACGAGGATGTCGAGCCGGTTCGGCTCGATCTGCTCGATCCCCGCCTCCTCGAAGAGGAGCAGCGGCGGCCGCCGGAACTGGATCGAGATCTGGGTGAGGCGTCGCGCGAGCCGCTTCCCGGAGCGGACGTAGAAGGGCACCCCCGCCCAGCGCCAGTTCTCGACCAGGAGCTTGAGCGCCGCGAACGTCTCGGTCTGGGACGTCGGCGAGACGCCCGGCTCGGCCCGGTAGGCGGGGACGATCCTCTCGTGGACGAAGCCGCCGCCGTACTGCCCGCGGACGGAGTCGCGGAGCACCTGCTCGGGCTGGAGCGAGCGGATCGCGTCGAGCACCTTCACCTTCTCGTTCCGCACCGCCTCCGGGGCGAGCGTCGAGGGCGGCTCCATCGCCACCAGCGTGAGGAGCTGGAGGATGTGATTCTGGACGATGTCGCGGACGGCGCCGGCGCGCTCGTAGTACGCGCCCCGCCCCTCCACGCCGAGGTCCTCCGCGACGGTGATCTGCACGTGGTCGACGTAGCGGCGGTTCCAGATCGGCTCGAACATCCCGTTCGCGAAGCGGAACACCATCAGGTTCTGGACGGTCTCCTTCCCGAGGTAGTGGTCGATCCGGAAGATCTGGCCCTCGTCGAGCACCGCGCCGAGCTCCCGGTTCAGCGCCCGCGCAGAGTCGAGGTCGTGGCCGAAGGGCTTCTCGATGACGATGCGCCGCCACCCGGCGTCCTGGCGGGTGAGCCCCGCGGCGCCCAGGCCGCGCACGATCGGCCCGAACTGCTCCGGCGGCGTCGCGAGGTAGAAGATCGCGTTGCCGGAGGTGCCGTGGTCGCGGGCGGCGCGCGCGAGCGCCGCCGAGAGCGCCTCGTACGTCGCCGGGTCCTCGAAGTCACCCTTCACGTAGTGGACGCGCGAGGAGAAGTCCTCGTCCGCCGGACGGGACGCCGCCTCGCCTGCCGCCGAAGCGGCGTACTCGCGGTACGCGCCGTCGTCGAGCGGCCGGCGGGCGACGCCGATGAAGGCGAAGTCGCGGGGGAGGAGGCCGTTCGCGCGCAGGTTGTGGAGCGCCGGGAGCAGCTTGCGCTTCGTGAGGTCCCCCATCGCGCCGAGCACGACGAACGCGCAGGGATCGCCGGGGCGGAGCCTCGCCGCGTTGGTCGTCACCGCCCGCCTCCGCGCTCGGCCTCCGCGTGCCCGCCGAACTGGCGGCGCATCGCGGAGAGCAGCTTCTCGCCGAAGGTGCTCGCCTGCCGCGAGCGGAACCGCGCGTAGAGCGCGGCGCTCAGCACGGGCGCGGGCACCGCCTCCTCGACCGCCGCGTTCACGGTCCAGCGCCCCTCGCCCGAGTCGTCCACCGCGCCGGTGAAGCCGTCGAGCCGCGGGTCCGCCGCGAGCGCGGCGGCGGCGAGGTCGAGGAGCCAGGAGGAGACCACGCTGCCGCGCCGCCACAGCTCGGCGATGTCGCGGAGGTCGAGGTCGTAACGGATCTCCGGAGCGACCTCCGACGCGGCGGCGCCGCGCAGGACGTCGAACCCCTCCGCGTACGCCTCCATGAGGCCGTACTCGATGCCGTTGTGGACCATCTTCACGAAGTGGCCGGCGCCGTTCGGGCCGCAGTAGAGGTATCCGTCCTCGGCGGTGCCGCCGCTCGTCCGTCCCGGGGTCGGAGGCGCCGCGGCGCGCCCCGGCGCGAGCGTGCGGAACACCGGCTCGAGCCGCGAGAACGCGTTCCGGTCCCCGCCGACCATCAGGGAGTACCCGCGCTCGAGGCCGAACACGCCGCCGCTCGTCCCCGCGTCGAGGTGGGCGATGCCGCGCTCGGCGAGGAGCCGCGCGCGCCGGACGTCGTCCTTGAAGAACGAGTTGCCGCCGTCCACGACGGCGTCCCCTCGCGCGAGCCGGTCGCGGAGCGCCAGCGTCGTCTCCTCCGTCGGTGCGCCCGCGGGCACCATGATCCAGACGGCGCGCGGCGCTGCGAGCTCCGCGACCAGGTCGTCCAGGGTCGTGGCGGCGCTCCCGCCCGCGTTCACCAGCGCCCGGGCCGCGGCGGCGTCGCGGTCCCAGCCCACGACGCGGTGCCCACCGCGCAGCAGGCGAAGGGCCATGTTGGCGCCCATCCGCCCGAGTCCGATCATGCCGAGCTCCATCGTCGACCTCCCTCGCGCGCTCGCCTCCCTTGGCGAGGGCGCCCGCCGGTCGCTCGTAACGGAGGGGGCTCGCGCCGTCGACCTCCGGCGGGGACGAGACGGTGCGCGCCCGCGCCGCGCCATTGCCCGCTCGCCCAGGCGGCGGGCAGCGAGTGCGCGCGGCCCGGAAAGACGCTAGACACGAAGCCGTTGGCGGGGATCGTCCAGATCGTCGTGATGGGCGTGTCCGGGAGCGGGAAGAGCACCGTCGCGGCCCGTCTCGCGGAGCGGCTCGCGTGCGAGTGGGCCGACGGCGACGCGTTCCACTCCGCCGCGAGCGTCGCGAAGATGTCGGCTGGGATCCCGCTCGACGACGAGGACCGCCGGCCCTGGCTCCGCGCCGTCGCGGCGTGGATCGGCGAGCGCGAGCGGGCGGGCCGGAGCGCCGTCATCGCCTGCTCGGCGCTGAAGCGCTCCTACCGGGACGCGCTGCGCATGGCCTCGCCCCACGTGACGTTCGTCCACCTCGCCGGCACGCCGCCGCTGATCGCCGCGCGAACGCACGCGCGGACGGGCCACTTCATGCCCGAGCGCCTGCTCGCCTCGCAGTACGCGATCCTGGAGCCGCTCGGCGCCGACGAGCCCGGCGTCACCCTCGACGTCTCTGCGCCGGTGGACGCCCTCGTGGAGGCGGCGCTCGCCGCGGTCGCGCGCTGACCGCCCTGCTCCGGGGGTGCCGGGGGCTCGGAGTCACGCCTGGGGCGGCGGCGCGCGCGGCAGGTCGACCGTGAACGTCGTCCCGCGGCCGGCGGCGCTGTCGAGCCGCACCGACCCTCCGTGCGCCTCCGCGATCTGCCGCACGATGAAGAGGCCCAGTCCGAACCCGCTCACCTCCAGGAAGCGCACCGCGCGCTCGAACGGCCGGAAGATCCGCTCCTGATCGGCAGGCGCGATGCCCGGTCCCTCGTCGTGCACGACGAGCGACGCGCGCGCGGGGTGTGCCTCGACCGAGACGTCCACGTTCGTGCCCGGCGCGTACTTGAGCGCGTTCGTGAGCAGGTTCGTGAACACCTGCTCGACGCGCAGCCGATCCCACGTCCCGGTCACCGGGCCGCCCGCGTGCACGCGGACCGCGCATCCCGATGCCTCGGCCTCGCTCCCGTGCCGGTCCACCACCTCCCGCACCGAGGCGACGAGGTCCATCGGCTCCGGCCGGAGCCTGAGGCGCCTCGTCGTGATGCGCGTCACGTCGAGCAGATCGTCGACCAGGCCCACGAGCCGGAGCACCTGCCCCTCCGCCCCGTCGAAGAGCTGAAGGAGCTTGTCCTGCGGCACGCGCTCGAGCTCGCCGCGGGCGACGAGCCGCTCGAGCGTCTGGATGCGGATCCGGAGCGGCGTGAGCGGCGTCTTGAGCTCGTGCGAGGCGACGGCCAGGAACTCGTCGCGTACCCGGATCGCCTCCTCCGCCTGCTGGTACAGGGCCGCGTTCTCGATCGCGATGGTGAGGCGGCGCGCCAGCTCCTCGGCGAGGCCGAGGTCGTCGGCCGGCCGGAGGCGCAGCAGGTCGTCGACGAACAGCGAGAGCGTGCCGAGCGGGCCCCGCGCGGAGAGGAGGGGGAGGGTGACCTCGCCGCCCGTCGGCATCGCGGCGCGGAGCGCGGCGGGCCAGCCGTCGACCGGGACGGGCTGGGCGACGATCGCGCGGCGCGTCTCGAGCGCGCGCGCGACCGAGGTGACGGTGTCGAGCGCGGCCGCGGTCTCCGCGAGGGCGGCCGCCCCGGCGCGCTCCAGCTTTGCGTCGAGGTGCGCGAACCACGCCCGCGCGCACGGCGTCTGGCCGGGCGCGAGCCAGAGCAGCGCGGCGTCCGCGACGTGCGGCACGGGGAGGCGGACCGCCGTGAGGGCGGTCGCGTCGAGGTCGAGCGAGGCCGCGAGGAGCCCGCTCACCCCGGCGAGGAAGCGCTGGTTCTCCGCGTCGCGCGCGAGCAGCCGCTCCCGCTCGCGGTGGTAGTCCACCTTCCGCTGGAGCTCGGCGGGGGAGACGTTGAGCGACGCGAGCACGTCCGCGTACGCCGCCGAGATCGCGCGCGCCTCCTCGGGCGTGACGAGCGGCTCGCGCCGGATCGCGGCGTGGGCGCCTGCGGTGCCGATCGCCGCCGCGAGCGTCGTCTCCACGTCGGACTGGAGATCCGCGAGCTGGAGCGCGGAGAGCTCACCGTCGAGCCGGGCCCCCGTCCTGGCGAGGCACGCGTCCGCGAGCGACGCCGCCGTCTCCTCGCCGTGATAGCGGGCGAGGAGCGCGGCGGCGCGCGCCCGCTTCTCGGCGACCGGGACGAGCCCGGGGGCGACGGACCCCACGTGGGCGGGGCCCGCCCGCCCGGCGGCGCGCCGGAGCTCGTCGGACATCGCCTCGTCCGCGGCGCCGGGCGGGAAGAGCAGCGACGCGCCCACGAAGGCGCCGACGTTCGCGAGCAGGGTCCAGATGACCGCGTGGGACAAGGAGTCGAGGTGCAAGTCGAGCACGCCCTCCGGCTGCAGCGCCTCGATCCCGAACGGCCCGTCGGTGATGAGCGACGCCGGGAGCCAGCCGGAGCGGACCAGCACCGGGACCACCAGCGTGTAGATCCAGGCGAGGAACCCCGCCGAGAGCCCCGCCATCGCCCCCACCCGGCTCGCGCCGCGCCAGACGAACCCGCCGATGAGCGGCGGCGCGAGCTGCAGGACGGCGGCGAACGAGATGAAGCCGATCGAGGTGAGCGTGTAGTTCCGGCCGAAGGCGCGCTCGTACGCGAACGCCGCGACGAGGACCAGCGCCGCGGCCGCCCACCGCGTGAGGAGCACGTGGCGGCGGAGCCCGCCGAACGCCGCGAAGCGCTGGGCGCCCGGCACGACGACGTGGTTCGCGATCATCGTCGAGAGCGCGGTGGTCTCGACCACGACCATCCCGGTGCCGGCGGAGAAGCCGCCCAGGAAGACGAGCCACGAGAGGAGCGTCCGCCCGGCGTCGATCGGCAGCGTCAGCAGGAAGGTGTCCGCCTCCGCGGCGGGGTGGCCGAGCAGCAGGCCGGCGAGGGCGACGGGGAGGACGAACACGTTGATGGCGAGGAGGTAGAGCGGGAAGAGCCACGTCGCGGTCCGGACGTGCTCCGCGTCCGAGCTCTCCACCACGGCGAGGTGGAACTGCCGGGGGAGGAGGAGGACGGCGAAGAACGAGAGCAGGAGGTGCGAGAGCCAGGTGATCGGCCCCTGGCCGCCGAGCAGATCCGGTGCCGGGGACCCCGGGGCCGCGGCGCGGCGCAGGATGTCGCCGTACCCGTGGAACAGTCCGTAGGTGACGAACGCGCCCGCGGCCAGGAAGGCGGCGAGCTTCACGACGCACTCGACCGCCAGCGCGACCACCATCCCCGGGTGGCGCTCGGTCGGGCGGACGCGGCGGAGCCCGAACGCGATGGTGAACAGGAGCATCAGCGCGACGAGCGGCGGCCCCAGCTCGCGGCCCGCGGCCGGGTACGTGAGCCGGGCCCCGCCGGCGACGAGCGCGAGCGTCGCGATCATCGTCTTGAGCTGCAGCGCGAGGTAGGGGATGAGGCCGACGACGGTGACGACCGTCGCGATCAGCGCGACCCGCTCCGACTTCTCGTAGCGGAGCGCGAGCAAGTCGGCGATGCCGGTGATCCGGTACCGCTCCTTCACCTCCACCAGCCGGCGCAGGACCCACCACCAGAGCACGGCACAGAGCGTCGGCCCGAGGTACACGGTGAGGAACAGCACGCCGTTCCGCGCGGCGAAGCCGACGCTGCCGTAGTACGTCCACGAGGTCGCGTACACGCCGAGCGAGAGCGAGTACACGAACGCGTTCGAGGCGATGCGCCTCCCCCGCGCCTCCTGGCGCTCGGCCCACTCCGCGACGGCGACGAGCGCGCCCGTGTAGGCCGTCACGACGGCCAGCGCGAGCGCCAGCTCACTCACCGCGGCGCTCCGGCGACCGCCGGGCGCGCGGCGGCCGCATCGCCCGCGTCATGGCGAAGAGCGCGACGACGACGAGCGCCCACGCGCCGAGGAGGTGGAGGTACGCCGGGACGAGGTGGAACCGCGGCACCCGCACGAACGGCCAGGTGAAGAGGAGCAGCCCCGTCACGAGGAGCCCGCCCGCGAAGACGCGCAGGCGGGAGGCGCGCGCGTCGGGCCCGAGCTGGTGCGCGCGGCGCGGCATCACACGGCCTGCCGCCGCGGGCAGTGGCGGGCGGCGAACGCCAGCACCGCGTCGAGGTCCACCGGCTTGCGCAGGCACCCCTGCGCGTGCGCCGTCACGCCTGCGGTGAGGGAGGAGAACGCGGTGAGGATGACCACCGGGAGCGCGCGGAGCCGCGCGTCGTCCCGGATCCGCGAGAGGAGCTTCGCGCCGTCCAGCACCGGCATCGCGAGGTCGAGCAGCACGAGGCCCGGGAGCTCGCCGTCGGCGAGCTGCTGCCAGGCCTCGCCGCCGTGCCGCGCGGTCGCGACGGCGTACCCCTCGAGCTCGAGCGCGAGCGCCAGGGACTCACGGATGTCTGCGTCGTCGTCGACCAGCAGGATGTCCGGCGAAGGCATCGGCCGCCTCGCTCGCGCCGACCGTCAGGGCGCGCCATTCCAGCGATCGTCGGTCAGCGGTCCCGATCCTCGCAACGGCATGGGACCGACCCCCTCGGGGGCGAGCGCCCGAGCAGGGGCCCGCACGAGCCGGTCGTGGTCGGCGCACCGAGCGTCAATAGGCCGCCAGCGCGATCGCGAGCAGGTCCGCCTCGCTGCACGGCCGCGGGTTGGTCTGGTGGGACGCGTCCTGGAACGCTTTCCCGGCGATCCGGGGGAGGTCCCCCTCGCGAACGCCCGCGTCGCGCAGCCGGGCCGGGATCCCGAGCGCGCCCGCGAGGCGGCGCACGCGCTGGATCGCCACCGCGGCGAGCGCGTCGTCGTCCGCGCGCGGGTCCTCGCCCATCGCGATGGCGACGCGCGCGAGGCGGGGGGCCGCTGCGCCGCGGTTGAACTCCATCACCGCAGGGAGCACCACCGCGTTCGCGAGGCCGTGGTGCAGCCCGGAGATCGGCGTGAGGGCGTGGGCGAGGGCGTGGCAGGCGCCGAGCCCCTTCTGGAAGGCCATGGCCCCCTCCATCGCCGCGATCATCATGTCCGTCCGCGCGGCCAGCTCGCGGGGTGCGTGGTACGCGACCTCGAGCGAGCGGGCGACGCGCCGGATCGCGTCGAGCGCGACGGCGTCGGCGAGCGGGTGGAAGCCGCGGGCGACGTAGGCCTCGAGGCCGTGCGTGAAGGCGTCCATCCCCGTCGCGGCCGTGAGGTGAGGCGGCAGGTCCATGGTCAGCTCCGGATCGCAGATCGCCGCCTTCGGCATGAGGTACGGGCTGAAGATGACGGTCTTCCGGCCCGTGTCCGGCAGCGTCGCGACGCCCGAGCGGCCCACCTCGGAGCCGGTGCCCGCCGTCGTCGGGATGGCGACGAGCGGCGGCATGTCGTCCTTCACGAACCGGTCGCCGCCCGCGGCGTCGTCGTAGCGCGAGAGCGGCGGCGGGTGCGTGGTGAGCACCTGCACGAGCTTGCCGCAGTCGAGGGCGCTCCCGCCGCCGATCGCGACGAGGCCGTCGCAGTCGCCGGCGCGGTAGGCGGCGAGGCCGGCCGCGGCGTCGCGATCGGTCGGGTTCGGCGTCACGTCCTCGAAGCGCGCGGCGCGGAGCCCGGCGCGCCCGAGCAGGTCGTGCACCCGCGCGGCGAGCCCAGCCTTCACCACGCCGCGGTCGGTCACGACGAGCGGTCGCCGGACGCCGAGCCGCGCGAGCTCGTCCGGGAGCCGGCCGAGGGCGCCCGGGCCGAGCACGACGCGGGTCGGCCAGGACATGACGGTGATTCCGGGGTCGGCGGGGAGATCGAAGAAGTCCATGGAGGCTCCGAGGAGAGGCGACGAAACCCGTGCACGCGCCCGAGCCCGTGCCCGGCGGACCGGAACGGGCGCGCTCACGTTCACGTAGGGTTCAGATGAGCTCCAGGTACCGCTCGAGCTCCCAGGTCGTGACGGCGCGCTCGAACTGGCGGACCTCCCAGCGACGCGTCCGGACGTAATGGTCGACGAAGCCGTCGCCGAGCAGCTCGCGCGCCCGCTCCGAGCGGTCGAGCAGCTCCACCGCGTCGCGGAGGTTCCTCGGGAGCGGCGCCGCCTCGCGATCGTCGTAGCCGTTCCCGGTGCACGGCGGCGGCGGCTCGACCTCGTGCTCGATCCCCCAGAGCCCCGCCGCGAGCGACGCGGCCATGCCGACGTACGGGTTCATGTCCGCGCCGAGCTGCCGATACTCGACCCGCATCGACTTCGGGCCGTCGCCGATGACCCTCAGGGCGCAGGTGCGGTTCTCGACGCCCCAGGTCGCCGTGGTCGGAGCCCAGGTGTTCTCGACGCTGCGCTTGTAGCTGTTGATGGTCGGCCAGTAGAGCGCCGTCAGCTCCGGCATGAGCGCGAGCTGCCCGCCGACGTAGTGCCGGAGCGTCGCGGAGAGGCCGCCCGGCGCGCCCCGATCGTGGAACCGGTTCCGCTCGCCGGCGAGGTCCCAGAGCGACTGGTGCACGTGGCCGGAGCAGCCGGGGAGCCTGGCGTTCCACTTCGCCATGAAGCAGGCGGTGACGCCGTGGCGGGCGCAGATCTCCTTCACGGCGGTCTTGAACAGCGCGGACTGGTCCGCGGCGCGCTCGAGGTCGTCGTAGCGGACCGCGGTCTCGTAGACGCCCGGTCCGGTCTCGGTGTGCATCCCCTCGACCGGGATCCCGAACGCGTTGCAGCCGTCGATGATCGCGTGGACGAGCCCGGCGTGCGCCGAGCTCCGGAGCCACGAGTAGCCGAACATGCCGGGCGAGAGCGTCGCCAGGTCGCGGAACCCCTTCTCCCGCAGCGACTGCGGCGTCTCGCGGAACAGGAAGTACTCGTACTCCGAGCCGAAGCGCGGCAGGAACCCGAGCGCGCGCGCCCGCGCCCCGATCCGGCGGAGGAGCTGCCGCGGGGAGGGCTCGAACGGCGAGCCGTCGGCGTTCACGAAGTCGAGGACGAAGGCGGCGGTGTCCGGCTCCCAGGGGATGACGCGCGCCGTCTCGAGGGCCACGACTGCGCGGGCGTCCGGATAGCCGGTGTGCCAGCCCGTGATCTTCGCGTTGTCGTAGAGCTCGTCTCCGAGGTCCCAGCCGAACACCACGTCGCAGAAGCCGAGGCCCCCCTTGGCGGCGGAGAGGAGCTTCTCGAGCGAGACGTACTTCCCCCGCCAGACGCCGTCGACGTCGAACGCGCCGATCTTCGCCTTGGTGACGCCCTTCTCCGCGAGCCAGGCCTCGAGCCGCTCGAGCTCGGGCGCGACGGGCACCGCCCGCGCCTTCCGCGCCGTCGCGACGCGCGCCGCCGCCTTCGGCGCGTGCTTCACCCGCGCGGCCGCCGCCCTCACCTCCGCCGGCTTCCTCATGATCTCACTCCGGGAGCTTGGTCCAGACCGCCTTGAGCTGCAGGAAGCCGTCGAGCGCGTGGTGCGAGAGATCGCGCCCCCAGCCGGACTGCTTGAACCCGCCGAACGGCGCGGCGTCGTCGAACTCGTTGAAGCAGTTGATCCAGACGACGCCCGACTTGACCCT
>Ga0306923_10003770_pt1 | contig 14390 bp, 10 predicted proteins | sample sta12Can44000108_FD_203841 | JGI IMG/M metagenome (GOLD analysis project Ga0306923, IMG submission 203841) | Lab enrichment of tropical soil microbial communities from Luquillo Experimental Forest, Puerto Rico - statanox.12C.anox.44.000.108 (v2)... | ecosystem: Environmental > Terrestrial >... | reverse complement strand
CGCAAGACCTGAGTCTCGTGGCTCGTGAGAGTGGCCGAGCGGAACGCGACTCAGCGTGGTCTGGAGAGGCCACCTCCCCCCAGCTCCGCCGCGGATGACTTCACGAGCCGTCGCTGCGGCGGAAAGCTAGTGGAGGGCGCGGTCCCATGCTTCGAGGAGGCGGTCGTTGTCCTCGCGGGTGCCGATGGAGATACGAAGGTGGCCGGGGAACCCCACCGCGGCGCCGTCCCGCACCAGGATGCCCGCCTTCAGGAGCGCGATCCGGATCTGGTCGGCGTGCTCGCCTACGCGAGGCAGCACGAAGTTGGCCTGGGAGGGGGGAGCGGGTGCAGCGCGCCGGGCCAGCTCCGCGAGGAGGCGCGGGCGTTCCGTGAGGACGAGGGCGCGCGTCTGCTCCAGATACTCAATGTCCTCGAGGGCGGCCACCGCTGCCACCTGGGCGAAGCGGTTCACGTTGAAGGGCGCGCGCACGCGGTTCACCCAGCCGATGGCCTCGGGCTGGGCGACGAGGAAACCCACGCGGAGTCCCGCGAGCCCCGCCACCTTCGAGAATGTGCGGAGGGACACAACCCGCGGCCGTCGCCGCGCGAGGGCGACCCCGTCCGGCGTGTCGGGATCGTCACAGAAGTCGCGATACGCCTCGTCGATCACTACGAGCGGGGGCTCGTCGCCGAGCGAGGCGAGAAAGGAATCGAGGGGCCCGCGCCGCACGATGGTGGTGGCGGGATTGTGCGGCGTGCAGAGGAAGATCACTTTTGTCCGCGGCGTCACGCGCGCACGCAGGTCGTCGAGATCCGTCTCGTAGCCTCGCAGGGGGCTCGCCACGACCGTGGCGCCGGCGAGCCGCGTCTCGATCGAGTACGGCTCGAAGGACGGGTGCGGCATGAGGATCTCGTCGCCCGGCTCGAAGGTGGCGTGCGCGATGAGCGAGATGATCTCGTCACCGCCGTTGCCCACGATGATCCAGTCCGTCCCGATGCCGAGCCGCTTCGCAATAGCCTTCCGCAGCTCCGTCGAGCCCGCGTCGGGGTAGAGATGAGCGCGCGCGGCCTCGCGCCGAAGCGCTTCCACTACCTTCGGCGGCGGTCCGAGCGGATTTTCGTTGGCGGAGAGTCGCCGCAGGGAGGGCAGGCCCAGCTCTGCCTCGAGCGCTTCGAGCGACTTGCCTGCCTCATATGGAGTCACTGCGGAGAGTGCGTCGCGCCATATTCGTTTCATGGTTCACTATTCTAGTGTGTGGTGCCGCGGGACGCGAGCCGGCCGCGCCCGCGCTCCAAGTCCGCGCCATGTTTGACATCTCCGGCGCTGCCATGTAACGTTTCGGCATGTCTGCGGACTTGTTCCGCCAAGTTCGGCGCGTGGAGGCGCAGGCGGAGCGAGGCTTCGAGGGCACCGCTGCCAAGGGCGCGGAGCGCCGGCGGCGGCTGAGGCTCGAGCTCCTCCGCCAGCACCTCTCGCAGAACGTCGACTTCCTCAAGGCTGCGCATCTGGGCGGCGCCTCGGGGCAGCAGTCCGTCCAGGCCTACGCCTCGTTCATGGACGGCTTTCTTTCCACGCTCTTCCGGCTCTCCGTGGAAGACGCCAAGAAGGAAGGCGCAGCGCCGTCCCCCATCGTGCTGGTGGCCCTGGGGGGCTACGGACGGGGCGAGCTGGGGCCGCTCTCCGACCTCGACCTCATGGTCATCTACGACGGCGAGATGAGCCCCTACGTCCAGCGGACGACCCAAGGACTGCTTTACACGCTCTGGGACCTCGGACTCACGGTGGGACACTCCGTGCGGAGCCTTCCCGACTGCGTCGCCATCGCGCGCACCGACTTCGCCTCGCGTACCTCCATGCAGGAGGCACGCTACGTGGCGGGCGACCGGCGGCTCTTCCAGCGCTTCCGCAAGGTGCTCGCGGAGAACGTGTACCGCAAGGACTTCGGCCAGTTCCTGGAGACGGCGCTCGCCGAGCGCGACCAGCGCTATCGGAAGTTCGGCGGTTCACCCTACATGGGCGAGCCCAACGTGAAGGAGTCGGCAGGGGGCCTGCGCGATCTCCACACCGCCATGTGGCTTGCCTCGACCAAGTTCGGGGCGCGGACCCTTCGGGATCTGCTGGAGAAGGGGCTGATCACGCGGAGCGAGGAGCGGCTCACCGATGCTGCCCTCACCTTCCTGTGGCGGGTGCGCAACGAGCTCCATTTCCTCTCCGGCCACAAGAACGACGTGCTCTCGCGGGACATCCAGCCCCAGATCGCCAAGCGCTTCGGCTACGAGAGCGACGAGTTTTCCCTCGACGTCGAGAAGTTCATGCGTGACTACTATCTTCACGCACGCGTCATCCACCGCGTGTCGAGTCGGCTCATCGCCCGCTGCCAGGAGACCCTCTCCCGCCGCGGCACCGTGCTGCGCCGCCTGCGTCAGGAGGCGCTGGCCGACGGGCTGGTGGTCATGGACGAGCGCATCCACCTCGTGCACGCGGACGGTCGGGACTTCCGCGCGGAGCCGGCGCGGCTCATGAAGGTGTTCTGGCATTCCCACCGCCTGGGTCTCGAGGTGGGGGTGGACGTGGAGCGCGCGGCGGAAGAGGCGCTCGAACTCGTGGACGACGGCTTCCGGCGCTCCCCAGAAGTGCGCGATCTCTTCCTGGACATCTGCCGGAACTGGGGACGGGTGGCCCAGACGCTGCGCCAGATGCACGAAGTCGGGTTCCTCGGACGCTACCTCCCGGAGTGGGAGGCGCTGACCTGCCTGGTGCAGTACGACGTCTATCACAAGTTCACCGCGGACCAGCACTCCCTCATCGCGGTGGAAAATCTCGAGGCTCTTGCCCCAGGCGCCTCCGCGTCATCGGAGGGCATCGCGCAGGTGCTCAATGAAGTGGATCGGCCCGATCTCCTGATGCTCGGCATGCTCCTGCACGACATCGGGAAGGGCAAGGGGCACGGCCACGTGGCCAAGGGCATTCCCCTCGCCCAGGAACTCGCCGCGCGCATCAGTCTCGAGGGTGAGGCGGCGGGCGCCCTCGTGTTCCTCGTCGCCCAGCACGTGGCGCTGTCCCACATCGCTCAGCGACGCGACGTGAACGACCCCAAGACGGTGGAGGCCCTCGCCACTCTGTGTGGCACGCCCGAACGGCTCCGCATGCTCTATCTCCTCACCGTGGCCGACATGCGCGCGGTGGGTCCGGGCGTCATGACGGGCTGGCAGGCGCAGATCCTGTGGGAGCTCTACTCGGGGGCGCTGGCGCGGATTACCGGCGGCAAGCCGGAGCGACTCTCGCGCGAAGACGTGGCCCAGCGCGTGCTCGGAGAGCTCCGCGACGCGGGCTTGCGCCACGCCGTCCCCGGCCACCTCGCCATGGTCTCGGATCGCTATCTCGCGACCACGCCCCCCGCGCGCATCGCCGCCCACATGCGCCTGATCGAGCGGCTGGAGGAGGAGCCGGTGGCCACCGAGCTCTTTCATCACCGCGACCTCGGCTCCTCCGATCTCGTCATCGTCACCCGTGACTCGCCCGGGCTCTTCTCGCTCATCGCGGGCAGCCTCGCCGCCAACGGCATCAACATCATTTCCGCGCAGATCCACACGCGCGCGGACGGCATGGCCATCGATACCTTTCAGGTCAACGACCCCTTCGGTGAAGCAGTGACGGAGGAAGCGCGTTGGCGCCGCACGCTGCAGTCGCTGCGCCGCGTGCTCTCGGGAGAGCAGACGGTGGACATGTTGCTGGCCGCCCGGCGCGGGGGGCGGCCGGCCGACGAGACGGTGCCCGGCCCCGCCAAGGTCTCCGTGGACAATCACCTCTCCGACACGCACACGGTGGTCGAGGTCAAGTGTCCCGACCGGGTCGGCCTGCTCTACCTGATCACCCGCACCCTGGCGCAGTGCGGGCTTTCCGTGGGCAGCGCGCGCATCGCCACCGACATCGATCACGCCTTCGACACCTTCTACGTGGCGAACCGCCACGGCCGGCGCATCGAAGATCCGGGTGAGCTGGCCCTCGTGCGCTCGGCGCTGGAAGACGCGCTGAGCAAGCCGCTCTAGATGCTCGGGCACTACAAGGCTCCCTTGCACCGCGTCTTCGATCCCGTGGCGCGGCTGCTCCTCCGCATGGGGGCCCGTCCCAACCACCTCACCGTGCTGGGGCTGGGGGTGAGCGTGGCCGCGGCCTATGTGTTCTCCGTGGGACGCCTGCGATGGGCCGCCGTGCTCCTCGCGGTGGCCGGCCTCTTCGATTTCTTCGACGGCGCGGTAGCCCGCCTCGCCGGGTCGGACAGCGACTACGGCGCCTTCCTCGATTCCGTGGTGGACCGCTACTCCGACGTGGCGGTCCTCCTGGGGGTACTCGTCCACTACCAGCAGCAGGCCAACACGACGGGCGCCGTGCTGACCATGGCCACCCTCGCGGGCACGGTGATGACGAGCTACACGAAGGCGCGCGCCCAGTCCATCAGCGTGCGCTGCGACATCGGCGTGGTCGAGCGGCCCGAGCGATTGATCGCCCTCATCGCGGGCGCCACGTTCCACGTGCTCACCCCCGTTATGGCTCTCCTCGCCGTGCTCACCAACGTGACCGCGCTCCAGCGCATCATCTACACTCGGCGGATCGCCCGCGACACCGCGCTCAGGTAGACTCGAAGGATGCGTCGCGCCCTCGTCGTCCTCTGCTGTTTCGCTCTGCTGGTCGGCAGCCTGCCTGCCCGGGCGGCCGGGCCTGCCCCCGTACGGCTCGCCCCGGAGGCACGGGAGCGCTTCGCCGTCGCCATGACCTTCTATCGTGCGGGTGACTGGGCCCAGGCCGCGCATGAGTTCGGCGAGGTGAGCGCGATCGCCGCGCCCATCGCGGAGTACGCGCTGCTCCAGCAGGCGGACAGCCTCGCCCGCCTCGGCGACATCGCGGCCTCGCGGGCCGTCGCGCAGCAAGCCGCTGACGACGTGCCAGAGAGCCGCGCCGCCGCGCCCGCTCTTCTCCTGGCCGCCGACCAGGCCTCGCGCACGGGCGACGACGCGGGGGCCGCCGCGCTCTGGCGCCGCTTCCTCGAGCGCTTCCCGGATCACCCCGAGGCGTCGCGCGCCCGCCTGCGCATGGGCCAGTCACTGGCCGCCGCGGGGCGTTCGACCGAGGCCGCCGCGGCCTTTCGTGACCTCTGGTTGACCGTGCCGGCCACGCCGTGGGCTGATGCCGCCGCGCGCGAGCTGCGAGCCCTCGAAGCGCGAGGGATCGCGATGGCGGCGCCGACGCCGACGCAGCGCATCGAGCGGGCAGAGCGGGTCGCCGCGGCGGGGCTCGGGGATCAAGCACGCATGGAGGCCGAGGCGGTGCTTGCGGAAGGGCCGTCCGCGGATCTCTCCCTCAAGGCGCTCCGCGTGGTCATGGACGGCGCACGCCGGGCGGGTCGCGACGACCTCGCCCTCGCCGCCACCGGTCGCGCGCTCGGCCTTGCTGCGGGGGACAAGCGGGCGCCGTGGCTGCTCGAGTCGGCGAAGATCCAGCAGAAGAAGCATCGCGACGGCGCCCTCGCCGCGCTCGACCGGCTCGTGGCCGACTATCCGAAGGCCCCCGAGGCCGATGACGCGCTCCTCCTCAAGGCGCGCATCGTGGAGTCGGGGCCGGATCCCAAGGCGGCGGAGGCGGTCTACCTCAAGCTTGCTCAGAACTACCCCGAGTCCGAGGAAGGCATCGCGGCGCAGTGGCGCCTCGGCTGGCTCTCTTGGCTCCGCTCCGACTATCTCGAGGCGGCGGAGCGCTGGTCTCACATCCCGTCCAATCGCGCGGCAAGCCAGAACTACCGCGACGCCGCGCTCTACTGGACGGCGCGCGCCCAGGCCGCGGCCGGCCAGACCGAGAGCGCCAGCAAGCACTTCACCATGCTCGTCACCGAGTCGCCTCGGAGCTACTACGGCGTGCTGGCTGCGCGCCGCGTGCCGCGGGTCAGCATCGGCGCGGGCAAGAACCCCGCGGCAGCGCAGCTCGCGACCTCGCTGCCCAGCGATCCGCGCGAGCTCCTCCAGGGCGACGCGCCCTACGCGCGGGTGGAGGCCCTGCACGCCGTCGGCCTCGATGACTTTGCCGACGAGGAGATGGACGAGCTGGTGCGCCGATCCATCACGGACACGCGCCGGCTCTACGCGCTCTCCACGGCCTACGCGCAGGAGGCGCGCTACTACCTGGCCCTCCGGATCATGCGGCGGCATTTCCTGGGGCTGGCTCGCAGCGCGCCCCCCGCGGTGCCCCGGCACTTCTGGGAGGTCTTCTATCCCATCGGCTGGCGCACCGAGCTCACCGACGCTGCCGCTCGCGTCGCCGTCGATCCCTACCTGGTCGCCGCCGTGGTGCGGGAGGAGTCGTCCTACAACGCTCAGGCGCGCTCGCGCGTGGGTGCGCGCGGCCTGATGCAGCTCATGCCCGACACGGCGCGGCCCATGGCCCGGCAGCGCGGCCTGCCCTTCAACGACGGGGCCCTGCTCGACGAGCCCTCGGCCAATCTCACCCTGGGCAGCGCGCACCTCGCCAGCCTTCTCAAAGAATTCGGCGAGCCGCGGCTCGCCGTGGCCGCCTACAACGCCGGCGCCACTCCGGTACGCCAGTGGTGGAAGGCGCGCCCCTCGGACGACATGGAGGTGTGGGTCGAGCTGATTCCCTTCACGGAGACGCGGGGCTTCGTCCGCCGTGTGATGCTGTCCTGGGAGGAATACCGACGGCTCTACGGCGGAGCCGCGAAGGTGCGGCCGTGATCGCGCTGCGCACCGCGGGCTTCTGGCCGCGCTTCTCCGGCCATCTGCTCGACTGCATGATCGGGTTCGGCGGGTGGCTCCTCTGCTCCATGTGGCTGGTGATCGGACTGCGGGTGCTCGATGCGTCGCCTATCGATCTCCTCGACGTGGCGCTCCTCGTCTTCGCTGTGCAGGCCCTGGCTCTCGCACTCCACATCGCCTATCACGTGGTGATGGTGGGCGGTTGCGGCCAGACCCTCGGGAAGATGGCCATGGGCGTCATCGTGGTCAAGCGCGACGATGGCGGCCTGCCGGGCTACGGTCGAGCCGCGCTCCGCTGCCTCGGCGGATTGCTCTCGCTCGCCACCGTCGGCATCGGTTATCTCGGCGTCGTGTTCACGGAGGAGCGGCGCGGGCTCGCCGACTGGCTCGCGGGCACGCGCGTGGTCGACTTGCTCCCCGAGGCGGTGGCCCCCCCACCCCACCAGGAGATCCGGCTGCTGAGCGTCTGACTCAGCGTGAGACGGCGGCCTTGGCGAGCGGCGCGGGCTCGAGCGGCTCGAGGGCGTCGAGCCGAGCCTGGAGAGTCGGCCGGGTGTCGAGGGAGCCGCCCCGGCCGTCCTGGCTCTTGACGGGCGCGTCATCCATGGCGCGGATCGCCGCGGCCAGGCTGCGGCGCGGAGTCGGGTCGCCCATCGAGCGAAGGATCTCCACCGCGCGCCGATCGGCATCGATCTCCTGCTGGCGAGAGAAGGCACGCACCACGAGCGGATTGAGCATCATATCGAGCAGGCCGGTGCCCGGAACGAAGAGGCCGGCGATGCTGAAGCCGCCCGTTATGCCGACGGACATGCGTCTCCGCGTGCCCACGTGGTCGAGGACTTCGTGGGCAACCTCGTGGGCGACCATCGCGTCGAGCACGGGCGTAGGCATTCTCGCGAACCCGTCCGAGAAGTAGAAGGTCGCATCCTCGTCGGTGTAGGCGACGGGGTGGCGAGTGCGGATGAAGCAGAAGCTGTAGCGCGTCGGATCGTCGCCCGCGGCCACGGCGGCGCGGTGCAAGGTGGTGGCCACGCGCGCGGTGTTGGGGTCGCGGGGGTCGGGATAGTAGGTATTGGAGGGCAGCCCGGCGCAGCCACTCGCTAGCACGGCCAGTCCCAGCATGGAGATCACGACCCTTGCCGCCATGGGAACTCACATCCTAGACCCCCGCTCGCGCGTAACCCAAGGAAAAGGCGGGCGCAGGGAAGGGCGGACAGGGGACGCGAAGTTGACAACCGTGTGACACCCCCGAGGACGGGAACCTGTTAACATTGTTGGTGTATCTGACTTGGGGGAGGACCAACACCATGCTGGTGAAGCGCGAGTCCGAGAGAAAGCTGCGGGGGGAGGACATCCCACCCTCCGAGATCACCGATCCTGGAATCTACCTGAATCGCCGGGCGTTCATGACGGGGGTGGCTGCGCTGGCCCTGGCGCCCTGGGCCGGGATGGCCCAGGCCCAGGGCAATCTCCAGCCGCTCCAGGCGACCAAGAACCCCGCCTACCAGCTTCCCGATGCGCTCACCTCGTACAAGAACATCACCACCTACAACAACTTCTACGAATTCGGCACGGACAAGGGTGATCCGGCCGCGCATGCGAGCTCGCTCAAGACCCGGCCGTGGACGGTGCAGGTGGACGGGCTCTGCGCCAAGCCCAAGACCTTCGACATCGAGGAGCTGCTCAAGTTCCCGCTCGAGGAGCGCGTGTATCGCCTGCGCTGCGTGGAGGCGTGGTCCATGATCATCCCGTGGATCGGCTTTCCGCTGTCCGCTCTCCTCAAGCGCGTGGAGCCCACCGGCCAGGCCAAGTATGTAGAGTTCACCACGCTGGTGAATCCCGAAATGTTTCCCGGGCAGAAGCGCGGCATCTTCGGCTTCACCCTCGACTGGCCGTACACGGAGGGGCTGCGCCTCGATGAGGCGATGCACCCGCTCACTCTGATGACCGTCGGGCTCTACGGTCAGGTGCTGCCGAACCAGAACGGCGCCCCGCTCCGGGTGGTGGTGCCGTGGAAGTACGGCTTCAAGAGCGGCAAGTCCATCGTGCGCATTCGCCTCACCCAGGACGAGCCCAAGACCTCGTGGAACCGGGCCGCGCCCAACGAGTACGGCTTCTACTCCAACGTGAATCCGGAAGTGAGCCATCCGCGCTGGAGCCAGGCCAACGAGCGGCGCATCGGCGAGCTGCGACGCCGCGAGACGCTCATGTTCAACGGCTACGGCGACCAGGTCGCGTCGCTCTATGCCGGCATGGATCTGAAGCGCTACTACTAGGCCGTCGATGAGCCCCCGAGTTCGCATCGCCCTGAAGGCCGCCGTCTGGGCCGCCGCGCTCTGGCCGATGGGCGTGCTGGTGCGCGGCTATTTCGCCGACGACCTCACCGCCAACCCCATCGACTACATTACGCGCACCCTCGGCCTCACCGCCCTCGTGCTCATCTTGGCGAGCCTAGGCATGACGCCGCTCCGCATCGTCTTCGGCTGGTCCTGGCCCATCCAGCTCCGCCGGCTCCTCGGCTTGCTTGCCTTCTTCTACGTCGTCGTCCACTTCTCGGTGTGGATCGGCCTTGACCACTTCTTCGACTGGCCGCGCATGTGGCAGGACGTGCGTAAGCGGCCGTTCATCACGGTGGGCATGCTCGCCCTCCTGCTCCTCCTCCCCCTCGCTGCCACCTCGACCACGGGCATGATCAAGCGGATGGGCGGGGCGAACTGGCGGCTCCTCCACAAGCTCGCCTACGTGATCGGCATCCTCGGCGTGCTGCACTTCCTCTGGCTGTCCAAGAAGGGCCGCACCACCGCCTACTACTACGCGATCACCCTGGCCGTGCTGTTGGGCGTGCGCCTCTGGGATTGGCTGCGCAAGCGCTGGCGTGCCTCGGTGGAAACAGCGCGGCGCCCGACGGCGGCACGCGAGGCGTAATCACGCCAGGCGTGCTGTCGAGGGCGCCGAGAGAAGAGCTCCGGCCCTCGGGGGCGAAGGCTACTTGTCGGGCGTGTAGTAGGGGTTGGTGCCCTGCGAATGATCCGTGGCGTCGAGCACCTCTTCGATCTCCGGGACCTCTTCCTTGATCAGCCGCTCGATTCCCGCCTTGAGCGTGACGTCCGCCGCGCCGCAGCCCTGGCAGCCGCCGCCCATCTGCAGGTAGACCTTGTTGTCCTTCACCTCGACCAGCTGAACGAAGCCCCCGTGACCCGCCACCGCGGGATTGATGGTCGAGTCGATCAACTCCTGCACCTTGGTCGCAAGCTCGTCACTCATATCGTGCCCCCCTCCTGGGACGCCTAGTCTACACCCGATTCCCAGCCACGGTATACTCCCCGACGGTGCCGTCCAGCATGCGAGATTTCGTCTGAACCGTCTGCTTCACGTTGCCTTCCCCGCCGTGCCGCCGATCGTCCTCATCGCCCTGCTCCTGGGGCCCGTGGCCGCCGTCGCCCAGTCGCCAAGCTGGGAAGACCGGCTCGGCGCCGCCGAGCGCGCGTGGGACCGCGGGCAGACCGCCGAGGCGGAGCGCCAGTATCTGGGGGCGGTGAAGCAGGCCGAGTCGTTCGGCCCCGCCGATCCCCGGCTCGCGCAGAGCCTCACCGCGCTCGGCCTCTTCTACCGAGAACAGGGCCGGCTACCCGAGGCCTCGCCGATTCTGCATCGCGCTCTGTCGGTGATCGAGCAGTCGGTGCCCCCTGACGAGGGCCGCCTCGTGGCGCCCCTCAACAACGTGGGAGCGACGTGGCTGCAGCAAGGGCTCGTCGGCGACGCAGAGCCTGTGATCCGCCGCGCGCTGGCCATCGCCGAGAAGAAGCTCGGCCCCGACGATCTCGAGACGGCGCGTGCCATGATCAACCTGGGCGCCGTCCACCAGACGCGGGCGCGCTACGCGGAGGCGGAGCCTCTCTACCGCGGCGCCCTGCAGGTGCAGGAGAAGGCGCTGGGCCCGAGCGATCTCGAGGTGGCGCGCACGCTCTCGAGTCTCGGCGCTCTTTATCGCGAGCAGGCGCGCTACGCGGAGGCCGGGCCGCTCTATCAGCGTGCGATCGTCATCGTCGAACGCGCGGTCGGCCCCGACCATCTCCGGATGGCCGGCCCCCTGGGCGGTCTGGCCGCCCTCTACAACGCCCAGGGACGCTATCGCGAGGCCGAGGCGCTCTACCGGCGCACGCTCTCCATCCAGGAGCGCGCGCTGGGGAGCGATCATCCCGCGCTGGCCGTCACCCTCAACGACCTCGGCGATCTCTATCGAGTGCAGGGGCGCTACGTCGACGCCGAGGCGCTGCTCGTCCGGTCCATCGCCATTCGCGAGGCCCGCATGGGCCCGAGGCATCCCGACGTCGGCATCACCCTCGGCAATCTTGGCCTCGTCTACTTCTCGGAGCGACGTTACGCGGAGGCCGAGGGTGCGTACAAGCGCGCGCTCAGCATTCTCGATCCCGGCCCGGGGCGGGAGACGCCGACGATGACGGAGTCGCTCAACAATCTCGCCGAGCTTTACCGGGTGCAGGGCCGCTACGCAGATGCCGAGCCCCTCTACCAGCGAGCGCTGTCCATCCGCGAGCGCATGCTGGGCCCGGAGCATCCGAGCGTGGCGGCGACCTTGAACAACCTCGCCTCCCTCTACTACCAGCAGGGGCGCTTCGCCGACGCCGAGCCCCTCTACCGGCGCACCCTCGCCATCCTGGAAAAGTCGGTGGGACCGGACCAGCAGCGGGTGGGCATCACGCTCAACAACCTGGCCGAGGTGTATCGCGCGGAAGGGCGCTGGAGCGAGGCGGCGGCCATCTACCCGCGCGCCATCGCCATCGTGGAGCAGAGCCTGGGTCCGGACCATCCCACGCTGGCGAGCGTCCTCGAGAACTATGCGACGGTGCTGCGGCGGAATCACCAGGATGCGGAGGCGCTGGAGGCGGACGAACGGGCGCGCGACATTCGCGCCCGTCATGCGCAGCAGAACCAGCGCCAGTAGTGTGTGGTCCTCCTGACAAGCGGCGGGAGGCGGCGGGGGGCGCGCAGCCTCCGTGGACCACGCTGAGCCGCGTTCCGCGTGGGCACTCTTGCGAGCCACGAGACGTTAGCTTTACGCTTCGAGAGCACGCAGAAGATACGGGCCCACGGAGGCTGCGCGCCCCCGCCGCCTCCCGCCTTTCCGCGCGATGCTGACCTCGCGAGCCGTCTGCTGGGGCGGGGCGTTAGGGCGAATGTGAATCGCGCTTGTGCGCCCGCGCGTCCCTCTTCCCTCACGGTAGACTGGGGGCATGACGCGCGAGTCGGTCGCCGATCGCCCAGATGGCCGACCGGCGATCTACGATCCCAGGCGGATCGAGGAGAAGTGGCAAAAGCGCTGGGCCGAACGCGGGACCAACATGTGGACGGACGCCGCCCTACGCGGCGCGTCCCGCCCCTTCTTCAACCTGATGATGTTCCCGTATCCGTCGGCCGAGGGCCTTCACGTCGGCAACATGTACGCGTTCACGGGCGCGGACGTCTACGGCCGTTGGCGCAAGCTCTCGGGCGACGACGTGTTCGAGCCAATCGGCTTCGACGCCTTCGGCATCCACTCGGAAAACTTCGCGCTCAAGATGGGCGTGAATCCGATGGACCTGATCCCGCGTAACATCCGAAACTTTACGCGCCAGCTCCGGCGCATCGGGGCGATGTACGACTGGAACCACACCATCGATTCGACCGATCCGGACTACTACCGATGGACGCAGTGGCTCTTTCTCCAGCTGTACCGGGCGGGCCTGGCCGAGAAGGAGGTGGCGCCGGTCAACTGGTGCCCTTCCTGCCACACGGTCCTCGCCAACGAGCAGGTGATCGCTGGCGCCTGCGAGCGATGCGGGACGACGGTGGCGCAGCGCTTGCTATCGCAATGGTTCTTTCGGATCACGCGCTATGCCGAGCGGCTGCTGGCTAACCTGTCCTGGATCGACTGGTCGGAGTCGACGAAGAAAGCGCAGGCGAACTGGATCGGCCGGAGCGAGGGCGCCGAGATCCGCTTCTCGGTGATGACGGCAGGGGGTGGCGCGCCGCCGGCCGCTGACCTCGTCATCCCCGTTTTCACGACCCGGCCGGAGACGGTGTTCGGCGCGACGTTCATCGTGCTCGCGCCTGAGCATCCCGTCGTCGAGCAGATCACGCCGACCGGCTATCGGGAGAGCGTCGACCAGTACCGTTCCCGGGTGGCCGCGATCGACCTCGTTACGCGCCGAAAGACGGAGCAGGAGAAGACCGGCGTCCCGACCGGCGCCCACGTGCGGAATCCCGCCACGGGCCGCGATATCCCGGTCTGGATCGCGGACTACGTGCGGATGGAGTACGGCACCGGCGCGATCATGGGCGTCCCTGGCCACGACGAGCGCGACTTCGAGTTCGCGACACGGCACGACCTGCCAATCCGGCGCGTGATTGCTGGGGCGGGCGAGGATGCCGACACACCGCTCGAGGGCGCCTACGTCGGGCCGGGAGTCATGGTCAACTCGGACGCGTTCGATGGCACGGACGGGCAGGAGGGCAAAGGCTCGGTCACCCGCTGGCTCGCGGAGCGCGGCGCCGCCGAGCCACGGGTGAACTACCGGCTGCACGACTGGTGCATCTCGCGCCAGCGGTACTGGGGACCGCCGATCCCCATCGTCTACTGCGAGGCGTGTGGCACGGTTCCGGTGCCCGAAGCCGACCTTCCCGTCGAGCTACCCCGGCTGGACGATTACACGCCCGACGAGAGCGGGGTGAGCCCGCTCGCGCGAGTGGAGGCGTGGTACCGGGTTCCGTGCCCGCGGTGCGGTGGCCTCGCCCGACGGGAGACCGACGTGAGCGACACGTTCCTGGACAGCGCATGGTACTTCCTGCGGTATCCGTCGACGGGGCGGCACGACGTGCCCTTCGAGCGGGAGCTCACGGAGCGTTGGCTGCCCGTCGCCATGTACATCGGAGGGGAGGAGCACGCCGTCCTCCACCTGCTGTACTCACGTTTCGTCACCATGGCTCTCAAAGACCTCGGCCACATCGACTTCGAGGAACCGTATCAACGCTTCCGCAAGCATGGGCTCGTGATCAAGGACGGCGCCAAGATGTCCAAGAGCCGCGGCAACGTGGTGGTGCCCGACCACTATATCGAGCGGTGGGGGGCCGATGCGTTCCGCCTGTACCTGATGTTCCTCGGACCCTACCAGGAGGGCGGCGACTTTCGTGACGAGGGCCTCTCCGGCCCCTACGGCTTTCTTCACCGTTTGTGGGAGACGATCGTGCCGGGGGAGGCACTGGGAGAGGGCGCGCTGACGGGCCTCATCGAGCGGAAGCTCCACGCCACGATCGGGAAGGTGACCGAGGATATCGCTGCCCTGCGATACAACACGGCGATCGCCGCGATCATGGAGTATCTCAATGTGGTGCGCGAGGGCGGGCGGTGCGCGAATCGCGCGGAGGTCGAGCCGCTCGTGCCCCTCGTCGCGCCCTTCGCGCCCCACCTTGCCGAGGAGTTGTGGGAGCGGCTCGGCCACGCCGACGGCCTCTTCGACGGGAAACACTGGCCGGAGCACGATGCCGCTCGAGCGGCGGCCGACGCCGTTGAGCTTGTCGTCCAGGTCAACGGCAAGGTGCGGATGCGGCTCGTCCTACCCCGGGGATTCAGCGAGGACCAGGCGCGCGCCT
>Ga0306923_10003768_pt1 | contig 14393 bp, 9 predicted proteins | sample sta12Can44000108_FD_203841 | JGI IMG/M metagenome (GOLD analysis project Ga0306923, IMG submission 203841) | Lab enrichment of tropical soil microbial communities from Luquillo Experimental Forest, Puerto Rico - statanox.12C.anox.44.000.108 (v2)... | ecosystem: Environmental > Terrestrial > Soil... | reverse complement strand
TGAAATGAATTCTTTAATGCAATTTGACCGTGGTAATACAACTTACGTTTTCCCTTATAAGTTTAAGGTAAAAGTACCTAAGTTTAAAACACCAACTCCTCCAAATCAGTAATCTAACAAACGGTATCCCGAAACAGGTATTTCAAAGTTATGTGTAGGCACAGGACTAAGGTTTATCTTTGTAGCCTTATAATAAACGGTATTGCCTTTTTCTATTGTGCTGTATTCTAAAACTACTCCGGGAATATTTTTAAACTGATATTCATATTCCTTTACAGAAGGTACAATAGACAACGCATAATATACCACAATCTCGGTTTTGTCTTTTAACTGAATAATCGCCTTCTTACACTCGTATCCTAAAATAGTTTTTGTTTCTTCGGACTTGATAACATTTGCATCATCAAACTTTTGATTGGTTTTCAGCCATGCATCTTTCGATAATTTAGTCATGTATTTATTCTCTCCAAATTCTCTTAAAATAACTGCCTCGGATTTTGATTTATCAAAAAAGCTTGATTGCTTAAATGCTTTACTAACTAAATCGACCCTGCTTTCATTACCTTTTATATAAACAGTTTTAGAACTGTTATTTAATGCTTCTGCCAACGATTTATCGGTAGTAGAACTATCTACAGAAAGGGAATAGGTAATGGTGCACTCCGCTACAACTCTCTGTTGTGCAAATGTTGTAAAATACATTGCACTACTCATTATCAAAAGAAAAAATTTCATTATTATTTGCTTTTAATTATACACCATCAAGTTAATAAAAAAAGTCCCGCTATGAAGCGGGACATTCTTTTATAACATTTTATTTTTTGTTCTGTTGTGTTTTGCCCTTCATATCCTGAATCTTTTTTTGAGATTCCATCACCTGCTCGTACCGCTCTGCCCATTTGCTTTTTTTCTTGGGTTGTTTTCTTTTCTCATCAATCTTAGCCAGTATTTTATCATGATCTATAATATATTTCTGAATAACAAACTGCTGTAAAATAGTAAGTGTATTTGAAACGGTATAATACCATGTTAGTGCAGATGGCAAACTGTTAAACACAAATAACATCATAAAAGGAAATATATACGGCATGTATTTCATTGCAGGATTATCTTGTGTTGGCGTCATTGCCATATTATATATTGATAAAACGAATTGCCCTGCAATTGCCAATAAAGTAAACAAACTGATATGATCTCCGAAACCCGGAATGGAGAATGGAAAATGCCAGATAGAATCGTATAAAGAAAGATCTGATGCCCATAAGAATGATTGTCCTCTTACTGCAATATTCGAATTAAAGAAACTATATAATGCAACGAATATGGGCAACTGAACCAATGCAGGGATACAACCTCCTAATGGATTTACACCGGCTTCTCTGAATAATTTCATTTGTTCCATTGCATAACCTTGTTGATCTGCACCAAACTTTGCTTTTAATACGTCTAATTCCGGACGCATTACTTTCATTTTTGCACCACTTAAATAGCTTGTATAGGTTAGCGGAGAAGTAATTAAACGAATGAAGATAGTTAACAACATAATTACCCATCCGAAGTTGGTAACAAAGCCTGCAAAAAAATCGAACACAGGCATAATGATGTATTTGTTTACCGGACGAACAAATGAATACGCATCTCTACCCAAGTTTACAATACGTTCCATTTCCGGCGCTTCATTTTTTAATACACGGTAATCGTTCGGGCCGAAATATAATTGCAACGGAATATTTACAGAAGCTGTAGCAGTCACTTTCATTTGCAAAGAAGCATCCACATCTGATAATGCAGTGCTTGAATCTGTTTTACGTGCCCATGAAACCTGGCCGGTTTCGAAACCGTTTTTAGCAACCAATGTAGTATTAAAAAATTGTTGTACTACACTTAACCATTGAACCGGTTTCTCAAATTTTCTTTCTGTTTTTGAAGAGATATAATCAAATTCTTTGCCTTCTGAAAAACAAATATTACTCATTTGCCTTTCATACTTCTCAGATTTTTCGTGTTGTTGCGGTTGCGATTTCCAAACAAAATTTAATGTACCGCCAGTAAGTAATTTATCGGCACCATTCATACCCACGTTCCAATCAATCATGTACTCTTTTGGCTTAATAACATAAGTATGCGTTACAGATTGACCCGAAGAATCGCCTAATTTAAAAGTTACAGTTTGCGAGCCATCTGCATTTGTTGCAACTACAGCCGGGTTAAATACCAAATTATTAATAGGCGTAGCATTATTATTTCCGGTGTTGATAATATAAGAAAGATCATCTTTCTCTGATCCTAATTTTACCGGAGAACCATCAAATGATTTATACTTTTTCATTTGAACGGATTTAATCTTTCCGCCTTTATTTGAAAAAGTAACAGTCATTAATTCGTTCTCTACTTTTGTTTCCTGTTCAGGTGCCAAAGCTGCATTGGTAAAATTACCCGCAGCAGAAACTTTATATGCTGAATCTTTTTTTAATGAATCTATTTTAGCAGCAACCGGGTCTGCAGGTTTATGTTTTAAAGCTTCAACTCTTGCGATGGAATCTTGTACTCTTTTCTGACTATCCAGGTAAGCTTGATTCTGCTTATTTGAATACCAGAAGAAACCAAAAAACAAAATACCCAGCAACACAAAACCAATTACGGAATTCTTATCCAAATTCATAGCTGACATTTATTGAGCGGCAAAGGTAGGGATTGCAACATTACTGTGTGTTTAAGGTTTGAGATTTCCTTTTTACCCTGTATGAACGGTTGTTTTTGACGTATAAGATTTTTATGATGCCATGAAAGGCTTCTGCACAAGTGAGTGACACAACAGGTGATACCATGAAAAGCAAAAGCCGGCTTCATCACCTTTCTACTATATTATTGAATCGTTAAACAATTGATAAAAGCCCGATAGCTGTTTTATTTTTAAAACTTTCATTGTTCCTTTATGCTTGTCCCAACCTCAATAACCGTTTCATCATTTTTACGAATTTTTCTTAATTGATTTATTATGCAGGAAAGCGTTCAAATGCTGTCTCAACGGCAAAGCTATACGGCTACGAGGTTTACAAAATTTTTATGGTGGCTTTCTACCGCCGAAAAAGAATTATTGCAGGATTGTGTGATTGACCGAAACCGATATGCCATCATTGGTATGACTGTTTTGGGAACCTGGATGTTTGCTACATTGGCATGGACCTATTTTTTCAGCACTGTTGTTTCTAATATTTATGCCTGCATTTTTTTAGGATTATTTATGGGCTGGATAATTTTGACTATTGACCGTGCCTTGATTAAAGGCATTAATAAGTTTAATAAAAACCAATTTGCTCCATTATTATTTCGTGGAATTTTAGCAGTAACGATTGGTGTGTTTATGGCACAACCAGCATTATTATATTTATTTGATAAAGAAATTCATGTTCAGATTTCTTTGGATAATGAACAAAAGAAAAGGGATAAATTATTGCAACAAGAATCTGCTATTGCATCTACTAAAAAAGATTTGTTACTGCAAAGAAGTCAATTGCAAAATCAGTTGGATAATAAATACAAAGAAGTGTCTGTTGCACGAAATAATTTTATTACTGAGACTGATGGCACAGGTGGCAGTAAAAAAATTGGTTTGAAAGATATTGCTCAGGCAAAGCAAAAAGAATATCAAAAATTGGATGGGGAATACCAACAGCTTTTAGTGTTATTGCAGCCGCAAATAAAAAGAACAGATAGTTTATTGGCGGTAATTGAAACATCTATTCAGCAGGAACAACAATCGTTTGGAGCTTTACTGAACGATGGCTTTTTAACCAGAATAGAAGCATTGAATAACCTTATAAAAACCAATACAGCATTGCAATTCAGATATTATTTATTGGTAATTATTTTGTTGTTGATTGAATTAATGCCTGTACTTTCTAAAACTATTTTACCTGCAGGTACTTATGATGAAAAAGTTTTATTGCGTGAAAAACTGGAAAAAGAAATAGTTCAAAAAAATATTGCTCACGAACAACAATTAAAAGAGTTATATAATCAACTTGCTTTTGAGCAGGATACGGAATTTGTAAAAGATTTCTTTGCATCCTCTAAAAAAGAAAGAACAACAAAAATGGAAAACGAATTGAATACCTGGAAAAATACTGACAACAAAAGTTTTGATGCCATGTGGAACAGCATTAAAAAAGACATGCTTACGAAGCAAGAAAATTAATGCAATAAAAAAGCGCTATCAAAAAAATGATACCGCTTTTTGCTGATAAATAACTCGGTTTATATTAAAGCATCTTGTTTAACAGCGGGCTTAACGCCTGCGTGTTTTTGTTCGTTATATAATTTCGCTGCCGCAACAAAGCTTACAAACATTGGCGCCGGCCTTTCCACTGTACTTTTTAATTCAGGATGATATTGAACACCCACAAAAAACGGATGTGCAGGAATTTCAATAATCTCAACCAAACCCGAATCGGGATTGGTACCGCTGGCAATCATTCCATTCGCTTCAAACTGTTCTAAATAATCATTATTAAATTCATAGCGATGGCGGTGGCGTTCTGTAATTTTTGGCTCACCGTAAGCGGCAAAAGCTTTTGTTCCTTCTTTTATTTCACAAGGAAACGAACCCAAACGCATTGTGCCTCCCATCAATTTAATTTTCTTTTGTTCCTCCATCATATTAATTACAGGGTCAACAGTAGTTGCATCCATTTCTGTTGAATGAGCGTTTGCCAATCCCAGTACATTTCTTGCAAATTCAATTACTGCCATTTGCATCCCCAAACAAATTCCAAAAAATGGCAATTGTTTTTCACGGGCATATTTAACAGCCAAAATTTTACCTTCAATACCACGGTTGCCAAAACCGGGAGCAACCAATAACCCATCCAACCCATCTAATTTTTCTTCCACATTTTCTTTGGTAATAAATTCGCTGTGTACATTTACCACCTGTACTTTTACTTCGTTCATTGCACCTGCATGAATAAAACTTTCAAGTATTGATTTGTAGGCATCCTGCAATTCTATATATTTCCCAATTAACCCGATGCTTACTTTACTTTTCGGATATTTCAGTTTATCTAAAAAGCCTTTCCATTTTTCCAAATTCGGTTCAGGGTAAACAGAAATATTTAATTTTTTCATACAAATAACATCCAACTTTTCACGTAACATTAATAAAGGCACTTCGTAAATGGTAGATGCATCCATTGCTTCAATTACCGCTTCCTGTTTTACATTACAGAATAATGCAATTTTTCTTTTTATTTCGTTATATAACGGTTCTTCGGTACGGCAAACAATAATATCCGGATGAACACCTGTTTCGCTTAACATCTTTACGCTGTGCTGTGTTGGTTTTGTTTTTAATTCTTTTGCAGCACGTAAATAAGGTATCAATGTTAAATGCACTACTACTACATCGTCTTCGGGCAACTCCCATTGTAACTGGCGTACCGCTTCTATAAAAGGCAAGCTTTCAATATCGCCAACCGTACCGCCAATTTCTGTAATTACAATATCGTACCTGCCATCGCTTCCCAATAAAAGCATTCTGCGTTTAATTTCGTCGGTAATATGCGGAACAACCTGCACGGTTCTCCCCAAAAAATCACCTGCACGTTCTTTATTGATAACGGTTTGATAAATTCTACCTGTAGTGACATTGTTAGATTGTGTAGTAAAAATGTTCAGAAATCTTTCGTAGTGGCCAAGGTCAAGATCGGTTTCTGCACCATCTTCGGTAACATAACATTCGCCATGTTCGTATGGGTTTAATGTTCCCGGATCCACATTAATATACGGATCAAATTTCTGAATGGTAACTCTAAAACCCCTTGCCTGTAAGAGTTTTGCCAAACTTGCGGCAATAATTCCTTTACCCAAACTACTTGTAACGCCACCTGTAACAAAAATATATTTAGCCATAAACTAATGTTTATCGTTTATAAGTTTAAAGTCTATTATGTAATCAGCTTTTGTACTACACCGAACAGCCGTTGCGTCGCACTCTTGTACATTCTGCTCACATCGCAACAAAAAATTTACGAGCCAATTTGTTGGCTGGTATTTGTTTGACCTAAAAGAGAATGGAAATTGATTGAGTAACTCTCGGAGGTCGTACAAACCTACAGTAAATTTTTATTTTCAAAAAATCGGTTTACCAAAATGCATAAAATTTTTCCGGCACTGTTAATTTGAAGTGTACATCTTTATAGGCAAATGATTTTGAAAAGAAAAAAAATTGAGTTACGGAGAATATGTAAACTCAATAAAAAAGCCACCAAATTTTGATGGCTTTTTATTGATAAGTATTCAAATTAAATTATTTCACACTCACTACAATTGCCTGGTAAGGCTCTAATGCAACAGAAGTTTTTGCAGAGAATGTTGCGTAGTTATTTAATAACGGTGTTTCTGCAAGTGTTAATCCTGCAGGAATATTCCAATCAACTTTTTCTTTACTGAAATTCAATATTACCAATATCTTTTCTGCACCTTCACCTCTTGTGTACGCGTATACTTTTTCATTTGCTTTATCTAACAAAATATATTTTCCATATACTAATGTTTTGTTGTTTTTACGAAGTTGAACTGCTTTCTTAAAATAATTTAAAACGGAGTTAGCATCTTTTTCTTCTGTAGCAACATTAACAGTTGTAAAATTAGGATTAACGGCTAACCAAGGCTTACCTGTTGTGAAACCTGCGTTGACAGTAGCATCCCATTGAAATGGTGTGCGACCATTATCTCTTGCAGAGATTTTAGCTGCTTCCATAAATTCTTTTATATCGCCTTTCTGGCTTTGCAGCAATATGTAATGGTTCTTCGTTTCAATATCGTTGTATTGTTCAATCTCATCAAACTTAATATTGCTCATCCCTAATTCATCACCAAAATAATAATAAGGAGTTGCACGCATGGTTAATAAAAATGTAGTAAGCATTTTAGAAGATACTTCTCTAAATTCAGGAGCATCATTACCCCAACGTGTAACCATACGTGGTTGGTCGTGATTGCCGAGATAAATAGTACCCCAACCTTTGTTTGCAAAAATGCTGTCCCATTTGCTGTAAATTTCTTTGAATCCAACTAATTTATAGCCATCCGGTTCCGGCACTTTAAATTTACCGGGAACATATCCGTAACCGGTTCCTTCAAAATGATACAACATATTTAATTCATTCCTGTCTTCATCTACAAAATTATGCGCAGTTGCTGCAGTTACACCGGCACCTTCTGCAACGCTCATCACATTATGTTTACTTAGAACTTCTTTGTTCATTTCTTTTAAATAATCATGTAAATGCGGGCCATTTGCATAATATGCCACCATATCACCATTATATTCTTTCGGCAACTCAGGAAATGCAGTGTCTTTAGATATAAAAGGAATTACATCCATTCTAAATCCATCCACGCCTTTATCAAACCAGAAATTCATCATATCAAAAATCTCTTTACGCACTTTAGGATTTTCCCAATTTAAGTCCGGTTGTTTGCGGGAGAAATAATGCAAATAATAAGCATCGGTTACAGAATCGTATTTCCATGCATCTGCATTTACATCAAAAAAACTCCAGCGGTGTGCAGGCTTTCCTCTTTCTGCGGGCCACCAATGATAATAATCTCTGTAAGGATTTGTTCTTGAACTGCGTGATTGTTTAAACCATTCGTGTTCATCACTACTATGGTTAGCCACTAAATCCAATACTAATTTTATACCGCGTTCATGCATTCCTTTTAACAACATATCAAAGTCCTGCATGGTTCCAAACTCTTTCATGATAGCACGGTAATCGCTGATGTCGTAACCATTGTCATCGTTAGGTGAACCGAAAATCGGGTTCAGCCAAACTACATCAATTCCCAAGCTTTTTATATAATCTAATTTTGAAATAATACCTTTCAAATCGCCCACACCATCACCATCACTGTCTTTAAAACTACGTGGATAAATTTGATACACTACTGCTTCTTTCCACCATTTTTGATTGGTTGAATCTGATGAATTTTGTTGAGAAGGTTTGTTATTGCAAGACATAAAGAAAAGCATAATAAAAGTTATGCATAGAAAAGATCTTTTCATAAAGCAATTTGTTTGAGTAATAAAGTTAACAAGAATGCAACATCAGAAACTTAGTCTAAAGCTTCCGTACACAGAAAATTTATTAGAGTTATCTCCGGGAATTGCCTGCGGAGAAAGCTTCCATAAAAAATCTACTCTGAAAAATTTAAAGATATTATCAACGCCCGTTCCTATTTCGCTGTATGTTTTTCCATCTAAAGAATGATACGGATAATTACCTACAAAATTAAGTTGTTTGTTTGCATCACTTAAATCGCCGGAAATACATTTAAAACTCCAGAATTGCCTGAACTTTAATTTACGTGTTAGCGGAATAAATCTAAATAAACCGTTACCAATATTGTGTTCAATATTTGCACCAATATACTGATCGGCCACATATTCAAACCTGTTCATTAAATTAAACGCATACCGGTTGTAATAATACAGTTCGTTACCGGGTAAATTATTTAAGTATTGAAACGGAACCGTTCCAAAAACTTTTCCTGCAAACAAATTATAATAAATACTTCCGTATGGAGGGATTTTTAAAAAGTCTGAAATTGAAAAATCTATCTTGTCGTAAGTATAACTGCTCTTTAAAACATTAGGCCAACCGTGAGCATATTTTAATTCAACAATCGGATAATCGCTTCCTATGCTATATCTATCAAAATTAGTAGACCATGTTCTTTCCAAATATGCATAACGCAATCTGAATGAAGTTTCAAAATTGGTAAACGGATCGTTGCCATTGATGGATGGATACAAATCTGCAGTTGGAAGATTTAATAAAGATTCATATTTTTTTGAACTAACTGTTACTCCAAAACCAAAGCCCTGATTGGTTTCTGCATACATTTCCAATTTCTTTTCTTCTGATCGTTGAAATTTATATGGGATATTGGGTCGTCTGAAAATAGTGGCAAAAATATTATCCGTACCTAATTGGTCGGTATAAGTTTGCCCGTTATCCAAATCGTTTCTGTATGATGCAGCAATGTAACTGTATGGCACTCTTGCAAACTCGTAACGTGCTTCGGCCCTTCCTTTTAATTTATTGTCCTTAAAACCGTAAGCCAGATAAGTTTTAAAGTTCCAGTGCTTATCAAAATCTTTATTCGTTTCAATATCAAAACGTGTTCTTATACCTTCCCATGTATTAGAGCTTAACCAATAATACCAAGGGCCGATCCTAAAATTTCCTACATCTTTTATACCTCTGGTTAAGAACTCAAATTTATTTCTGTAACTGATGAATACCGGATTTTTTTGAAGCGTATCAATTAAACTATAAACCGATTTCTCTGTTTTGCTTAATTCTTCGTGCCTGTTTTTTTGCCAGAAAGAATCTGCTGTTTGCATTGCAGTTGGTGTAAGGTCTACCTCTTCGCTTTTTTTGGCTTCGTCTAATTTTTTAATAACCGATGGATCATTAAAAATATGGTTCCGGTATGTTGTTGTTTTTCGCCCTTTCAATGAAATTTTAGAATTGCCTATCGGCGAAATATCTGCAACAAATTTATCCTTGTATAAGAACCATATTGAATCGTTTACCTGCTTAAATTCCTGAATTAAAGTTAGCCCCGAAATGAAATTGATGTTCGCATCAACGGCAGGCCGTAGTGTAATTTTCTGAATGGCAAATGAAGTATCGTGTACCCAGCAATCTCCTTCAAAAACATCTTCACCCCTATGCTTTGGTGTAAAACGTAAGTGCACCAATCTTTTTTTGTTGAGGTATTGCGTATCTAACAGTTTAAAATTATAATAACTGCTGCCATTATCGTTAAACGGGCTAATAAACTGTTTATCAAAAACCGGTATAAAATTGGCGTACACATCAATATTTTGATAAATACCACCTAATTGTTTTACAACAGTTTCGTTATCTATACCAATTGTTTTTGCCGCTTTAATAACTTCTCTAACTCTATGCGGATTTTTTTGAAAATAATAATCGGATAAGGTTTCTGTTAAATAAACCGGAAGAAATGGTTTTTCTTCTGAAAATGAATCTATGTAATTAAACACAAAATCCAACGGTCGCACAAACTTATTCTGAGCAATTTTTTCTTTCTTAAAGTTTTCAAGATCTAATTCTAATTTATTGTATAATTCGTAAGAAAAGTTATCCCAGTTATGCCTGTCGTGTATAGGCTTGTTCTTCATTATTTTTTTCCAAAACCACAATGCCCTGTTATATTTTACTTTAACGGTAACATCGTTCACAGGCGGCAGCACATCTAACTTAAAAGTCATTGAATCCTTTAAAGCAGATGCAGGTATTGAAATAATTTTATATCCAACACTAATAATTCTTAGTGTATCTGCAGGTAGCCATTTATTAAGTTCTATTGTAAAAAAACCGGATGAATCGGAAAGAGAACCTCTTCCGCCAATTTTAAAAACTGCAGAAGCAAAAGGAATAGGCTCATCGCTTTGGCGGTCTTTAATAAATCCCGATACATGTTTTAGCTGTGCAAAAGAATCCACAGAAACAAAAGACAGCAATATTACTATTATTGCAGCAGGTACTATATACTTAATCAATTTAGTCTTCATCAGCAAAAAAATCAGTTTCCAGTTCGAATAAACTGTCAACTAATACATATTTTATTATTATTCAAAACTATCTTATTACTTGTTAAGGCTTTCAAAAATTGGTTAACCGTTATGCTTTTAATGATTAACAACAATTTATTAAAACACTTCGCCTAAGTTTACGAAAAAACCTTTTGAGCCATTAGCACCAAAGCCATAATCAACACAAAGGTTTGCATTGGAATGTTTGTTTAAACGAATACGCAGGCCCAATCCGTAACCCGGTGAAAGAACATTATATTGATTTGAAATATCTGTTGAAAAATATTGAACGTTGCCAAACACAACCCCACCCAAGAGACCGTTTGAAGAAATTCTGAACCGGTATTCACTTTCCATATAAAACATATTTCTTCCTCTAAACCGTCCTTGAATATAACCACGCCCTGTGTTGTATTGGTCATCCCAACCGGTACTTGGCAACATCAAATAAGGGGGCGAATTTTTACTGGTAGTAAACCAATTAAAATTCCAGAATGAAAGGATGTTTCGGGAATTTTCAGGAAGCCTGATATAAGTTCTTACATCTGTTTGAACAGCCTGCCAATCTTCATCACTGCCCAATGCGGAAAAGTTACCGCGGTATGTTAAATCAAAATGCCAACCTTGCTCTGGAAAAATCTGGTTCAATCTTGTATCGTATAAAAAACGCATTACAAAACCCGAAGCCAGTTCGGATGTTCCTAATTTATTATCCAACAATCTGGCAACATTTCTTTTCAAAGAATCCAATGCTTTGATATTCCAGAATTGATCGTAATAATATCCAAGCCCTAAATAGGTATTCTCGGCTACTTCTTTCATTATGGTTTGATGGAATTTAAGCCCTGTAAAGTTTACAGTATAACCTTGTGTTGGGTCCGTTCTTCCACCTAAACCAAAAATTTCCGAAGGGTATTGTATATAACGACAATCTGTAATAAGATTCAATTTATTATTTTTCGTCCAAATGTTGGCCACAAAAGGAACAATCGTTTGGTTATATTGAGAATAAGTAATACTTGTACTTATACTGGAAACTTTTTGTGTAGGCAATGTACTTGCGTTAAAACCCCAATTGGCACTTATAATTCCTGCAAAACCCGTTTGCAATGTATATCCAACTGCGGGAACCATAGAGAAATGCACTTTGTGCATGTCTTCTTCTCTGTCAATAGTGAAATTATTTTTTTTACGGATGAGTGTAAAATAAACATCAGCAAGGTCACGTTCTTTAGAACTATCAATCACCAATGCTTTTGAATCTTCTGTATCAGTTGCAACAGGCAAGGTATCTGTTTGTGCCTGCGTAATTTTAGGCAAGTAAATAAGTACTGTAATAAGAAGTATAAATGCTTTCAAATTAGACTGATTTTCTTTTTTCAATTAGGATATGAATATGACCTAAAAAGTTGCCTGCATGTTTGTTAATTACATACCCGACAATATTTTTTTATAACTAACCGTAATCCCTTTAATTAAGGATGAACTAAAACCCTGATGTTCCATTTCATTTAAACCTGCAATAGTGCACCCTTTAGGTGTGGTTACTTTATCAATCTCCTGTTCCGGATGCGTGTTTCTTTTCAGCAATAAATCGGCGGCACCTTTTGCTGTTTGTGCTGCAATTAATGCTGCCGTTGATGCATTAAAACCAATTTCAATTCCAGCCTGAATATCGGCTCTTATAAATCTTAATGCAAATGCAGTTCCGCTGGCTGCTAAAACTGTTGCGGCATCCATTAACTTTTCTTCAATAATTGCAACTTTACCTAATTGAGCAAACAAATCCGATATATAATTTGTTTGCTCTACACTTACATTGTTGCTGCAAATACATGTCATGCTTTCCTGAATGGCAATGGCTGTATTCGGCATTGCTCTAAAAATAGCAAAAGCACCATTTACAATTTCCTGAATATCTTTTATCCAAACGCCGGTTGCCACACTAATCAGTACATGTTTTTTTGCATCCAAATTTGCTGCAATACCCGTTAGCACCTCTTTTACCTGAAAAGGTTTGATTGCCAAAATAATATAATCTGCAAACTTTACAGCTTCATTATTATCGCTGCCGGTAACCACGCCTCTCTCTGCCAATTTAACTAAAGTAGAAGCATTCCTTTTGGTAATGATGATATTTTCCGGTTTAATAAAACCGCTTTCTATCAATCCTTCCGCAATTGCTGTTCCCAAATTCCCTCCGCCAATGATAGCAATTTTACTGCTCATATTTGCAAGTTAATAATTATAACAATTAATAATATTTAAAGCCACTTAGATAATTTCTTACATAATCATCCACACCTTCTTCCAAAGAATAAAACGCATCCATATAACCTGCAGCTTTTAGTTTCTGCATATTGGCTTCTGTAAAATACTGATATTTATCTCTAATATCTTCAGGCATATCAATAAACTGAATATTAGGTTCTAAATCCAGCCCTTTGAATGTTGATGCTGCCAGATCGTAAAAGCTTCTTGCTTTGCCTGTTCCTAAATTATATAAACCATTATTGGTTGCTAACCATTGGCCATTGATCATTTTTTCCATCATCCAAAACATCACTTTCACCAAGTCTTTTACATATACAAAATCACGCAATTGTTGTCCATCCTTAAAATCGGGTCTGTGGCTTTTAAACAGTTTTACCAATCCGGTTTTTTTTATTTGGTTGAATGAGTGCCATATTACACTTGCCATACGGCCTTTATGATATTCATTGGGGCCATAAATATTGAAGAACTTTAGGCCAGTCCAATAATGTGGACGTTCCTCTTCCGTCAATGCCCACTTATCAAATTCATTTTTACTTACACCATAAGGATTTAATGGTTTTAATTTGAATGAAAGTTCATGACTATCATCGTAACCAAATTCACCTGCACCATAAGTTGCAGCCGATGAAGCATAAATAAGCGGAATGTTTTTCTGCGTACAGTAATTCCAAATATCTTTTGAATATTGAACGTTTAATTCTTCATGAATTGCATAATTAAATTCAGTAGTATCTGTTCTTGCACCCAAGTGAATTACAAAATCAATTTTGGGATCTTTGTTTTGTAACCAGTCAAATAAATGATATCGCTCAACAATCTGCTCAAATTTTTTTGATTCCCAATTTTTTCGTTTTGATTCAACACCAAAATCATCTACTAAAATTAAATTCTCATATCCTTTTTCATTCAGATATTGAACCATGCAAGATCCTATAAATCCTGCAGCACCGGTAACTATGATTGAAGATTGATTACTCATGATTTGTTAAATACTTTTCAATTGCATTATCATATTTTTCTTTCCATTCAGTAATATTTCCAAAAACTTCGCTATTTACTTTTATTTCACCCGAAGTAACAATACCCAGTTTAGTTATTGAAATATTTGAAGACTTACTTCTATTCTCTAACTCCGCAATTCTATCTCCCTTAAGTGTAACAACCACCCTGCTTTGAGCTTCGCCAAACCAGAATGCATCTTTTCTAATGCCTGCAGTATCTGCATTTACATTAAATCCTAATCCACGGTAAAATCCTTTTTCAATTAATGTTACCATCAATCCTCCTTCACTAATATCATGTGCAGATTCAATGATATTTTCTTTAATGATAGATGAAACAAATTGTTGCAAATTATATTCTTCATCCAAATCAAAATACGGAGCAGCCGAATATTCAATGCCTTTTATTTTATGAACATATTCGGATGAGCCAATATCGTTTTGTTGTTTACCAATCAAAACAATAATATCGCCTTCTG
>Ga0306923_10003765_pt1 | contig 14402 bp, 13 predicted proteins | sample sta12Can44000108_FD_203841 | JGI IMG/M metagenome (GOLD analysis project Ga0306923, IMG submission 203841) | Lab enrichment of tropical soil microbial communities from Luquillo Experimental Forest, Puerto Rico - statanox.12C.anox.44.000.108 (v2)... | ecosystem: Environmental > Terrestrial >... | reverse complement strand
CCCTGCCTCGCCTTGCTTCAAGATCTCGACAATCTGGCTCTCCGTGAACCGTGACTTTCGCATGGGCGCCTCCTTGGCCCCGGAAAGTCTACCGTCGAAGTGTCTGCCGAAGGGGGAAGCTTACGGGCACATCTTATGTATTTGGCTAATGCCTAACCAGTTCATCGGCCGGACGCCGAAAGTCACCCCTGGGGACTGTCATCCTTACGGCGAACGACGATCGTGAGCACGCCCAAGAGGGTAGGCAACATTAGCACGCTGCCGCGGCGGGCGCCTTCCGGGTGCCTGCCGGCCCCTGACGTAATCTGCCATTCTCAGACACCGCCCCCCCAGGAGCCCCCAAGAGCCGATGCCACAGTAGATCGTGCCCCGCGGCTCTTCTTTTCGTCGCGTGCAATCCTTCCAAACCTGCTCCGACGCGAGGATCAACGCGTCCCGATACCACGCATGGTTTCGGGCTGGGGCTCATCGTGAAGCAGTCCAAAAACAGCGGGCGGGCAAGAACTCAAAGATCGCCGCAGCACGGCGGAAGAGGATAGCCAAGACTAAATTAGCGCCCTCCGGCGGCGGTGGCCCCGCTCCGGGTTCCCGTCCCCGCAGGACTCGTCCGCGAGCCGATCCGCCGGGCCGGTCGCGTCGTCGGGCTCCAGGCTGTGGCTCCCCAGCAGTCCCTGCACCGCGATGACATCAAGACGGCCGCCGACCGGGTGCTGAAGACTCGATGTCTCGTGAGTCCCGCGGGACATCCTCCTCAGGGGATTGCTGAAGCCGGGTACGCACCAGATCGATGTGCATGCGGAGGGCATAAAGAAAATGCGCGTAGTCAACCGGAATGCGCAGATGATTGGCACGCTCCTCGAGACGATCCAGTCCCTCACGGAGATCCTTCGTGACGTGCCCGCCGTGGGCTTCGATCTCGACTTCGATGAACTTGAGCTCGCCATAGAGGCCGAAAATCCGCCGTCGCATGCTCCAGCTGTACACAGCGGGGGCTAACCGGAGCAAGGGATACGCGATGCCGACGACCGGGATCAGCACGACGAGCCAGCTGCTGAGCAACGCCGCCAGCCAGAAGGGCAAGGAGCGCATGAGAAACGGCTGGCCCGACTTGTAGAACTCGTACGCGTACGTGGAGACCGGCACGTCCCCTTGCTCAGGAGCCGGGAATCGTCCTGCCTTGTGAAAGATGCCGGCCGCCGAATGAATCTCCAACACCGCGTCCAGCAGCAGATGTTGAATGGCGGGATGCAGATCCTTGCGCACGATCAAGCTCGTCGTCGGCGCGATCAGGTTGACGCTCGCTGGTGGTCGATTGGCCGCCACGTTCCCTACACCAGCCGGTAGCGTTAGCTTGGTCAGGAACGGGTAGAGCGCCACGTACGCATCGGCGCGTTGGAAACTGGCGAGCTCGATCTCAGGGGACGCGAGCAGCTGGCGCACGGCCGCCGTGTCCCATGAGGCGATCATCATGGCCGCGTCGATTTTTCGTCTCTGCAGTGCGGCGGCTGACTCCGCGGGGCTCAAGGGCAATAGCTGGGTGACGTTGCCGTCGATGCCGTTGAGGGCGAGAATCTGCAGTGCCAGTACTCGCGTAGTGCTACCTTCTGGCCCGACGGAGAGCTTCCTGCCATGGAGGGCCGTGAGCGGGAACCTGACTATGATGCCCCGGTAGAAGAGCCAAAGGGGCTCGTAGAACAACGTGCCGAGGGACAGCAGGTCGGGGGACTGCTTTTCATCGGTCAAGCCGCCTCGCGCAAACCCCACGCTGACGCCCGAGCGCGGATCGTTCAACCGGTGCAGGTTCTCCACGGCCCCGGCCGACGGCATGAGTCGCAGCTCGACGTCCGAGCGCGCGAGAATTCTCTTGTATTCCTGAGCAAAGGCTTCATAGGCGCTGCCCGGAGTTCCGGTTGTCATGACCACGGTTTTCGGTGGCAGAGGGTCGCGTAGCATCGCCGCCGCGACGAGGGCCACGACGGTCAGCACGCCCGCGGTCAGGTAGAACCATCGTGTCCGCATGTACCCACGATTCTCTCATGTGGCATGGTGTCCTCAGTTCGCCCCACAAGCCCGCCGCTCGTACGATCGTTGCGCGGTTGACTTTCGGTCGGGTCCGTACCATTCACGACGGTGGATCACATCTCGTTCCAGCCTGGGCCAGGTAATGGACATGAGCCAGGAGGACGACTATACCAAGATAACCCTCAAGGGCTGCTGGTGGTGCTACGGGCACCCTACAACAGCCAACGGCATTCGTAGACGGTATCGGGCTCGGGATTGACCACGGACCAGCCGATGAGGCGACGGGAGGGATGATCGATCGTGAAGCGGGACTCCATGGTCGTCGGGGGATCGCTGCGATCTATGGGGTAACGGACGAGCTGGTAGCTGCGGAGGGTGTGCAGCCGGGAAGAGGAACCAGACCGACACCAGGTCGGTCTGGAGATCCGTCTGGAGCCGTGACGGCTCTGAGTTTGAGAGCGCTTCAGGCCAAGGGCAGTTGCCGGGATCATGGCTTCGATCTCGACCGTCACGGGCTCGGCGGGCGACACGGATCCGAGGTCACACTCTGTGCCAAGGTCGACAACGAGGCCGAGCCATGCCTGAGAATGTCGCTTATGTTTCCTATGCTCTGGAGTGAAGCGGCAAAGCACACCTCCCCTTTCTCGAAGTCCTAGCATGTTGAGATAGAGCCTTACCCTCCCCGGCCTTCGTTGGGGGAAGGTTCGGTGCTCCTCCCCTCGGCGATGCCGGCGGCTTTATCGGCGCCAGGTGTGCAAGTGGCGAGGAGGCACTCGCCCGGCGGCAGCGAGACTGGACCTATGGCCTGGTCATGCTCAGGCCCCCGGAGAAACGCCGGCGCGCGCATCCGTCAGTTCGTGGGCTTCTGGAAGAGGAGCTCCCGGACACCCGACTTCAATAAGATGGAATCGAGCACCGCGAGTTTGCCGAACAGATTGAGGATGTCGCGATTCTGGAGCACGAGCCGGCGGGCGCAGGCGGCGGCGTGGAGCGTGTGGCGGAGATGGCTTTCGTCCACGATGCAGTAGCGGGTGTAGCGTAGATCACTCGATCCGCCCCCGCCGAAGAACGCGAGCAGGATACCGCCCGGCCTTAGCATCCGCATCGACTCTTCGGCGAGAACGTATGCCGTTGCCTGATCGAGGTAGTCGAACACGTCCCAACACAAGATCGCGTCGATGCTCTCGTTGAGGTGCGAAAAGCGAGATTTCAAGAAGGCCGCGACCTGATCGAGTTTGTCCTGCCGCGCGTGGCGATCAAGATCCGCATAGAGGTCCTCAACGTGGATCTTGCAACCGATCCGGTCTCCCAAGAACGTAATGTTCCCACCGACCACCGAGCCCAGATCCACCACCTCGGCCGCGGGGCGCACTCGCCGGGAAACACTGCTGGCGGGAGCGGTGGCAGCACGGAGCCGGACTCACTCGTCGAGCGTGGCGCTTCCTCTCGACGCTGACCGGCGCGTTTGTCACGGGCGGTTGTTCCCCTCGGGTCCGATCCGTGCGAGCAAGCAAGTGCGCGTGGTGGTCTTCTGTGAGCACGGTGGTCAGCACGGCCTTCACAAGACCCAGAAAAACGAGAAGGGCGCACCGATGAAGAAGCGGTCCGCCCGGGTCAGTAAGAGATGCGGGGCAGTGTGCTGCCGATGGTCAGCATATAGTCGATGAGAGTCAGCATGGACGTCATCCCCAGGCCGATCTGCTGTCCCACCGCCGACGCGGGGATGAAGTAGACGCCGTAGGCCATGAGGACGATCAGGGTGAGGGGGAGGCCGAATTTCCACGCGTAGGGTAGCTCCAATCGCGCCGCCCGGATTCTGGTAGAGTCGCGGACATGCGCGTCAAGCGGTCACGCCCTTCCTGGCCGACCTCGGGGGTGCCAAGAACCTGCTCTTCGTCAAGATTGGAGACGGAGGGCGGCCCGGCGCTCGCTGAGTGCCGTCGACAGATCGCGATTCCGATCGTCACCGGTGAGGAGCTCTACACGCGCGCCGAATTCCGGCGCGCCTTCGAGCTTCGTGCGGCCGACATCGTCATCCCGATGTCTGCAATTGCGGCGGGACCATGGAGCTACGCGCCATCGCCCAGATGGCCGAGCCGTCGTTCGTGACCGTTTCGCCCCACAACTACAACAGCACCACCGTCGGTCTGGCCGCCACGCTGCAGGTCTCGGCAGCCGTTCCCAATTTCCTGATCACGGAGTACTTCGTGAACTTCGAGCCGCGAGGGCATGAGATCGCGCACCAGATCGTAGGAGACATAAGACCCGTTCTCGGTCCCCCGCCGGTTTCCTTCCCGGCGTGGGATGGTGCTGGTCATCAACGGCGTGCTGACGGCGGCCTTCGGCCTGCCGTGGGGTGGCCTCCTGGCGCTGACGAGGCGGCTGGGCGTGTCCTCGCTCTGTTTCGGCGTGCTGCTGTTCGCAGTGGCGCTCCAGCTGCGAGTGCGCTGGAACGTGCAGCACTCTGGTTGACCCACATCTCCCCGATCCTCCACTGCTTGTCGCGCAGGACGCGCCTCTGGACCTGGCTCGTACCGCTTGCGCTTGCGGCCTGCGCTACGCTGCCAGCCGAGCGCTCGGCTACCCCTTCCTACGCGCTCACCGACACGGCCGACACCACCCTCGGACGCCATGCAGAGCGCGCCTTGGCCGGCCTCCAGGGGCCGAACGGTGTGCACCTGATGTCGAGGGGTCAGGATGCCTTTCTGGCACGCCTGGTGCTCGCAGAGACGGCCGAGCGCAGCCTCGACGCCCAGTACTTCATCTGGCACGGAGACGTCACGGGGCAACTGCTGATCGCCGCCTTCCTTCGTGCTGCCGATCGCGGCGTGCGCGTGCGCGTACTGATCGACGACGTCGGCTCGGCGCCCAACGACTCGCGCCTGCTGCTCCTGGACCGGCACCCCAACGTCGAGGTGCGCCTGTTCAATCCCCTGGCCTCCCGTTCCGCGCGGTCCGTGGGGATGATGCTCGACTTTGCGCGCACCAACCGGCGCATGCACAACAAGTCCTTCACGGCCGACAACAAGCTCACCATCGTCGGCGGCCGCAACATCGGGGACGAGTACTTCGAGGCGCAATCCGACATAGACTTCAGCGATCTCGATGCCCTGACCGTCGGGGCCGTCGTGGCCGACGTCTCCAGCCTGTTCGATCGCTACTGGAACAGCCCGGCCGCCTACGCCATCCGCGATCTGACGACGGTCCGTCCGGACGCCGAGGCATATGCGGCGGTACGTGCGGAGCTGGAGGCGTTCGAGCGCAGTCAGCGCGGGCTGGCCTATGAGCAGGCGCTCCGCGAGAGCGCTCTGGCCCAGCAGCTCCGAGACGGCAGGGTCTCCTTCACCGCCGCTGATGTCCGGGTGCTGGCCGACGATGCCGCCAAGATCGAGCGGCCCGAAGAGGATCGCTCGAAGAACCTCCGGCCTCAGCTGCTGCCGGAACTCGGCGGCCTGCGTGATCAGCTCATGCTGATATCTCCGTACTTCGTGCCCGGGGACGCAGGCGTCGAGACCCTGCGCCGCCTGCGCGAGAGAGGCATCCGAGTGCGGGTGCTGACCAACTCGCTGGCCTCGACCGACGAGATCGCCGTGTAGGCGGGCTATGCGAAGTACCAGCGCGCCTTGCTCGAGGCGGGCATCGAGCTGTATGAATTCAGCCCGGCCGCGGTGCGCGAGGGCTCCGGCAAGCAGCGCCACAAATCCGACGACGAGCCGCACGGCAGCGGCAGATCTCGCGCCGCGCTCCATGCGAAGGTTCTGGTCTTCGACTGCCGGACATTTTTTGTCGGATCCATGAACCTCGACCCACGCTCGGCCTTCACGAACACCGAGATCGGTTTGATCGTCGACGCGCCTTCCGAGGCCGCCCAGCTCTGTGTCCGGCTGGACAGGGCGCTGCCGCAAGGCGCGTATCGGCTCGAGCTGCGCGCGGCGGAGCCCGGCGAGCCGCAGATCGAGTGGGTCGGGGTGGAGGATGGGCGCGAGATCCACTATGCGTCGGCGCCCATGACCAGCACATGGCGGCGCTTCCGGTGCTGGCTCTACTCGCTGCTTCCGATCGAGCCGCTTCTATGATGCCTCGCGCAGCTCGATGTCGCGAGCGGGCGGCTTAGCGGACTGCAGCGGGCGTTGAGCCCAGCGCCGGCTACCGATGCGGCGATGCTCCTGCCCGACTTCGCTCAGGGGGTTCGTCAACGTGGCACTGCTTCGGCGCCTAACCAGCCGGAACGGCGAACATCGTGATAAACAAAAGCACCGCAGCTAACAAGCCAATCGCTACCTTCTGGCCTTTTCTCTCGGTCACGGAGATCGCGACGAGGCATTGCAGGAAGTAATAGAAAGCGAAGGCGCGGGACGCGAACGAGAGGATCGTGAGCGTGGAGGCGAACGCCAGTACAAGCGCAACTCCGCAGATCAAGGCGTAGGCACGCCGCTCATCGACACGGCCGTCGGTGGTTTCGGCCACGTTCCCCCCCGCGGCGACAACGTCCGCTACGGCCGCGCTAAACTGGCTGAGCACGGCAGCAACCACCAGTGGAATAGGGAGCAAGGAAGACGCCTTTGCCGCCAGTACCAGAAGCCCATTGTCCTCAACTTGGTTGCCCAAAAAATGCATCAGTGGCGTCGCCATCGCAACGAAGAGCAGGTAGATGATTGTCGAAACGATCTGCGAACTGCGACATGACCAGATGCGCAGTTCCCGATCAAACTCGGAACCGAGGTAGCGTGATGTCTCGAAGCCCTGCACCACGATCAGTGTTCCCCCCACGACGGTGAGGACGGTCCACAAGTCCTGGTGAGGCAGGGCTGGCCACTGGAGCGTTCCTGACTTAAATGTTCGCCAATTGAAAGCGGCAAATCCCGCGATCAGCGCCAAAACGAGTACGCCGGTCACCCGAAGAGCCCATCGCTCCAAGAACAGGAGCATGTGGAGGCCGCGAACTCGGCCCACAGTGCCAATCGCCGCGATGATGATCACGGTGACGATGTTCTCTCGAACCGGCGTGTTGATTCCCAGCCCACCCAAGAGGAAAGCGGCGAGGATGTGGATGTACAGCGCGACCGAGATCGCGTAGGCAAGCACCAAAGCGAGATTGGACGTGCGTTCATGGCGCGCGACCCGGGCCGATGTCTCGCCTGCCGCCAACAGCGGCTCCGCATGACGAATGTTGAAACGGATGACCGAGCCCATCGCGTAGGCGAGAGCGCATACTGCGGCCATGGCAACGACAGAGTAGGGTCCGACTGCGGCGTTCAAGATCGGCACAATCACAAGGAATCCGCTGCCGAAAATCGATGCTAGTGGTGTCGCTCTCGCGTGGCGAAGATCCGTGCGGTTATGTGTGTCAGTCATCGGCTTGAAGGGATCGTGAAGTCTCAACCTCACCAACCGCTTCATCGAAGTGTCCCCTCACAGTCCGAGGGCTCCGCTCGCGGAAGAGACCGTCTCGCGCTCGAGTGGACGGCTAGGGACTGGTCTTCGTGATCTTCGAGCCCTGCAGCCCCATCCCCGCCATGAGCCCCTTCTGGCGCCGTAGATGAAGGCGTAGACATCGGCTCGCGCGGTGGTGGTGGTGGTGAGCGTCTTGGCCTTGCCGGCGTCCACCACCACGACACTCGGGCCGACGCCGATCTCGAAGCCCGCGGCGTTGTCGAGATACTTGAGCGCGTCGTCGGTCATGAAGAACATCGCGTAGGAGAACCCTTGCACACCCGCCTGCAGGCCGTACGACCCCGCCGTTATGCGGTAATGACCGGCCGGTCGGCCGCCCTCGAAGAGCGTCCCCGTTCCGTATTGGGCGCCAACGACGAAGCCCGCCTTCTTGATATTCGGAAAGACGAGAATGCCCTTGGCCGAGTCCTCCAGCGTCTTGGCCTCCGGCGTGTTTTTGTACAGGGTCTTGAGGGCGGCTTCGGCGGCCCGGTCGTCGGCGCGAGCAACGGCGGGAGAGAGCAGGCCGGCAGCGGCGGCCATGATCACGAGCAGGGCGAGTCCCATCATCGAGTGTCGGCTCAATCCATCTCCTTGTGGTGATTCACCACTCACCATTGTGCCGGCCGGCCGTGTCCGCCGGCTCGTCGGCGAGGAAGAATTCCAGGCTGAGTCGGCAGCAGGGTGACCCCGGTGACCCTCGCATTCTCGTCGGCCCTCAGAGGCGGCTGCAGCATGTCATTCCACCGGTCGGATGTCCTAGAAGAGAAATGCCAGCGCGAAGTTCGCGAGCATAGCGAGGGGGAAAATCCATCGGCCCCATCGGTCCGTGCGAGCCAGCAAGCGCGTCTGGTGGTCTTCTGTGAGCACGGTGGTCAGCACGGCCTTCACAAGACCCAGAAAAACAAGAAGGGCGGAACCGATGAAGAAACGGTCCGCCCGGGTCAGGTAAGAGATGCGGGGCAGTGTGCTGCCGACGGTCAGCATGTAGGCGATGAGAGTCAGCATGGAGGTCATCCCCAGGCCGATCTGCTGTCCTACCGCCGACGCGGGGATGAAGTAGACGCCGTAGGCCATGAGGACGATCAGGGTGAGGGGGAGGCCGAGCTTCCACGCGTAGTAGCTCCAATCACGGTCCAGGTCGAGCTCGACGGCAAAGCGAGCGAAGGTCCCCCCTCGCGCGATCCGAGGGGCCATGCCCACCTGGGCCCGCGGCGCCCCGACGCGCCAGCCCTGGATGGAAAGTTGATCGTTGATCCCAATCATCCGTCGGAGGGGATGGAACACGATCTCATCGGTTCGGGATTGGACCGGCCACACGATCATTGTCCACCGATGTTGGTCGAGAGGAAAAGCGTGCAAGTCCAGCGGCTGCGCGACCTTCCACCAGAGCCGTCGTCCATAGGTGACGACTCCTCGGCCGTCCACCAGGAAGCGGGCGGGATAGAACGATTGTCGATTCCTGAGGCTATCCGGCTCGAGCGCGGGCATCCAGAGGCGGCCCTCCGGCACCGGGCAATCTGCGGAACCCTCGCCCCGAGCAGGATCCGCCAGCCGGGGGTCGCGCCAGCGCACGGTCAGATAGATGTCCGTCTCCAGGGTCTGCTCGACATCGCTGAGAGCGGCCACGTCCTGGAAGAAGATGCCCACTCCGACGAGGGTGGGTCCCCCTGCCGGGTCCGGACGGGTAAGGGAGTAGGCTCCGGCGTCGGGGCAGGCGGCTGCCGAACGCGGCGAGATCTCCCGTTCGAGGTCGCTCACCACGTTGGGCTCTTGCGCGCCCGCCAGGCCTCCCTTACCCTCGGGTGGCACGAGAACACCGACCGTCAGCACGAGAGCGAGTACGTACAACTGCGCACTCGTCATCGCCTGTCATGTTCCCGCGATCGCGACGCCAGCGCTTGGCCCAACCAGGTTTTGCCCAGCGCCTGCGATTTTGTGGCAGGTGACTCGGCCCACCGTTCCTTGGGAACAATCACCGGCAATCTTTTTTCCTGAGATGCAGTTCGGGCAAGTCGGCCGGTAGATCTGGAGCGGTCGGGCGTAGTCTCGCCGCCCACTCCGGTCGAATTCGCATGTACGCAAGAGCCTCCACGACGCGATCTGGACTGCCGAGGTCAGACCAGACGACGCGCGGCAGGCGTGACACGGCGAGCAGATCAGAACAGCCTTCGAGCACCGAACGCGAGAAGTTCTCGTTCGCCATGAGCTCGTAGGCTTGACGCACGGCGGCCGCCTCGTCGGGTGTGCCGAGGTATCGCTCGATCCGGGACAGGCGCTCGCTGAGAACCGGCACCGTTCGCCAACCCGCCTGAATGAGCGTGGCAGCCCGGGCAATCATGATCGATGTGTTCCACAAATGACCGGCCTCGAGGTACGTCTTGGCTTGCGGGAGGGGTGGTTTTTCTTTGAACTGCGTGACTGCACGCACGGGTCCCGTGGATAGGTGACCGAGGGCTCTGCCGGGCTCGATCCAGCCGTAATCGACTTCAGGATAGGTCGGCTGCGCGCCCAAAAGGACCATGTGCTCCGGATGGTGTTCAATCCACGCGATCACTTCAAGCACGTGCGCCATGAAGGTTGGCTCATCGAGTACGAGGTGATCGGACGGGAAGAGCGCCACGATGGCCTCCGGGTCGTGCCCGGCGATCCAGTGAGTTGGATAGAGAACGCCGGCCGCCGTCCCGCGATCGAACGGCTGGGCCAGGATAGTCGGGCGGGCAATGGATGCGAACTCCTCGCTGACGTAGCCAGCATGGCTGTGGGCCGTGATCACCACTGTTCGCTCACGAGACATCGCCAGGGAGACTCGGTCCAGCGTCTGTCGAAGAAGGGAACGTTGGTCGAACAGCGGCACATACTGCTTGGGCCGATTAGCCCCCACGATTTGGCGGACCAGTGGCCGGAGGCGAACACCTTCGCCGCCCGCCAGCACGATGGCCCAGCAGTGTGGGCTTTGCGTAGTGACCCGGGACGTGCGACTTGAGTTCAAGTCTGTGCTCTCGTGCGCTGTCGAACAGTTCGTGTGACGCACCATGGACTCCTCCGTCGTTCGAAAAGGCGTGATCTGAATGGGCTCAGCCCCCAGGCTTTGGCAAGGCGAGCGGCGGCTTGGAGTTAGGCATGGCCCGCTGGACGGCCAGAGTGAAGGTGACAGCATCATTAACATCCTTGATCCAGACCTTCTTCTTCCGAAACGCGCCCGGGTCAAGCTCCTTCACTGCCTGTTGTTCGTCCGTCGTGAACCAGCCTCGACCGAGGTCTTTCCAGACGGGGAGCGGCGCGGCGAGCAGGATGGGCCGTCCGTCGCGGCTGAATAGCTGTCTTCCGTCAGCGCCGAATTCCGGCTGATCCTGGATGGTGTTCCACTGCCGTTCGAGTTCGTCGAAATCGATGTGGGAGGTCACCCACTGAAAGAGCAGCCGTAGCCGTTGCAGATCGCCAGGGTCCGTGACCGCGGACACCTCCCAGACGATACCCCTGCGGGTTCCTCCAGCGATGAATGTGTCGGTGCCGATCGACCATTTGGGTTCTGGTCGCGCCTCGATTGTCCCACGGTGGATCCGCATGTACTGCGGCAACCCATCGGGGACGACCAGGAACATGGCAATGTTGTCGAGGTCCTGGACGTACCGGCTCTCCAACGTGCGACGCGCTTGAGCGAGGAGTGATTCAGCGGCCATCTGAGCGCAGCCGGATAGGAGCCCCGCCCCGAGCACGATCGCCATACACCAGACGCGTGCTGGTGGCCGCGATTTCACCAGGCCGCGCGCGCTGGCCCAGGGGCGGGGGTCCTGGTCACGCGGCGGCCGTGGCAAATCCGAAAGATCAGGGGTCTTCATCCTCCGGCACTGATCCTGAAGACGTGGTGGCCCCATGGTGGCAGATCGAGGTAGAGCCCGTGCGATACCAGGTCGCTTCCCTCACGATCGTAGCGAGCCGGACTCATCAGGTCCTCGAGCCGCACCGCCCGGCCAGCTAGGTCGGAAAACGGCAATTTCACGTAACACTGACTCTGGTTCGCGGCGTAGTTGACTGTGACGAGGCACCGCTGATCGCCAGCAACTTCCCACGACCAGGCCATCAAGCAATCTGAGGTCGAGTTGCCATCCCAGGCCGGCGCACATTCGAGCAGCCGCCACTCTCCGTCACGAACGATCGACTCCCGGAGCACCGCCAGGAGGCCTTCGTAGAACCGCAGCTGCGCTTCATTGACCGGTTCCGCCGGACCGCGGACCAGGTGTGGCGAGATGCGCTTCCTGCGGCCTTCGAACTGCCCTTGATGGAAGAAGCGCAGCCCAGGCGACAGATACGTGATGACGGCCGCCGCTTCGTGCATTCCTGGCGCGAAGGTCGCGGCGGCCCGGGGCTCATCGTGATTCTCCATGAACCGGGCGAGCCTGCTCTGGTAGTCAAGCCCCGCGTGCAAGTGCTCGCGCACCGGGCGCGCATGCCCCTCGTGCAGCCGGTCGTAGAGCCGCTTGTCGTACGCGTAGTCGAAGCCTTGCTGGAGCATCGTCCATTCCAAGTCCCAGTACACCTCGGCCATGAAGCGGAAGCCCGGCACCTGCTCGCGCACGCGCCGGGTCGCCTCCGGCCAGAACACCGGTGCCGGGCGTCCCCAGGTTCGCTGGAAGACGTCCGGCAGCACGAGCATCGCCATGTCGCAACGCACGCCGTCACACTGCTGAGCGATGTTCAGCAGCTCTCCGGTCATCGCCTTCTGCGTGACGGGATTGCTGTAGTCGAGCTGCAGGGTGTCCGGCCACCCGTCGAAGTACGGGTCACGGCCATAGGCCAGGATCAGGTCACCGCCTTTCCGACTGACTCGCGTGTAGTTCTGCGGCGCCTGCGCCAGGTCCTGCTCCGTCCCCGCCACGAAGTACTCGGGGTGGTCCTCGACCCACGGGTGATCGGGGGCCATGTGGTTGGGAACGAAGTCGAGCATCAGCCGGAGCCCGCGCGCCCGCAGGCGTTCGCGCAGTCGCGCCAGGGCCTCATTGCCGCCCAGTCCGGGCTGCACGGAGTAGCCCGTGATCGCGAAGCCGGAGCCGGCGATGTCGTCCTCCTGGAGATCCGGCAGCGTCTCCTCGAATTCGCGGCGCCATTCGGCGTTCGAGCGCGAGCGCCGCTGGCCGGCCAGCCCCGTCCGCCACACGCTCAGGAACCAGACCCAATCGAATCCCATCTTCGCGATACGGTCGAGCTCGCCGTCCGAGATGTCGTCGAGCGTCGCCGGTCGCCCGAGCCCTCGGGACAGCTCCGTCAGCCAGACGCGCGTGTTGATCTGATAGAGCGAGGGATAGAGTGGCTTTTGCATGTCAGCGCCCGCGGCTGCCAGCCGCGCCTCCGCTCCGGCCAGTGGTGGCGGGCTCCATGTCCACGGCGACCGCCGCCTTGCCGAGCTCTAGGAACTGTTCGGCCGTGCTCGTCGCGAATAGATGCATAAGCCGGGCGACGACCCCGGTCCACCCCGTCTGGTGGCTCGCGCCGAGGCCGGCGCCGTTGTCACCGTGAAAGTACTCGTAGAACAGGATCAGGTCGCGCCAGTGCGGATCCTCCTGGAACTTCTGCGCGCCGCCGTAGACCGGCCGCCGGCCGTCCCGGTCGCGCAGGAAGATGCTGGCGAGGCGGTTCGAGAGGTCTTCGGCGACCTGGTAGAGGTTCATATACCGTCCCGACCCCGTCGGGCACTCGATCGTGAAGTCCTTGCCGTAGAACGTGTAGTACTGGAGGAGCCCGCGGATGATCAGGGCGTTCACGGGTATCCAGATCGGTCCGCGCCAGTTCGAGTTGCCTCCGAACATGCCGCTGTCGGACTCGCCCGGCAGGTACGACACCCCGTATTCCTGGTCCCCCACGCGGAACACGTAGGGATGCTCCGCGTGGTAGAGCGAAAGGGCCCGGATGCCATAGGGACTCAGGAACTCCTTCTCGTCGAGCATCGTTGCCAGCACCCGGCGGAGCTTGGTTTCGTCCAGCGCCGTGCTGAGCCGACGGCCGCTGTGACCGCGCTTCATAGGATCGTGGATGAAGGCCCTCAGCTCCGGGCGCGGCGAGAGGAACTCACGGTATCTCTTTTCGAATTCAGGATTCTCGTCGATGAGCTTCCCGTCGAAGACCGTGGCCGCACACAGGGGAAGTAACCCGACCATCGAGCGCACCTTCAACCGCTGGGCGCTCCCGTCGGGCAGCCGGAGCACGTCGTAGAAGAAGCCGTCCTCCTCGTCCCACAGCCCCGTGTTCTGGCCCGCGTGGATCAGGGCTCTCGCGATCCACATGTAGTGTGAGGTGAACTTGTTGCTCAAGTGCACATACGTCGGCTTGCTCATGGCCAGCGCGGCACTGATCTCCATCATGTTCTGGCAGAAGAGCAGCATCCAGGCGGTGCCGTCGGCCTGCTCCAGGTAACCGCCAGTTGGCAGCGGCGCGCTCCGGTCGAAGACGCCGATGTTGTCGAGCCCCAGGAAGCCGCCCTCGAAGGCGCTGACGCCGGCACGGTCCTTGCGATTCACCCACCAGGTGAAGTTGAGCGACAGTTTGTGGTAGGCGCGTTCGAGCCAGTCGAGATCGCCCTGGCCGCGCTGGACCTGCTCCAGCCGGTAAGTGAAGATGGTCGCCCAGGCGTGCACGGGCGGATTGACGTCGCCGAAGTTCCACTCGTACGCGGGGATCTGGCCGTTCGGATGCAGGTAGGGGTCTGACAGCATCAGCTCGAGCTGCTGCTTGCTGAAGTCCGGATCCACCAGCGACAGGGCGAGCACGTGGAACGCCAGATCCCAGGCGGCGTACCACGGGTATTCCCACTTGTCCGGCATCGAGATGATGTCGGCGTTGAGCGCGTGGTGCCACTGCTCGTTGCGGGGGGCGGCGCGACGCTTGGGATCGAAGGGGCCAGAACCTCGCTCCTCCAACCACTTGTCCACGTCGTAGTAGTAGAACTGCTT
>Ga0306923_10003764_pt1 | contig 14402 bp, 12 predicted proteins | sample sta12Can44000108_FD_203841 | JGI IMG/M metagenome (GOLD analysis project Ga0306923, IMG submission 203841) | Lab enrichment of tropical soil microbial communities from Luquillo Experimental Forest, Puerto Rico - statanox.12C.anox.44.000.108 (v2)... | ecosystem: Environmental > Terrestrial >... | reverse complement strand
GTGCGAGATACCAGTCGATAGTTGCGCTTTTCGGCGCCCAGCCCTGGCCGACTACGGCGGTCACCTTGCCCGCGCTGCGCGGATAGACCAGCACCAGCGCTTCCCCGCCCAGGCTGTAGAGATCCTGTTCGACCACGCCGCCAGCCAGTAGCCCCGCCACGCCAGCGTCGAATGCGTTTCCACCGCGTACGAGGATCTCGAACGCGGCGGCGGTGGTAAGCGGATGTCCGGTTGAGACCCCCGCGTTGTGGCCCATGACAGGCGGACGCTCCGCCGCGTTGCCGCTCAAGAGCAAAAGTGCGAACGCCGCCCCTACAGAGGCCCTGGTGACGCGTGGGAAGTGCATTGCAGGATCCCTCCTTTGTGGAAAGCTCTATTAGTTTATACTAAGCTCTCAAATCCATGGCCACACTCTCTGGCGAATCATACCGTTGTCGCGAGAAGAATTGAGCTGACGGGCTTTTCGTGTTCTTCCTGTCGCTTCGTGGGGCTGAAGTCCTTTTTCATCAGCTCTCGGCGCTGCCGTCGGGAAGCAGTTAATGTGGCCCATCCACCTTCAACACCGGCCCGAGAAGGATTGAAGGACCCGTGCAAACCATCGCCGGCTCGCCGTGACGCCACCAAGCGGCGGTGATCCGTACTCGAGGCAAAAAAAACACTACCCGTTTCGGCGTCGCGAGGAAAACGCTGCACGTAACTCGAACTTTCGTAAGGTGATTGAGGTCGGACCGGCCCTGTGTTGTCGGCGCAGTTTCCGGTGCCGTCGGCTGGCACGCGCTCCTCGGCGCGAATCAGGCGCTCGTTCAGCACGGTGCTACGGAGGCCGGCGGAACGCGACGGGAGCGACAACTGCGATTACGTGCCGTCGTCCCCGCTGCTTTCGTGGCTCGACGGCGAGGTGTGCTACAACACCGTCGGCGGGCCTTGCGGCCGCTGACGGCGAATGCGGCGCGAACCTCTTGCGGCCAGGCGCGGTCGTTCAGCGCTCCGGCGGCGGCACGCGGTTGGATCGGCGCCGCCAAAGCGGCCCCGTGGGTGACGGCGTCCCCCGCCCCGCGATTGCCGGAGGCGAGCGTGCATTGCACTCAGGTGCGGTCACCGCACCCGGGTTTATTCACATAAGCTGGTAACGTGATTCCGTCAGCTCCTTATCTCATCAAGGATGCCTCCAAGCTGCTCACTCCCGCCCTCGCCATCTATCCCGAAATCGTCGACCAAAACATCGCCGCAACAATTCGCCTCCTCTCCGGTGACCCCAACCGCTGGCGCCCTCATCTCAAGACCGCCAAGCTCCAGTTCATCATGCATCGGCTGGTGCAACGCGGGATCGGTCAGGCCAAATGTTCCACCACGGTCGAGCTGTCAACCGCCTGCGCAGCCGGATTTAGAGATGTTCTTCTGGCCTATCCGGTAGTCGGAGGCAACGCCCTCCGCGTCCGCGAGCTGGCCGCTCAAAACCCGCAGGTCCAAATCTCCGTCCTTGCCGAAAATCCGGCGCAAGCAGCTGAGTGGCAAGGCAGCCGCGTAGGGATTTTCATCGACGTTAATCCCGGTATGGACCGCACCGGCATTGAGCAGAATCATCTCCCTGCAATTCTGGAAGTGGCTGGCGCCATCACGCGTGCTAACTTGGCGTTCCGAGGCTTTCATTATTACGACGGTCATCTCAAAGCGCCGTCTTTCCAGCAGCGCGAACAGCTGGCCCATTGCGGCTACGACCGACTGATGGAAATCGTCAAGGCCGTGGAGCATTCCGGGCTTCACGTCGAAGAAGTGATCACCTCCGGCACCCCTGTCTTCCACTGCGCGGCGACTTACGCACCCTTCCGCAGATCCACTTTCGCCCACCGCGCTTCGCCCGGAACCGTAGTCTTCAGCGACGTCACCAGCCTCGCTCAACTTCCAGTTGAGTGGGGGTACCAGCCAGCGGCGGTCGTCGTTTCGACTGTTGTTAGTCATCCGAGGGCGAATCTATTTACCTGCGACGCCGGCCATAAAGCCGTCTCCGCCGACGCCGGTCTTCCCACCTGTGCCGTCGCTGGTCATCCCGACTGCACTCCACTCAAACCAAGTGAAGAGCATCTCCCCATCGAAGTCAGATCAGGCAGCCGCCCCGAAATCGGCGAGCCTCTATACTTGATCCCTCGCCACGTCTGTCCGACGGTTAACAATTTCGACGAGGCTCTAATCATTGAATCGAATCGTATCGTCGGCATCGAACGTGTCACTGCTCGCGGCCACGAGTCCCCGCTTCGAAAAGCAACAGCCTCTGTTTGAAGAAGGGACGCCCTTTAGCCGCATAGGCACTCCAGGTGCCCCCCAGGCGCCGGTTTCAGCGCGGCGCCTTGGCGGCGGAACGCGATGGTGGGCGACTCTGCCCCAGCCAAAGGCAGATCCCGCCTTTGCCCCTGCTCCGAGGTTTATTCGCGGCGCGGCGCGCGCCGGGACAGCAGCCACACCGTTGCCGCCGGCGCTGGTGCAGGGCGCGCGAACCCGGCCAATCCGGCCCAACGTGTCGACCATGGCGTCGGAGTACACATGTCGGGTCGGCCCTAATCCATCCCTTCCATTTCTGCATCGAGTAAACTGAGCTAAAAGAGTTAAGCCGGGTTCTCTCCGTTCCGTGAAGGCATAGAACCGTAGAACTATTGGAGAAGCAAAATGACAAGCCACCCGAATTACCATCCCGCCCTCTTGGCGGCGGTTCTTCCATTGGCCACTTGCGCGATGGACGCAGCCACCTGTGACAATCTTTCCAATCTCTCGCTGCCACAAGCCACTATCACGATGGCTGCCTCCGTTAGGGCCGGTTCTTTCGCGCCGCCGCCCTCCTTCTCGCTGCGCCTCCAACCAGGCGACGTTGCTTACAAGGACGTGCCCGCCTTTTGCCGGGTCGCCGCCACCCTGCGGCCGAGTAGCGACTCCGAAATCAAGATCGAGGTTTGGCTTCCATCACCGGAAGTGTGGAATGGCAAGTTCATGGCGGTGGGTAATGGTGGCCAGGCGGGTGAGATCTACTACCACAAGATGGGTCTTCCACTCACGCTCGGTTACGCGGTAGCTTCCACTGATACCGGGCATGAGGGAAAAGGGGACGACGGCAGCTACGCGTTGGGCCATCCCGAAAAGGTGGTCGACTTTGGATATCGTGCCGTGCACGAAATGGTGATGAAGTCGAAGGCGATCATTGCGGAATACTATTCGCGAAGCGCCAGGTTTTCTTATTGGAATGGTTGCTCCACCGGCGGCCGCCAGGGAATTGAAGACTTGCAGCGGTACCCAGGCGACTTTGATGGCGTGATCGCCGGAGCGCCCGCGATTAATCCCCGGAGCGCCGCACAAATCATGTGGGTAGCGCAAGCCGTTCACAAGGATGTGGCCAGCTTCATTCCCGCCTCCAAGTTTCCGGTGATCCAGAAGGCTGTCCTGAAAGCCTGTGATATCAATGATGGCGTGAACGACGGCGTGCTGGAGGATCCCCGGAGCTGCAAGTTCGATCCAGGCGCGATCTTGTGCAAAGGCGCGGATGGTCCCGACTGCCTGACAGCGTCGCAAGTGGAAACCGCGCGCAGGATTTACAGTCCCGCGATCAATCCGCGCAGCAAGGAGCAGATCTTTCCGGGGTTTGAGCCGGGCAGCGAGAAGGGCTGGGGATTCGCCGCCAGCGCCCAGCCGCCGCAACTCACGTTGACCGGGTTGAAGAACAGAGTGTTTAAGGACCCCAACTGGGATTACAAGACGTTTAATTTCGACAGTGACGTCGCGCTAATCGACCGCGAAAGCCAGGCCGTTAATGCCATGGACCCAAATCTCGGGCCGTTTTTTAGCCACGGCGGGAAGCTGCTGCAATACCACGGCTGGAACGATACCCTGATCGCGCCGGAGAACAGCGTCAATTACTACACGAGTGTTGCCGACAAGCTGGGAGGCGCGAACAAAGTGAACGACTCCTACCGCCTGTTTATGGTCCCCGGCATGGCTCATTGCCGCGGCGGCGACGGTACGGATCGTTTCGATGTGATCAGCGCGATGGAGCAATGGGTGGAAAAACGAAAAGCGCCCGAATCCATCATCGCGTCGCGCTACGCAGACGACAAGCCGGGTCGCACGCGCCCCTTGTGCCCGTATCCGCAAGTCCCTGCGTATAAGGGAAGCGGTAGCACCGATGACGCGGCCAACTTTGCATGTAAGGCGAGGTAATCGGATTTGGGCGCGGCGATGCGCGACGGAACCAACGGCGCGGACTTCGCTACTTGCGGCGGTTCGGCGGCCGCGGTTGCTCGGCCGTGAGGCGCGCGGTACCGCGACACACTCTAGCGCGCCTGGAGAAGTCCAGGGTTCCCGCTTGCTACCGGCCGCCGAACGCAGCCCGCGTCCAGACGTCTTCCGCCGTCGGGCCTCGGCAGGGCCGACGCTGTGCCGATTCGTTGTCAGCGCGCCGGCAGGGTCGGCGGAATCAAACTTGATCTTCCTCGGGCCGTCGGCCTCTTTTGGGCCGGTTCATCTGGACCGGCCGCCCAGAAATGCCTCGCCAAATCAAGTAAGCGCCAAATCCCTACAGGGGACTCTTTCGGATCGAGGACGCGCCCGCGTGTGCAGCAAGAGGGGGTTGACAAGGCCAGGTCTCCGAACGGGACCACGGACCCCGGTTCAGTCGCTGTTGTGGACGGACCGGCTCACCGCCTGCCGGTTCCGAGCTCGTCCGAATACCCGGCCTTCAGGCGAGACCACTGGGCGGTGGGACGTCCATCGGTACGGGTAACTTGGTTGCCTTCCCACCGTTTTGGCCAGGCGGTCGGGGAGTCCTCCCACGTCTCCTGGCGCCCGTAGACGGTTAAGTCGAGCAACCGATAGCTGTTATCCATCGCCTCGACGCCGCGCCTCGTCGTCCAGTAGGTCTCGAAGACATTGGATCCTTGCCGCAGGTAGCAAACGATGTGCATCATGCCCGCCCGGCGTCCAACCAAGAGGGTGTCGAGCGAGTCCTGGGCCGAGTACCACGGCATCTCCCAGCCCATGAAGTCGCGGTACCGGGCGCTCTCTTCGTACGGGCCTTGGCAAAACGTGGCGTAGGTGACGTCGCGGGAATGAATATAGGACAGCTCGCGTACCTGCGCTGTGACCCAGGTGCACCCTTCGCACTGGTCCGGCGCAGGGTGGCCGGTGTGCCACATGAAGTAGTAGGCGATGAGCATCCGGCGTCCCTCGAACGCGTCCAATAGTGTCACCGCGCCACGTTCGCCAATGAGCGGTGTGGCGCCATCCACCTCGACCATAGGGAGTCGTCGGCGGGCCGCAGCAATGGCGTCGCCTTCTATTGTGTGAGCCTTCTCTCGAACCCGCAATGCGTCCAGCTCCGCCTGGAAGGCGGTCCGATCGACTATTTTGGGCGCTCCGAGTTCATCTCCCATGATGTCTTTCATCGTTTTCTCCCTTGCTAACCTCGGTCATCGCTTCGACTCTGGGTCGCGCTTTCTGAAGGCGGCCTCTCCAGCGTCGGACACCTCGACCCACTTCGAGTGAGGCGACACCTCGGCGTCGTAGTTGTCGTGCCAGTTCCACCACTTGTAAGGCGGCGTCTGTGGGTAGCCCTCTGGCGAATCCTCCCAACTCTCCTGACGGCCGAGCGGCGTGATATCGAGGTAGCTCCAGGTGGTGCCCATGGCCTCGTCGCCGCGGCCGTTGATGAAGTATGTGCGGAACACACGCTCGCCGTCGCTGAAGAACACATTGTGGCCGTGCCATTCGTGGACGCCAAAGTCCGCGTCGAAGCCGTCGGTGATGGTGTACCACGGCATCTTCCAACCCATTCGTGCCTTCACACGCGCGATGTCCGCCTGCGGCGCGCGTGAAGCGTACGCGAGCGTGGTGTCGCGAGCGTTCAGGTGGGCCAGGTGGGCGACCTGATCGGCGCCCAGGGAGCAACCACGGCAGGCGTGCTCGGGCCAGCCGAACACCCCAGGCTCGAAGAAGGCGCGATAGACGATCAACTGTCGGCGGCCCTCGAACAGGTCGAGAAGGCCGACCTTGCCCTGGGGCCCCTCGAATTCGTACGCCTTCTCGACGGCCATCCACGGCATCCGCCGGCGTTCGGCTGCCATCGCGTCACGGGAGCGGGTCAAGGTCTTCTCCTTGACGAGGAGCTGCTGACGCGCAACCTCCCACTCCTGCTGGGACACGATCGGCGGTGTGTTCATCGCGAGACGCCCTTTCCTGTATTCCTTGTCTCTCTCCTTGCTTGTTGCCATCGTATTTCTCCTTTTGAAATTTTGTACTTACCTTGCCAGTCACGCCGCTGATCATACGAGCCTGGCGGCTCGCGCGATCAGAAGCAATCCTTCCCCAAGCACTACATATCCAACGGCTCGCGCCACGCGCTCGCCGCCGGGTACAAGCCGTTCGGCGCTGATAGCCGCGGTCACGGCCGCCATCGCGCCCAGGTCCATGACCCCGATAACCAGGAGCACTACTGTCAAATGCCCGCAACAGTAGCCGCAGTCGAGGGCCAGGCGCAGGCCGTGCCGCCAGGCCATTCCAGAGTCCGGCGGCATCGCGCAGCCGTGCACGTCCGCCTCCCGGCAACAGGCCAGGCGATTCGCCTTCCACGCGGTGAACTGGATGGCGCCAGCAATCAAGACCACCGCGCCGGCTGCGACCGGAACGGCGCGCGCAAGCGCCGGTTGCCGCATCTCGAGCAACGCAAGCGCCGCGGCTACCGCAAAAACCGCCATCCCGAACACCGTCCAGACGAAGAAGTAACCCGCGCCCACGAGTGTCGTCAGCCCCCCGAGGCGCGTCTCGCCTGTCCTGCCGACAGCCTTCCGATAGCGCCGCAGCCTCGGAACCAGCGACGGCAGCATCATCGCCACCATCATCGCCACCCACATCCCGACGAATGAGGCCGCAGCTGCGGACCACGCCTGTCCGGGCATGCGCATCCATGCCATGGACATTGTCCAGCCTCCCGGCATCGCCATACCGCCCATCGCCGACATCGAGCTCGACCAGACGATCGTCACGGTCGAGCTGGCGGCGAAGGCCAGCGCCAAAACGCCCCAAAACGCCCGCTCGCCGGTTCGATTATTGGCCCCGTCCCATAGGAATCGCCCGTCCCGAAATTGCGCCGCGATAACCATGACTTCACCTCAGCCCTTGTAGTCGTCATGGCGGCGGAGCCAGGCGGCTGTCTGCCTACGTCCCTTGGGCGCGCGGCCGAGCCACTGGTGCATGCCCCGAAGGCGGTCCAGCCCGCGCACGTAGGTGGAATAGACGTGGTAGACTACGCCATCCTCGAGTGCCAATACGCTCGCGCCCGGCCTATCGAGCCCATACGTCGACGCGTCGGTTCCACCCATGGACGCGAACAGGGCGAAGGGCTCGCGGCTGCCGCGCTGATAGTTGTATTCGACGGTCCATTGGCGCTGCTCTAGCTGGGCGAATGAGACGTTGAAGTCGCTGCCGGCCGAGGGCGTCCAAGGAAACCTCCAGCCCATCCGTTGCTTGTATGCCTGCAGCTTGGCGAGCGGCACCCGCGAGACCGCCCAAGGCATTACGTCATGGTTGGCTAGGCTGACAGCGATGCCATTGAATCCGTCCGCGATCGACGGGCAGAATGGGCAGCCCGCCTTGTCGTCGGCCGAAAGAACGTCGCAGACCAGAGACTGCGAGCGCCCCCGGAAGAGGTCCGCCAGTTCTTGCCGCCGCCACGCCAGTTCGTCGCTGGGCCGCGTCAGCTCCTTCTCCTCCTTGAGCAGCTTGAGCCGAGCAGCTAGCCGCTCTTCGCGTGTACCTGTCAAATGCATTGTCATTGTTGTTGTGTCCTTACCTGTTTCTCGCTACATTCGGTGGTGATCGGTCACGAGATAAACTTAACGCCGAATATCGAAACGGTGGGAGTGACAAGTGTGGCGGGATTCCGATGGACTCGCTGATCACGGCTGCGGCGCGTGCGCTCGCGGCCGGTGATCCCCTTGGCGCATTGAAGCGTGTCGCTCTGCGCGACGACGCGTCTGCGCTCGCGCTTCGAGGCATCGCTATGGCCCAACTCGGAGATTTCGTTCGAGCGAAGGCTCTCCTGCGAAGTGCTGCGCGCGCCTTCGGTCCGAATGAGGCTGTGGCCCGGGCGAGGTGTCTGGTCGCCGAAGCGGAGATCGCGCTCGTGTCCCGCGACCTGGGCTGGCCCGAGAAAGCGCTCGCCGCGGCGCGGGCAACGCTGGAAGAGCACGGCGACCAGTTGAACGCCGCGCATGCACGGTATCTCGAAGTCCGGCGCCTCCTCCTGATCGGGCGCCTCGACGAGGCGGAGCATATGCTCGCCCAGCTCGACCCGACGCCCTTCCCGCCGGCGTTCACGACCGTCCACGGGCTCGTGGCTGCGGGGATCGCGATGCGACGGCTTCGCACGAAGGAGGCACGCGCTGCGCTCGCTCGGGCCGACCTCGCCGCGCGCCACGCAGGTATCCCGGCACTGACGGCAGAAGTCGAAACCGCATCCCTCGCCCTGAAGACGCCCGTGGCCCGCCTGATCGCCGGTGGTGATAAGCGACCGCTCCTGCTCGATGAAGTCGAAGCGTTGTTTAGGTCAACAGCCCTGGTGGTGGATGCGTGCCGTTATGTCGTGCGCGAAGAACATCTAGTGGTGTCGCTCGCCACGCGCCCGGTATTGTTCGCTCTCGCACAGACACTGGGCGAAGCCTGGCCGGGAGACGTGTCGAGGGAAACGCTGGTGGCACGGGCATTCGGGGGAAAGCACGCCGATGAATCGCATCGCGCGCGTTTGCGAGTCGAAGTCGGGCGGCTTCGCAGGATGCTTCGGGGGCTCGCAGAGGTGAGCGCAACCAAGCAAGGGTTTGCGCTGACGCCGCGCCGGGCACGCAAGGTACTCGTACTGGCGCAGCCCGTCGAAGACGAGAATGTGGCCGTGTTGGCCATCCTCGCCGATGGTGAATCCTGGTCGAGTTCAGCCCTTGCGCTGGCGCTAGGAACGAGCCAGCGGACCGTCCAGCGAGCTCTTGATTCCCTTGCAGCGTCGGGCAGGGTTCAGTCATTCGGTCGGGCCAGAGCTCAACGTTGGATGACCCCGCCCGTGCCCGGATTCACGACGACATTGTTACTCCCCGCTCCACTACCGAATGACTAGGATGGAAGCATGAAACGCACCGCGGCCGAGATTATCCGGGAGTATGGACCCTTTCCGGGCGTCGACAACGTGCATGGAGTCACTTATGACGGGAAGCACGTCTGGTTTGCCACGGGAGACAAGCTGAATTCCTTCGATCCGGCGAGCGGCAAGGCTCTGAGTTCGATTGATGTCGCCGCACATGCGGGAACGGCCTTCGACGGCCGGCACCTGTTTCAGATCGCCGAGGATCGCATCCAGAAGATAGACCCAAAGAGCGGGTCCGTCCTTGCCACGATCCCGGCGCCCGGCGGCGGTCGCGACTCGGGACTCGCGTGGGCCGAAGGGACGCTCTGGGTGGGCCAGTATCGGGACCGGAAAATCCACCAAATCGATCCCCAAACAGGGGCGATTCTTCGAACCATCGAGTCCAACCGTTTTGTTACCGGCGTCACCTGGGTTGACGGGCAGCTCTGGCACGCCACGCAGGAAAATGACAAGAGCGACCTAAGGCGAGTCGATCCGGGAACCGGAGAAGTCTTGGAGAGGATGGAAATGCCGCCTGGAGTGTTAGTGTCCGGGCTTGAGTCCGACGGTGGCGACCGCTTCTTCTGCGGGGGCGGAAAGAGCGGGAAGGTGAGAGCCGTTCGCCGTCATAAAACGAGACGCCCCCAGTGACAGAGGATCTGAGGATCCGCACTCGATGTCACTATGGCGTTACTCGGGAGCTTAATGAGGCTCTGCTGCAAATGGGTTAGAATCGATTCGATTTCTGCTGCCCAGGAGTAAAGCCGTGATTAAGGTCATGCCGTTTCTGCTGTTTGATGGCAACTGTGCGGAGGCCATGAAATTTTACCAATCCTGCCTAGGTGGCGATCTGACGATCACCAAAGCTGCCGACACGCCCATGCGTGAACAGGTCCCTCCCGAGCATCACCAAAAAGTCGTCAACGCCCATCTGAAGAATCACGCCGTTGAACTCACGGCATCGGACTGGCTGCACCCCGCAAGAACTCCCAAACAGGGAAACATGGTCTGCGTCTACCTCAGCGGTGGAACGTATAGCGAGCTCAGAGAAGTCTTCGACAAGCTTGCCGTAGGAGCCGACAAAGCACTCTTGGACGATCTGCGAGACATGCCGTTTGGAACCTACGGGCATCTGGCCGACAGATATGGTGTGCACTGGTTCTTCCGGGGCGAGAAGACGCCTTGATTCTCCGTGATGCATCCAGGCGCCCGCCTCTTAGAAGCACACCTCTCGGATACCGCCCACAACCTCGCCTTCTCAACCGAAGACCCGTACACCGCTGGCCGCGGGTTTCGACATTGCAGCATGGCGTTTTGCGACTACTAACCATCGCGGCATGCTTTCTGCGCCCGCGCGGACGCCAAAGAGCTCTCGCCCACCCGGTTGCTCCACCGACGAAGCTAAATTCGTCTGAAGCCACCCAATCTAGGACTGCCTAACTCGCGCCTGCCAACAGACAACTGGCGCCAAGGCTTCATCATCCTCGTGTGTGTCGTGATTTGCGCGAACCCGCCTGGCGCAGATAGTTCTCGACCTGGCGGCCTTTCCGGAGAGCATCCTCGTCTCTTGCTCTGGCGTGTCGCGGCATGTACGCGGCCAGAATTACCCAGGCTTGAGCAAGCTCTTGAGCCTGTTGAGGACGCGGGCCACCGGCGGTCTCCGGAATTTGAAGTGCGTTCAAAGAATAGATCTGTCGAGTAATCCGAACTCGGGCGTCAACCCTTCCACCAAGCCGAGCGTGAGCCTTAGCTTCCCTTTTTCGGTCATTTGCTTGGGCGGCGTGTCGCCTGACGGACCATTAGCGCCGAGCGATCGAGGCCGACAACCTCGGCCGCGTTTGCCGCCGCCTTTCCGAAGGCAACCCCAACCAAAACCGATTTCAAGAACACGATCCGCAGGCTTGATGGAAAGCAGGGAGAGTGCACAGTCGTTGCGTTCATATTCGAGGGCCGTTGGCCCATAACTCGCCTGCCAACGAGCGGGGCATGCGGTAAAGCGGACGCTCAAGCACTCCGGATTCGCTCGCTAGCTCCGCGGCTGTACGCGGACTCTCTGCCGACTGGTCCCGATGCCGAATTCGGCCGCTACTGGCGAGGAGGGCGCGTGATTGAAAGCCAAAGATCAGGCCGCGCATTTTCATCAAAGCGGCTTGCTCGGAGTCTAGAATCTGTCTGCCAATTTCCTGCCGCTGGCCAGCCCATGGTGCAAACTCATAGTGCGAAAACGTCATATTTGAGTTCCGCTCGCATCGGAGGCCAGCCGGAGAGGATATGCCGCAATATATGGCTGCAGCTTTTTTGGCTCGCATTAGATATGCGGGAGGTTGTGACACAAGCTTAGGCTCGACGCGGCCTAACTCCGACAGTGTGCGCCCCTAGCGGCCTTAGGAACCCTTCACCAGAGCCTCATATTAAAAGATAAACCGCAGCGCAAACTGGGTCTGCCTCATGGGGACCCTGACAGTGGTGATCTGGCCAGCGATGGCGTTGGGGGAGCCGCCCTGAACAAATACCCCGGCGTTCGGGTTTCCCCAGTTGGGGTGGTTTGTCACATTGAAGAATTCGGCCCGGAATTGTGCGTGGACCTGCTCGGTCAACGGGATATCCTTGTGGGCCGAGAAGTTCAGACTGCGCGTATTCGGCCCGACCAACAAATCGCGGCCGGCATTGCCCAGTTCTCCAGGGGGTGGTAGCGCGAAAGCCGTGGGATCGAACCACTGGTTCAAAGTTCCAGTGATGATATTGCCGGCGTTGCGGCCGGGTTTCAGATCGGGACGTGGAGCCACGAACGCCGCTCCCAGGGCCGGATAGTCGAATCCGTCGGTGATGTTGATTGGACCGCCCGAACGAACGGTCAGAATTCCGCCGAGCTGCCAGCCCTCGATCAATTGATGCCCGGCGAAATGCCCCTTAAGAGGCACGTCGAAAAGGGCGTTGAGCGTCAGCGAATGGCGACGGTCGAACAGGCAGTTTCCACGGTCACTCGCGGCGTTGTAGGGATCCTGCGCCGGAGCTCCGCCTTCCAATCCGTAGGTGTTCGAGCTGTTGTCGATACAGTGGGATAAGGTGTACGCTGCCTGCGCCTGCAGGTGATGTTGAAAGCGGTGGTTCAGATTGATCTGCAGAGACTGATACGCCGAGTTGGCGGCCGCTTCGGCGCCGTTGTACGGCCCCATGGCGGGGTTGACCCGGGGATTGGTGGCGGGCCCGAACGGTCCCAGGGAGCTGAACACCCTTCGCCCATCGGCGCCCGTCGTTGGAATCGGCGGGTTCTGGTCGCGCTGATAAAACAAATGCACGCCACGCGAGGCGGCATAGCCCACAGTGAGCACGGTGTTCGACATCAGTTCGCGCTGGATATTCAAGTTCCACTGCATCTGATAGGGAGTCGTGGGCGTGTCGTAGTTGACCGCGTTGCTCTGCGACGGCAGAGGTATGCCCGGGAAAGCCGGCGACGGGAACGATGGGAACAGCAGCACCAAAAAACTGTACGGCGGGTTGAAATAATAGGCCGAGGCATAGGTGCGGGGCGCGATGGGGTTATGGAAGATGCCGAAGCCGCCGCGGATCGATGTTTTATGGTCATCGAACGGATCGTAGGCGAAGCCGAAACGCGGATCGAGATTTCGATCCGACGGATTGTTCTTAAAGACATTCGGCACGGTGGTGAACGCGGTAGCATGCAAGTAGTCCGTGATGGCGTTCAAAGGGTGCTTGTCGGTAGTCGGGTTGGTGACGAATTCGTACCGCAGGCCGATATTAAGGGTCAGGCGTTTGTTGACCCTCCAATCGTCCTGGGCATAACCGGTGACATCGACTTCGCGAAAGTCGCGGTTGCCGTCACTCAGGCTGGGCAGGGGTCCGAAGAACAGGAACGCCCTGTTGTGCAGGAAGTCTGAAAGGCTGTTAAAGTTGTATTGCCCGCCCAACCAGCCCGGTGCATCTACGTTGGACTGGACGCGCTCGACCACGCCGCCGAACTTCAGGGAATGGTTACCCTGGGTCCAGAAGACGTCGTCGCCACCCGAGAATTTGTTCTGAACAAATGAGAATGGGAGGAAAATGCTCGAGCCGAGGGGGCTGAGCCCGGCGATGTTAAGGGTCCCGTTCTTGCGGTTAGGGTAGAAGGATAACCCCGCCAGGTTGTTCTCCAAATCAGAGCCTTCCTTGGTCCGCACAAAGCCGGCACGGACGAGGTTGACCACGCTGGAGCTGATGATGCGCCGTTCCTCAATGGTGGCGTAGTGGTTACCGGTGTGGTGTGTCTCCGGCCACTGCGTGATCGGCCCGCCGCTGAAGGGATCATGGAACATGGCCCGGTCGTTGACATAGCGGGCAAACAGCGAGTCCTTATTAGAGAGTGTGTAGTCCGCGCGTCCGATCAAGTAATCTTCATCGCCGGCTTGCGTGGCAACCGACTGGAACTGGCCGACGCCGGCCCCAGCTTGTTTTAATGTCTGCGACGTCGGCAGCGGATAGTAGCTGAGCAGTTGCTGCGTCAGAGGAGACAGGATGATGGGATCCGATCCCGGCAGAATGCCATTGCGCGCGTTGGCGTCGGGAACCGTCGCAATGAAGGTTTGGCCCTGACGCCGGCGAAGCCCCTCATAGTTGAAAAAGTAGAATGCTTTATCTTTCCTGATGGGACCGCCCAGGCTGGCGCCGAATTGGTTTTGCTTAAAAGAAGGCAGGTCGCGCGGGTCGTAGAAAGCGCGCGCGTCGAGGGCGCTGTTGCGCAGGTATTCAAATGCCGATCCGTGCAGCTGGTTAGTGCCGGATCTGGTCACGGCATTGATGGCTGCGCCGGCGCCGCCGAACTGCGCGCTATAGGTGTTGGATTGAACCGAGAACTCGGCGATCGCCTCCACGCCCAGCGTGGTTCCCAAGACCGCGGATCCGGGGCCGTGATTCCAGAAGTCTTGCACGTTCGAGTTGTCGAGCAAGAAGGCTTGGCCCTCCGGACGCGCGCCCGAAATCGAGTAGTCAGCTCCCCTGCCATAAAATCCTGATGGAAAACCGGAAGCGGTTTGCTGCACGCCGGGAGCGAGCGCAATTAACTCGGTGTAATTTCGTCCATTTAGCGGAAGATCGGCGATTTGTTTCTGCTCGACCAGGCTGGTGAGTGCGGCCGATGTCGTCTCAACTAGCGGTGTTTGGGCTTCCACCGCCACTGTAGTTTGGGTTTGTCCGACCCGCAGGGAGAAATCGATCTCACGGTCGCTTCCAACGCTCAAGGTTATCCCGCGTTGCACCATGG
>Ga0306923_10003762_pt1 | contig 14403 bp, 18 predicted proteins | sample sta12Can44000108_FD_203841 | JGI IMG/M metagenome (GOLD analysis project Ga0306923, IMG submission 203841) | Lab enrichment of tropical soil microbial communities from Luquillo Experimental Forest, Puerto Rico - statanox.12C.anox.44.000.108 (v2)... | ecosystem: Environmental > Terrestrial >... | reverse complement strand
TATCCGGCACCGAAGGAGGGCGACTGGGTCGCGCGGGACTTTCGCTTTCACACCGGCGAAGTCATGCCCGAACTGCGCCTGCATTACAGAACGCTCGGCAATCCGTCGGCAGAGCCTGTATTGATCGTGCATGGCACCGGCGGCTCGGGTGCAAATTTCCTGACCCCCGGCTTCGCGGGTGAGTTGTTCGGCTCCGGCCAGCCGCTGGATGCGAACAAATACTTCATCATTCTGCCGGACGCGATCGGAACCGGAAAATCGGCGAAGCCATCGGACGGCCTGCGAACCAAATTCCCGAAATACGATTACGATGACATGGTTGAAGCGCAATACCGGCTCGTGACCGAGGGGCTCGGCATTCGTCACTTGCGCCTCGTGCTCGGCAACTCCATGGGCGGCATGCACACGTGGCTCTGGGGCGAAAAGTATCCCGACATCATGGACGCGCTGGTGCCCATGGCGTCGCAGCCCACGCCCATGGCGAGCCGCAATTGGATGTTGCGGCGGATGATGCTCGAAACGATCCGCAGCGACCCGGAATGGAATAACGGCAACTACGCGACGCAGCCGCCTTCGCTGCGCTTGGCCAGCGTGTTCTTCGCCATCGCGACCAGCGGAGGAACGCTCGCGTACCAGAAGATGGCCCCCACGCGCGAGCAGGCCGACAAGCTCGTGGACGCGCGCTTGGCGGCGGCGCCCCCCGGCGATGCCAATGACTTTCTCTACCAATGGGAGTCTTCGAGCGACTACGACCCCTCGAGCGGCCTTGAACGGATCGAGGCCGCGCTCCTGGCGATCAATTCGGCTGACGATGAACGCAACCCGCCTGAAACCGGAATTACGGAGCGCGCGCTCAAACGCGTGAAGAACGGTCGGCTTTACCTGATCCCGGCGAGCGAAGACACGCGCGGCCACGCCACCACCGGCATGGCAAAATTCTGGAGCCAACAGCTGCAGCAGCTGTTGCAGGCCGCGCCCCGCCGGACAACCGGGGACGCGCAACGACAATAGGGAGACGGCAATGGTTCGATTGCGGTTCGGATGTGCGCTGATCGTCGCCGCACTCACCTGCGCGAGTCATTGCGTGCAGGCGGAGGTGACGCGAATCTCGCGCATCCGCGGCTGGCGGATAAGACACTCGTGCCGCGCGAGAGTATCGAATTCCCGGCGATCCCCGGCGTGCGCGCGCCGCTCACCATCCCGGCCGGCTATCGCGCCGATCTCCAAGGGCCGCACAGCGCGCATCCGCTGCCGTTATTGGTCCCGCAGGTCGATCGCGACGGCAACGAACTCTCCGGGATTCGACTTCCAAACGTGGCCGTTCCGCTTGCGACCTACACCGGCTGGAATTTCCGCAACCCTTCGATCGGCCAGCCCGGCGAATTGCTCCCGCTCACCGGCTCCTACATCCTCTTTGCCGTGACTAAGGCGGCACGCGAGGAAGCGCGCGACCCGCGCATGTCGATCGAAGAGCGCTACGGCAACCGAGCGCAGTATCACCGGCTAGTGACGGATGCCGCAACGAGGCTCGTGCAAGCGGGTTACCTTTTGAACGAGGATGTCGACCCGGTCGTGGAGCGCGCGCTCGCGAATTGGGATGAGATCACGCGCGGGACGACTCTCGCAGGCAACTAACGGCGGCGCACACGCGGTGCTGCGCGTTGACGAAGGGAGCCTCTGGAAAATGCAAAACACCGGAGGGGACCTCCGGGTTTTCAGCGCCGCGACTGTCTGCCCATATCCGCCAACGTCTGAGGTTCTTCCGTAACGGTGCGCCTTTCTTTGCTGCCACCGTCTTGACGTGTCCACCTCTGTCGTTCTATATCGGCGTTGCCAATATGGACAAGACGTAGGGCAGCAGAGGGGCAGACATGACGCGGACATTGAACAGGCTCTCGACGATGAAGGTGCAGAAGGCGAAGCGCCCCGGCATGTATTGCGACGGCGGTGGGCTCTATCTGCGCGTTGCAGAGGGCGGCTCCAAGCAATGGGTATACCGCTTCGTCACCAACGGCCGTCCGCGCGACATGGGCCTCGGCGGCTTTCATGTGCTCACCCTCGCGGAGGCGCGTGAGCGGGCCAGGGAGGCCAGCAAGCTGCGCCTCGACGGCATCGACCCCATCGCGCACAAACATGCGCAGCGCACCGCCGGCATCGCTGCCGCTGCCTCTGCCATGACGTTCCGCGACTGCTTCGAGAAGTGCCTTGCCAGCCACGAAGACGGCTGGAAGAACGCCGAGCACCGCCGGCAATGGCGCACCAGCATCGAGCAGGACGTGCTGCCCGTGATCGGCGATCTTGCCGTCGATGACATCGGTACGCCGCACATCATCAAAGTGCTGGAGCCCATCTGGAAGGCGAAGCCCGAAACTGCTTCACGCATCCGGGGGCGGATCGAGCGCGTGCTGGCATGGGCGACGGTGCGCGGCTTCAGGAGCGGCGACAATCCGGCGCGCTGGCGCGGGCATCTGCAAGAGATGTTCCCCGCCGTCGGCAAGATCGCCAAGGTGAACCACCACGAGGCGATGCCCTATGTCGAGGTACCCGGCTTCATGGCCAAGCTTCGCGAGCGGGATCATCTCGCCGCCCGCGCGTTGGAGTTCACGATCCTGACTGCGGCCCGTACCGGCGAGACGTTGGGCGCTAGGTGGGACGAGATCGATCTCGCCGCCGACACGTGGACAGTCCCGGCCGCCCGCATGAAGGCCGGCAAGGCGCACAAGGTGCCGCTCTCGAAGCGCGCTGTCGAACTCTTGCGAAACCTGCCGCGCCGGGACGAACGCATCTTTGAGATCGGCCGAGTGGCGATGCTGTTGCAGCTGCGCGAGGTGCACGGCGACAAGGGCCCGACGGTTCACGGCTTCCGGTCGAGCTTCCGCGACTGGTGCAGCGAGCGGACCTCATACCCGCCGGTTGTCGCCGAGCAAGCGCTAGCCCATGCGGTCGGCAACAAGGTCGAGCGCGCTTACAACCGCACCGATCTGTTCGAGAAGCGTCGCAAGCTCATGGACAGCTGGAGCGACTTCTGCGCCAAGCCGGCGGCGGCGGGCGGGGGGAAGGTACTGCAGCTTCGAGGATAAGGGTGGGGGAAATCCGCAGTTGGGCTGACCGGTGACGCATGCGATCCGAGCGCGAGCTGATATTGGAGCTGTTCTTCGGTCGGCCCAATCTGCAGGGTAAGCGCCCTCGTATTTATCCAACCGGCGAGGCAGAGCGCCCAGCGCGCAAGGCGCTTGCGAGGCGTTTGAGGGAAGGGAAGCTCGAACTGGACCTAGCAGAAGTCCTTGCGGACTTGATCGACCCAGACGCGGACCTCAAGACGCAGCCGTTGCGCATTTTGAAATTTCAGTTTCGAAGTAGGAAGCGCCAGCAAGACTTTTTTCGGGACATGCTGCTTGTGCGGGATGTCTATGAACTGGTCTCGCACCCAGAGAACCAAAAGCTTGAGGATGCGATCAACGAAGTTGCGGAACGCCACAAGCTTTCGAGCGACAGACTAACGAAAATTTGGAAGAATTTCTGGCGTCGGTTCAAGAAAGGCTCGCCCCTCGCTAAAGGCGTCGCCAGGGGTCGTTTGAAAAAAAACAAACGCTCTGTACCTCCCGCCATTTGTGGGTAAATCAGTCGTCCTCTGCCGCCAACAGCGGCCCAACAGAGGACGACACTCAAGTGAACATCCAGCCCCAGTTCATCGCCGCCCGCACTGCGTACAGCGTTGCGGAAGTGATGGCGCAGTCCGGCCTCGGCCGCGACACGATCTACAAGGCAATCCACAAAGGACAGCTCAAGGCTCGCAAGTCCGGCAGGCGCACCATCGTGCTCGCCAGTGACCTGCAGGCGTTTCTTGAAGCGCTGCCGGTGATGGAGTGACCGCGCAAGATTTGGGCCCCGCCTCGGTGGCGACCGAGGTCAAGGCCCAGGAAGTCAATCTGCTCACCAGCAAGATCGACTCCGACAATACGAAATCCGCGACCGCGAATCAAGCGCAGCTGATCCGCGCCATCAAGGCGCACATCGCTGCGGGCGATAAGGCCACCCAGAGAGCCGAGGACCACTAGTAGATCTCCGCCGGTCAGCACCTTGCGGCGCTCAAGAAGGAGCACGCCGGCAACTGGGCTGAGTGGGAGAAGCTGCTCAAGACCAAGCTCAGCATCAGCACCGGCCGCGCCTCCGAGCTGATGCAGATCGCCGATGGCCGCAAGACGGTCGAGCAGGTGCGCGCCGGGAAGAATGAGACGAGCAAGATAGCGCACGCCAAAGAGCGCGCGGCTCGTTCTTCACTGAACAGTGAAGACAACACCGACGACGTTTCCAAGTTGGAAACGCAAAAAGACGCCAAGGGCGTCAAGCAGTCCGCGAAGAAGAGAAAGAAGAAGGCGGACGCCGTGATGGCTGAGGTCAGCGCGCTGATGGACGACAAGCCCAAGCGCAGCACCTCGCAAGATCGGCGCGAGCTGGAGGCGAAGCAGGCCTACATCGACGATCTTGAAGCCGCGCGCGAGCGCGACCAGGGGCTCGACGAGCAACTGCAGGCCGCCAAGATCAAGATCATCGGCCTCGAAACCGAGATCGAGGAACTCAAGGCCGAGAACGCGAAGCTGCGCGAGCAGCTCGACGCGGCGCAGAAGGTGGCGGCGTGAACACCGCCGTCACCATCACCATCCGCGGCGAGCCGGTCGCGAAGGGCCGGCCGCGCTTCGTACGCAAGACTGGCATCGCGTTCACCCCCAGCCACGCCAGGAAATACGAGGCCCACGGCCGTCTCGCGGCCCAGCTCGCGATGAACGGCAAGCCGCCGCTCGCCGTGCCGGTGCGCGCCGACATCACGGTCGACTTGCTGGCGCCAGCGAGCTGGTCCGCCAAGCGTCGTGAGGCGGCGCTGCGCGGCGACATTCGACCCACCACGCGGCCGGATGCGGACAACTACGTGAAGGCCGCGCTCGACGCGATCAACGAGATCGTCGTCACCGACGACTCGATGATCGTCGATCTCGTCGTCACGAAGAAATACGCGACCGTGCCGGCGCTCACCATCACGGTGACGCCGCTGCCGGCGCTCACGGCTCAGGGGAGGTCGGCGGCATGAACGCGCAATTGAACATGTTCGCTGCGGTGCCGGTCGACGAGACCACGCTCGTCGGTTTGGCCATCGCGCTACCAGAACAATGCTCTCGCTGCAGCGGAAATGATGCTGTGATCGGCGCTGGCCGCGGACCGCACAAGGCCTCGATCATGTGCGTGTGCGGTCGTCACCTCGGTTGGATGTCGGTGCCGACTTTCAACTTCATCGTTGGGACCGTCCGCCAGTTCGGCCGGCCCAGCGAAGCCATTTGCGTGAACCGCAAACCGCCATCGACGACGGCGGAAGCGAAGTCGTCATCCCCCCTGAAATGAAAGATCACTGCAATGCCTAACATCAACGACTTCTACCCTTCGAACTATCTTCGTGCCGCCGACCTCGGCGGCAAGGAGGTCGACGTCACCATCGACCGCGTGACGTCGGAAGACTTCGAGCAGGATGGTCAAAAGCGCTCGAAGCCTGTTGTCCACTTCCGCAACAAAGGCATCAAGCCGCTGGTCACGAACAAGACCAACGCGATGCTGATCGCCACCGCCTGCGGAAGCGAGGACTACAGCACCTGGACCGGCAAGCAGGTTCGCCTCTACGCCGACCTCGTGAACTTCCGTGGCAAGGTGTCGGAAGCCATCCGCGTGAAGCGCACGCCAGCGCCGCTCGCGGAGGAGCTGAACGACAGCATCAACATCTAGCAACAAAATGGCTCTGGGCGGCCCAACCCGCCCAGAGCCCTAGTACACACAGGAAACTGGAACACCCAAATGACTACCCTGCATGCCGCCGCATTGCAACTGGCGCAGAAGGGTCTCGCCGTCTTCCCGTGCCAGCCGCGCGGCAAAGAACCCGCCTGCGACACCGGCCTGCATGCAGCCACCACCGACGTCGAGCGCATTAACCGCTGGTGGCGTGCCGTTCCTGATCTCAACATTGGCATCTCCACCGGCATTGTGAGCGGCGTCTTCGTGCTCGATATCGACGGTGAGGACGGCGAGGGCTCGCTGGTCAAGCTTGAGAGCGAGCACGGCACGCTGCCGCCGACGGTCGAGGCCATCACCGGCAAGGGCCGGCACTGCTACTTCCGCACCGACAAGCGCAAGATCAGCAACAGCGTCGGTCAGCTCGGCGTCGGTCTCGATGTCCGCGGTGACGGCGGCTATGTCATCGCACCACCTTCGATCCATCCGAGCGGGCGTCCGTATGCATGGTCGGTCGATACGACGCGCGACTTCGCCAACGCGCCGGACTGGCTGCTCACCATGGTCACCGCGGCAAAGGGCGGCAATAACAAAGCTGGCAAGCCGCTTGAGCACTGGCACACGGTGCTGACCGAGCCGATCCGCAACGGCCAACGCAACGCTACCCTCGCCAGCATTTGCGGCAAGCTTGTCCATTGCGGCGTGCGTGATGCGATCCTGCTCTACGATCTTGTCCAATGCGTCAACATCGCACGCTGCGAACAGCCGCTGTCGCCGGTCGAAGTTGAAACGATCGTCATCTCGGTCATGCGGTCGCACTTGAAAGGACTGCAGCAGTGAGCGAGAGACTGCGAGCCTTCCAGGAGGAAATGTTCGGCTGGCGCGGCGAGCTGATACTGACGCCGACAAAGCAGCCGAAGCCGCTGCTCGCCAACGCGCTCATCGCGCTGCGCAAGGCACCCGAGTGGCATGGCGTGCTGGCCTACGATGAGTTCGGTCTCGTTACCATGGCAGTGAAGCCGCCGCCGTGGCTCAAAGGACAGACAACAGTTGGACACCACAGCAATGGACGGATCGAGACGACGTGCTGACCACCGACTGGCTGCAGCACCAGGGCATCGGCATCGCGGTAACCGTCGCCGCCGCCGCGGTGGAAGCGGTGGCAAAGGATGCAAACTTCCATCCGGTGCGAAATTATCTGCGCGGATTAGCATGGGATGGTACCCAGCGCGTTGCCGGCTTTGCCGAAAAATATCTCGGCGCTGAAGCAACAGACTACCACCGCAACGTCTCGCGCTGCATGTTCATCGCAGCCGTCGCCCGCATCATGCGGCCGGGTTGCAAGCACGATCACATGCCGATCCTCGAAGGCGCGCAGGACAAGGGCAAGTCAACCGCTATCGACTTACTGTTCACACCGTGGTTCACGGACGACCTCGCCGAATTTGGTAGCAAGGATGCATCTATGCAGGTCGGCGCCGCATGGGGCATCGAAGTAGCCGAGCTTTCCGCTATGACGCGGAGTGAAATCGAGCGTGTGAAAGCTTTCATCACACGCAAGGTGGACCGCTTCCGACCAAGCTACGGCCGTCGCGTCATCGAAGTGCCGCGGCAATCGGTTTTCGTCGGTAGCACCAATACTCTCGCCTATCTCAAGGACGAAACCGGCGGCCGGCGCTTCTGGCCGATCCAGTGTGGGGTAATTGACGCAGAGGCTATCAGACGCGATCGCGACCAGCTGTGGGCCGAAGCTGTGGCGCTGTTCGACGCCGGCACGCCATGGTGGCTGACGGACGCAGCGGCCGTGGCGGAGGCGAACGAGCAGCAGGCGGATCGCTACCAGGAAGACCCATGGCAGCAGCCTATCGCCAAATACTGCGAAGACCGCACCGACATCTCAATTGATGAGATACTGTCGGGCCTACTCGGGGATCGAGCGCGCGAAATGGACGCAAGCCGACCACAACCGCATCGCGCGGTGCCTCATGCAGATGGGTTGGAAACGTTATCGGGGCGCGAGACCAGCGCGCCAATGGCGCTATCGGTTTGCGGCCCCAGTGGATACTGGGACCGGCGACGACGACCGGGACCAGCAACCCATTGTTATCTAACCCATGTCCCAGTGGTCCCAGTGGTCCCAGTATATTTTTATAACGCACGAGAAGACGTTCTATGGTTTTTCAGCGGCCCCAGTGGACACTGGGACAACTGGGACCGCGCAAGCGCGCTGCTGGCTTGGCGCGGCGCTGCTGGCACGGTAACGCTCTACAACCACCCTGATCCTGCACTGATAGCGACCATTGCAAGCGGCCGATTGTCGTCGGATGTACGTTATAGGTGGTGCATGATGTTGCGGTGGCCCAGGAAGTGTTGCAGCGCGCGGGTATCTACGCCGTCATTGGCTAACTTGAACCCGCAGCCATGGCGCAGCATGTGCGGATGAATCGGGAAGGGAAGTTTGGCCAATTCCCCAGTGCGGCGGACCATATTGAGGAACCAGGCCCTAGTCACCGGCCCACCGCGTTCGGTGTTGAAGACAAAGCGGCTTTGCAGGTTCTCCCGCCGCAGCTGGCGCAGTGCCCGGATCTCCTTGCCGGTAAGTGGGTGCGTGCTATCGACGCCATTCTTCGCCCGCCGCACATGGATGCGGCCGCTATCAAGCTCGATCATGTTCCAGGTCAATTCGCAGAGTTCGCTGGCGCGAAGACCGTGTCGGTAGGCGATCAGGATTGCGGTCGCGTCGCAATGGGACTCGTCGCAAGTCTTAATCGGCCGGGCGGCAACCTCACGGGCGTAGCCAACTTGATGGTGGAACTCGGACAGAAGCAGTTGGAGCTGTTGCATCAGTTGGTACCTGCCGTCGCGATCATGGCAGTGCTCATCAACCCGATTTTGCCGGCGGCCGAGAGCCAAGCGCGAGACCTGCAGGCGGCGGCGCGCAAGCTCGGCATAGATCTGCATGTCCTGCATGCCAGCACCGAGCGCGATCTCGACACGGCCTTTGCCAAGATGGCCGACATGCGAGTCGGTGCGCTCGCTATCACTGCCGATGCCTTCTTCCTCAGCCGGCGCGAGCAAATCATCGCGCTCGCCGCCCGCCACTCGCTGCCCGCAACTTCACCATGGCGCGAGGCCGCCGCAGCCGGCGGCCTGATGAGCTACGGGACCAGCGACGCCGACGGATACCGTCAGCTTGGCAGCTACGCCGGTCGCATTCTCAAAGGTGAGAAACCAGCCAACCTGCCTGTCCAGCAGTCCACAAAATTTGAGTTGATCATCAACCTGAAGACCGCCAAGGCGCTGGGCATCGATGTGCCTTTGCAGATTCAGCAACTCGCCGACGAGGTGATAGAGTGAAACGCCGCGAGTTCATCACGCTGCTCGGCGGCGCGACAGCCGCGTGGCCGCTCGCGGCGCGCGCGGAGCAGCCGGCGATGCCGGTGATCGGGTTTCTCCACCCCGCATCGCCCGAGACGCAGACCGAGCGCCTGCGCGCCTTCCGCCAGGGTCTGAAAGAGGAGGGCTATGTCGAGGGCGAGAACGTGGCCATCGAGTATCGCTGGGCCGACAATCAAAGCGATCGTTTCCCGGTGCTGGCGGCCGAACTGGTTCGCCGACAGGTCGCAGTGATCGTTGCAGGCAACTCGTCTGCCGCGTTCGCGGCCAAGGGAGCAACCCCGACGATCCCCATCGTCTTTACCTCCCCCGAAGATCCGGTTGGGCTTGGTCTTGTTGCCAGCCTCGCCCGGCCGGGCGGCAACCTGACAGGCATCAATTGGTTCGCAAGTGAATTGTCAGCAAAGCGGCTGGAACTGCTGCGTGAGTTGGTGCCCGGAGCCGCTCGCGTTGCCCTGCTCGTCGGACCGGCCAATGTGAGGATCACCGAGGGCACGGTGAGAGACGTGGAAGCGGCAGCCCGCGCCTTGGGACTGCAAATTCGGGTCCTCAACGCCAACACCAGCCGCGAGATCGATATAGCGTTCGCGACGCTTGCGAGCGAGCGACCCGACGCCCTCTTCGTCGCCAGCAGCTCCTTTTTCTACGCCCGGCGCGTCCAATTGGCCCATTGGGCGACGCACCACAGGGTCCCCGCGACATATCCGGGACGTCAATATGTCGAAGCCGGCGGGCTGATGAGCTACGGAGCGAACCTGACGGATGCGTCTCGTCAGATGGGCGTTTACACCGGTCGTATCCTGAAGGGCGCAAAGCCAGCGGATCTACCGGTCGTGCAGTCGAGCAAGTTCGAGCTGGTGATCAACGCTCAGACCGCCAGGATGCTCGGCCTCACGGTGCCTGCAACGTTGCTCGCCAGCGCCGACGAGGTGATCGAATGAGACGGCGCGCGTTCATCACGCTGCTCGGCGGCGCGGCGGCTGCGTGGCCGCTCGCGGCGCGAGGGCAGTCGGCGGTTCCAGTGATCGGTTACCTGCATGGCCAGTCACCTGACCGGCTTCCGCACCTCATGGCCGCGTTCCGCCAGGGGCTCAATGAGGTCGGTTATGCCGAGGGTCGGAACATCGCCATTGAATACCGCGCGGCGGAAGGTCAAACCGACCGCCTGCCGGCATTGGCGGCCGATCTGGTTCGCCGCCAGGTCACGCTAATCGTCGCGACCGGCGGTACCGCGGCTGGACTCGCTGCCAAGGCGGCCACGTCGGCCATTCCGATCGTGTTTATTGCTGGCGATGATCCGGTCAGGTTGGGTTTGGTCGCCAGCCTCAATCGGCCGGGCGGCAATGCGACCGGGGTGAACATTTTGCTCCAGGAGATGGAGGGCAAGCGCCTGGGGCTTGTGCGCGAACTGGTTCCGACCGGCGCATTGATCGCGGTGTTGCTGAATCCAAGCAATGCGAATTTCCAAACTCAGTTGCGAGACGTTACCGATGCGGCGCGCACCGTTGCCCAGCAGATCCGAGTATTGAATGTAAGCAACGAGGGGGACATTCACGCCGCCTTCACGACGCTGAACAAATTGCGGGCCGCGGCGCTACTGGTGGGCGGCGATCCCTTCTTCAACACGCGGCGCGAGCAACTGGTCACGCTCGCCAACCATTACGCCATCCCCGCGATCTATGAGGTGCGCGAATTTGCTGCCGCCGGCGGCTTGATGAGCTACGGGACCAGCCTGACCGAGGTGTATCATCAGGTCGGGCGCTATGCCGGACGGATCCTTAAAGGCGACAAGCCCGGCGATCTTCCCGTAGTGCAGCCGACCAAGTTCGAGCTGGTCGTCAACGTCAAAGCCGCGAAAGCGATCGGCCTCACGATTCCCGAACCCTTCCTCGCCCGTGCCGACGAGGTGATCGAGTGAAGAGGCGCGAGTTCATCACGCTGCTCGGCGGCGCGGCAGTCGCGTGGCCGCTCGCAGCACGCGCGCAACAACCAGCGACATTGCCCACCATCGGATATCTGGGCGCATCACCGCCTGAGGTCGCAAGTCAGTGGACGGCAGCATTTGTGCAGCGGCTGCGCGAACTTGGCTGGATCGAGGGCCGCACCATCGCGATCGAGTATCGTTGGGCCGACGGGCGCAGCGAGCGCTTCGCCGAGATTGCAGCTGAGTTCGTTCGCCTGAAAGTCAATCTCATTTTCACGTACTCGACCCCATCAGTTGTGGCTGCGAAGCAGGCGACATCGTCCATCCCGATCGTCTTTCCGACGGCTGGAGACCCAGTCGGCAACAAACTCGTCGTCAGTCTTGCCCGTCCCGGCGGCAACGTGACCGGCCTCTCGACTCAGCAGACGGACACTGCCAGCAAACGAATCGAGCTTTTCCGCGAGGTGGTACCAGGTCTCCACCGACTGGCGATCCTGGCCAATGTTGGCAGTTCCAATGCCGTGGTGGATATGGACGAAGTTCGGGTAGTTGCCGACACGCTCGGCCTTGGAGTTGTTAGATCAGAAATCCGGCGAGCCGAAGATATCGTCCCCGCTTTCGAGGCCCTTAGGGGGCGCGCAGATGCTCTTTACGTGTGTGCCGATCCGCTCGTAACCACCAAGCGGGTTCACATCAACACCTTGGCATTGGGCATGCGGCTGCCGACAATGTACGCGTTTCGAGCGTTTGTCGATGCTGGAGGACTGATATCTTATGGACCAAACTTCCCGGACCTGTTCCGGCGTGCGGCGGAGATAGTTGATAAGATACTGCGCGGGACGAGGCCGGCCGACATCCCAGTCGAGCAACCGACCAAGTTCGATCTCGTCATTAACCTGATCACGGCGAAGGCGCTCGGGCTCACCGTCCCGCCGACGCTGCTCGCCCGCGCCGACGAGGTGATCGAGTGAGGCGGCGCGAGTTCATCACGCTTGTCGGCGGCGCGGCGACGTGGCCGCTCGCTGCACGCGCGCAGCAGCCCAAGCGCGTGAAGAACGAAGTTGGCAATCTATCGTGCTTCCGGCGACACGAATGATCGTCGTCATTACAAGGAGGACTGCACATGCTGAGAACCGCAATCTTAATCGCACTGGGCGCTTTTACATTCGGTTTGGGCTCAAATGCACTTTCCATTGCTCAGAGCACATCGAATTTTGAGAAAAGGAACTTCAACTACAACGAATGGACGAAGGGAAAGTTCTCTGAAGTAGTGACTGTTACAAATCCAGGAAAGTTCATTTTTCTTGCTGGAATTGGCCCGGAACGCGAGGGTGATGGAAAAATCGTTCATGAGGGCAACTTCATGGAGCAGTGCAGGTACGCTTACATGAAAATCAAGAAACTGCTCGATGCGCAGGGCGCGACGATGAACGATGTTGTACGAATAATGACCTACACGACGGACGTTCGCTTCTTTCAGGACGCACTGAAATGTCGTGCCGAGGCTTTCGGCAGCGCGCCGATACCGGCCTCGACGTTCCTCGTCGTGAGCCAGTTGGCATGGCCTAATATGGCAATTGAAGTGGATGTAACAGCGATGCTTGCCAAATAGCTGGCGACAGAGGGGGAGACAACCAGTGAGGCGCCCATCCTAGCGGTCTAATCCTATGAAGGACCTAACTGGATGGAGGGTTAGTTGAAACGCCGCGAGTTCATCACGCTGCTCGGCGGCGCGGCGGCCGCGTCGCCGCTCGCGGCGCGCGCGCAGCAGCAAGCTGATGTCTTGGGCGCATTCTGGCGTAAGCCCGACCAGTGAATTCTAGGGGCGCGCGTCGCGGTCGAGTTTGGCGTGGAGGCGTCCGATCGTTTCGATCTGGGTGGCTAAGGCGTCGGCACTCAGAAACCGGCTCTTATGCGCAAGCGCAATCCAGAACTCTCGGATGTTAGTAAGCGGTTCGCGATGTAACGGATCAAGTGTAATTCTGATTGCTCGCTCGCAGTCCGCCGCCTTTTCCCATGGGTCCACTTGAGCCATGGGGCCACCTCTACAAGATTTTCTAGGCGCGTTCGAGCCGTCGGACTGGGTTTTCCCCGTAGCCCACAGCGCAAACTGCTGCGTGCAGGTCCAGCCAACGTCGGAGGCCGCCTACCTGCTCAATCTCCAGTTCAATCGCGTGTGGAACGGACCGGCGCCATTCCCGCCCGAAGGCAATCGGAAAGGTATCGAGCCCATCTTGCGCGCAGGACTCTAAGTCTTTGTTGGTCGCTTAACCAGCATCCTGCCCTCCTTGGACGTGAAGACTGCACGCTCGTGGCGTGGTATCGTTGCCTCTACGCACCTCGCACGGGAGGGGCGTATGGCAGTCACCATTGGACGGCGGGAATTGCTAGTCGCGCTCGGCGGCGCGGCGGCGGCGTGGCCCCTCGCAGCGCGCGGGCAGCAGCCAGCAGTGCCGGTGATCGGGTTTCTTCACGGCGGGTCCGCTGAAGCAAATCAAGGCTTCACATCTACTTTCCGTCAAGGTCTTAAACAGACTGGCTTTAGTGAAGGCCAAAACTTGGCAATTGAATTTCGTTGGGCCGACGGACATTACGATCGACTGCCGGGGCTCGCGAGCGATCTGATTGGACGCCAGCCGACCGTCATCGTCGCGGCAGGCGGTGACAATTCTGCTCGTGCAGCAATCGCAGCCACCACAAAGATACCTATCGTCTTCGTGGCTGGGAGCGATCCGAGCAAATCCGGTCTCGTGCGCAGCTTGAACAAGCCGGGAGGAAACGCAACGGGAGTGAGCATTTTTTCGACAGAGGTCGTGGGGAAGCAACTCGACCTTCCACACGAATTGATGCCGGAGGCGACAGTCATCGGTATGTTCGTCAATCCCAATAATCCGAATGCGGATACTCAAATCCGCGGAGCGCAAGAGGCCGCGCTCGCACGGGGGGTGGGGCTGGACGTTGTGAATGTAGGTGACGATCGCGACCTCGATCCCGCTTTTGCGAGGCTACTCGAACGGCGTATCGGAGCAGTCGTGGTTGGAGCCGACCCCATCTTTTTTACCAAGCGCTATCAACTCGTTGGGCTCGCAGCCCGCCATGGACTGCCGATGATACACTTCGAGCGCGAAACCGTTGTCGGTGGCGGTCTTATGAGCTATGGAACCGACATCGCGTCTGTATACCGGCAAGCCGGCATTTACGCTGGGAGCATCCTCAAGGGGAAAAAACCGGACGACCTACCCGTCCTGCTTCCGGCAAAGTTTGTATTGGCCATCAACCTGCAGACTGCCAAGGCGCTGGGCCGGGAATTT
>Ga0306923_10003759_pt1 | contig 14424 bp, 13 predicted proteins | sample sta12Can44000108_FD_203841 | JGI IMG/M metagenome (GOLD analysis project Ga0306923, IMG submission 203841) | Lab enrichment of tropical soil microbial communities from Luquillo Experimental Forest, Puerto Rico - statanox.12C.anox.44.000.108 (v2)... | ecosystem: Environmental > Terrestrial >... | reverse complement strand
GGCGTCGATCACGCGCAGGCCGGCGAGGGCACCGTCGGTCACTGATGACTCCTTGGTCGGGCAATCACGGGCGTCTGCCGGGGCGGTGAACCGGTGGAGCCCGCGATGTGCAGCACGGCGGGCACCTGGTGCGGTCCGGCCGCGGGCGGCTGGGTGCCGACCTCGCGGGCGTCGAGCGCACGCAGCAGCAGCCGGGCGGCCCTGCTCGCCAGCCCGGCGTACGGGACCCGGACCATCGTCAGGGGAGGGTCGGCGAGGACGAACCAGGCGGGGTCGCCGTAGACCACCAGCGACAGGTCGTCGGGGAGATGGCGGCCGCTGGTGCGGACCGCGGCGGCGGCGCCGACCGACAGTGAGCCGCTGCCGACGACCAGCGCGGTGAACGGGAGGTCACCGGCGAGCAGCTCGCGGGCCGCGGCCCCGCCGTTCTCCTGCGTCGGTTCCACCAGCCGGATGGTGATCCGGCGGGGATCGAGGCCGGCCTGGGCGACGCCGCGGCGGATGCCGCGCAGCCGGGTTGCCCCGTTGGACAGCTCCCGAGGGGTGCCCAGGTACGCGATGTCGGTGTGCCCGAGCCGGGCTAGGTGCAGGATGCTGTCGGTCAGCGCCTGCTCGTCGTCGCTGAACACGCTGGGGGCGTCGATTCCGGATACCCGGTGCAGTTCGACCACCGGGAACTCCGCCAGCAGGCGGCGGGTGTCGTCGAGCACATGCGTGCTTGGCGAGATGACCAGCCCCGCGATCCTGGTTCCCACCAGGTCGCGGAGCTGCTGATACTCACGCTCGGGGTCGTTCTCGGTGATCGCCAGGATCATCTGGGTGCCGGCCGCCGACAGCAGCCGGGCGCACTCGGCGGCGATCGCCGAGTAGGCCGGGGTGTCCACAAAAGGGATCACGAACCCGACGAACGCCCGGCTGGTGCTCGCCGACAGCGCCCGGGCGAGGCGGTTGGCGACGTACCCGCGCTCCTCCGCGTGTGCCCGGATGCGGTCGGCGAGCTCCCGACGAACCGAGGGGCTTCCGTTCAGCGCGCGGGAGATCGTCGCGGTGGAGACGCCCAGGTCACGGGCCATCTCCACCACGCCGACCGACCTACGCCGCCTGCGGGACGCCATCTGGCGGCTCCTTGCTCGTCGTCTGTCGCATGCCGGTTCTGCTACTTCTGCTACGAGACGTGCATCTTGATCGTCGTGAGGTTGGCGTTGCTGCAGTTGAAGGTGCCGGGCTTGACCGGGTCCACCCGCTGCCACACCCCGTTCTGCAGCTGCACGACTATCTGGCAGGCGGACGGAATGCGGTTGCCGACGTCGGTCGCGCCGATGATGCCCTGGGCGGTGAACGCATGCTCGTTGTTGAGCGCGGCGAACAGCGTCTTCCGGTTCAGCGTCCCGCCGGTGGCCACCGCCTTCTGCACCGCGTCCTGGAACAGCAGGGCCATGTTGAAGGAGTTAATGGCGTTGTTATTGATGTTGTTGACCCCGCCGAGCTGGGTGACCAGCTTGTTCAGGGTGGGGTTGTCCTTGTAGTCGCTCAGGTACGGCAGGTTCAGCATCAGCGCGTAGGTGCCGTTCACCGTCGCGCCGCCCTGCTGGTAGAAGGCCGGGTCGTAGCAGCCCGAGTTGCACTCCCAGACCTTGACCGTGTTGACCCCCTGCAGCTGAGCCTCCCGGCGCATCAGCACCATGCTGGCGGTGGTCACGTCGACATAGACGAACGAGGAACCCGATGACTTGATCACCTGGATGAACGGGGTCAGCGCGCTCTGCGGCGCCGCGCCGCTCAGCGCGTAGAAACCTTCGCCGTCCTTCTTGATGCCGAGGTTGCTTTGCGCCTGGAACACCGGCGTCTGGGTGATCTTGAACGTCGGGTCGTCGCTGTCGTAGAGCCAGATGCCATGCAGGCCCGAGTTGTGCGACGTGAAGTACCGGGCGTCAGCGACCGGTACCACGTACGTGGACGGGTTTTGCGTCGCCGTCTTGCAGTACGCGCCGAGGCCGGCGGTGAGGTACGTGTACGGATCGCAGGCCTGCGGGGGGAAGGCGAAGGCAGCCAGGTTGGCGATGCCGGCCGCCTCGCCCTGGGCGTTCTTGCAGCCGTCGATGTCTTTGAGGTCCTCCAGCGCGTTGGCGGAGGTGCCGACCATCGCGAAGTCGTTCTGGCAGGCCTGGATGACGCAGTTGGCGGTGGCATTGGGGTCGAGCTTGGAGTCGCAGAAGTCGACCACGACCTTGCGCCCGGCCAGCCCGCCGTTGGCGTTGACGTCGCTCGCCCATTGCTTGACCGCGTTCACCGACTTCTGGAACAGCCCGGGGACGAGCGCGTTGTTCACGTCGGCGACCATGGCCACCCGGATGGTGCTGGCGGTGAGCCCGACGTCGGTGCCCGCGGCGGCCGACCCGGCGGGCGAGGCCGCCTGCGACGCCGACCCCGACGTTGCGGCCGCGGCCGGCGCGCTGCTGCTGCTGCTGGAGGAGGAGCTGCACCCCGCGGCCAGCAGGACCGCGGTGACCAGCGCCGCGATTACCCCAAGGAAACGTGCGCGTTTGCGTATCTGTGGTCGGGCGCCGCTGCGGCCCGGCCCTTCGCTGATAGGTCTCACTTCTGTGCCCTCCACGACTTCATTGCCTGTGAGGTTTGACCCGGCGACGCCCGCGCGTTCACGGCCATCGTGAACGATATACTGGGCGGTCAGTATAAAAATGAAGGCGGACTGCACCGCCGGTGATGCGCCGGGGTCTCTGTTATGCGGCTATGCCTCAGTCGGATGTAAACCTTTACATCGTGATGACCGGGGAGTGTAAACCTTTACATTGAGGCCGCGGGATGGTGCGGCCAAGAATGTAAACCTTTACAGTGTGGTCCTTATCAACGCCCGTGAACTGGGTGTTTACGGACTGGCTATCTGCTGTTTCTAGCACGGCCCCCAGTCGCCGATCAAGGCTCTGGACTGACCGGTCGTCATATCGTCCCGTTCAGCGGAACGGCTGCCGGTTATGTGTAGTTGCCGCCGTTCACGCCGATGACCTGGCCGGTGATGTAGCCGGCGTCGTCTGAGCACAGGAAGGCGGTGGCGGCGGCGATGTCCTCGGGCACGCCCAGCCTGCGGACCGGGCTCCGCGCGACCATCTGCTCGATGTGCTCTTCGCCTTCAGGCCCCTGCGCGAAGGGGGCGGCCATGAACATGGGGGTGATGACGGCCCGGGGCGGGATCGTGTTGACGGTGATCCCGTACTGGCCGAGTTCCAGCGCCAGCGTTTTGGTCAGCACCACCACGCCGCCCTTCGCGGCCGAGTAGTGCGCCTGGGTTCGCGACCCCGATTGCGCGCTCGACGACGAGATCGTGACGATCCGGCCCCACCCGCCGGCGATCATGTCCGGGACCGCCAGCTGGAGGCAGTGGAACGTTCCCGTCAGGTTGACCGCCATCACGCGGTCCCAGTCCTCGATGGTGATCTCGAGGAACGGCGCGTTCAGCGACAGCCCGGCGCTGGTGACCATGATCTCGATCGGTCCGAACTCACCGCGCGCCGCCTCGAGCGCCTTCTCCACCGCGGCCCGGTCAGCGACGTCGGCACCGAGGCCGATCACCCGCGATCCCTCGCCTCGCAGCTCCGCGGCGGCCTGGTCCGCCGCGGCCGCGTTCAGGTCGAGCAGCGCCACGCTGGCGCCGCCGGCCGCGAGACGGCGGACGATCGCCAAGCCGATACCCGATGCGCCGCCCGTCACGACTGCCACCCTGCCCAACTGATCTCCTCCTTCGTCGTGCCGACCCTGCCCGGCCTTGATGGTCCGGCGGGGCTGTGGTACCACTAGTTAGTAGTTTACTAATATTATTCTTTATAGTGAAGATACGAGTTTGCCTATCGGCGAGCTACGCGGCGGGCAAGGTTCGCACCCAGCCTTCGTGTTGTAGTGACCGGTTAGTACAAGAAAATCGGGACGGTCACCCAGCCCGCTGGGCGCGGGGCGACGAGCCGGCCGTCGTGGGCAATCTCACAAGCAATGACGTCGTGGAGGACACGAGAGTGACAGGTAGCAGCGACAGGCCAAGCGGCGCCTCCGACGGGCGCGCCAGGCGCCCGGTCCCGGCGCGTGCGCGCCAGAACGGCCAGTGGGTGCGGGCATACCCATCCAAGACCGGGACGTTCGACTGCAGCAGCGGCAACCTGGCGACCGTCGAGCTGAACATCACGATGTGAGTAACACGGAGTAGGAATCATGACCGACTTCACCACCACCGATTACTTCAGCGACGAGTCCGTCGCGGCCGATACCTATCCGTACTTCGACTTCCTGCTGGAGGGCCGGCGGGTATGGCGGGAGCCGTACCACGGGGTGGTGATGGTGGCCGGGCACGCGGAGGTGCTCGCCGTGATGCGGGACACGGCGAGCTTCTCCAACATCAACATCGTGGCCGGGCCCAACTTCAAGTTCCCGGTCGAGCTGACCGGCGAGAACGTAACCGACCTGGTTGACCAGCACCGGGACGCGGTGCCGATGGGCGACCAGATCATCACGTTCGACCCGCCGAAGCACACGGCGCACCGCGGACTGCTGATGGGGCTGATCACCCCGAAGCGGCTGAAGGAGAACGAGGAGTTCATGTGGCGGCTGGCCGACCGCCAGCTCGACGAGGTGCTGCCCGGCGGCCAGTGCGAGTTCATCGACGACTTCGCGCAGCCCTACACCCTGCTCGTCATCGCCGACCTGCTCGGGGTGCCCGAGTCGGACCACCCGTCGCTGCTGCGCCGGGCCGGCGTCGGGCGGCGGCTGCTGGGCGAGACGGGTGAAGACGAGGGCCGGCCCAACCACCCGCTTGACTTCCTCTACGGCTACTTCACCGAGCGCATCGAGCAGCTTCGGCGCGATCCGCGGGGCGACGTGCTGACCGGCATGGCCCGGGCGACGTTCCCCGACGGCTCGATGCCGGAGCCGGTGGACGTCGCCCGGATCGCGGCGAACCTGTTCTCGGCCGGGCAGGAGACCACGGTGCGGCTGCTGAGCACGGCCCTGCGGCTCATCTGCGACGAGCCGGGGCTGCAGCAGCGGCTGCGGGAGCAGCGCGAGCTCATCCCGCGGTTCATCGAGGAGACGCTGCGGATTGAGAGCCCCATCAAGGGCGCCTTCCGCCTGGCGCTGAAGACCACCACCGTCGGCGGGGTGGAGATCCCGGCGGGCAGCACGGTCATGCTGCTGCACGGGGCGACGGGCCGGGACCCGCGCCAGTTCGAGTGCCCGCACGAGCTGCGCATCGACCGGCCCAACGTCCGCCAGCACATCTCGTTCGGGGCCGGCATCCACACTTGCCCGGGAGCGCCGCTGGCACGGGCCGAGGGGCGCGTCGTCATCGAGCGCCTGTTCGACAGGACGAAGGAGATCGGTGTCTCAGAAGCCGAGCACGGCCCGGCGGGCGCTCGCCGCTACGACTACCTGCCGACCTACATGATCCACGGGCTGAGCAAGCTCAACCTGGAGTTTGACTAAGGTTACGCGCCGGTCAGTACAGCAGCAGCGGGTTGACGAGCACGCCGGTCGAGCGGTGGATCGCCGCCGGCGCGGCCACCAGCAGCCCGGTCGACGCCCCGGCCGCCTTGAGCGCGGCGGCGGCCGGGCCGAGCAGGCAGTTGTCGACCAGGCAGAGCCCGATGGCGAAGATCAGGCTGTGCACCTCCAGCGAGCCCGCCGGGTTGTTGCGGGCGTCGTGGAAGTCCCACAGCACAAGGCCGGGATCGTGGGCGGCGAGCCACTGCGCGCCGCTCTCGCCGATCCCGGGGCGGCGAACGGCCGCCGCGCCGCTCGGGTACGCGTTGCCAGCGGCCTCGTAGCGGTCGCGGCCCTGGTAGACGATGAGCGCGTCGCCGGGTTCGGTGGTCACGCCGGCCGCCGCGAGCGCCGTGTCGAGTTCAGCCGCGGTGACCGGCTCCTCGGCGGTGATCCAGTCAGCCCCCCGGGCGGCGGCCACATCCAGCAGCACGCCGCGGGTGGCGATGCCGTGCCGCGCCCAGTTCACCATCGTGTCTTCGTCGGTCTGGGAGGCCTCGGCCGGGATCGGGCCGTGCCAGCTGGCGTCGGCGCCGAGGTGCGAAAGCCCGTCCATGTGGGTGTTGTGGACGCCGTGCGCGTCGTAGGTGATGACGTCGCCTCCGTGGGCGTGGCGGCCGCGGATGCCGATGTGCACCTCAAGCTCGACGTCGTGGTGCCCCTGCGAGAGTTCGGCTACGCCCAGCCGCTGCCAGTCGCGCTTCTCCGCCTCGGCGCTCTCGCGGCCCGCCGCCAGGCGGGCGGGCCTGGTCTCGACCTCGCGTTCAAGCGAGACGGCCTTGCCCAGCTTGACCTGGGCGACACCGCGCAGGCGGGCGGCCTCGTCGATGAGCGCCACCGAGCCCCGGCACTGGACGCCGTCGACATGGCGGGCGGCATCGTGTGCCTTGGCGATATCACGCACCCAGGGTGCGAGCGGGTCTGGACCGAGGTCGGCAGTCATCGGCGACTCCATCTTCCCAGGGGCTTCTCGTTTAAGAGAACACCACGAAGCTACAGCGCAATACAGATCGGATTGTGCATTGGCATCCAGAGCACTGTCAACCGCTCGTACCAGCCCGTCACAGCCATCATGGACCTACCGCGCTTGACACACCGCCCGTTCGGGATAATCCTGAATTTATCTTACAACCGTACGATTGTTCTGTACAACAGAACACTAGCTAGAGAGGTGCTCGTGGAGCTCGACCCGGCGGAGATCGACTACTTCACCGACGCCGAGGTGGCGGCTGATCCGGTGCCCTACTTCGACTACATGCTCGCCCACCACCCGGTCTGGCGTGAGCCGAAGTACGGGGTCGTCATCGTCACCGGCTACCACGAAGCGCTGGAGGTCTATCGCCATCCCGAGGTTTACTCGTCGATCAACCGGACCGGCGGGCCGGTCCTCGACCTTCCGGTTGAGCTGGCCGGCGATGACCTGACGGACATCCTGGAGCAGTACCGGGCGTACTTCCCGTCGAACGACCAGCTGGTGACGTTCGATCCGCCGATGCACACCGATCACCGGGCGCTGCTGATGGGCCTGATCACACCCAAGCGGCTCAAGGAGAACGAGGAGTTCCTCAAGCGCACGGCCGACCGGTTCCTCGATGAGCTGCTGCCGAAGGGGCAGTGCGAGTTCATCTGGGAGTACGCCAAGCGCTATGCGATCCTCGCCGTCGCTGACCTGCTCGGGGTCCCGGAGGAGGACCATCCGATGCTGCTGGCGCTGCTCGCGGCCGAACGCGGGCCGATGCTCGGCAACCTCCAGCTTCAGGTCTCCCACCGGGGCAGCCTCGAGCGGCTGTACGACTACTTCATCGACAAGATCGAGCGGCGGCGGAAGAACCCGGCCGGCGACATTCTCACCGGGATGTCCCTGGCGACCTTCCCCGACGGCACGCTCCCCGACCCGGTACACGTCGCCCGGATCGCGGCGAACCTGTTCGCCGCCGGGAACGAGACCACGGTGCAGCTGCTGGGGATCTCGCTCGCCCGGATCGCCGACGACCAGGCGGTGCAGGACCAGCTGCGCCAGGACACGGCCCTGGTTCCCAGGTTCATCGAGGAAACCCTGCGGATCGAGGCCCCGATCCGGGGCTCGTTCCGGCTGACCAAGGTGCGAGCCAGCATCGGGGAACTCGACCTAGCACCCGGCACCGTGGTCCTGCTGCTGCACGGCGCGGCGGGCCGCGACGCGCGGGTGTTCGCCCACCCGGGCGAGTTCGACGTCCAGCGGGCGAATGCCCGGCACCACCTCGCGTTCGGCCGGGGAATCCATACCTGCCCGGGAGCTCCCCTGGCGCGGGCGGAGGCGGTGTACTCCATCCGGCGGCTGCTGGAGCGCACCGAACGGATCGAGATCTCGGCCGAGCACCATGGCCCGGCCGGCCAGCGCCGGTGGGATCTGATGCCGAGCTACAAGTTTCGCGGGCACAACCACCTATACCTCACCTGCACCGAGCGGGCGGCCGGCTGATGGCGGGCGCGCGCGGGGCGGGCGGTCACCCGGTTCCTGCCGAGGCAGCGGTCTCGGCGCCGGTCGCGGACCTGGCCAGCGACGGCCTGCTCGACACCTTCCCCGAAGGCCGCCGCCTGGTCGGGACGCAGTGCGACCAGTGCGGCCGGACGATGATCGGCGCGCGGGTGGTGTGCAGCTCGTGCGGCAGCCGCGAGGTTTCCCGCGTCGCGCTGCCCGCCACCGGGGTCTTGTACTCCTTCACCCGGCTGCACGTCGGCGGCGAGGGCGTTCGCCCGGTCGGCTACGTCGACCTCGACGATGGCGTGCGGACGCTGGCCGACATCCGCGAGGGCAAGGTGCCGCTCCGCCCGGACATGCGGGTCGAACTCGGTGTCGACGGGGACGACTGGTTCTTCGCGCCGGCCAGGGGCGAATGATGAGTGAGAACGTGTACGTCGTATCCGCAGCGATGATCCCGTTCGGCAAGCACCGGAGCTCTTCGTATGTCGGTCTGGCGGTGTCGCCGCTCATCGACGCGCTGCGCCGCGCGGGCATCGGCAAGTCAGATGTCGATGCCGTCTACGTCGGCCACTCCTACGGCGGCATGATGACCGGGCAGCGGATCACCAAGGAGATCGGCCTCGGCACGATCCCGACCGTCAACGTCGACAACGCCTGTTCGAGCGGGGCGACCGCGATGCACGAGGCGTGGATGGCGATCTCGCGGGGGCTGGCCGACGTCGCGGTCATCATCGGCGTCGAGAAGCTGACCCAGTTCGGCGGGGGGACGCTCCCCCTGTCCCCCGAGGACCGCGAGGTCAAGCAGGGCCTGGTCATGCCGGCCGTGTACGCGATGCGGGCGACGCGCTACCTGTACGAAAGCGACGCGGAAGTCGAAGACCTGGCGCGGGTCAGCGTGAAGGCCCGCAAGCACGGCGCCCTGAACCCGTTCGCGCAGTTCCGTCAGGAAGTCACGGTCGAGCAGGTCCTCGCGGCGCGGCCCGTCGCCGACCCGCTCACCCTGCTCATGTGCTGCCCGACCGGCGACGGGGCGGCGGTGGTGGTCCTCGCCTCCGAACGGGCCCGCGGGCGGCTCGGCATGCCCCCGGGCGTGCGCGTGGCCGCCTCGGTTCTGCACTCGGGGCAGGTCGAGGAGGGGTCCCGCGACATGACCAAGCCGGAAATCAGCTACGAGTCCGCGCGGGACGCGTACGCCCAGGCCGGCGTCGGCCCGGAAGACCTCGACATGATCGAGCTGCACGATGCGTTCTCCATCGCCGAGCTCATCTACTACGAGGCGTTCGGCCTGACCGGGAAGCGCAGCGCGGCGGCGCTGCTGCGCGACGGCAAGACGACCTTCGGCGGGGACGTGGTGGTGAACCCGAGCGGCGGCCTGCTGGCCAAGGGGCATCCGGTTGGCGCCAGCGGCGTCGCCCAGGTCGCCGAGGCGTTCTGGCAGCTGACCGGACAGGCGGGGGCACGGCAGATCCCTGACGCCCGCTGGGCGCTGACGCATGTCACCGGCGGCGGCACCGCCGGACTTGACCACGGCGCGTGCACCATCCACATCTTCGAGGCGCCATGACCGCCCGTGAGCCGGCTGCCCCTGAACGGCCGCCACTGGACGGCCTGCGGGTCATCGACCTGACCACGTTCCTGTCCGGGCCTTCGGCCACGCAGCTGCTCGGAGACCTAGGCGCGGACGTCATCAAGATCGAGTCGTTCGAGGGCGATTCGAGCCGGGCGATCGTCGGGCCGACCCTTGGGGGCGACAGCGCTTATTTCCTCGCTAATAACAGGAACAAGCGCGGCATCGCGATCAACCTGAAGTCGGTGCGCGGGGCCGGGGTGCTGAAAAGCCTGATCGCCGGGGCCGACGTCGTGGTCGAGAACTTCCGTCCGGGTGTCATCAAGCGGCTCGGCATCGATCCGGAGGCGGTCGTCTCGGGTCAGCCCGCGCTCGTGTGGGCGTCGATCAGCGGGTTCGGGCAGGACGGGCCGCTGCGCGACCGGCCGGCCTACGACATGGTCGTCCAGGCGCTCAGCGGGGTGATGAGCCTCAACGGGCATCCCGGCGCCCCCGCCGCCCGGCTCGGGATTCCGGCGGGCGACGTGGTGGCGGGCCTGTACGCGGTGATCGGCATCCTCGCTGCCCTGCAGGCACGCCACGAAACCGGCCGCGGCCGGATCATCGACGTCTCGATGCTGCGCGGCCAGCTCGCCATGCTCTCCTACCAGGCGGTGTACGCCCACCTCAACGGCGCCGCCCCCGGCCCGCAGGGCGCCGCCCACGACTCCATCGCCACCTACCGGTCCTTCCGGTGCGCGGACGGCCGTGAGCTGGTGGTCACCGCGAACACCCCGCGCATGTGGGAAGGCCTGTGCCGCGTGCTAGGGGTCGGCGAGCTGACCAGCGACGAGCGTTTTATCGATGCCGTCAGCCGGCTGCGCAACAAGGAGGAGCTGTGGGCGATCCTGGAAGCGCGGTTCGCCGCACGGCCGACGGCGGAATGGGTCGACCTCCTGTCCGCGGCGTCCGTTCCTGTCGCCCCGGTGAAGAACGTGCTGGAGGCGCTGGGCGACGCACGGGCGGCAGGAGACGGGAGCGTCGTGGCGGTCAGGAACGGGGAGGCCTGCTTCGAGAACGTCGCCACCCCGATCCGCTTCCTGAACACCGCCGAAGTCGAACCCGGCTACCCACCCGGCCTGGGCGCGGACACCGTGGACATACTGACCGGCGAGCTTGGGCTGTCGCGGCCGGAAGTTGAGTCGCTGATCGCCGACCGCGTCGTCGCCGCGCCCTCACGCGCGGAGCCGGCCCTGCACCTGGAATGAGGATGTATCCCGATGAGTACAGCGCATAACCGCGTCGCCGTCGTCACCGGAGGCGGCGCGGGCATCGGCCGGGCAATCGCCGGGCGCCTGGCGAAGGACGGATTCAAGGTCGCGATCCTCGATGTCGCCGAGGGCGCCGCGGAACAGGCAGCGAAGTCAATCGAGAGCGCGGGCGGGGTCGCACGGGGATACCAGGCCGACGTCACCGACCGGGAACAGGTCGACGCGGCGCTGGCGGCGGCCCGGTCCGACCTGGGACCGCTGGCGGTCGTCGTCGCGAACGCCGCGGTCGCCTTGCTGCAACCGTTCCTGTCCATGACGCTTGACCAGTGGAACCACACCCTGGCGATCAACTTGACCGGGACGTTCAACGTCGTCCAGTCGGCTCTCCCCGATCTGGTTGACGCGGGATGGGGGCGGATGGTGCTGATCTCTTCCTCCGCTGCCCAGCGCGGCGCACCGAAGATGGCCCACTACGCGGCGTCCAAGGGCGGGCAGATGGCGCTCACCAAAGCGCTCGCGGTCGAGTTCGCCAAGTCCGGCGTTACCGTGAACACGGTCGCGCCGTCCGCGGTGGAGACCCCGAGCGTGCAGCGCAAGCGGGACGCGGGCACCATGCCGTCAGCGCAAGACATGGCGAAGAACATCCCGGTCGGCCGGATGGGGACCGGCGAGGACATCGCGGCCGCGGTCTCCTACCTTGTCTCCGACGAGGCCTCCTACGTGACCGGGCAGACGGTCAGCGTCAACGGCGGCGCGTTCATAGGTTGACTTGATGAGCCAGCCCCGCATCCCGCCCCGGCCCGTCGAGGAGTGGACCGGCGAGGTCGACGACGCCTTCTCCGCACTCCGTGCTCACGAGCCCAGCGGCCAGGCGGCCGGGCCCGGCGGGCCCGCCTCCCGGCCGCGGTCCAACATTCTCGGCATCTACGCCTGGCATCCGGCGCTGGTGCGCGCCTGGCTGCCCTTCTCCAACCACCTGCGCCACTCCACGCTGTCCGACCGCATCCGGGAGATGGTGATCATCCGCACGACCTGGCTCGGCTTCGGCGAGTACGAGTGGGCCCAGCACGTCCGGATGAGCCGGGCGGGCGGCTACCTCACCGACGCCGAGATCGACGCGCTCGCTAAAGGCCCCGCCGCCGGGTGGGCCGTCGGCGACGCCGCGGTCGTCCGGGCGGTCGACGAGCTGTGCGGCATGAAGAACCTCTCGGACACGACCTGGCGTGACCTGGAGGCGCAGTTCTCCCGTGAGCAGCTCATGGACTTCGTGTTCACGGTGGTGACCTATGACATGCACTGCACCGCGTTCAATGCGCTCGGACTCGAACTCGACGCGGGCATGACCGGATTTCCCGAGGACCACCGGCGCGGCGCGCTTAGCGGCTGAGGTGGCCCAGGAACCTGGACGCCCAGTCGTACAGGCTTTCCGGCACATAGTAGCCGTCCTGGTCGTTGATCTCGGCCCAGTGCCCTGCGATCTCCTCGATCGTCGGCGCGCCTTCGCCGGCGGAGCGGTAGCCGGGGGTGACGGCGAGGAACCACCGGGCGAACCGGTGGCCGCCCGCCACCAAGATCTCGCCGTTGACCGTGCAGTCCTCGTGCGCCAGGTACGCGACCATCGGCGAGACCAGGCTGGTCTGCATCGCCTGCACCCGGGCCGGATCCTGCGGCGCGGTGGTGATGTTCGGCTTCGCGGCCGACGTGCTCGGGCGGGTGACCGCGTTCGGTGCGATGCAGTTGACGAGGATGCCGTGCGACGCGGCTGCCATCGACAGGCTCCGGGTGAAGCCGATGAGCGCTCCCTTCGCGGTCGCGTACGCGAGGTTGTCCGCAAGCCCGAACATGCCGGTCGACGTTGTGGTGACCACCCGGCCGTAGCCCTGCTTGACCATGTGCGGCCACGCGGCCCGGGTGGTGTGCCATGTGCCGCGCACGTGCACGTCGAGCGTCCGCTCCAGGTTCTCCGCGTCGGCCTCAGGGAACGTGGCGAAGCGGGAGATGCCGGCGTTGTTCACGACGATGTCGATGCGGCCGAACTCGCGGATGGCGGTATCGACCAGCGCGTGACAGCCGTCTTCCCGGCCCACGTCGCTGGTGTCGGCTACGGCGGTGCCGCCCGCCGCCCTGATCTCCGCCGCGACTTCGTTGGCGGGCCCGGCGTCGCTGCCCTCGCCTTCCTTGGTGCCGCCGAGGTCGTTCACGACGACGTGCGCGCCGCGCTCGGCCAGCAGGCGCGCGTGGGCGCGGCCGAGGCCGCGGCCGGCGCCGGTCACTAGGGCGACCCGGCCGTCGAATCGGAAATCAGCGGCAGCGGCGTTCATCATCGTCCTTCGGCTAGTGATCGCAAGTGAATTTCACCACATGCGCTCAGATAGTGCAATGTCTGTCGTGACAGCAGCGATTCTTATCTTTGCGGAACATTGTACTTTGCAGCACACTTGCTTAAAATGATGTGACCGCTGTTCCCGCAGCCGTGACCGAGTGGGAGTGAGCCAGGATGGCAGGTCAGTCCGACAGCGATGCCGACGTCGAGGTGCTGGTGATCGGTGCTGGCGTGGTCGGCATCTACGCGCTCTACCGCGCGCTCGACGCCGGGTTCACCGCCCAGACGCTGGAGGCCGGCGAGGGTATCGGCGGTGTCTGGTACTGGAACCGCTACCCTGCTGCCCGCTTCGACTCCGAGAGTTACACCTACGCCTACATCTTCTCCAGGGAACTCTTCGACGCGTGGCGCTGGAAAGAGGAGTTCGCGACGCAGCCGGAGGTCGAGAGCTACCTCAACTTCGCCGTCGACCGCTTCGGCCTGCGCGAGCACATCCAAACCGGCCAGAAGGTCCGCTCGGCGGTGTACGACGAGACACACAACGTGTGGGTGGTGAAGACGGCGAAGGGCACCATCATCCGGGCCCGCTGGGTCATCGCCGCGACCGGCGGGCTCTCGGTTCCGCACTACCCGGAGATCGACGGCCTGGACGACTTCCAGGGTGAGGCCTACCACACCGGCGCCTGGCCCCATACGCCGGTCGACTTCGCGGACAAGCGCGTCGCCATCATCGGCAACGGCCCGAGCGGCACCCAGCTGCTTCCCGCGATCGCCGACATCGTCGCCGCCGTGGACGTCTACCAGCGCTCGCCGACCTGGTTGACCCCACTCAACAATGCCCCGATCACGGACGAGCGCCAGGCGTGGTTGAGCGCCAATTTCGACGCCATCGTCAAGACCCTGAGCACGACACCGTCGGGCTTCCTGCACAAGCCAGCCGGCAAGTTCTCGACGGAGGACACCCCGGAGGAACGGCAGGCGTTCTACGAGACGATCTGGAGGAGCCCCGGGTTCGCCAAGCTTTCCTCGAACTACTACGACATGACTACCAACCGCCAGGTCAACCTCGAGTTCTGCGAGTTCCTCGCCCGCAAGATCCGCTCCATCGTCGCCGACCCAGTGACCGCCGACCAGCTCACCCCCAAGGACCAGCTCTTCGGCGCGAAGCGCCCGCCGTTCGTCGAGGGCTACTACGAGTGCTACAACAAGCCGAACGTCTCCCTCATCGCGCTGCGGGAGACCCCGATCGTGCGGGTCGACGCCACCGGCATCGAGACCA
>Ga0306923_10003750_pt1 | contig 14435 bp, 11 predicted proteins | sample sta12Can44000108_FD_203841 | JGI IMG/M metagenome (GOLD analysis project Ga0306923, IMG submission 203841) | Lab enrichment of tropical soil microbial communities from Luquillo Experimental Forest, Puerto Rico - statanox.12C.anox.44.000.108 (v2)... | ecosystem: Environmental > Terrestrial >... | reverse complement strand
GCTGGAATACGGGGGGGCTAACTGTCCGGGCGAGATGTTCGGCGCTAACGCGCCGGCGAGCACCTGGCACATGACGTTCGACCACGCCAACCTGAGCGGCTCGCACGACTTCGCGCTGCCATCGCCGTACAGCGAACTGTGGAGCCAGGGCAACGGCCAAGTCGTCAAGCAGCCGCCGAAGCCCAAGAAGGGTGGCGGCGGCGGCGGCCACGGCGGCGGCGGTGGTAACGGTGGCGGTGGTGGTAACGGCGGTGGCGGCGGCAATGGAGGCGGCGGCGGCCACGGGAACGGGAACCTCCCCCCCACCACCAGTCCCAGCACCAGTCCCACCACCAGTCCCAGCACTAAGCCCAGCACCAAGCCCTAAGCGACATTGGGTGTCTTTCGGGGGTTGTACAGACCCGAAAGACACCCAATGTCGTTTCGCTAGTCCTCGGTTTCGTCAACGACGGCCGCGGTCGGCGCGTTGGTTTGTACCGACTTAATGCCGTGCAAGGCGGATTCCTTGCTCTGGTACGCCTGGCTAGTGGCGATCACCTGGCCATTCGCCGCTAGCAGGTTGAAGTGGAACTTGCCGCTGTCGCCCTTTTTCAGCACGAACTTACCGCTCATCACACCTCCTCGCAGGCCGCGCCCCCATGGCGAGCCTGCTACTGATCTCCCCGACCGAGCATCATTTGACACTCAGTGACGGATTGATCAACTTCGCGTGATGCTCGCCTGGTCCGCGGCGGCTCAGCCCGCGCTGGTGAGCTGACGGCGGACCTCGGCGGCTACGCGGGCGCCGTCGGCGCGGCCGGTCACCTGCGGTGTCACGACCTTCATGACCTTGCCCATTCCCGGCATCCCCGCGGCGCCGGTCTCGGCGATGGCGGCCGAGACGAGACCGGTCAGTTCCTCGTCGGTTAGCTGCGCGGGCAGGTAGCCGGCCAGGACATCGCCCTCCGCCCGCTCGGCCGCGGCCTGGTCTGCGCGGCCCGCCGACTCGAACGCTTCGGCCGCCTCTCGCCGCTTCTTGGCCTCGCGAGTCAGCACCTTGAGGATCTCCTCGTCCGACAGTTCTCGCGCGGCGTCGCCGGACACCTCCTCGTTCGTGATCGAGGTAAGCGCCATCCGCAGCGTGCGGAGCCGTACCTGATCCCGGGCGCGCATCGCCGCGTTGAGGTCGGTACGGAGCCGTTGCTTGAGTTCGTTCACGCCTCTATCCTGCCCGAGACGGGGACGGCGCATCGCCATACACATGGCACCATAGGTAGGTGCGAGCACGAACCCTTACTTCCATCGCGGCCATCGCAGGCGCCGCGGGGCTTGGATATGCCACGGTCATCGAACGCAACTGGTTCGCGCTGCGAGAGCAAGCGGTGCCAGTTCTGCCGGACGGGGCGCCCCCGCTGCGAGTGCTACACATATCCGACCTGCACCTGACGCCAGGGCGGCACCGGCTCATGGCGTTCGTCAGGTCGCTGGCCTCGCTGGAGCCTGACCTCGTGGTGAACACGGGTGACTCCATAGCCTCGCGGGAGGCCATCAAGCCGCTGCTCGATTCCTTCGGGCCGCTGCTCGACCTGCCCGGGGTCTTCGTCTACGGCACGAACGACCTGTACTCGCCCAAGCCGAGGAACCCCGCCCGCTACCTCTGGCGGACAAGCGCGGGCGAGCACCACCGAGACGAGCCCGACCTGCCCTGGGAGAAGCTCGGCGGGGAGATGGCCGCGGCGGGGTGGCTGGACCTTAACAACCGGCGCGGACAGCTTGCCGTCAACGGACGCGACATCGCGTTCGCCGGCGTCCACGACTCGCACGGCGCCCACGACCGCTACGACCTTGTCGCCGGCCCAGCCGACCCGGCGGCGGACCTCCGCCTAGGCGTCATGCACTCGCCTGAGCCGCGACTGCTCGACCAGTTCGCGGCCGACGGCTACGACCTGCTGCTCGCCGGGCATACCCACGGCGGCCAGCTGTGCGTGCCCGGGTACGGCGCGCTGACGACGAACTGCGGCATCGACCGGGCGCGAGTGCGCGGGCTGAGCATGCACCCCCAGATTGCCCCGGTTGACGGGAAGACCGCGTGGCTGCACGTCTCCGGCGGGCTCGGCACCTCACCATGGGCGCCGGCCAGGTTCGCCTGCCGCCCGGAGGCGACGCTCCTGACGCTGGTTCCGGCTTCGTCCTAGTCGTGGGCGGGCTGCCGGGGCCGGGAGCGCGCTAGCGCGCGCAGAGGGGTCCTGTTATCCGCTAGACTTACGGAGGTTCGCCGGGGGAAGCCACGGCGGCGGGGTGTAGCGCAGCTTGGCAGCGCGCTTCGTTCGGGACGAAGAGGCCGCCGGTTCAAATCCGGCCACCCCGACCCAGATCACAGGCCACTTGCGATCATCGCGGGTGACCTTAGCAGACTCCCGGCTTCCGGCCCATCCGATAGCCAGGTTTCAGGCTAGGACATTAAGGCTCGCGGGTGGCATCCACGAACGCCTCGCCGTCATCGGAGAATGGACCCTCGAACCGGCTAGTTCCGTACCGTGACCGTGCCTCGTCCAGCAAGTGCCTGGCGATTCCCTGGCGTCGCCAGCCGCGTGCCGTCCATATATGCCCGACGGTCTCGTACGTGCCATCCTCATCGCGGTCATAGAGGACCATGAACCCCGCCAGATGACCTGCGCAGTCCCACAGGTGGGAATCCGAGGCAACACCCGCGACCGGGGCCAGCATCAGGAGCCAGATTCCCGCCAGCTCCGGCGCGAAGTCCCGGCCAGCGTCGCGCCCATAGATCTGTGCGGCCTGCTCAAGCGAGCTGTCGCCGTAGTCAGCGGCAGTTGCTAGCTCATCCAGGGTCGGCCCGAAGTCGAGTTCGCCGTCGTTATCCAGGTCAAGCCCGGCAGGGACGAGATCCAAGTCCCCGCGATGCGGTTCTGCCTGCCAGGAAATGTACGGCCCGAGATGTGCCGCAACAACCAAGGCTGCCTCGTCAACCAGCAAGGGGAACTGCGAGAGCATATCGTTGCATTCCAAGTCGGCCTCGGGGAGGAAGCCGAAGCTCTCAGGCATGATGGTCTCCAGCGCACGATGTGCGCTGCGGTAGGCTTGCTCGATCTCCGGTATCTCCGGAATCCGGTAGTCATTCATTCTGATCTCCCTGCCTCCGGTAGCCCTGCCTGTTAATTCGTCGCTGCAGTACGGGCATGGTGAATGTTCTTGTCGATGCAGGGGCACCAGTCCTCATGCACTCTGGCGGCCTCGATCCCCGGCCTGTGCCCTTAGCCGCGCGATGGTCATGCCCGTCTACCCCGGCGGCAGGTTCGTGGTCGAGGGCAGCCAGTACCAGCCGGAACGGCTGCAGGGCGGTCATGCTCGCCCTGTCATCCTGAACGCCAGGCAGAGAGCCTTATACACATTGCAGCTGAAGGCCATCGCCCTGAACATACCCAGGACAGCACGCGACCGCGCAGCGCCTCGCGGGCATGCGCGAGCCAGCACCGCCAGCCGAACCAGACGACCTCCGCACGCTGCTGAAGGGTGTCGCCATCGGCATCGGCGCCAGCGGCGTTGCCTTCTTCGCGGTCGGCAACGCCGATGAACGTCCGCACCGACCTATCTTGCTGACTTCTACGGACGTCTGCGGACCGACTCACCAGGCCAGTTCCGATCAGGGACTGGCCTTTTCGTTGCGTACAGCGGCCATGTACAGCAGCGCCTACGTATCACGTTGCTCGCCGTGCCGCTAGGCGCTGACCGAAACGACCTGGACGCTCCGAGAGTCAGTAACCGTCCGGCTCGTCACGGCCCGAGAGGCTCCATCCATCCGGCGACAATGAAATCGACTTGTGCTCTCCGCACAGGGGCTGCGACGGTGGGGTGTTCAACGGTGCATCGGAAGGAAGCAGCCATGTCTCAATTTCGCTGGCCGAGTTCGCTGCCAACCCTGACTGGCGGCTCCCTCCGGCTGCGTGCCTGGGGCCCGAAGGACGCCGACGCGGTCTTCGCCGCCTGCCAGGACCCGAGCATCCAGCGATGGACAAGGGTCCCAGTGCCATACGAGCCGCAACACGCTGTCGGCTTCGTCGGTGAGCTTGCCGCCAGCCAGTGGGCGGCAGGAATCGGCGCGCCATTCGCCGTCGCTACCACAGGAGACGACGAGATCGTCGGTGCCTGCGGACTCGTAGCGGTCAAGACGCAGGACCTCGTCGCTGAGGTCGGCTACTGGGTAGCGCCCTGGGCCCGAGGCCAACATGTCGCTCAAAACGCGACACGGCTCTTGGCCGACTGGGCTTTTACCGACGTCGGCTTCGAGCGGCTCGAACTCTACATCGAGCCTGCGAATACCGCCTCCTGCACCGTTGCGGAAAAACTTGGCTGCGAACGGGAAGGGGTGTTGCGGAGCAAAGCCATCATGCGGAACCAACGCCGGGACATGGCCCTCTACGCCCTAGTGAAGCGATAGGCCAGCCTCCGCCGCTAAGGACTGTCGATGCCGCTTGGGCGAGGGGTCCACGTACAGGCCGTACATGTCTTCTGCTCTCCGGGTGGTCTTGCTATTCAGCCATCGCGTACGAAAGCCAACCAGCGAGACGAAGCCGTAGATGCCGAATGCCAGGAGGGCTACGGCGACGATGTCCATCCACCACATGCTGACCACCGCCAATCTCACGATATATCTTGCCTTCCCCGAACAGAAGGCTGCACACCGTGTTGCGGATCACACATGGTTCGACGAGATCGCTCTGCCGATGGGGCCGGCGTTGCGGCCGGCCCCATCCGCAGTCAGTCGCTCTGGCGGTTAGGGGGTGAGCTTGCTGATCCGCGTCGACCAGTTCGCGAGCGCGGTCCGGACGCCCGGGCCGTGGCCCGCGCCGGCGCACGTGCCGAGCAGGTTGTCGCCGGTGCCGCCCGCGAAGAACGGGCCGCCCCAGGTGGTGTAGTCGCAGGCGCTTGCGATGTACTCGCTGGCGATCCAGATCGACTTGCCATCGACCGACGCCGCGCCGTAGTCACCCCAGCGCGAGCGGAGCGGGTTCGGGAAATTCTGCTGCTTGTATCCCGAGAATCCGTCGTCTGCGGCAGCGCCGGTGCCGCCGGGGACGTCGTTCCAGGCACCGACGCCGACGAGCGCGTCAATCCCCGCGTACGCCGCGCTCGGGTACGTGCTGTCACCCGTGTCGGTGAAGGCCATCACGCCGCGACCGCTTTGAGTGACGCCGATCGCCGGATACGTGAAGTCGTGGCCGCTCGCTCCGAGGTAGCCCGTGAGGATTACCTTGGGCACGGACGGGTTCACGATGTACCACGCGATGCCGGCCCGCTGCGCTCCGCCATCCGGGTTCACCGCCGTGTCGAGCGCGCCCCAGAGCTTGCCGTTCGCCCACGTCACCTGCTGCATCCGCGTGTCGTTCGAGTCGGGACTCGCGACAACCTCGGGCCCCGCCGCATGGGCGGCAGCGCTGACGAGCAGCTTCCAGCAACCAGTTGTGCGACCGTCGAAGAGCAGGGTCGACACGTCGTTCAGGCAATGCCCCTGAGGCACCGTCGTGCCCGGGGCGGTACCCGAGCCGGGCTGCTGCTGCTTCGGCGGGACGCCGTACTGGCCGACGGTCAGGATCCTGTTGCTAAGGCTGACCGACGGGCTCGCCGTGTTCAGCGACGCCGTGTTCGTCATCGTCCACACGATGAGCTGGTTGGAGGTGCGGGTCCCGGGGGTGCCGGAGACCGGATGCTGCGCCTCGTCGGCGGCATTAGAGCTAAGGAAGTACTCGGTGCCGTTGTTCGAGGTGTTGAATTGCGTCCCGGGCGACTGCGAGGGCCAGACCGTGAAGCCCGGCTGCGTCGAACCCGCGTCGCTCGGCGCGTTAACCATGCCGGAGGTGTCGATGTGCTGCATGTTCACGTTCGAAGCGCCCGCGGCGAGCTGCGCCTTCGACAGCGCGTAGATCTGCGCCCCGCTGAACCCGTTCGCGGTCCACGGATACGCGTTGGTCGTGAGGTAGATCCCGTTCGCGTCGGCGCCGATGTGCGGGTAGTCGCCCAGATACGGACCCGGGTTCTTGCCACCGGTATTCGTGCCGTCGTTAGTTACGTCGATCCGGTAGATGTTCCAGCCGCCCGTCGGGTCACTCGACTGGCTCACCGCCAGGTCGAGGTGGTTCACATGCGTGAACGCGCCAGTGGTCGGCACGGTTTCGAGCGTCAGGGCGACGAGGAAGAACCGCTGTGTCTGCGTGTCGAAAATGCACGACGGGTCGGTCACGAACTGGCCGCGGATCCCCGTCGAGCGGTTGATCGCGGGCGGGTAGCCGTAGAACGAGTTCAGGTCGACCGCGTTGTTCACGTTCCGCGGGAAGCCGCCCACGATGTTGGTGGCGGTGTTGTCCGGCAGCACCGACGCTCCGGTCGCGGCGCTGTAGACGTTGAAGACGTCGTTGACGACCTCTACCACGAAGCCGTTGCCCACGCACATGCCCTGGTCGGGCGGCTCGACGGAGAACTGGTTCCCGCCGCGCGAGTAGCGCTGCTGGTAGTGGTTCAGGCCCGTGAAGCCGAAGTCGAACACCGGGTTCGACTTCGCCTTCGGTCCGCTCGAGACCGACGGGCCGTTACCAGCACCTGTGGAGATGCTGATCGTGCCGTTGTACGGGTCCGGCCCCTGGGCGTTGTCGTCACCGGTCGGGAACTCATCCTGGGTGACCCCCGCGCCCGAGGGCGTGAAGGCACCCGTCTGCGGAGAGCCCGTCCCGCTGAGCGGTATCTGCGGCGACCCGGCCATGGCGGCCGACACTGGCCACACCGTGAGCGCGGCGACAACCACACCAGCAAGACCGAGCCGACGAGTAATGCTTATTCTCATGTCCCCCTCCTTGCGCCCTAACAGGTTGTTACCACGTCTTTACACCGCCGCTAGCGCCCCTGCAAGCAACGGCCTTGAATGCGTCCGTTTGACGAACTATGTCCGATACTGAAAGCCAAGCGGGAGGGGATTGTCATCGTCCGAGACAGCCTCTCCCTGGTATCGATAAGCTAACGCTCTCGAGATTCGGGGAACACAGGCCACAAGCGCATCACTGTTCACGGATCGCAGGAAAAACACAGCTACAGCCGTACTCCGGAACAAGTGATCACGCGTCCACCTTAGGAGGGAATGATGTGTCCACCGTGACCGCTGGCGGACCACGTGACGTCCGCAACCGTCGGGACTCCACCCGACCGTAGCTGTCACCACACCCGCGCACTGGCCTGGGGATACGGAGAGGAGGTGGGCATGGCGCTGGGGCATTCGCTTAGCATCCGCTACACGGGCATCTCCGTGATGTTCGGCATAGGCTTGTTCACCCTGTGGCTCCTTCTCGCGGGCTACAGCCTCAAGAGCTTTCCGGCTAGGGCGATCCTCGCCGTCACTGGTCACCTCCGCACTCGCCCCGATCCGTGCCTGGAGGGTGCACTGCGCACCGCGTTCGCCGAGTTCGACCGGGAACTCGCCGTGATCCTGCAAGACAGGAACGGCCCGCCGCGCACCTGGACGGGCCGCGCGGCCAGTCACGACTTCCCTCAGGACCTGTAGAACCGAACCACTCCTGCCGGGCGTCCTCAGGCGCTTAGCCCAATGCCAGGAATTTCGCGAGTCGGCATGCGCGCTCGGCCCGCGCTTCCCGGGGCCGGTGTTACCTGGGTGAGCGATGCGCCGGGCGGGTCAGGGCGCGGGCGCCGCCGGAGGCCGGCGCCGGAAGGTCGTCTCACGATTCGGACACTCCTGGGCACTTCTGGCGCAAGTCCGGCATTTTCGCCGTTATTTTGTCCTAGTTTGTGCCAGGACTTGCGCCATAAGTCGCGGCTGCTATCACCAGGCGAGAATGATCCCGGCAATAGAGCCGGCCGCTCCGGCACCGGCACGGTGGCCCCCGTATCACAGCACACCAGTCACACCGCCACCATCACCAGGTCCGCAAGGAGCGGTCACACCAGCACCGAGCAGCCTGAACATCCTGAACAGCGGCCTGAAAACCTGCCACGGTGGCTATCCCGACGACGTCGCGCCGGGCGCCGTTCAGCGAGGGGCAACCGCTTGGCTACCAGGGGCCCGTAGCCTCCGAAGAGCGGCATTCCGCGCGTCCACCGGGACTCCCACAAGGAGTGTCAGGAACGGAAGGACCTGCCTATGAGGCTGACCGTGATCGGGTGCGGGCACTTGGGCGCTACCCACGCCGCCTGCATGGCAGAGATCGGCCACGACGTGCTCGGCGTCGACATCGACATGGACAGGGTCGACTTGCTGAACACCGGCCGCGCCTGGTTTCTCGAGCCTGGACTAGACGAAATGCTGGCGCGGCATACCCGAAGCGGCAGGCTGCGGTTCACCACCAGCTTCGCGGCGGCCGCCGCATTCGGCAGCGTGCACTTTCTCGGCGTGGGCACGCCGAGCCTGTCCGATGCCGACGGCTACGACTTGTCCCAGGTTTTCGGGTCCGTCGCCGCGCTCGCACCGCATCTGACCGGGCCCGCGCTTATCATCGGCAAGTCCACGGTCCCGCCGGGCACCACGAGCCGCCTGGTCCTCGAGGTTGAGGCCAGCGCTCCCGCGGGCGGCTCGGTCGAGGTCGCGTGGAACCCTGAGTTCCTCCGTGAGGGGCATGCCGTCGCGGACACGCTCCGCCCCGACCGGATCGTGGCAGGGGTGCCAAGCATGGCGGCGGAAGCCACGCTACGCGAGGTCTACCGGCCGATCACCGAAGCCGGGGTGCCGCTGGTGATCACCGATGCGGTAACCGCGGAACTGGTCAAGGGCGCCGCCAACGCGTTCCTCGCCACCAAGATCTCCTTCATCAACGCCATGGCCGACATCTGCGCCTGGACCGGGGCCGATGTCGCGGTGCTCGCTGACGCGCTGGGGATGGACCAGCGGATCGGGCGCGCCTTCCTGACCGCGGGCCTCGGCTACGGCGGCGGGTGCCTGCCGAAGGACGTCCGGGGCCTGACGGCGTTCGCGGCGACGGCGGGTGCAGCCGGCGCCGCTAGCCTGCTCTCGGTGGTCGATGAGATCAATTCGAACCGCCGCCAGCAGGTGGTCGATCTGGCACGGCGCTTGCTCGGGCGGGTGGCAGGCACGCGGATCGCCCTCTGGGGCGCGGCGTTCAAGCCCGGGACGGACGACGTGCGCGACTCACCGGGCCTGGACGTGGCCGACCGACTCTCCCGCCTCGGTGCCGAAGTGGTGGTGTACGACCCGCAGGCCACAGGCAATGCGTTGGTAGCTTTCCCGCACCTCGGCTACGCCGACAGCGCGGCGGCCGCCGTGCACGAGGCGGACGCCGTGCTCGTGGTCACCGCCTGGCCCGAGTTCGCCGCGATCGACCCGGGCGCGGGCGCTCTCGCGGCGCGCAACCCGCTGCTCATCGACGCGTGCCAGGCTGTGCGGCCCGGGCGGTGGCGGGCGGCCGGCTGGACCGTAGCCGCTCCGTTCCCCGCCCCCGATTATCCCGAACGGACCTCGGCCGCTCCCGGAACCGCACCCGGCTCTCGGCGGGCCTAGGCGCCCGGTGGCAAGGGCTAGCCAGCGGTGATGGACTTCCGCCCGCCGCCACCGAGCAGCCCAGTGCGCAGCGTCGGCGCGGCCACCGGCACTGGCGCCGGCGCGGGGCTGCCCTTGCCGCCGCGCTTCTTCGGATCGGTGGCGAGCCGCAGCGCCAGCGCCGGGCACATCTCCACGGCCTGCTGCGCGTCCTTCTCCAGCCACGGCGGCACCGGGATCGGCATGATGACCGGGTAGCCGGTCTTGTCCAGGTGGATGAGCTCAGGCACCAGGTGCGCGCACAGGCCATGGCCTTCGCACCGCACCCAGTCCACCATCAGCTGCTTGGCCTCCGCCGTCTCCGGGCCATCGGGGAGCGGCAGGACACCCCGGACCGGGCGGCCGCAGGAGGAGTGGAAGACGTGCGCCGCGAGGTCTTCGGTGAAGACTTCGAGCGCCGAAAGCACGAAGCGGGTGGTTCCGTCCGGGTGGGAGCAGGCGCCGCGCCCGTTCACCGTGGCCGCGGCGCGGCGGGCCACGTCGAGCGCCTCGATGCCGCCAGACCCGTCGACGATCGCCGCCAGGGCGCGTGCGATGGAGGGCAGGCCGAGCTTGCACGGACCGCACTGTCCGGCCGACTCGCCCGCCAGGTAGTTGGCGATCCGGGAAACCTCGCCGAGCGGGCAGGTGCCGTCGCCGAGCGGCAGCACGATGCCCGCTCCGAAGGTGCCGCCCGCGGCGGCCAGCCCTTCCCGTCCGACCGGAACCTGGTAGGCGGCCTCGGCGTCCAGCCACATGCCGTGGTAGCCGCCCACGAGGACGCCGTCTCCGGCGGGCGCCTGGCAGATGTCAAGGACCGCGCCGAGCGGAACGCCCGTCGGACACTCGACGATGGCCGGGTGCTTGGCGGAGCCGCTGACGCTGAGCAGCACAGTGCCCGGTTCCTCCGGCACGCCGACAGCGGCGAACCTGGCCGGCCCCAGCAGCGCCAGGACCGATATCTGCGCGAACGTCGAGGCGTTCGAGAGGAGGGTGGGCAGGTCGTCCACACCTCGCTCGGCGACCAGTGTCTTGCGGCCCGGTGGGACCGGCTTCTTGCCGTTGATGCCGCGGACCAGCGCGCCCGACTCGCCGGAGATGAAGCGCTCCGGCTGCTGGACGACCCTGACCATCTTGCGCAGGCCCGGCTCGGCCGCGATCGCGGCCTCGATCGACCGGTTGGCGAGTTCGTTGCTCGTGACGCCGACGATGATCTCCTCGGCCTCGATCGCCTCGGCGACCAGCGCCGCGCCACTCAGGATCAGGTACGGCTGCCTGATCATGAGCATCTTGTCCTTGAACGAGCCGGGCTCGCCTTCGGTCGCGTTGACGACGACGATCGTCGGCTGGTCGCTCTTCTTCGCCGTGTCGATCACCACCTGGAGCTTGCGCGCGAACGGGAAGGCGGCGCCGCCCTGGCCTCGCAGGTCGACCAGCGAGGCCATCGCGATCAGCTCGTCAGCGGACATCCGCGGCAACGGCCCGAACATCTCGGTGTGCGCCTCGAGGTCAAGCCGCGTCATCCGGTCCAGGCCGGCCGTCATCCGGGCAGCCCCGATCCGCATGATCGTCGGCACATCGAGTTCGCTGGGTGAACTCGGGTTCATCGCGGTCCGTCACCGCCACGGTACGGGTCACGGGGGCCCCGGTAGCCGGGCATGCCCGGGCCCGGCTCGCGGTACCTGAAGCTGGGATCCGGCTCGGGCGCGCCGCCATCCCAGGGCGGCATGCCGTAATTCCAGGTGACAGCCCCGGTGGCCGGCTCGGGCTCGCCGCCCCAGACCGTCGGGTTGGCCACGGGGGCCGGCCGCGCCGGCCCGCGAGCGTTCCGGCCGCCCGCCTGGGCACCGCGGCGGCCGCCGCGCCCGTCTGGCGGCACGGGCGCGCCTTGTCGTCGCTGTGGACCTGTTCCCGTCCTAGGCGCCGGGCCGGCCGCCGCTCGCGGCATCGGGCCGGTCCCGTTCATGGGTGCCAGGCCCGTTCCGTTCATGGGCGCCCGGTGGTTCCCCACCGAGGGCATCGGGCCGGTAGCCGCCCTGGGCATGGGACCGCTGGCAGCCCGCGGCCTCGGCTGGGGACCGCTGGCAGCCCGCGGCGCGGGTCCGGTGGAAACCTGCGGCATGGGACCGCTGGCGGCCCGCGGCATAGGGCCGGTCGCTGGCCGTGGCGCGGGCCCGGCGGCCGCACGCGGCTGGGGACCAGTAGCCGCACGCGGCTGGGGACCGGTAGCCGCACGCGGCTGCGGTCCGGTGGCGGCACGCGGCTGCGGTCCGGTGGCCGCACGCGGCATCGGGCCTGTCGTGGCGCGCGGCATCGGGCCTGTTGCGGCCCGTGGCATCGGTCCGGTGGCCGCGCGTGGCATCGGCCCGGTGCTCCGCCCGGGGGCGGGACGGCCGCCGGACTGGGGCATGTTTCCAGCCTGCGCGGGCTGTCCTAGCTGCGGGAGCGGCCCGGTAGTCGCTCGCGGCTGCGGGCCGGTGGCGGCACGGGGCAGCGCGGGCCGGCCAGCACTAGGCTGCGGCCCGGTCGCCGGAGGCTGCGGGCCTGCAGGTATCCGAGGCATCGGCCCGGTGCTCGCTTGCGGCATGGGGCCGGTCCCTGTGTTCCGTGGCGCTCCCACGTACCTGGGCGGGCCGACGTAGCCCGGCTCGTAGAAGGGCTGCCTGTCGTCGGCGGGAAGAGTTGCCATGGCTGGCAGGGCGGCCATGGCTGGGATCGGTCCGGTGCTCGGGCCGGTGTCCCACCCGCCGACCGGAGCGGACAGCATCCCCTGCGCCATGACGGGCGCGGAGACCGCCGCTGACGCCGACGCCGCGGCACGGACCGCACCGAGCTGGGCGAACATTGAAGCGGCTCGCATCGGGCCGGAACCGGCAGCCGTAGAGTCGGCAACTGCCGGTCCGCTCAGGTTCTCCTTGGGGCGCAGCGAGTTGGCAAGGATCCGGACCGCGAGCCCCAAGGCCACGAAGGCGACGACGAACCCGTAGCTCCAGTCGACGTAGGGCTTGCCTGGCCGGCCGCCCAGCAATCCGTGCCACACGCCGAACACGAACGCGACATAGGCGGTGTAGTGAATCGCCCGCCAGCGCCAAGCTTTCCCGTGAGCGGTGAACCGCTTCCGCAGGATGCTCGTTATAACGAGCAGGAGGATGAGATCTGAGGCGATCGTCCCCAGGCCGATGTAAAAGGTGCGGAACGGTGACAGGAACGGCACGAACGCGTCGAGCACGTGAGAACGCTGCGCGAGGATCTCGGTGACGATGTGGATGATGAGGAACGCCACGGCCCCGAAGGACACAGCGCGGTGCGCCGACTGGACGAAGATCCGGTGCCCGGGGGTCAAGACCATGCGATCCGTCGCGACCAGCCCGAGCCCCACCGAAGCGCACAGCGCGATGAGCGCAAACACTCCGGCGTAGAAGAGCATGAAGTGCTGGGTAGCCGCATCGATGACGTGCCCGATGCTGGTGAGCGCCAGGAACGCGACGATGACGACTATGACGCCGCCTGCGATGCCGTAGATCTTCGTCGCGTGCTCAGCGGCTACCCCGCCACTGGACGGGCGAGCGCTCTCACGGCCGCGAGGACGGCTGCGAGTCGTTGCCACGGGGTTACCTCCTCGACAGTGCTGTAAGCAAGGTCTGGTAGTACGTAACTCCGGCGCGTGCCCGCCTCCGCGTCGGCTATCCGCCTCTCAGGCTGTCCGACTATATCAGCGCCGATAACCTTTCGGACACGAAATGATATATGTCACTTGCGTAACCGGATATGGCCATTTCGAGACATGCTGAGCTGCACACCTCGCGCAGGTCCCCGCGCAGCTGCAAGCCCCTTTATACCTCGCCAGACAGTGCGACGCCTGTCGAATTACCAACGCTAAAGCTTACGATCCGGAAAACCGGACATGCTTTATGAAACGGGCCGATAGCTCCTTGTGACGGCCTGTTCCTGCCGTCAGGAGAGCTCAGCCGCGAGCAGCTCGGCGATCTGGGCGGTGTTGAGCGCGGCGCCCTTGCGCAGGTTGTCGCCGCACACGAAGAAGTCGATCGCGTTCGGGTCGTCGAGCGACTCGCGCACGCGTCCGACCCAGGTCGGGTCTGTGCCGACCACGTCCGCCGGGGTCGGGTAGTCCCCGTGCTCCGGCTCGTCGTACAGCACGATGCCCGGCGCGGCGCGCAGCGTCCCCCACGCGGCTTGCCTGCCGACATGCCGCGAGAAACGGGCGTGCACAGCGACCGAGTGCGTGGTCACGACCGGCACGCGGACGCAGGTGGCGGAGACGCGCAGCTCCGGCAGGCCCAGGATCTTCCGCGACTCGTTGCGGATCTTGAGCTCTTCCGAGGACCAGCCCTCGTCCTTCAGGGAACCTGCCCAGGGCACGACGTTCAGCGCCAGCGGCGCGGGGAACGGCCCTAGGTCGCCGACCGCGCCGCGCAGGTCGCCGGCTCGCTGGCCGAGCGATCTAGTCCCGGAGACCTTATCCAGCTGCGCGTACAGCGTGTCGATGCCCGCCTGCCCGGCACCGGACGCCGCCTGGTAGGAGGCGACGACCAGCTCCTCGAGGCCGAACTCCCGGTGCAGCGCGCCCACCGCGACGATCAGCGACAGCGTCGTGCAGTTCGGGTTGGCGATGATGCCCTTCGGGCGGTTGGCCACGTCGTCCGGGTTGACCTCGGGCACGACCAGCGGCACGTCCGGGTCCATCCGGAACGCCCCTGAGTTGTCGACCGCGACCGCGCCGCGCGCCGCGGCGACCGGCACCCAGGCGGCCGACACCTCGTCGGGCACGTCGAACATCGCCACGTCCACGCCGTCGAAGGCGTCCTCCGACAGGGCGACCACTTCGGTCTCCCGGCCGCGGACGGTGAGCCGCCGGCCGGCGGACCGCTGCGAGGCGATCAGCCGGATC
>Ga0306923_10003746_pt1 | contig 14438 bp, 12 predicted proteins | sample sta12Can44000108_FD_203841 | JGI IMG/M metagenome (GOLD analysis project Ga0306923, IMG submission 203841) | Lab enrichment of tropical soil microbial communities from Luquillo Experimental Forest, Puerto Rico - statanox.12C.anox.44.000.108 (v2)... | ecosystem: Environmental > Terrestrial >... | reverse complement strand
GGTCGCGAGCGCCCGCTCTTTTCGCGGAAACCACTCCGCAACGCATTTGATGCTCGCGGGGAAGACGCCGGCCTCGCCGAAACCGAGGAAGAAACGGGCGGTGGCGAAACTCGCGAGCGAATTCGCGGTTGCGTGAGCCATCGAGGCCAGGCTCCAGAAGACCATGGCCAGCGCGTAACCGACCCGTGTGCCCACGCGGTCGATCAGGCGGCCTACGACAATCAAGCCCGTTGCATAAGCTGCCTGAAATACAAAGACGAGATTCCCGTAATCGATTTCGTTCCAGCCGAACCGCTGTTGGAGCGGACCCTTCAGGACCGCGAGTACTTGGCGGTCCATGTAATTCTTGGTGACACCGAGGAACAGGAGGCCGCAGATGACCCAACGAAAGCGTCCTGCAAGAATGCCGGCCGGCGAGAGACGAGTTTGCGAATAGGGTGAAACATGTCTATCGCCACTCGACTCTGTTTCTGCAATGAAATTCTGGTCGGCCATTTTAGCTTTGGCTCGGGCGGATCACTCACTTGCGAGCTGCTTGCGGAGTGGGGACGCCTTGCTGAAATTCCGGCTGAACATTAAACACGCCAAAATGCCGGTCTTCCACTTCCCGGTGGGCAGCCATGGCCCACAAGTAAGCGATACGGTGGCCGGGCACGGCCACATTGGGATGATATCCGCTTGGCACCAATACGGCATCTCCATCGCGCACTGCGGCTATCAATTCCGGGTACTGCTTATCGTTGTAGACAAGCTGAATTCCGAAAGCCGGCTCGGGCATATCAAAGAAAACATACAATTCCTCGAGCATTTTCGCGTGCTCATGTGGCGGCCAGCTTGTCCAGTTTCCCGGATCGGACGAGGTGAAACCGGCAATGAGACGGCCTGCCTCTACGTTTTTGGCCATGAGTATGTTTACCTCGCGCCGGGAGCCCGGATTGCCGGCGACGAGCTTGAGCGTCGGATTGTTGGCGACATCCGAGTAACGGACGACTTTCAGAGGGTATTTTCCGTTGACGCCGGCGGAAAACTCCGCGAGGTCGACAGAGGTGTCGGTTGATAGCGCGATGGCCGAGTCGCGAGGAATATAGATCGAGTCAAACGGAGCCAATTCAAAGCAGTTTCCCGCAGCCTTCACCGTGGCACTGCCTCGCAGGCATATAAGTGCGGTTTCCCGGTCTGCGTTTGCGAAGGATGCGGGCGGCTCGGACGAGTTCAGAATGATGCGGCCATAGGAGAGATGGCGCATCGTGCTGTTTTCCGGAGTGACGGCAAGATGACGTCCTAGTTGAGCGTTGGTTCTTCGAAAGATCATTTTTCCAGCGCCACCGGCTCCCGCGAGTCCATAAGGCACCCCCATCTCGGAAGATTATCTCTCATCGTGTCGTGGGAAGCTCAGCAGATTCGACCTTTAGGTTGAGGGGACGTGGGGCCTTTCGAGCGAAGAAACACAGCGGCTTTCGGTTCGCCTTCCGCATCGGGTTACGCTACCATTAGCAAATAGGTTCACAATCCAGCTCAATCATTCGGGAATTGAAAGGAAATTGGAATGAATCGAGCAATTCTCACAAGTTTGTTGGGTGCCCTATTGCTTTTCGCCGGCGCCTGCAAAACAAAGACGGACAGCAAGGATGCGATCCGGGCCGGGGTGGTGAAGCACATCGCGTCGATGAAGGGTTTGAACGTGAACAACATGGACGTGATTGTCACGCAGGCAACCGTAAATGGCAACACGGCCGAGGCGAACGTGGATATTCGGGCCAAGAATGGCGATCCGAACGCACCGCCGATGCAGCTTGTCTACCAAATGCAGAAGCAGGGAGACGAGTGGGTCGTGATTAAGGGCCAGCCTTCAGGAGGCATGGCGCACCCGGCTCCGGGTGAGGCGCCGCCCCAGGGTACCTTGCCCCCGGGCCATGCGACGACAGGCGGGCAGGCTCCGGCGAATCATCCGGACTTCAACCAGATTCTGAATACCGCACAGCCACCAGCACAGCAGTCGCCCGCGCAGCAGCCGAGCTCTCCGCAACAGTCGGCGCAGCAACCATCCGGGAGTTATAGCAAGCCGTAAAGAAGTAACCGGTAATCGGATATCGGTAATCAGAGAGAAACCAGTGGCCGATGCCCAGAAGCGATTGGCCGTGGCGAGTGCCCGCCGAGCAGTCTTCTTCAGAGATCCGCGACAGGAAGCGAAAGAGGCCGACGTACCGGTTTCTTTTTTCAGTAATCAGTGAAGACTTTGTGCGCTTCCGCCAGAGCGACCGACGACTCGTTCAGAAATCCTGCAGGTTTTCGGTTGGCAGCGCGACACGCACCGCGTTCAAGACCGCGAGGAGATCAATCAACTCCTGGCCGACGGCGCCCCAGATCGGTGGCAGATAGCCGAGAGCGGCAGCGATCATTCCCAGGATGCTGGCGGCCATGCCACCAAGCGCGCTTTGTAGCGCGATACGGCGCAAACGCCGGCCAATGTGCATGAGCTCGTCAATTTTCTCGAGTGCGGTTTCGAGCACGACGGCGTCGGCGGCTTCGGTGGTGATGTCGTTCTGCGATCCGAAGGCCACGCCGACGGTGGCGGCCATCAATGCGGGGGCGTCGTTGATGCCATCGCCGACAAACAGTGTGCGTGCTTTGGTCGTCTCGTTCCTTACGATGGTCACTTTTTCTTCCGGGCTTTTTCCCGCATGCACTTCCGTGATGCCGACGCTCTCGGCCAGATACTTGACCTCGGATTCGCGGTCGCCCGAAACCAGCATCACCTTCGCGACGCCGTGTTTTGGCCGAAGATGTCCGATGAACGACGCGCTGTCTTTACGCGGCGCGTCGTGGAAACGAATGGCCGCCGCATAGTGGCCTTCGACGAAGACAAGGCACTCCAAACCGCTCTCGAGCGGGGGCAGGGCAAGCTTCGGCGCATCCACTTTCTTCCGGCCGGTAATCTGCACCGAGTGACCGTTGATGAAGCCGCGCAGGCCTTCGCCGGGACGCTCGCTGATGTGTTCGGCGGTAAGGACGGCGATGTTTTCCTGCTTCGCCTGAAGGACGATCGCGCTCGCGAGAGGATGCTTCGAATACCGCTCGAGACCGGCAGCCAGTTGTAGAACTTCGGTGCGGTCAAAGCCTTCGGCACAAATGATGGCGGTGAGAGTTGGCCGACCGTAGGTCAGCGTACCGGTCTTGTCGAAAATGAGCGTCTGGCACCGTCCGATTTGCTCGAGAACGGCGGGATCCTTGATGACGATAGCGTGGCGCGCAGCCAGCGAAATAGCGCCGATAATGGCTGTGGGAATGGCTAGGAGCAACGGGCACGGCGTAGCGATGACCACGACGGCGAGGAAGCGTTCCGCCTGACCGCTCGAGAGCGCCGCCGCGGCCGCGACTCCGAGGGCAATGGGCGTGTACCAGGCGCCTAATTGGTCGCCGAGCCGGCGGAGCTTCGGGCGTTGCTGCTCGGTTTGCTGCATCACCTTCATGATTCGAGCGTAGCGGGAATCTTCGGCGAGCTTTTCGGAGCGAATCACGAGCATTTCTTCGCCGTTGATCGCGCCAGAAATTACCGCCGAGCCCGGCGTCTTCGAAATCTCGTATGGTTCGCCGGTCAAATAGGCTTCATCCATCACGCCCTGGCCCTCGAGCACGGTGCCGTCGACCGGGCAAATCTCGTGCGGGAGGACGGTGAGTTCGTCGCCGATGCGCACGTCGGCAAGCTTGATGTCGACGAGGCCGGCCGTTTCCTTGCGATGAGCGACGTTGGGCATGCGGCGCGCTAGGGCGTCGAGCACCGCCGACGCGCGTGCGGTTGCAAAAGCTTCCAGAGCTTCGCCACCGGAAAGCATGAGCACGACGATGGCGGCGACGAGATATTCGCGGAGCGCGATGGCTGTGAGTATCGAAATGCCTGCCAGCAGGTCGGAGCCGAATTCGCACCTGAGCAGTTTTTGGAAGAGTTCCCAGACGAGCGGCGCACCACCAAGCACCAGAGCGCCGAATAGAGGAAGGTTGGAAGCGAAAGAAGGGAAGTGCAACGTATAGCGCAGGACAATATGCAAAGCTATTGCAACAAGGGTGAATCCGGCGATCAGCGTTTCTTTGGAGGGAGCGAACCGAGTGTTCCTCGTATCCGCCATTGTCTCCACTTATCGCACCAATTCATTGGCTTGTCAAAGATGCAACACGCTTGCGACAAGTAAGCAGCGTGCGAAACAGAGGCTGCTGGGCCGCCGAGCGAAGCAGCAGCCTTCGATCTCGGTGGGGCATTGCGTGACTAAACAGTTTTGTCTTTGGAGTTGCAGAGGGATTCCAGGTTGCAAACGGCGCAGTTGGGTTTGCGGGCAAAGCAAACGCGACGGCCGTGCCAGATGAGTTGGTGGGAGAACTGGATCCATTTGTCTTGCGGAATGATGACCATCAGGTCCTGCTCGATTTTTTTGGGGTCTTCGTTGCGGGTGAGGTCGAGGCGGCTCGACAGGCGCTGCACGTGCGTATCGACCACCACACCGCTCGCGATGCCGTAAGCGGTGCCCAGCACAACGTTGGCTGTCTTTCGCGCGACTCCCGGCAGGGTCAGCATTTCCTCCATCGTACGCGGAACCTGGCCAGCAAATTGTTCGACGACGGCTTTGCTCGCACCCATCACCGACTTGGTTTTGTTTCGAAAGAAGCCTGTGGGGCGAATCTCCTTTTCCAGCTCGGATGGGGTGGCGTAGGCAAAGGCTTCGGGCGACGGATATTTTTTGAAGAGCGTTTCGGTGACCTGGTTGACGCGCACATCGGTGCACTGCGCGGAAAGAATCGTGGCGATGAGCAGTTCGAAGGCGTTGTGATGGTTCAGTTCGCAGGTTGCGTTTGGATAAGCTTCATCGAGCTTCGCGAGAATAGCAGCGACGCGTTTCGGGTCGGTGCCAGCTCCCGCACCGGGAGACTTCTTTGCGGCTGGTTTGCCCGGCTTGGTTTTCTTCGCGAGTCCCTTGGGCTTGCGTGCTTTTGTTTTTTTTGTTGCGGGCATGTTGCCCCTCCGCGCTTTGGGCTCTTACCTTTATTCCAACGCTTCCATCAGGCGGCGGAAGGCCTTGCCGCGATGGCTGAACTGATTCTTCTCTTCCGGCCGCAATTCGGCAAACGATTTTCCGAGTTGTGGAAAGAAGAAGACCGGATCGTAGCCGAAACCGCCGGTACCGAGCGGCACCTCGAGAATTTCGCCGTCAACTCGTGCAGAAACGATCGCCACCGCGCGACCCTCGTGGGCGGCCGCGATTACACAAACGAAGTACGCGGCGCGCTCGGCGCCTGTTTTGTTACGGAGTTCGTCGAGCAGTTTCGCGAGGCGCTCGTCGTTGCTCGCGCCAGGCCCGGCGTAGCGCGCCGAAAGCACGCCCGGAGCGCCATGGAGCGCGGGCACCACCAGGCCCGAATCATCGGCGAAAACCATTTCGGGGCGCGGGCGCGAGTAATATAAGGCTTTGCCGGCGGCGTTTTCGCCGAAAGTGGGCGCGTTCTCATCGAACTCCGGGATGTCCGCAAAGCCTGGGAGGAGTTGTACTTCGAGGGCGCGCCCCACCGCGAGAACCTGAAACTCCCTGACTTTCCCCGGGTTGCCGGAAGCCAGAAACAGCTTTCTCGGCGAACACAGTCGTGTCATCGAGCGCCGCTGAGGAATCTGGCGGGCAGGACCGCGCGCTGTTCTTCGTTCAAGCGACGGATGCCGGCGGCCGCCAGCGCGAGCAAATTCTGCATTTCGCCGGCGGTGAAAGGTCGGCCTTCAGCCGTCGCCTGAATTTCGACGAAATCGCCGCTTCCAGTCATAACCACGTTCATATCGACTTCGGCTTGCGAGTCCTCCTCGTAGCAAAGATCGAGCAGCGAGAGGTCGTCGACAATGCCAACACTCGTTGCAGCGACGGAATCGATCAGCGGCGACGTCCTCAGGATGCCCGCAGCAACGAGGCGTTCCATCGCGAGGGCCAGCGCGACAAATGCCCCGGTAATCGAGGCGGTGCGTGTGCCGCCATCGGCTTCGATCACGTCGCAATCGATCCAGACGGTTTTCTCGCCGAGGCTTTCCTGGTCCGTGACGGCGCGCAAGGATCGGCCGATGAGCCGCTGGATTTCGAGAGTGCGGCCACTCTGTTTGCCGCGGGTCGCTTCGCGAGCGGTCCGCTCCTCCGTGGCACGTGGGAGCATTCCGTATTCGCTGGTGACCCAGCCTTTGCCGGTTCCTTTCAGGAACGAGGGGACGCCGTCATCGACGGTAGCGGTACAGATGACACGGGTCTTGCCGAGCTCGATCAGGACACTGCCTTCCGCTTGTGAAATGAAATCGGGTACGATCTTCACGGCGCGGATCTGGTCAGCGGCACGCCCGTCGCTTCTCACAAATCCTCCTCGAGCGAGGTCCCTGAAACTGCCGGAGTTTCGGTCCGTCTTAAGGGTAATCCGGAATCAGCGCTTCGTCACGGATTTCATGGTCTCGACGGCCTTGTGGATAGGCGTGGTCAACATGGAGGCGGCGGAAGGCTTTGGCTGCGTTCCAAGGCCGCTGGTGTTCACAAGAAAGGTCTGCGTCAGATCGAGATGGCCGGCAAGGGTGTCCATTTCCTGGCCATGGATGAGAATTCTCAGGCGCTGCACCTGGGGCACATTGGCTTCCAGTGTCCGGGTGATGGAGTCCACCGCCATCTGCTCACTCTGGATGCCTGATGGGATGGAAGTCGACATGGATTCGGAGAAATCGGCGACGCCGGTGCCGTCGGGGAGGAGGTAAAAGGCGAGGAGAGCGGCATCGGCGGGCAAGGTGCGGGCTTCCGGGTCGATCGGTCCGGCCAGCAGAGTGTTGAGTACCTGCTTGGCACGCAACACGGGATCGGCGGAAAGAGGCAGTTCCACGGTGACAGGGGTGAACGAGTCTCCCGCCTTCGAGCCCCAAAACATTTTGACCCTTACCTTCGGGTCGCCGCTGCTGACCGGCGCCGGAGGAAGGAGTTCGCGGCGGGCTTGCTCTGCTGTCTTTTCGGTCAACTGCTTGGCGACGTTGACCTGTCGGCGCAGGGCAGGAAAGTAGAGGGCAGCCCCGATCACCGCAGCGAGGAGCGCACCACCGAGCCAGAGGCGCCATTTCGCGATCATGGCTGGGTCCCTCCGCCCGCACTCGAAACAAGCGGGAGAATATAGGATGGGCGGAAGGCCACCACGCCGTGCGTGATCGCATCCGCTACGCCTGGAATCATGCGGTCGAGTTCGCCACGTTGCTGAACCACCACACTCGAGATTTCCACGGCGATCGCCGGAGCAGCCGTGGTACGCAGCTGCCGAACGGGAGCGACGGTGGCCGTCGCCGGCGAGCCCCGAAAGCGTTTTGCGAGATCCTGCTGCACCAGATCGCCGAGTTTGTGGCTCAGGCCGACGAACGGCGCCTGTGCGCGGTCCCAGGAGATCAAGCCCGTGGTGTTGGTAGCTGGTGGAAACTCCGGCATGACGTAGGTGCGGACAGTGCCGGGAAGGCCAGTGGACGCGATGTGGAGAGTAATGAAAATGGCGCCGCGCTGGGCGTTGGCTCGCGCAGAGCGGTCATCAAACGACGGATTGTCGTTGCCGTCGCGCGTGGTCAGAACTTGGAAACCCTGCGCTTCGAGTGTCTGCTTTAGCCGCGAGGAAAACTCCAGGATCACCTCGCTCTCACGAATACCCTCCGTGCCGCGAGCACCGAGATCGGTACCGCCGTGGGCGGGGTCGAGGACAACAATGTTCAGGCCCATCCTGGGCTGGGAAAGCGGAATGTTGGCCTGGGTCGGGTTGGGAGTCGTGGTTTGTCCGCCTTGGGGGGAGGGCGCGGCTCCCTGGCTGGTCGAGGGGGTTTGTGGCGTCGCTACGCACGATCTGCCGGAGGCGGCCGCAAAGCCAAGGCCCAGTGTGGCCGTCAAACTGGCGGTTAGTTGAAAGCGAAGAAGCCTCACGTCAAGCAGAATACCAAATCTGAGCGCTCCGTCGCTCGTGTTGTGGCCGGCAGTTCGAATGCGAGACCGGTTCAGGCCAAAAGGAGAAGCGCCCGGCTCGTTCGAACCGGGCGCTTTCCTTACTTGTTTCGGTTTCTAGTAATTCGAAGGAGGTGTCTTGGCCTTCGCGGCTTCGAGTTTCTCCTTCAATTGCGCGCGCTGTTCAGGAGTGAGCACTTCATTGACCTTGGACATGGTGCCGACGTGCAGTTCCTTCATCTTGGATCTTTTTTGGTCGTCGCTGAGCGAGGTATCGTTCATGATGGCCTCGCGTTTTGACTTGGCATCGGTAAAGATGTCCTTGATTTTGGATTTCTGGTCGTCGGAAAGGTTCAGGTCGTTCACGACTTCCTGCAGTTTGTCGTGCATCATTTTCTTTTGATCCGCCTGGGGCCAGGCCGCCGCGGACGCCTTGGCAGGCGGTGCGGGAACGGTCAAGGCAGCGGCAAGCGCGAGAGAGAAGAGTCCGCGGATCATGAATCGGATTTTCATAGACAGGTCACCTCAGTGCTGTTTTTGGGGCGGGAAGTGCTGGTGGGCTCAGCAGTTCGGTTGTACCACAGCGCTTAGAGGGAGGCGAGAAGAAAATCCTTGGCTCGGGAGATGCGTCAACCCTGCGAAAGCCGAGCCCGGCTGCAAAGCACTGAGTGCCTGAAGTCAGGCTGTGCGCACCGGTGGAACTCGTGTCCAGTGATTGCTAGTCAGCGGCTTCCGGAGAAGCTTCGGCGACGTACCCCGCCCAGAGCTTCCGGGTGGCGAAATACAGAACAAAGCCAGCGAGAATAATAATGACGCCGAAGAACAAGCCATTGATGCCGAGCATGGTTTCATGTTCGCTTTCCACCATGGCCAGAACGAGCAAGGCCAACGGGAAAAGGCCACAGGTTACGGCGCCAGCCATGCCGCCTGGTACGCGGAAGGAGCGACGCAGTTTTGGCTCGCGAATACGCAACACGACGAGAGTGACAAACTCGAGCATTAGCGCCGCACCGTAAAGCATGATGTCCAGCGTTACGAGGCGCTTGAAATCAAGCCACAGGCAGAGAGCCCAGCAACCCGCCAGGACCAGGATGGCCACCCAGGGTGTTTCATTCTCGCGGGTTACTTTCCGGAAAACCTTCGGCATTATGCCATCGCGGGCCATGGCGAGCGGCAAGCGGGAGTAGCTGAGCACCAGGGCATTGAACATGCCGAAGGCGCTCATCATGCCGCCGATCGTTACGAAGAAGCGCAACCACGGGAAGCCCATGATGGTGCCGCCGATTTGCCCGGCGACGGTTGCCCACGAGCCGTCCCCATTGAAGGCGGAAGCGGGAATTTTGGCAAAGTAAACCGCCAGGAACGGGGCGACGTAGGTAGCGGACACCAAAATCACGGCCGCGATCATCGCCCGCGGATAGGTCTGACGAGGCCGCTCCACTTCTTGGGCAATGGTGGAAGCGTTGTCCCAGCCCATGTAATTCCACATGGCAACCAGCACGGCACCGAGCAGGCCCATGCTCGCGCCGGCGGAAGCGGCTTGCGGGTCGACCGCAGCGGTCTTCCAAGGCGAAAGCAGCACAATCAAGCCGAAGGGCAGCGACAGAAGAAAGAACAGCCAAAGAGAAGTCAGCCCAACGACGCGGATACCTGCCAGATTCAGTGCCGCGCAAGTCACCACAACAAACAGGCCGGCGAAAATGCCATGGTTATGATCACCGAACCAAGGCACCATCTGCTTCAGGTAAAACACAAAGAGCGTCGGATAAATCGCCATATCAAAGATACTAGCGGCCAGCGAAAGCCACGCTTCCTGGAATCCCCAGAAACTGCCCAGGCCCCGGCGCACCCACACATAGTAACCACCTTCCGCAGGTAAAGCGCTTGAAAGCTCGCCGATCATGAACGCTGTCGGCAGGCACCAGAGAATCGGAAGGAAAAGCAGGACGAGAATGCCGCGCCCATACCCAGCGCCCGAGATAATGGCTTCGGTTCCGTAGGTGCCCCCGGACACCATGAAGAACGTGGCGGCAACCAGCGGCCAGAGCGTCAGTTTTGCTGCTGCCTTTCTTGTTGATGGAATTACCTGGGAGGGAATCTGAACGGGGAGCAAAGCTGTGCTCAATTTTTTTCTCTCGTCCTCCTAAAGTGAAGCTCGCTCTCTAAATAAGGCCAAGCAAGTCCACCTTTTGAAGAATACAAGCTCTGCACGCTCGTGCAAGGGGAAAATGCATCTCAGCGAAAGATTTTTCAGCTAGCCAACCGCGCTTTCCTACCAACTCCCGCCGTTTCGGCAAGCGTGCTCGGCGTCACTCGGGCAGGCACGGAGGTGTTTCGTCTCGGACGGTGCGGCGAATCAACCGAGGCACACCCACGAGCCGGCAGCACGGCAGGCTCCGGGGCGCCAGAGACACATTTTGGCTGTGCTAAACTGCCCTGTACCGCATTCATACTCATTTTTGCCTGGGGGATTCACCCGCATGAAAGCACGTTTGGCTGTTTTGCTGTGCCTGGCCGGCTCGGCTAGCTCCGTTGTAGCGGCCCAGCAGGCTCCCGGTCCGCGCCTGATCACGGTCGACGACCTATTCGGGATTCGCGCGGTGCACGACCCGCAGATAAGCCCTGACGGCCAGGTCATCGCTTATACGGTGAGTTCGATTTCGCTCAAGGAAGACAAGTCCCGAACGCGGATCTGGATGATTCCGACGGCTGGCGGAGAGGCGGTTCCACTTACGAGCGAAGAGGTCTCTTCGGACCATCCGAGGTGGTCGCCGGACGGCAAGTTTCTGGCGTTCCTTTCCGAGCGCAAAGAGACCAACGGGAGTGAGGCGAAAACGCAGGTCTATCTGCTGAACCGCCTGGGGGGCGAGGCGCAGCGCTTGACGGACACGGTGCAGGATGTCGAGGACTTGGCCTGGTCGCCCAAGGGAAAGCGGCTGGTTCTGATCCTGCGCGATCCTTCTCGAGAAGAGTTGGAAGCAGCGGCGAGTAAGGCTAAGGAGAAGGACGAGGACGGCGCGGATAAGCCCCCTACCAAGAAAGGCAAGGCGCAACGCCCTTGGGTAATCGACCGGCTGTATTTCAAGGAGGACACGATCGGTTATCTCGACCGCCGGCGAACGCATTTGTACGTCTTTGACCTGGCGTCGAAGAATATGACGCAGGTGAGTTCGGGCGACTATGACGACACTGCGCCGGCATGGTCGCCTGACGGCAAACAACTGGCGTTTGCCAGCAACCGGTCGAAGCCAGACCCTGACGCGACGTATGCTGCAAACATCTGGGTGGTCTCCGCAGACAATACGGATCACGGGGCCTCGCCCCTTCAAGTGACTACGGGGTTCGGAGGCGATCACCACCCGGCCTGGTCTCCTGACGGGAAGTGGATCGCGTACTCCACGCGGCTGGATCCTAGGCTGTTTGAGTATGGCACCAGCCACATCGCTCTCGCTCCCGCCTCTGGGGGACCCGCGAAGGTGCTGACGCTCTCGCTGGACCGCAACGCGACGGAGCCAGAGTTTGCGCCAGACGGCAGCGGCGTTTACTTCATCGTCGATGACGAGGGAACACAGAACCTCGTCTTCCAGAACCTGGCTGACGGCAAAATCACACGGCCGGTTGGCGGGCGGTTGATGCTGGAGGGCTTTTCGGTAGCGAAAGATGGGGCGCTGGCGGTGAACGCCTCGACAATGGATAGGCCATTTGAGCTGTTCAGTGTTCCTCGAGGGCAGCTGACGCGCCTGAGCCACCTCAATGACGGTTGGCTGGCCCAGTTCAGGCTGTCCGAAGCCGAGTACGTGTCGTTCAAGTCGAAGGATGGTACCACGGTCCACGGCTACATGTATAAGCCTGTCGACTACACGCCGGGAAAAAAGTATCCGGCGATCGTGCGGCCTCACGGCGGGCCCGTGTGGGCCTACTATGCCGAATTTCAGGAACTGGCCCAGCTCTTCGCCGCGAATGGGTATGTGATGCTTCTGCCGAATCCGCGCGGCTCGTCGGGTTACGGCCAGGACTACTGCAAGGCGATCTATGCGGATTGGGGTAACAAGGATTACCAGGACGACATGGCGATGGTGGACTACGCGATTGCGCAGGGTCTTGCCGACCCGGACAAGCTGGGCGTCGGCGGGTGGTCCTACGGCGGCATCTCGACCGATTTCATCATTGGCCAGACCAATCGCTTTAAGGCCGCCATATCGGGTGCCGGCGCGGCGGAATTCACGAGCATGTGGGGTCACGATGAGTACGTGAGGGATTACATCACGGAGCTGGGTCCCCCTTGGGAGCAGCGCGGAGTCTGGGATCGCGTTGCGCCCTTTTGGCATGTAAAGGACATCCTGACGCCGACGATGTTTGTAGGCGGGAACGTTGATTGGAACGTGCCGATCCTTGGCGGGGAGCAGATGTACCAGTCATTGAAGGCACTCGGGCGCGACACGCTGCTCGTGGTGTATCCCGACGAATACCACGAGTTCAAGACGCCTTCCCACATTAAGGATCTGAACGAGCGGTATCTCGCCTGGTACGCGCACTACGTGAAGGCAGACGGCACCCCGGCGCGGCCGGCGGAGAAATCGGCAGCTGACTCGAGAAAAACTAAGATGGCCGAGTGAATCGGCAAGAAAGGCTGGCCCGTTCGAACCAGCCCAAGCGACATGGCGGCTGGTTTACCTGCCGAGCTTGGCGCCCGTACCAATGACCTCGCCGGAGACGACGATCTCCACCCGGCGGTTCTGCTTGCGCCCAGCCGCGGTGCTGTTATCCGCGATCGGGTTGGCTTCGCCGAAGCCTTTGGAAGTGATCGTGTCAGGCAACAATCCCTGCGAAATCAGGAAGTCGCGGACCGTATCGGCGCGCTGCTGCGACAACTTCATGTTGAAATCCGCGGAGCCCGTGGTGTCGGTGTAGCCCTCGATTGCGAGGTTCAAACCGGGGTGGGCTTGGATGATGCCCGACAGTTTGGCCAGCTTGAGCTGGGCGTCGGTGCTTAGATTATATTTCCCGGTTTCGAACAAGACGTCGGCCATGTTCACCACCAGACCGCGAGGCGTGTCGGTAGTCTGAAGCACGTCATTGAGCTGTTTGAGGAGTTGCGCTCGCAAGGCCTCGGTGGCGGCTTGCGCGCGTGCAGCTTGTTCTTTAGCGGCTTGTTCTTTCGCTTTCAGGGCTGCCTGCTCCGCGTCGGCCTTGGCGGCGGCCGCGTCGGCCTCGGCTTTCTGTTGGGCTTCCCTGGCGGCGGCCAGCTCGGCCTGACGCTTGGCTTCGACAGCGGCTGCAGCGTCGGCCTCGGCTTTGGCCTTGGCGGCGGCTGCGGCCGCGGCGGCGTCCTTTTCCTGCTGGATGCGCTCCGCTTCGACCCGTTGTGCGGTCAGAGCCCGGGCATCTTCAGCGAACTGGATCGTCGCGCGAGCGTTGGTGATGATCTGGTTCTTATCAGCCCCGGAGGACAGGGAATTTTCCGCCATTTGCAGGCTGCTCTGGGCCTTCAGGAAAATTTCCGGTGCATACTTTTCCGCTCCCCGCGACTTTGCGATATCCACTGCGTTGCGGGCTTCGTACATGTCCAGCGGAACGTTCTTCAGGTCGGGGGTCAGGGCCAGCGGGTTACCCAACCTGGCGTACTGGCTTCGCTTCATGAGCTTGTAGCTGTTTTCCGGGTAGATCTTCCCCTTGGTCTTTTTCGTGGTGTCGTTGATCAGCACCACAATTTCACCGGGTATGGGCACCGCATAGTAGGGCTCAGCGGTCACACCCATGGCGAAGGTTTGTGATTTCGCGACCGCGTTCAGCTTGCCTTCCCCGTTTTTGTCGATTGGAATTTCGCCCATATTGGTCGTGGCGCCATCGGGCGTGACGATCCAGAGAACATAGGTCAGGAATTCGGCTCCAAATGTCGTCGGCTGGGGCATTCCGGTGACTTTCAGTTCAATGTTTGTGCCAGCTTTCTTGGCATCAACTTTCGCTTCACCGCCGGCGTTCGGAGCCTCACTGGTACCGACAAAGACTACCTTCGTAGACCCACCGCCGACTTCATAGCCAACAGCCTTGATGGATTTACGGACGACGTCGGATTCGGGGGTAGTCGGCTGAATCTGAGTCTGAGCCATCGCCATAGAGCTGAAGAGGGGAATACACACGAAGCATAAGACGATCTTCGAGGCGAATTTCATTGGAATTTCTCCGGTTGGTTTGCCTGCCAATTCGAGTCCGGGCGGAGGACGATTGGCAGCGGTGGGATTCTACACCAGATTTGGCTGCAGGAGCAGTGTCCGGGAGGAGTTGCGTCGGGAGAGCTGGGCGAGCTACCTCGGTTGAGGATTCTGAGCTTCCGAGCAGGCTTCCGTGTCTGATCGGAACAGGGCGAAGCATAGGTTGCTCCACTATTTTGTGTCCGCCAATTTCTTGAGCATGTCGATGCTATTCTGATTCTTCGGATTCAGTTGCAAGGATTTTTCGTAATTGGCGATGGCG
>Ga0306923_10003739_pt1 | contig 14452 bp, 12 predicted proteins | sample sta12Can44000108_FD_203841 | JGI IMG/M metagenome (GOLD analysis project Ga0306923, IMG submission 203841) | Lab enrichment of tropical soil microbial communities from Luquillo Experimental Forest, Puerto Rico - statanox.12C.anox.44.000.108 (v2)... | ecosystem: Environmental > Terrestrial >... | reverse complement strand
TCGGCCCTGCTCTTCCGACGTCTGCGACGAGAACACGATGCGCTCGACGCCGAGCGCGGAAAAGAATCCGATCCAGAACTGATGCGTGGACCAGATGTTGAGAACGCGCGGGATGCCGATGCGCAGATCAGACCGGCGCTTTGAAGCGGTGGAAGGCGTGGTTGCGAACCAGTTCTCCCACGTTGGGATGCGCACGTCTGCCCTCCTCTAATCGGGTTTTGACCAACCGCATCTCGTCGACGTCTTCCAACAATCCCTTCGGGCAGGAGTTTCCGCTGATCACGCGCTGCCAGCCCTCCTCCAGAGGAATCTTGCTCCACGAACGGCCTGCCGCTCCGGGCAGCTGCACGTCGATGAAGGTGCGCTTGCAGTTGCAACTGCACCAGTGACAAACGGTGTCGTCGCTCGTCGTGCTGCGGTAGGCCAGCGACTCGATGACTTCAAATCCGCGGAACCGGCTCGAAGCTCCGATCTCTAATTTCTCCCGCGCGCACAGCGCCGCGCCGATCGCCCCGGCCTCGCCCGAATAGGGATGAATCACGATCTCGGCATCGGGTACCTTCGCCTTGATGAAGTCGACTTGCGCCTTGACCACGGCCAGGTTGCGATGCGTGCCGCCCTGCAACACGAATTTGCGGCCGATCGCGCGCAGATTTTGCAACTGTCCGGCGTAGACCCAGACGTTGACCGGCAGAACCGCCGCCAGCGAAGCCATGATCTCGTCCGCCGACCAGCCCTTGCGCTGCTGATTGACGATGTCCGACTGAAGAAAGACGCCGCATCCCATGGCGAGCGTCGGCATGGCCTTCGCCGAAAACGCTCGCTCCGCGTAAGACTCGAGTGGTACGCCGTAGCGCTCGGCGACGCCCTGCAGGGGGGCTCCATTGCCCGATGAGCATTGCGAGTTGAGCCGGAAGTCGGCCACCGTGCCCTGTCGCAGGATCATGACCTTCACGTCGCAGCCGCCGACGTCGCAGATCACATCCGCATCGGGAAAGAAGTGGAGCGCCGCCTGGGCATGGGCGACCGTTTCCACGATGGCGAGATCGGCGCCGAGAATATCGACGAGGAGGTCCTTGCCGTATCCGGTCAGGGCCAGCGCGGCGATCCGATCGTGACCGGCGCGGCGGATTTGCCGCATGAGCTCCTTGGCGTCCTCGATCGGATTGCCTTGCGACAAGGCATAGCAGCTAAACAGCATCTCGCCGTCATGGTCGAGCACCACGGCCTTCGCGGTGGTGCTGCCGAAATCGCAGCCGACGATGATGCCGGGCGCGGAATTGCGTGGCGGCGTGCGCGCGCGGCAGGAGAGAGCCCCGAAATGCCGGTTGCGCTCGCCGTACTGATCCAGGAACTGCCGAAGTTCCTCCTCGCTGCCGATGAGCCCGCGCGCGCCTTCGTTGGCCTTGAGCTCATGCTGGCCATGGGTGAGCCACCATCGCAGCCGCTCGGTCCCCGCATAGGTCGTGTCGGCGGCAATGTCGCCCGCACCGAGGATGACGCAGCCAAGGCTCGCGTAATAGAGAGCCTGCTCGGGAACGTGGATCAACGCGTCGGGATCGCGATCGGCCGGCAGCGCAACATGGCGTTCCGCCCACAGCTTCTTGAGATGATGGCGCCAAGCCTCCTGCAAGCCGCGAAAAAACAGATTCGGCCCGCCGAGGAGCAGCACGTCGGGTGCCCGTGTATTCCCTTTCGTGAGCGTTGCGAGATTCTGGCAAACGACCGCATCGAACAGACTGGCGATGATCTCCTCGCTGGCAGCGCCCGCCTTGAGCAGCATGTTGGCGTCGGCTTCGGCAAAAATCCCGCATTTCGAGCTGATCTTGTGCAGAGTCAAACCCGTATAGTGCATGCGCGCGAGTTGCTCCGACCCGATTTGCAGCTTGCGCGCGGTCTTCTCGATGAACGTGCCGGTGCCGCCGCTGCAGGCGGATTGCATGTAGACCTGCTTGCTCGTCGCTTGCCCCGATGACGTGAAAAAAATGGTCTTCATGTCTTCGCCGCCGATCTCGGAGACGAATCTCACATCGGGATGAAGCTTCTCCACCGCCGCCGCCACCGCTACGACTTCTTGGATGAGCTTGCCGCCCAGCAAAGGCGCGATGAGTCCCGCTCCCGATCCGGTGCAAAGAACGCGGTCGCGGCCGGGGCGAAGCCCGCATTGCGCTTCCATGCGGTCGAGAAAATCGAGCACGGCCTCGGCCTGTCGCGTGCCGTGACGCCGATAATCCCGCCAGACAATCTCGTCGTCAGCGACGAGAACCGCCTTGACGGTCGTCGAGCCGACATCGATGCCGGCGATCTTCACGACGCGCGCTCGCGAGCAAGTTGCGACACGAGGTTTGCCCCCACGCCGATCCAGCCATGCCGCGGAACGCGGTAGGCGGCCCGTCTCAACCGCGGCAACCCATCCATACGCTCGCGCGCCGCCGCAAGGGTGAGCCCGGACGCCGCCAGCGCCGCCTGGAACTCCGTCTGCGCGCGCTTCTTGGCTTCGGTCAGGACCATCTGACAGCGCGACAGCGCATGGATTTCGGCATCGCCTTTGATATTTCGTTCAAGACCGATGCTGGCGAGGAGTACGTGCTGCATCGTTTCGTCGGCCGTGAAGTCCTGTTGAATTTCTGGCAGTCCTGTCAGTGCGGCCTGGGACTTGGACCGCGGTGGAGGCGGCGTCTTCGGCGCACTCATTACGTTCATCCCCGCTTCCTTTGTTGCAGCAGCTTGGCTCGACATTCCGGCTGTTGTCCTGTGGGATCACATGGCGGGCGGGGTGCTGGCCGGGGGATTCTGGATCAGGCTCGGCTGCGTATTCAACGGCTGCTGCGTGGGGCGAGCGTCGACCAGTCCAATCAGCGTACGCCTGCACGACATCCATGGGGCAACAAAGCAACGCCTGCCGGTGCAGTTTCTGGAGATGGCGTGGTGGCTCATTGGGCTTGCAGGTTTCTTGGCGCTCTGGACGCGCACACTTCCGCCCGGCAGCTACGCGTTGGCTGTGCTTGCATGGTACGGGCTCGGACGGTTTTTTCTGGAGCCGCTGCGCGAACACCCGGACCTGGTGTTCGGCCGCATACGTATCAACCAAGTCGTTGCCGCGCTGCTCGCAATCGGGGCCGGATGCGCATTGATCGCGCTGAATTGGCCTATATAAAGCGTCTATAAAGCGACGGCACGCAGCGCCGCGCTACGCGCACCGCTCATCGGGAATGAGATCATGGCGAAAGGGCTCATCGCATTTGTTCTGCTCGCTGGCCTCGCCGCTGCCGGCACGGCACAGGCGCAATCCTATCCGACCCGCACCATCACGCTGACGGTCACGGCGGCGGCGGGCGGCGTCACCGACGTGGTGGCGCGCGCGCTCGGCCAGCGCCTCGCCGAGGCGTGGGGCCAGCAAGTCGTAATCGAGAACAAGGGCGGCGCCGCCCACGTCGTCGGCGCGCAATCGGTCGCCAAGGCCACGCCGGATGGTTACTCGCTGCTGGTGGCGGAGGCCGGCACCTTCACCATCAACCCGACCCTCTACGCCAAAGGCAAGCTCCCCTACGATGCGGAAGAGGACTTCATCCCGATCACCGGCATCGTGCGCATCAACCAGGCGCTGCTCGGCCGTGTCGCGCTGCCGGCCGGCAGCGTGCGCGAGCTGATCGCGCTCGCCAAGACGAAGCCGGGCGAACTCACCTACGGCACCGCCGGCGTCGGCTCGGCGCCGCACATGAACATGCTGCTGTTCGCGAGCATGGCCGGCGTGAAGCTGGAAGCGGTTCACTACCGCGGCGCGGCGCCGGCGCTAACCGACGTGATCGCGGGACACGTCGATCTGATGTCGGTCAGCGTCAGCCTGGCGTTGCCGCCGTTCCGCGCCGGGCAGATCAAGATTTTCGGCATCGGCAGCAGCAAGCGGCTTGCTCCCGCCGCCGATATCCCGACCGTGGCCGAAAGCGGGTTGCCGGGCTACGAGGCCTCGACCTGGTTCGGGCTGTTCGCGACCGCCGGCACGCCGCGCGAGATCGTCGACAAGATCAACGCCGAGGCGGCGAAGATCTTGGCTGATCCGCAGTTCCGCGAAAAATTTCTCGCGCCGCAAATGTTCGAACCGATGGCGAGCAAGCCGGAAGCCTTCGCCGATTTCGTTCGGTCGCAGCGGCACAAATGGGCGGAGGTGATCCGCGTGAACAATCTGTCCATCGACAAGTAGCGCTGCATCTTACATGAGGCGCAGCCGCGCGCGCCGGATGAGCCAAAGCGCGGCGCTCCACGCCATGACGATGGTGAGGCCGGCGGCGAAGGACCACCACACGCCGATCCGCTCGGCGAGCAAATGCACGCCGAGAAATCCGAAGCAAAGACCCAGGAGCGCCGGCTGCGCGTGGGCGAACACGGCGGCTGCCGCCTTGCCGCCGGCGCGCGAATGGATGATCACGGCGACACTTCCCATCACGATAGGAAAAAAAGCGAAGGTGCCGGAGGCGAACGGGCCGATCCAATGGCTCGCGGTGGTGACTGCGGTGACGACCACCGCCACCGCCGCCGCGCGCAGCGGAAGATCGTAGCCGGTCCGCTCGATTCGCGCGGCCGCCGCCGCGCCGGCGCGGTAGCGCGCCGACAGCGGGATGGTCAGAGCGAAGACGAGCGCATCAAGCGCGAGCGCGCTCGCCGCGGTCCAGTCGACCAATTGCAGGACCGCCGCGGTGGCGAACCACACCAGCGTCGCTGCCGTCATGCTGAGCACAATGCCGTGACGTTGCGCGAGCACTGTGTAAACGAGCGCGAAGATTGCGACGGCCGCGTTCGCGGCCATGCTGCCGACGGCGCCGCTGGCGATGAAGGCCGGCGGGTGTTCCAACGCGAGAATGATGTAGGTGGCGCTGGCGGCGGTGGGCAGCGCGGTGATCAACGCGGCGATAAACGGCCCGCTGCGCTCGGCCGCGACCGACGCGACGACGACGATCGACGCGGTCATCGTCACCTTTAGCGCGAGCCCATACCAAAAGAATGGATCGCCGAGCATGCTTTATTCGTCATTGCCGGGCTTCGACCCGGCAATCCATCCTCTTCGGTTGAAGCGCCTTTGTTGCGATGGATGCCCCCAGAACTCGGGCTTGCCCGAGTTCTGCATTATGGGCGCCGCAAGTCGGATAAACCCGACTTGCGGTGTCCAGCCCGGGCATGACGCGTCACACATCACCCGCGGGCGAGCTTCACCTCGATCGGCGGGCCGCTCTTGAGCGTCTGATAGACGACGCAGTAGCGCTCGGTCAGTTTGAGCAGCTGGTCGAGCTTGTCCTGCGGCGCGTCGGTGTCGACGTCGAAGCGCAGGCGAATGGCGGCAAAGCCGACCGGCGCATCCTTGGCGACGCCGAGCGTGCCGCGAAAGTCGAGATCGCCTTCGGCGGCGACCTTGGCGGATTTCAGCGGCACGTCGAGCGCGGTGGCGACCGCCTTGAGCGTCACGCCGGCGCACGCGACCAGCGCCTCGAGCAGCATATCGCCGGAACAAAGCTCGAGCCCGGAGCCGCCGGTTGCAGGATGCAGGCCTGCGACCGCGAGCGCGCGCCCGGTCTCCACCTTGCAGGCGATATGCGCATCATCGAGCGTGCCTTTGGCTTTCAACGTGATGACGGCCGACTTCGGGTCGCCCTTGTAGCGCTCCTTGAGCGGCGCCTGCATGGCGCGCAACGCAACGGCATCCATTGGCAATCTCTCCATTTCGAACGGGAAGGACAGACGACAGACGAGAGAAAAACGCAAGTCCCATCGCTCGCGTCGATACATCTCTTCCGTTCGTCCCCGCGAAAGCGGGTGCCCAGGGCCAGAGTGTGTGGCCCCTGGATTCCCGCCTACGCGAAAATGAGCGGAGTCTCGCAAGCGGTATTGCGTACTTAAATTGGCCAGACCGGGCGAGCTGCCCCTCACCACCACAGTCCGCCGCCGGCGGCGGCGCGGGTCTCGACCTCGTCCGCCATGGTCACCGCGCGGTCGAGCGAGCGGTCGAGCGCCGCCAGCACGCGCCGCTTGACGAAATCGAAGGCGGCCGACTGGCGATCGCGCGGGCGCGGCAGGTCGCAGATGATTTCCTCGTACACCCGGCCGGGATGCGAACGCATCACCATGATGCGATCGGCGAGCACGATCGCCTCGTCGACGTCGTGCGTCACCATCACCAGGGTCGGCTTGAGATCGGCCCACAGATCGAGCAGATGATCCTGCAGGTCGACGCGCGTGAAAGCATCGAGCGCGGAGAAGGGCTCGTCGAGCAGCAGCACCTCGGGTCGCGGCACCAGCGCGCGGGCGATGGCGACGCGCTGCGCCTGCCCGCCGGAGAGCTCGCGCGGCCACACCCGCGCCTTCTCGGTCAGCCCGACGCGGTCGAGCGCCCCCGCCACGCGCATGCGCCGTTCCGCCTTCGGATAATCCTCCAGACCAAAGCCGACATTGTCGGCCACGCGCAGCCACGGCAGCAGCCGTGGCTCCTGAAAGACGATGCCGATCTTCTCGTGCGGCGCGGTGATCGCCGTTCCGTCGAGCACGACCTTGCCCTGGGTCGGCGGGTCGAGACCCGAGATCGTGCGCAACATGGTCGACTTGCCGCAGCCGGAGCCGCCGATGGTGACGAAAATTTCGCCGGGCGGAACCGCGAGCGAAATGCCATCGAGCGCGCGCACCCCGTTGGGATAGGTCTTGCCGACGCGATCGAGAACGAGCATCGATGATCCTTAGCTGCGCGCGAAGCGGTCTTCCCAGCGCAGGAACGGCGATGACATCAGCACAATGAGCCAGTCGCTCGCTTTGCCCAGGATGGCGAAGGCGACGATGGCGGCGACGATCTGCGCCGGCTTGCCGAGCTGCTGGCCGTCGATGAGGAGAAAGCCGAGCCCGGTCGAAGCGCCCAAAAATTCCGCCGCCAGCACGAACATCCAGCCGAGCCCCAGCCCCGCGCGCAACGCGAGGACATAGGCCGGCAACACGGCCGGCAACAGGATGCGCCGTACCATGGCAGGCCCGGACAAGCGAAAGACGCGGCCGACCTCGACGATCTTGCGATCGACCGACATCACCGCCCCCATCACGCCGAGATAGACCGGAAAGAACACGCCGACCGCGATCAGAATGATCTTGGAGGCCTCGAAGATGCCGAACCAGAGAATGAACAGCGGCACCCACGCGATCGAGGGCACGGCGCGCAGACCCTGCAAGGTTGGATCGACCAGACGATAGGTCAGCGCGGAGTAACCGGCGATCGCGCCGAGAATGGTGCCGCCGATCACGCCGAACACAAATCCCCACCACACGCGCCAGATCGTTGCGAGCGCGTGCTGCTGCAACTCGCCGGTCGCGGCGAGATCGCTGAACGTGTTCCAAATCACCGACGGCGGCGGCACCAGGCGGCCGTTGGACCACCCGATGCGAACCGCGAATTCCCAGAACACGGCGAGCGCGATCGGCAGCAGCAAGCCCAGCGCCGGCCGCAGCAGCCGCGCGGCGCCTGCTTTCGAGGCCGCCCCTGCTGCTTCCGCTCGTTCGACGCCCGCGGTCATGGAGACAAGAGACACGGCAGGGCCTTTCAATGCAATATCGCGAATGCCGATGCGCGGAAGCCGCGCACAGCGCGCGCGCCAAACCGAATCCGACTCATCCGCCCATCTACTGTCGTCCCCGCGAAAGTGGGGACCCATGACCACCGCCTCTGGAATATGGGTCCCCGCCTGCGCGGAAACGACGGTCGGAGCTGGCCAGGCGCATTACGGATCAATTCGCGGCGGTCACGTAGCGATCATCGATGAGATCGTCGACCGCCTTCTTGACGTCGACGCTCGGGCCGATCACTCCCCCCTTCTGCAGCGCGATCCCGGCCTCGAGAATCGATTCCCGTTGCGCCGGGCCGACCTTGTTATGGGTGAGCTCGGTGCGCTCCTTGAGCTGCTTGTCGACGACCGCGTCGGGCAGCTTGGTGATGGTGATGAAGGTTTTCTTGAGCTCGTCATAGTGGGCGAGCGAATATTTGCGCGCCTCCTCGTAGCCCGAGATTACCCGCCGCACGATGTCGGGGTGATCCTTGGCGAACTCCTCGCGCACATTGAGGATGCCCCAGGTATTGGCGTCGCGGTTGCGGTAGAACAACCGCGCGCCCTCGTTGATCTCGTGCTGCGCCATCATCGGGTCGAGGCCCGCCCAGGCGTCGACGTCGCCGCGGATCAAGAGGTTGCCGCCGTCGGCGTGCTGCTGCACGAGCACCGGGGTGATGTCCTTGTCGGTCAGCCCGGCGGTGAGCAGCGCGCGCACGGCGAAGATGTGCGGATCGGTGCCGCGCACCATGGCGACTTTCTTGCCCTTGAGATCCGCAACCTTGGTGATGGGGCTGTCCTTGGTGGTGACCAGCGCCGTCCATTCCGGCCGCGAATAGACATAGACCGACTTGATCGGATTGCCGTTGATCCGGGCGATGAGGGCGGCGGAGCCGGCGGTCGACCCGAAATTGATCGATCCGGCATTGAGGAATTGCAGCGCGTTGGACGAGCTGTTGGTCTGCACCCACACGACCTTGATGCCGTCCTTGGCGAATTCCTTCTCCAGGATGCCCTTGTCCTTGAGCAGCATGGAGACCGGGTTGTAGGTCGCCCAATCGACGTAGATTTCCTTGGGGTTGTCAGCGGCGGAAAGTGGCGCGGTGGGAAGGAGCGCGAGCGCCAGCGCCGAGGCGAACAGGGCGCGGCGGGAAAGTTCGGTCATGACGACCTCCATGCGTTGAACCTCGGCCGCGTTGCGCGGGCGGAGGCCGGTTGATGAAGGCGGGAGTTTTTTGCCCGCCGTCAGCCTGGCGAGGGGCGGGCCCCGCGCTTTAGCTGCATTTGTAAAGCGCCCGCAAGCTGCTTGCTCAAATCGGCGCTATATTCGTTTCTTAGAAAGCCGGGCCGGAGGCGTCAACGAGAATTATTTAGCCTGTTTTTCCCGCATAATAGTAATTATTTTTGTTTCGCCGCCTGTTGCCAGGATGCGCGCCACGCAGCCTCTTCCCTCGACCTGCGAAGCGGGGGGAGGGTCACGGTGACACGCCGCCCGCGCTTCGCTATGCCGATGAGCTCATGCTGACCCTGACCGAATCGCCGCCAGAGACGTCGTCCGACGCCGATATTTTCGACGCGGCGGCGATTGCGGCGGAGCTAGAAGGCCTGACCGAAGTCCACGCCGGCAACGAGCGCGAGTTGCGGATGGCGGTCTCCCGCCATCTGCGCGCGGCGCTCACGCGCGGCCGCGCGGAGGTCGAGCGCCTGCTCATCGCCGACCGGCACGGGCGGCGCTGCGCCGAGCGGCTCTGCGCCATGCAGGATGAGATCATCCGCGTCCTGTTCGAGTTCGCAATCAAGCACCTCTACCCGGCGCAGAATCCGTCCGAAGCCGAGCGCATGGCGATCGTCGCTACCGGCGGCTACGGCCGCGGCGTGCTTGCCGCCGGCTCCGACATCGATCTCTTGTTTCTGCTCCCGTACAAGCAAACGGCCTGGGGCGAGTCCGTCGCCGAGACGATTCTCTATTGCCTCTGGGACATGGGGCTCAAGGTCGGTCACGCCACGCGCTCGGTCATCGAGTGCATCCGCGCCGCCAAGGCCGACATGACCATCCGCACCGCCCTGCTCGAGGCGCGCTTTCTCCTCGGCGATCGCAAGCTCTACGACGAGCTGGTCGCGCGCTTCGACAAGGAGGTGGTGCAAGGCACGGCGGCGGAGTTCGTCGCCGCCAAGCTCGCCGAGCGCGAGGAGCGCCACCGCCGCGCCGGCCAGTCCCGGTATCTGGTCGAGCCCAACGTCAAGGACGGCAAGGGCGGCTTGCGCGACCTGCACACGCTCTACTGGATCGCCAAATACGTCTACCGCGTGCGCGAGCGCGAGGAATTGATCGACCTCGGCGTCTATGACCCGCGCGAATACCGCCGCTTCCGCCGCTGCGGCGATTTTCTCTGGGCGGTGCGCTGTCACATGCACTTCCTCACCGGCCGCGCGGAGGAGCGGCTGTCGTTCGACATCCAGCGCGAGATCGCGGTGCGGCTCGGCTACACCGAGCATCCGGGCCTGCGCGACGTCGAGCGCTTCATGAAGCACTACTTCTTGATCGCCAAGGACGTCGGCGATCTCACCGCCATTCTCTGCGCCAAGCTCGAGAACAGTCATGCCAAGGCCATGCCGGTGCTCAGCCGCATGATGGCGCGATTGCGGCCGCGCGCCCGGCACAGCTTGAGCGAGACCGAGGATTTCATCGTCGACTACAACCGCATCACCGTCGCCGACGAGAACGCGTTCAAGCGCGACCCGGTCAACCTGATCCGCATCTTCCATCTCGCGCAGAAATACAATCTCGCCTTCCATCCCGACGCGATGCATCTCGCCACGCGCTCGCTCAAGCTCATCGACCAGAGCTTGCGCGACAACGAGGAGGCGAACCGGCTGTTTCTCGAGATCCTCACCTCGAAGAACGACGCGGAAACCGTGCTGCGGCGGATGAACGAGGCCGGAGTGCTCGGCCAATTCGTGCCCGCCTTCGGCCGCATCGTGGCGATGATGCAGTTCAACATGTATCACCACTACACCGTGGACGAGCACCTCTTGCGCTGCATCGGCGCGCTGTCCGATATCGAGGCCGGCCGCGCCGAAGACGCCAAATTCGCCAGCGAGCTGATGCGCACCATTCAGCCGCGCCACCGCGACCTCCTCTATGTCGCGCTGTTCCTACACGACATCGCCAAGGGCCGGATCGAGGACCACTCGATCGCCGGCGCGCGCATCGCGCGCCACCTCTGCCCACGGCTCGGTTTTACGCCGGCGGAGACGGAAACCGTCGCCTGGCTGATCGAGGTGCATCTGATGATGTCGTCGGTCGCGCAGTCGCGCGACCTGTCCGACCGCATGACCATCGAGAATTTCAGCGCGGTCATGCAGTCGGTCGAGCGGCTCAAACTGCTCACCATCCTCACCGCCGCCGACATCAAGGCGGTCGGACCCGGCGTGTGGAACGGCTGGAAGGCGCAGCTCATCCGCACGCTCTATTACGAGACCGAGCCGGTGCTTACCGGCGGATTTTCCGAGGTCAACCGGGCGCAACGCGTCGCCGTGGCGCAGGCCGAGTTTCGCGCCGAGCTCACCGACTGGACGGCGGCCGAGATCGATGCCTACATCGCGCTGCATTATCCGGCCTATTGGCTCAAGGTCGATCTGCCGCACAAGATCGCGCATGCGCGCTTCTTGCATTCGGCGGCGCAGGAGGGAAAGTCGCTGGCGACCACGGTTGCGTTCCCGGCCGCGCGCGGCGTGACCGAGCTCACCGTACTCGCACCCGACCATCCGTGGCTGCTTTCGATCATTGCCGGCGGTTGCGCGGTCGCCGGCGCCAACATCGTCGATGCGCAGATCTTCACCACCACCGACGGCCGCGCGCTCGACACCATCTCGGTGTCGCGCGAGTTCGAGCTCGACGCCGACGAGGCGCGCCGCGCCGCGCGCGTCACCGAGTCGATCGAAAAGGCGTTGCGCGGCGATCTCAAGCTGCCGGAGGTGGTCGCCAAGCGCGAAACCGCGAAGGCACGACTCAAAGCCTTCGCCGTGCTGCCCGAGGTGACGATCAACAACGGCTGGTCGAGCCGCTACACCATGGTCGAGGTCACGGGGCTCGACCGCCCCGGCTTGTTGTTTGAGTTGACCGCGACCTTGTCGAAGCTCTCCCTCAACATCGCCTCCGCCCACGTCGCCACCTTCGGCGAACGCGTCGTCGACGTGTTCTACGTTACCGATCTGTTCGGCGCGAAGATCACCTCGCCGACGCGGCAAGCCACCATCAAGCGCGCGCTCATCGCCTCGCTCTCGCCCGCGCCCGCTGCCGCGGCGAAGCCCGCCGAGGCGGCGGCCGTGGGGTGAGCCTTCGCCCCGCGAAGCGCGTTCTTCCCTCTCGCCGCTCTCCACGTATGCCGGCACCGGCACCGTGCGATAGACGTGATGAAGCTCCCGTGTGAGTCGCCTATCCGACATAATGCCGTACAACGATCCCCCGTTATCAACAGCTCGCTGGCGTGTACACGCGCGATGCTTTGGCAGTATCGATTAGATTGGCTTCTCCGTACGGGGAGCCGGTTCGATGCTCCTTCGGGGTGGTCGTGGTCGACGTCTTCGGCGGCCACCGTCGAGTTGGAAACGCATGGCATGGAAGCCGAGTATCATTTGATCGATTTGGCTACGGGCCTGTCCCATGGCGGCTTCCAATCGCTGGAGGCTGCGCGCCTGCATGCCCGCGAGGAAGACCTGATCGCGTGGGATATTTTTCGCGGCAACTTGCACGTGGAACGTCACGATCCGCGCGCTGATCGCATCTCTTAGCTTTCAACAAATCCCAGAGGCCGCGAAGCGAGGCGGCCTACAGGGACAACGATGCGCAAAGGCTTGGCATACCTGGACTTTGCGGAGAGATGCCGAAAGCTCGCGGGACAGGTGAAGGAGCCGCGACACAAGAAGGAATTGGCGGGGATGGCTCGATTATGGGAAAGAGCCGCTGCAGAGCGCGCAAAACAGCTTGCCAAACCGGCAAGAAAGGCGCCGCGCAAATAAAAGTGAGCGACGTCCGCTTCGCGCCGTCAGCCGATATTTCGGCTGTTCTGCCCACGCCGGGCGAGGCACAATTGCTCCGAGGACGTCATGCGACTTCCCCGCCGGAAACTTCTGCATCTCGCCACGGGCATTGCCGCGCTGCCGATGCTGCCGCGACTGGCCGGCGCGCAGACTTATCCCTCGCGCCCGGTGCGGATTGTCGCGGCGTTTGCCGCGGGAGGCGGCGTCGACATCACGGCGCGGCTGATCGGGCAGTGGCTTTCCGATCGGCTCGGGCAATCCTTCTTGGTCGACAATCGGCCGGGAGCTGGCGGCAACATAGGCACCGAAGCGGTCGTCAATGCGCCGCCTGACGGGCATACCTTGCTTCTGGCCACCCTTCCGAATGCGGTCAACGCGACGCTCTACGACAAGCTCAATTTCAACTTCATCCGCGACACCGCACCTATCGGCGGCATCATCCGCGTGTCGATGGTCATTCTCGTGCATCCATCGGTTCCGGCCAAGACCGTGCCCGAATTGATCGCCTACGCGAAGGCCAATCCAGGGAAGGTCAACATGGCGTCGGCCGGAGCGGGAAGCGCGCCGCACATGGCGGGGGAGCTTTTCAATTTCATGGCGGGCGTGAACATGGTCCACGTCCCCTATCGTGGCCAGGGACCGGCGCTGGGCGATTTATTGGGCGGGCAGGTGCAGGTCTTTTTCGCCACCACGCCCGGCACGAGCGACTTCGTCAGAACCGGCAAACTGCGTGCCCTTGCGGTGACCAGCCCGACGCGGGCCGAAGGATTTTCAGCGCTGCCGCGGGTGGGAGAATTCGTGGCGGGCTACGAAGCAAGCCAGTGGTACGGCCTGGCCGCTCCGAAGAACACGCCCGTCGCGGTGATCGACAAGCTCAACCGCGAGATCAACGCCGCGCTGAACGATCCCGCGATGCAGGCAAAGTTTGCCGAGATCGGCGGCGATCCGCTTGCCGGCTCGCCCGCCGAGTTCGGTCGGCTCATCGCCGAGGAAACCGAGAAGTGGGGCGAGGTGGTGAAGTTCACGGGGCTCAAGCCGCAGTGACCCCGCCGCCGTTGACCGCTTTGGGTCATCTGCGTCGGACCGACGCAGCCGTAGGGCGCAATAAGCGAAGTACATTGCGCCATCTGGCCGCGCGGCGGGCGCTCTGTTAGCGTGCAGGCATGAATGGCACACCGTTCAAGCTGGCGACGATTGCGAGGGTAAACACAAGCACAAAGCCCTTCGTCGCTCTCGTGTTGGGCGACAAAGCCATCGACCTCTCGCCCGTGCACACGGCCTATCGTGCCGCGCGCGGCGGTCCGACCTTAAGCGCCACCGACAGCATCCTCGATCTCCTCGAAAACTGGGACGCCGATTTTGCTGTGCTGCAGGAGATGGTCGCTTTCGTCGAGAAAGATGGTGTTCCTGCGGGCGCTGCGGTTGGGCAAACGGGTCTGCGTATTTTTGCGCCGGTGCTGCGGCCCGGGAAAATGTTTTATGCGGCGCAGAACTTTCAAGAACACGTCGACGAGATGCTCCGCGCCGGCATGACACCCGCGGGGGGACCTAAGTTTACCGGCGAGAAGTCGACGACGGTCCCGTATCTGTTTTTGAAGGCGCCGAGCACGCTGTGCGGCGCTTTCGACGACATCGAGATTCCGCGAGGCATGAAGAAGATCGACTGGGAGGCGGAGATCGCGCTCGCCCTAGGCAAGCGCGGCAAACGCATCAAGGCCGAGCGTGCGCTCGATCACGTAGCGGGCTTCATGACCACGAACGATGTCTCCTGCCGCGATCTGCAAATCCGCCAAGATCGGCCGGGGCTGCGTTCGGACTGGCTCGGCGGCAAGAGCCACGAC
>Ga0306923_10003738_pt1 | contig 14453 bp, 16 predicted proteins | sample sta12Can44000108_FD_203841 | JGI IMG/M metagenome (GOLD analysis project Ga0306923, IMG submission 203841) | Lab enrichment of tropical soil microbial communities from Luquillo Experimental Forest, Puerto Rico - statanox.12C.anox.44.000.108 (v2)... | ecosystem: Environmental > Terrestrial >... | reverse complement strand
GGAGCGCCTTTATGAGTCAAGAGAAGTATATCGGCATGGACGTGCATGCCGCCACCATTTCTGCTGCGGTGAAGAATGCTGAGGGCAAGCTGCTCATGGAATGCGTGCTGGAAACCAAGGCAGCCACGATTCTGGAGTTCATTCAAGGACTGCGGGGAACGCTGGCCGTGACCTTCGAGGAAGGGACCTTGGCCGCCTGGTTACACGATCTGCTGAAGCCCCACGTGAGCCGGCTAGTGGTCTGCGATCCGCGCAAGAATGCGCTGATGAGGGATGGCAACCAGAACGATCGGGCGGATGCACGCAATTTGGCGGAGCTCCTACGCACCCACCAAGTCCATGGGGTGTACCCCGGGAAGCATGGGATCCGTGCCTTAAAAGAGTTGGGGCGGAGCTATTTGACGCTCACCAAGGACAGCACCCGAGTGATGAATCGCATTAAGTCGGTGTATCGAAGTTGGGCTATTCCCTGTGCGGGCACGAGCGTCTACAGCCGCCGTCATCGTGCCGACTGGCTAGCCAAGCTGGTGGAACCAGGGGTGCGGATTCGAGCCGAGCATTTATACCAGCAACTGGATAGTCTGCAACCTCTGCGCCAGGCAGCACGAGGCGAGGGTCAATGAGCGCTATGGGGATGTTTCATCAACTAGGCTGATACGGGAACGAATCTTGGCGACATTAAAACCCAAAGGCGAAGCGGCATCCTGACTTCTCTACGATCGGAATAATTGGTGAAAAGTCTCGATTGAATTTCTTAAGCTCCGGTCGGGTTGCGCAGGTCGAGCCCGTACCCTTAGGATTTCGAATCGACCTTTCTCTGGTAAGGGTAACAACGCCTCGCTCTACGTGAGTATTCGTATGAATGTCCTTCTGGTGTCTATGCCGGATTACTTCGAACACATGCCTCCGGTAGCCGTCCGGATGCCAAACGGTGCGCTGACTTCTCTTGCAGGGAACGTAGACCCTCACCATCGAGTCGCAGTTGCTGATCTGATCCTGTGTCACGGGTCTGTACGAGAAACCCTTATCCGGCTGTTTGACGAATTCAATCCTCAGGTTATCGGTCTATCAGTGATGACCTTTCAGCGGCGGACCGCTGGTCGCATCATCGGTCTAGCGCGTGCACTGAAGCCTTCGGTCAAAATCGTCGTGGGCGGATATGACCCCAGTCTCGCCCCCGAAGCATATGAGGAAATGGGCGCTGACTACATCGTGCGTGGGGAAGGCGAGATTACCTTTTGTGAACTTCTACGCGCCTTGGAAAACGTTGGCGAGTTCGCACAAATCGGTGGTTTGTCCTATCGCGTGGGTGAGCGGTGGATACATAATTCACCTCGTCCATTACATCGACTCGAGGACGGCGGTATCCGCCCGCCCAAGCGTTCGGCCCGGGTGCTTCGAGGCTACACCTTGCTCGGTCGTCAAGTGGATGTAGTTGAGACCTCGCGCGGCTGCACGTACGACTGCAGCTTCTGCTCAATTATCGAAATGCGAGGTCGCAACTTTTACACATATTCTTTTGAACGTGTACTGGCTGACATTCAGGATGCCCGCGACCATGGTGCACGCACGATTTTCTTCGTGGACGATAACATCACACTCAACGTCCGGCGCTTCGAAGCGTTATGCCATGCCATCATCGAAGCGGGATTGGATCAACTGGATTACTTTGTTCAAGCCATGACTTCAGCAATCGCTGACCATGGACCAACCTTGGCACCGCTGATGCAGCGCGCTGGTTTCCGCTACGTTTTTCTCGGGATCGAAAATATTCTCGAAAGCGACCTGCAATTTCTGCGGGCCACCTCCAAAAATACCGAACACAAGAGTGGCAACCTGGGTGGCAATGCCACAGCGAAAGCTATCGAATGGTTGCATCGCCACAAAATGTATGTCGTAGGAGGGCTGATTCTCGGCAATCCTGATGACACTGTTGAGTCCATCGAAGCCAATCTCGCATTTGCCAAGCGCTGTGTGGATTGGCCATATATCCAGCACCCCACGCCATATCCTCGAACGCCGATGAGCGAGGACTTCCGTCGCCGGGGATTAATTGCCAACGAACGAGTTGAAGAATATGACGGCACGACCGCCGTGGTGCGCACCAACTACGTGCCAGCCGAAGAAATTGAGTATATGCGTTGGAAGGCCGAGCGCTGGATGAAGATGCGCCATATGCCGGTGGCTCTTCGCCATGATCCCTGGTTCGTCATTCGAAACGCTCCACAAATGCTGGCCCACAGTTTCCGCGGTAGTACGCTTCTTTCCATTCTGAAGTTGGAAAGCAGTCGGAAGGCGTTTCAGCGGTATAAGGCAATACGACACCAGGAGCGGACCTACTTGTAAGCCAAGGTTCCAGTCACCCTCAAAAAGCTCCCGCCCACGCGCAGTGCCCCCACCGATCAGCTCGCTTTTCTATGAGCCTTTTGCTCCTCGCTCCCCGCTGCGGTGCCAGTGGCCTGAGGAGGCGCACTCGGAATTTGTGCTGCGGTTTGACGAAGCCAGTCTTCGAACCGGATCTTTCCGCGTTTCGCGTCGTCTTCGGGGACGAGTGTTCTCTCCTTGACCTCTATGCCGTAATAGCGCGCGTGTGGATCAGTGACGACCTCGCGCGGATCCTTCCACGTCGTTAAAACTTGTCGTACGAGCTCATCGAGCCGAAACTGTTCCGGTCCCCCAACTTCGACGGTGCCATTCACTGGTGTACCCGTCGCGATCTTGGCGAGCGCGCTCGCGACATCGTCAGCCGACATCGGCTGAATGAGTGCGGATGGCAAACGCACCTTGTTGCCCTCCGTGGAAAAATCGGCGATGGGCTTGACGAATTCGAAGAACTGCGTCGCGCGGACAATTGAATAAGGGTTGGATGAGCCCTTGATTAAGTTCTCCTGAGCGATTTTTGCGCGGAAGTAGCCGCTCTCAAGCATGCGCTCAGATCCTACGACCGACAATGCGACGTGATGTCGCACGCCGGACGCCGATTCAGCGGCGAGGAGGTTGCGGGTGGATGTTTCGAAGAATTTCAGCACTGCTGCATCTTCCCAATCGGGAGAGTTTGATACGTCAACGACCACCGAGGCAGCTTTCAGCGCTTCGGCAAGTCCCTCGCCGGTTATGGTGTTGACACCAGTATTGGGTGATGCCGGTAAAGCATCATGCCCGTGCTCACGAAGCTTGCTGACAAGCCTCGATCCAATGAGTCCAGTACCGCCGATAACTACGATTTTCATAATTGTCCCCTTCACTGTTGATCGAAGCATTTCTAAGCCATCGATCTCTTGCGTTGGTTAAGGACAGAATTGCCTGCTGGCTTGTGACATGGTTCCATGGCCTGACAGCCCCGAATCAGCGGCTTGAATTGCCGCGCTCGATTGAACGCAGCCATTCATCCACAATAATTGTTTTGGATGTTTGAACGTAGAACCAGGTTGCGTCGAAAGCCCTCGCTAGTGCTCCTCTGCCTGCGGGCGATGATTGGCGTAAACTCCTAATTACACTCACTGGCCCCAGTCCAATGAGTGGGGGGCCAAACGACGGGGCAGGTGAAAGGCGGCGACTGTCTCCCGGCAGTAACCTCGCCGGTTTCACGTCTGCCAGTCCAGCCAGTCCATTGATGTTTTCATCCCGGATAAATGACATCGACCCATTCCGGATTGGCTAGCGCCCACCTGAACTCCGTCCAGCACACCGCGCAATATCTGACAGTGGCGGCGTCGGTGCATCGGTCTGCAATCTCAATTAACTCGCCATCGCAGCCGAACTCGGGGAAAAGGTCGCTATGGAGTTGCGTCGCTGCATCTCCCTTAGAAGCAACCGCCGCGAATTATACCCCCATGACTCAACCTCTAGAATTTGCCTGTAGCCATTCTCTCTGCGCCAATGCGCGCCTTATCCTTGATCATCAGGACCACGGCTGGCAGACCGTACTGGCTAAGTGTTTCGTTCAGAGTACGCAAAATCCTCCACTGGGCACTCATCGTGGGGGGCTTCTCCTCCAAGGTGCTCAACAGTTTCGCCTGGTCGCTCGACTCACTCACCAGCCGCTGATAGAACTGCATCGCTTCCTGACGCTTTCGTAAAAGCTCCTCGGCGGCCGCCCTGTCACCCCACTGCGACCCATCGTCAAATTGCGCCCACAGAGCTTTCCCCACGATTTTGGTGTTGCCCGGTAGCGTGAAATCAAAGGGCCTTTCGCCGTGATTGATCTGGCCCTGCAGGTTCATAGTGACCGGCGTGTCGATCACTTCCTTTGGTGCGAGGCCAATCGGCTTGAAGAAAAGGTCCCACTGCATACTGCCAGCCGAGCCTCCCCCATGCATGCAACTTTCCTCGGTGTGAGCAACAAAGGCCACGATAGTCCGCCCACTCATGTTGCTGATGTGGTACTCGCCCTCTGCTTTCGTTTGCACCCAGCGATTCGCTTCCCACTCAAAGCAAGGGATGGGGGTACCGTAGAACTTCAGCGGTGAGTCTGCAGGAGATAGGTCGATTATCGGGATATTCGCTGTGAACGCATCCGGGGGCGGAGTGAATTGATCTACGGCCAGGGACTGCCCGAAGGCTAACGAGGAGGCGAGCAGGAGGGCAAGCAAGGTGGGTTTCATGCGGCCTAGCTTGCTACCGAAGGATAGGGCTGTCAACGGATACTATCAGTAAATCAGTGCGGCGACCGTTCCCCGACACCCAACGTCGCCACTATTTATTCCCCGGGAGCGGAGGTTTGCACAGCACCGTTGTCGGGCCGGGGAAGGTTATGCTTACGCTTTCGCATCGGCCGTAGCACCGCAATCCCTGCATACACTGCGCAATCGCTGGTTCATGCATATAGTGACCCGCCACGGTAGGGGAACAAACGACGCAAAGTTGTGTAATCCCTGTTAGCAACAGTTGACTTCCGGTTTGCCCGTGATAAGGGAAAGTGACATCTATCAGTGAGCTGCTATGGGGGAGAAGTTCGATTAAACCGTGTAACTCTTCGAAGTTTGACCGGACAAGCAAGGGGCGGATTGTAGCTAACCGATACCATACAGAGACGTCCTAGACAAGGGTGACACGTGCTGCATTGCATTGTAGGAGTTGCGCACATGAATCGAGTTCTGCCTGTATCGGTCGTGCTTGCGTGTTTTGTCTCCGCCCAATCTTTATGGGCCACTCAACCCGGCTTCCATCTGCAGGCGTACCGGCCGTTGTCTACAAAGTCGACGATCCAGGAAATATCCGAACGTCATCATTCGTGTTCGATATTGCCGTGATTTGTTCCAGCGATTGCGAGCTCACCCCGATCGCCGCCAGCGTGGATCTCTCAGATGCCGGATCTATCGTCGAGCGTCAGAAATGGACGACCGAGATGCTGGCAAAAATCAAAAATATAAGGTATCGGATCGAGCCGAACACCCCGCTCGCGTCGCCAGTGCGTGTTTTTATGCTGCCCGAAGCATTTGACCTTCGCTTTTATTTTCGCTATCCCCAAGCATTTTCGATTGACTCTGCGGCCCTCCGGTTAACAGTCGCAGATGCGAAGGGTCGCAAGGCGGAACAGATGTTGCGGATCCCCATTCAGTACTACCAACAGAAGACATCGCTCATCGCTCCCTTCCGTGGTCACGGGATTGTCGGGCAGGACTGGATGACAAGTGGCGGCCACAACGACTTTTCAACTGCCTTTGCCATAGACCTGGATGGCTTGGATCTAAAAGACGGGGAGTTGAGCGATGCCGACGAGAATGCGTCGGATGCGGGCTATGGCCGGGAAATCCTTGCGCCTGCGCTAGGAACGGTGGTCTACGCCCGCAACGACGTACCTGATAACACGCACCCAGGAAAAGAGCCTGACCACAATGGCGCATACTACAGGGCACTACATGACCCGGTGATGGCATTGGCCGGAAATTGCGTGATAATCGACCACGGCAACTCGGAGTACAGCGTCATGATGCACATGCAACCAGGCTCCGTCACTGTCAGAGTAGGGGACCGGGTCGCCACGGGCCAGGTAATTGGACGGTTGGGAAACTCGGGATCCGCAACGGGACCACACGTGCATTATGAACTTCAGTCAGGCCCGCGGCTTTGGCAGTACCAGTCGCTGCCGTTCAGATTTCAAAACATCGATGCCCCGCTTCACCGAGGTGAGTACTTCGTCGCAAAATAGATTGGCGACTCTTTCACTTGATATGGCGCTGCCCCGAGCGCTCAATTAGCCTAGCGTACTTTGCAAGATCCACTTGTCCGTGCAGTCGACAAGGACTAAGCCGCTGGTGCGGCGGACGCTACGCGTGGGGTGAACCCGAAGGACTGAGGTAGCTGACATAGTGTGGGTCACAGAGAAAGGAGACTCCTGTGACCCGTTTACGCAAGATGATGCTGGAGGAACTCCAGCGCCGCAACTATTCTGAGATCACAACTCGCAAGTACTTGCAGTACGTGACTGCGTTCGCCCGCCATTTTGGCAAGTCCCCGGATCAGCTCGGGCCGAATGAGCTGCGAAGCTATCAAGCCTACCTGCTGCAAGAGCGCAAAGTGACACCCGGCACAGCGGTGAACTGTGTGGCCGCATTGCGGTTCTTCTTTATTAAGACGCTCAAGCGACATCAGTTTCGGGAATTCCTTCCGGCGTGAGGCAAAGGCCGCATCTGCACTCAACCATCCCAACATCTGCACGATTTACGAGATTGGCAAGCACCAGGACCAGTCCTTCATCGTCATGGAGTTTTTGGATGGGGCTACCTTGAAGCATCGCATCGGTTGGTCACGAATTGGTCACGTTGTCTCGTCGAGGGATGTTCTGGCCTCGGATGCCGAGACCCCTCCTCGCCAGAACGGCTAGGGGCGTTCGCGGAAAATGCCGATCCCGCCTCTTCTGAATGATTGGGATGCGGTGTACGCACTCCAATAAGCAGTGGGCGACGCAATGGATGAGCGCAGATCGCGGGAGGCGCGGATCAAGACGGGGCGCAGCCGCAAAACTGCGAAGAAGAACCGATGACGCCTCGGAGGTGATTGCGAGTCTGGTTACGAGCGAGTGCCTCATTCAGACGTTGCGTGGCATATAATAGTCCTGACGATGCAATGATTGCTGACCGAATTGGATACGAACTAGCCATCGTGGTCGTTTTTTGTATCCTTTCGCTTTTCTTGTTTCCCTCCGTGCAGGGTTCTTATTCCGCTACCCACGGTCCCGTGACGGCTTTGCAAGCAGTGCGTGCTGCCGCTCGTGTGCGCCTAGCGATTCTCACGGCTGCTTTAAGAGTGTTCTCCGTTTTCCGAGTAAGTTCGCTCGAGGGGCTGTCGTCGGCAAGGTTATTCGGCTTGGAATTCCTTTCCGTGCCCCCTTCAGAATCGAGCACCATTCTTCGTTGCTGATTCCTTTCCAGCCCTCGCTGTAGCGCCTATCAGGCGTGCGTCCGCTCCCCCGGATTGCGTTCCATGCGCTGTAGAACGCTACTCTGCGGTTCGACGCGCTTTTCGTCCAATGCAACAGCAATGCTGAATTCAGCACAGGAGGATTCCAGTGACACAACAGAACTTGAAGATATTGGCGTTGCTAGCTGTGATCGTAATAGTGTTGTCGACGGGCTGCGCCAAGAAAGTGGCGAAGGTGCAACCGCCTGCCGCTCCACTCCCGCCTGCCGCGCCCACCGCGATTTTGGCTGCGAATCCAGACGTGATTCAGCGGGGCCAACGAACCACTCTAACGTGGCAAACCACCAATGCCAACGACATCACCGCTAGCGGCTTGGGTGCGCTGCCCGCTTCCGGTTCACGCACTCTGATGCCAAGCGAGTCCACAACGTACACGCTTGTCGCCAAGGGGCTGGGAGGAACGAGCGATGCTTCGGCCCGCGTCACTGTGAACGCGCCCGTTGCAAACGCCACACCGATGCCCTCGGATGAGGACATGTTCGCCAAGAGCGTAAAGGACGTTTTCTTTGACTACGACAAATCCAACATTCGTCCGAGCGAAGTTGGTAAAGCAGAAGCCGACGCCGCGTTCCTCGCACAGCACCCACATGTAAAGATTCTGATCGAGGGCCACTGCGACGACCGTGGATCGGAAGAATACAACCTGGCGCTCGGAACGAGCCGTGCGGAATCAGTAAAGCAATCCCTCTTGCAGCAGGGCGTCTCAACTGATCGTATCAAGACGATCAGCTATGGCAAGGAAAGACCATTCTGCACAGAGGATAACGAACACTGCTGGCAGCGGAATCGAGTTGACCACTTTGTATTCGAAGGCTGAATGTCTGAGGGCGGTCGGACAACCGACCGTCCTAGATAAGAACGAGGAAGGGAGGGACCATGAAGTTCAACACCAACGCTCTAGCCTTGTCATGTGCAATCTTGTGTGGGGTGGTGACGCTCGGCATGGGTCTGTCCAACTTGATTTGGGGAGGCTACGGTCAACAATTTCTCAGCTTATGTCGTCGGTCTACCCCGGCTACCACGCCAGTCGCAGCTTTGCAGAGGTCACTGTCGGAACTCTCTACGGAGTCGTGGATGGTCTGATAGGCGGGGCGGTTTTTGCTTGGCTCTACAACTGTTTTGCCAGTTCTGCCGCCTGACGGTGACGACAAAGGAATCGCCGTTTCAGGGACAACTTATGTGAGATATGCTTTTGTGAAGGAACACCACGGGGTATGGATGAAAGCCGCCAGAGGACAAAATGGAAGTTGGTGGAGAACGCCGCTGTTGGACCGGATAGCCCCCTTACGACAACGCGAAGATCAGGTTGTGATGGTCTTGTCGCTGGTGATAGGTGCCTTGACGGGTGCGGCAGTCGTTGCCTTCATCGTGCTGACTGAAAGATTGGGGATGCGGTTGTACCCCGTGGGGAGCGCCACGTGGCGACGAGTGCTCATCCCAGTGTTCGGCTCGCTCGCTATGGGGTATCTGCTGTTTCGCTATTTCCCCGATGCACGGGGCAGCGGCGTACCACAAACAAAAGCTGCCCTGTTTGCTCGCGAAGGCGTGATAACCCTCCGCACGATTCTCGGCAAGTTCTTTTGCACTTCCGCCACTCTTGCCTCCGGCATCCCGCTTGGGCGCGAAGGGCCATCTGTCCAAGTTGGCGGCGGCATTGCTTCGGTGCTGGGACGCCTCGTGGGACTGCGACCTGAGCAGGTAAAGAAACTTGTTCCGGTCGGAGCGGCAGCGGCAATTGCCGCCGCTTTCAACACGCCACTGGCAGCAGTGTTGTTTTCGCTGGAGGAGGTCATGGGCGATCTACACGCGCCCGTGATCGGCGCTGTGGTACTGGCGTCGGCGACTTCGTGGGCAGTGCTGCGAGTGCTCCTCGGCAATAATCCCCTTTTCAAAGTTCCGCAATACCAACTGGTTCATGCCCTGGAATTTATGGTCTATGCGGTACTCGGACTAGTAGGCGGTCTGGTGTCGGTTGCATTCACGAAGCTTTTGCTGCTCACGCGGGAGCGCTTCCTGCGGTTCCCACAGAAAACGCTCTGGTTCCAACCCGCAGCGGGGGGATTGTTGGTCGGTCTGATGGGATGGTTTGTGCCACAGGTTCTAGGCGTGGGCTACGGGTATGTTGGCGATGCCTTGAACGGAAGGATGGCGCTCAACCTAATGCTATTGCTAGTGGTTCTGAAGCTCCTCGCCGTCACCACAAGTTATGGCTCAGGCAACGCTGGTGGCATTTTCGGCCCCAGTCTTTTTATCGGTGCGATGCTTGGAGGCACCGTGGGGAGCATAGCGCATCGGTTGTTGCCTGCCTATACTGCAACGCCTGGTGCCTATGCTCTGGTCGGGATGGGCGCGGTCTTCGCGGGTATTGTCCGCGCCCCAATGACCTCAGTGCTGATGATCTTTGAGACGACTCAGGACTATGCGGTCATTGTCCCGTTGATGATTTCAAACCTACTCAGCTTCTTCATTTCTTCTCGATTGCAGAAGCAGCCGATCTACGAAGCCCTTGCAGTACAGGATGGCATACACCTGCCTTCGGCAGAGTCGCGCCAGCGCCGTGTTCAGCGCCCGGTAAAGCGGGTCATGCGCACCGCGACTGCGTTGCTGCCAGCCGAGATCACCGTTCAGGACGCTTTGGAACGGGTGCGCTCCAGTGAATTCCGAACGTGGCTGGTGGTTGATCGACGTGGAGTAATCGGCGTTGTCAATCTTTCGAACCTAGAGCGAGAGCGAGCGGAAGGCGCTGACAAGAAGCTTGGTGCACTCGTGGGTGTGATTGCTTTTCCGCACGTACACTCCGATCAGGGTCTTGATTTGGCACTTGAGCGCATGGGAACAAACCAGATCGAAATCTTGCCAGTAGTGAGCCGTGAGGATGTGCATAAGCTGGAAGGAGTCGTGACCCTGCGCGACGTCTTGGATTCATACGGTGTCAGCGGATGCGAGCGGGCTTAAGCCCTTGCTGCGCTGGTGAACTGCCCGTCGCAGTCGGAGAGTCACAGTGATTATTGCAGATCGGACTAGGGATGTTCTGGCATCTAACGTCGAGCCCCCCTTTCCCTGACTCAGCTACGGGCCGTTCGCGGAAAATGCCGCGCTGAATCCCTCAAAAGGAATGCTTTCGTGTGGATGCCGGAGTAGTACTCGCCATTATAGATGTACGTATAGCCAATCTCCGCGACATGCCCTCCGTAGACTGCTGTTGCGCAGATCGCGCTCGACACCGTGCCCTTCTCGATAGGCCATTTCGCGCTGTGAAGCGTTCTAACGAACCGAACGCGACTTCGGATTGCATAACCTAACAAAACATCCAAGTACCAACCAAGCATGGCCGTAATCTTATCAATGTTGAAATCAGGCGATTTCACTCATTGACCCTCCGGTACCCTTTGAGGGGGTTTGAGTTCACATGGGCCTGCGGCCCACCCATTGAGATGAAAATTGGTTTGAGTCTGTGCATGTATGCTCATGGGGCGTGGACGGCACAGGTCTGATTACACTCTGGATAAAGTGAGGCCGTTTTTGAGTTTGATCGGGAACGCGCGTTTTGAACCAATCTATGTCGCGCCATCCCTCCGAGTAGGGAGGGTGGTAGCACGTGACGGCGTGTAAGCTTGTACACGTGCGTTCTGCCGCTTCCACGTCAGGAGGAAGCGATGAAGATCGCGGGGATCGACGTACACAAAAGGGTTTTGATGGTAGTGGTGATGGATGCCAGTGCGCCGGAAGAGAAGCCGGCACGGCGACGATTTGTCACGCTGCCGAGTGAGTTGCAGCGATTCCGAATCTGGTTGCAAGAGCAAGGGGTGGAAGAGGCGGTGATGGAATCGACCGCGCAGTATTGGCGGTCGGTGTGGCTGGAACTGGAGCCGCACATGGGTTTGCACTTGGCGCAGGCGTTCTCCAACCGTGCTCCGCGGGGGCGCAAGCATGATTTCAAAGATGCGGAACGGCTGGTGCGGCGGTTGATCGCCGATGAGCTGATCTTGAGTTTTGTCCCCCGCGGGGAACAGCGTATTTGGCGCAGCCTCACCCGCATGAAGGTGCAGCTTACACGCGACCGAGTACGACTACAGAACCAGATGGAGTGTCTGCTGGAAGAAATGCGTATCAAGCTGTCGATCGTGGTCAGCAACCTACTGGGTGCCAGTGGGCTTCGCATTCTGCATGCTTTGGCGCAAGGCGAGAGCGATCCCAAGAAGTTGGCAGAGCTAGGGGATGAGCGATTGCACTGCACGGAGGAGCAACTGGTGGATGCTTTGACGGGAAGAGTGCAACCCATGCACCGGGGAATGCTGGCCTTACAACTGCAGCGGTTGCAGTTGATCGATCAGCAGATGGCCCAGCTCAACCACATGATCGCGCAGGCCATGAAATCGCATCAGGACGCTGTGATTCGACTGGCCGAAGTACCTGGCCTGGGAGTGGATTCGGCGCAACAGATCATCGCTGAGGTAGGGGCGCAGGCCCGTACATTCTCTTCGGCGGCGGAGTTGACGGCTTGGGTGGGAACTTGTCCTGGCAAGGAGGAAAGCGCGGAGCAGAACCAAAGCAGTCGCTCCGCGAAAGGCAATAAATACCTGCGTCGAGTGCTGAACCAAGCCGCGCACGCTGCGGTCGCCAAGAAAGGCTGTCATTTTCAGGTTGTGTTCCGCCGTCTGCTGCCCCGCCTAGGCTATAAGTCCGCCATCTGGGCCGTTGCCCATCGGCTCTGTCGCGTGGTTTGGAAGATCTTGCATGAAGGAGTGCGATTCATCGAGCAAGGTCGCGAAGTGGGTCCCCGAGAAAAGAAACAACGCGCCCAGATGCTGGCGCGAGCCCTTCGTAGGCTCGGCTATGAGGTCACCATCACCCCCATAAACCAACTTGCTCCCAAGCCTGTTATTTAGGTCTGGAGAGGATTTTCGACGGAGTGTAATGGGGGTCTTTTTGCGCCAACAAGGACGTTGAGACGTTTAACGGGCTGGGTTGGGTGTTGTCCGCATCTTGTTCAACACCAGAGTCCCCAGCCCTCACCCGTTCACCAGACGAGGTAAGGCAAACACGGCTGAATCAATCCTATATATCGTGATACGAGATATCAAAGGTTCCGAAGGTGCAGGTACTTTGAAGGGGCCAAGTTGACGGCTAAAGCCCGTGAATTGCGAGGAAGTCTAGCCTGGGATTGCGGTCAGGGTCATTGCTCAAGCGCAAGGTTCTAATTCGAGGGCAGCGTTCCTCTTTCCGTCCAGCCCTTGCTTGTGGCGGCTGCGATGGTCGCAAAATTGGCCCGGCGTCGCCAGATACCGGGCCAACTACAGAACAACATGCACCATCGATAGAGTTACTAAAATCTTTCGAGCCAGGACACTGTCAGGAGCCACAGAAAATAACTGTCTAATCTTCCGGGCTGTCACGTCCTCAACCTGTGGACCGGCCGGCAGGGAATTAACCCCCGCAGATTGGATAATTGGTGCTTAGCTCCCCGCGATGCCCTTGTTCAGCAAAACTTTAACTTCGACGCGCCGGTTCTCTGCGCGCCCGGCCTTGGTCTCGTTCGTTGACGCAGCCCCGTACTCGCCCATCGCGCCCGGTGCCACGATGTGCCGCATGGGCACGTTACACTGTTGGAACAAATACATGACCACGGCTTTAGCGCGGTTCTCGCTCAGTTTTGTGTTCATTGCCGCGCTGCCGGTCGCGTCAGCATAGCCCGTCACCTCCACAATGTATCCCTTGAGGCTGGTGGCCGTTTGCGCCAATTGTTTGAGCTGCTCCTCATCCTGCTTGGAGATCTTGGAGCTGCCAACAGCGAATTTCACAGTCGTTTGACCCTTCACATCATAGTCAGTCAACGCGCTGAAACGCTGGGTGTTCTCCTCGGTATCCTTTATGTTCTGTTCAATCTGCTGCTTGTTAGCCGCGATATTCTGCTCGTTGGTTTCGATACTTTGCTTTTGAGCAGCGAGCTGCACTTCGTGGCCTGCGATTGCCTGCTTGTGGGCCTCGATAGCCTTTACGTTCGCGGCAACTTGCTCTGCCGTCGGATGCAAGCCAGCCTCGATCATCTCAGAGGTTTCCAAGTCGTCGCCATCGACGGTGATAGTTTTCGCTATGACCCGGCCCTGCTCGTCGGAGGTTCCGTCAACATCCACCTTGAGTCCGGGAATAAGCACCGTCTCGGCCATCTCCTGCTTCTCCAAGCCAAACAGCCCCTTATCGTCTTTCGTCCTCGTATCATCGGTGAGGACTACAGTAGTGTTTCCTGCTGCGGTCTTCACGATCATCGTATCGCCGGCCCGGGACGTAATCATTCCTTTGACTTCGGCTTTGTCGCCAGCAAAAGCGCATACCGACGCGAGCGAGAACACTGCCACCAGGCTTACTACGATAGTTTTTCGGTCCATAGTTTCCTTTCTTCTGGCTCAGGTCGTGGAAGATGGTCAGCGAAAACAGCGCGTAGTGCCACTGTGAAAACCACCAGCGCCGCAACAACCATCCAGCCAGTCCGGAAGGTGCTGTCGGAGGGGCTGCTGGCCCGCAGGCGTCTGTTGACAGCCCTGCCTTTCAGTAGCAAGCTAGGCCGCATGAAACCCGCCTTGCTTGCCCTCCTGCTCGCTTCCTCGTTGGAGTGCCGAGCACACTGGACTTGAAGGCATAGTCAGCCCTGGACTCGCAGGGCTGTGTTTTTCCACCTTCATCGATAACCTTGGTGACTCCGAGGTACGCGAGAATGTCCTTGCTGGACTTGTTGTGAATGGCGAGATACGGCCCATCTATATCACGCTTCATGCTGAGGTCAGACGCCGGGAACCCGGAGAGAAGATGGCAGAGTTGTACGAGCAAACGTCAGCTCAATTTTGAACAGCTCATTTGGCGTCGCTAACGACGGGGATCAGTAATCCCATTTGCGTATTTAGCAAGAGGTCTAGCCGGCGATCAACCTGGTACCACTGCGCTGTCTTTTTGATCGAGACAACTTTTTGAAATATTGGCACATACTTCATGCGGAGCGCCAGTAGTTGCTGGTCAACATCATTCGATTGCATAAT